>Ga0187884_10000692_pt1 | contig 32922 bp, 29 predicted proteins | sample June2016WEW_20_4_FD_132983 | JGI IMG/M metagenome (GOLD analysis project Ga0187884, IMG submission 132983) | Peatland microbial communities from SPRUCE experiment site at the Marcell Experimental Forest, Minnesota, USA - June2016WEW_20_40 | ecosystem: Environmental > Terrestrial > Soil >...
CAACAACTCCCGGCGATCTTCATCCGTAACCACAAGCGCGGCGGCAGGAGCGCGGGGCATCGCTCCTTAAGTATGGGCCAATCCCAGGCAAAGGTCAAGCTATTTATGAGACACTACACTAGCTAGGCCGAAGTTCCACCCCGTTCCGAGGGCGAGTTGGTTGATTCTACGAGCGTTGGACGTACGGCGGCAGGAATTTACTGACTACAAGTGGTCACACTCGGGCGCGAAGTAGGTCGAGAGCATACTGCTGGGCGGCAGTAGGAGGAGTGGTGATTTCAAATGGCGGCAAGGATCGTAGACAGGGTTCAATGCGGTTTTTGACGATGGTCGCCAGGTCCTTGAGCCAGTCCAGGAAACTCTGCACAGGCCAGTGATCGGCTGTGCGCTGCGTGCGCGCCTTGGCGCCCGCTTCCGGCGAGCGCGTGGCTGGGGCCACGGGAGAGGATCGCTGACCACCGTGTTGCTCATCGTCAAACAGCACCGGCGCCAAAGCTTGGCGCATGTGCCACTCGACGTAGTAAGACAACATCGCTGTGAAGACGTGGGCGCGAACTCGATCTGACGCGCGGTGATAAATCGGCCGGACGTTCCAGTCCACACTCTGCAGACTCCGGAAGGCGCGCTCTACGGTAGCCAAACGCTATAGGCCAGCACCGTTTGTTCCTTATCCAGACGTAACGCATCCACCGAGGTTCGCAGGACATAGATTCCATCCAGGACGGCATCGCGCTGGATCCGTTCCGCATGGCGCTCCTCATGCAACCCTATCGGGGCGATCTCCCATCGGAAGTACTTCGCCAGTTCTGCGTGATGAACGAGAAGAGACGGTGTTCGATCTTGTTCCACTTACTGGTGCCCGGGAAATGGCAGACGGCAATACCCAGACCCGTTTCATTGGCCAGTTTCTGAAGTTCCAACTTCCACAGCCGCAGGCGGGAGCCATTGCTGCCACCAGAATCCGCCGAGATCAGCAGCCTCGTGTTGCATGAGGGTAAGTCTGGCAGCCCATCGTCCACCACCACCGGCGAATCGTCTCCACGGCGAATTCCACCGTGTCATGGTCCACGCCCACACTCACCCATCCCGAGTTGAGACCGACGTCGTAGATTCCGTACGACACCGCTCGCCCTAGCTCCTTGTCGATGAAGTCATGTACCCGTACCGGCTCGGGCTTGCCCTTGGGCCGCAGTTCGCGTGCGCCATTCTTGAAATCACCAACCATTTCCTTCTTCTTGGTATCGACCGAGATCACTGGCTGCTTCCGGCCCAAAGACCGCCTCACTTTGCCGTTGAGATGTTCGAACTGGGCATTGCGATCCGGGTGGGCGGCGCCGTCGGTGGTGTTACGGTTAGCCTGCAAACTGTGCGCCATCTCATGGAGCAAGTCGGCCACTACCTGGTGGCTGACAGCGTGATGTCCGCGATGCAACTCGGCTGTCGGGTTGCGCACGCTTTTGCAGGTCCACCGCAAAGGAGCCTCCGAGTCTCCGCGCGTGGTGGACTCCAGGAGCTTCTCCAGATCCGTCCTGAACGACCGATCAAGATCGCGCGCCCTTTTCCGCCCGCCTCCGGTTCGCCGGACGCGCCCGGGTTCGACCCTCGACGGCTGCCTCAGGACGGCCATGCCCTGCCGGGTCACACGCCGCGATACGCCAGTTGCTCTGGCGACTGCCGACACGCCACGTGGGCCCAATGCCTCGCTCTCCGCAGCCCCCAACAAACACCGTGCCCACTCGTCCAGAAAGGACTCAAGGCATCGAAGTTTTGCCTCCCGGCTCGGCGTCTGCTGATTACAGAGTACGCCAAAACATTTCATATCGAACTGTTATTTCTAGACAGGCCCTTAGCCGGCATCATTGGTCACCCCAACGTTTCTATAGCAGATCGAGACCGTCCTCGCGATACGACCGCGCGATTGGAACGTGATAATGTTCCGGCTGGTGACGGCTGAAATCGTTTTCCACGATGCGACGATGCAGGTCCTCGGCAATTCGTTGCGAGGACTTGCCGTCGCCCAATACGCCGTACGGCCAGGTCTTGCCGTGCAGCCCCTCTAACTTCCGGAGCACCATAGCTGGGGGATACTTCTCCGGTTCAGCCGGATTGAACTTCACGCTCGATCCCACGTCGTACACCTGGGGCCGCTCGGTCGACTTCCTCATCTGCAGCGAAGGCACCTGAAGCACGCAGGTCTCCTCGACCACCGTCCCGGAGTCGGTGATTACGCCGCGTGAATTTACGGTCAGACAAAGCATCTCTTCGTATCCTATAGGGTCCACCACGGTAACATTACTCGGAATACTCAGGCCTGTCGCACGAATCTCCTTCTGTGTGCGATAACTCGCCGTGAAGTAGACGGGATAGCTTGCTTGGCTGATCAAATCGAGGATCGCCTTCAACGAACTGGGGATATGCACGTTCTCCCGCCGATGACACGTCATCAGGTAGTACTTGTCTTTCTCGATACCGCGGGAGGCAAAGAAGTGCGGGCTCGCCATAGCCACATACTGCGGCTTCCGGGAAAAGTAGTAGTGGTTGAGAATATCAACTATCGGATTGCCCACTAATACGATGTTTTTGGGATTCAGACCCTCCCGAACTCCCTGCTCCTTATACTCATCGCAGTACGCATAAATGATGTCAGCGAGGTGATCAATGGTCGTGCGGTACTTTTCCTCGGGCATCCGCCAGTCATAGGAGCGCATACAACCCTCGATGTGCACGATGGGTATGTTGAGCTGCGCCGCGGCAATGGCCCCGGTCGTAGTGTTCGTGTCACCGAGGAATACGGCCGCAGCGGGTTTCAGGTCGCTCAATACAGCATACAGCCGCGAGATCACCGAGGCAACCATCGCCGCATCCGTTTCACCGCCACACTGCAGGTCAATTTCCGCCGGCGCGACGTCGAGCTCGCGAAAAAAAATACTCTTCAAGTTGTCTGAGTAGTGTTGGCCGGACCAAATGAAAACCGTCTCCACGTCTTGGTAGCGCCGCAGGTCGTCGAGTATCAGGGCGGCCCGAATCACATCGGGCCGAATACCCAGAATGAAGGCGAGCTTTTGGGTGCCCATTAGATCTCAACCATGTTCTGGCGATTGCCGAAACGGTAATCGTAGCTTGCCACTTCAGTGATCATCTCCGCAACTGTGGGCGCCTTAGGATATCCCGCGGCTTGCCACAATTGGGCATTGATATCGGGGTTGAGGGTTGCCAATGTCCGGTCAATTACACTTGACGCATCGATATCGGTTATGGCAATATCCTGACGGTCGTAGGCCGCTGCGAACTCGTGTAGTATCTGCGCTTTAGAAACTGGGCCCGCTGGAACGATATGCTGGACATGCGGCAATACCGGCTCGGCCTCGATGATACCCTTGCAGACGCGGGCGAAGTGCAGGGTCGTGATTCCGTTCCACCGGTGGTTCAGATACCCATTCACCCGGCCTCCTGTAGGCTGAGAGCGGAACCACTCAATGAGAAACTTGAAACCCTTTGGTTCCGGGCCGATGATAGAGCACCGCAAGTGGCTCATGTTTGGCTCATAGCACTCCCCGAGGCTCTTCGTCTTCCCGTATACATCCAGCGCATCGTGTGGGTCCGTCTCGATATAGGAGCCCTTAGCGCCGGAGTAGACGCAATCAGTCGCAATCTGCAAAACCCGCGCGCCGGTCCCGCGGGCGAACTCTGCGATCGCCTGCGGCAGCAGTGCATTGATGCGAATGGCCCGGTTAATCTGCTCGGAATTGTCGTCCCGGATCAAGGGTTTCGTGATGCCAATCGCGTTGATGATCCAGTCGTGCTGGCCGCACGCCGCAAGCGAATCCTCCACGCTGCCCGCCGAGGCGTCGAAGCTAATCCACTGAACACCGGTGAGGAGGGAGGACCGAGATGCCTGCCCCGTTGGGCGGTACGTCGCCGTAACTCGCAGCCCACGACTGCGCGATAGGTCGTCCGTTACCATCGACCCAAGCATTCCGGTACCACCAAGCACTAATACCGTCGTCATCACTTGTCCTTGTCCGCCGCTCGCAGCTGAGGTCTCACTCCGAGGAAGCTCTTGCATGGATACTTTAGGTAATCATAGAAGACACGCGGCCCGTAAACAAAACTAGTCGCTCGCCGATCTTTCCCGCGGTCCGTCAGCGTCACGGGTATCTGCGCGAACCGATTTGTCAGGAACTTGCAGTAATACAGTTCCTCCATGATGATGGGGAATCTTGGCTCTTGCAGTTCCATCTGGCTCAGCAACCGGGTGTGAACGGCGCGAAATCCGTTCGTGCAGTCCGTGATGGGGAGACCATAGAGGTGCCGGGCAATCGAATTCCCCACCCTCGAGACGACAACGCGATATCCCGGCACACCCCGTACTGCGCCACCGTCGCTGTAGCGCGTCGCCTTGATCACGTCATACCCGTCCTTCATTTTGTTTACGAAGCGCGGAATGTCTGCCGGGTCGTTCGTAAGATCGGCGTCCATGAACAGCGCGTAGTCGAAGCCGGCCTCCGCCGCGTGCCGCATACCGCTGCGCAGGGCCGCCCCGTATCCGCTGTTCCTGTCGTGATGGATCACCGTCAGCTTGGGGAACTGCGGACCCAGGCGGTCGAGAATTGCGCCCGTCTGGTCCCGGCTGCCATCGTTCACGGCAACCAACCTGCTAGGGTAGGCAATCGTCGCCAGTACCGAGCATACGCGGCGAACGCAGGCGTCCACGCCGCGCTCTTCGTTGTACATTGGGATGATGACGCAAAAGCTGCCCAACGTTGTGTGCGTCCCGGCGGTCATAGCTACCTAACGCTCCACAACGTGCCAGATATCCCAGTAATGGCTATCGTACCGCACATCGTCGTTGAGGCTCTCTTCCAGCGTTGCGGTGGAAAAAAACATGAGCTTTAGGCCGGGCGTGAGCGACATAAAGCCGTTGGCATACCCCGCGGGAATGTAAAGGACCGCCGGCTTGCCGGCCGAGAGCACGAATCGGTCGACCGGAAGATCGCGCGCGGGAGACTCCCAGTCGTCAACGCGTACCGCTCCAACAACCGCAGCGCCGCGAACGGCTGTCACGTATTTGGCCTCGCGGCGATGTGCGTGCCAGGCGCGCACGAATCCCGCACGATGGTTAGATACGGTGTAGAACCGCTGCACTCCGTGGAAATGAAAATCGTTGACAAAACCGACTTCGCCGCGATCGTCCGTCGAAAGACCTCCGGACATCAGGATCGGCGCAAGAACGCAGGTCTCTGCCATCGTTAATTCCCTCGTAGCGGCGCGTACAAGCGCGCTAATTCGGCGGGATCCTGAAACTGATCGAGCGCTCTGGCTGTTACCGCCACATTGCTGTAGATGTGCTCCCGGTAGTTGCCATACTTGCCGGTCTGGAATGCCGCGGCTATTTCCTCTACGCCAGCTTCAGCCATTGTTTCGGCCTCAAATCCCAGCATGGAATGGATTTTTCGAAAATCCACGGCATAATTCCGCTGATCCTGTGGGTTGTCGGTGACTGAGATCCTCACCTCGCGGTACCGGTTACAAACATCACGGATCTTCTGGGCAAGCTGCAGGATCGTCATGTTGAGCCGCTTGTCGCCCACGTTGAAAATCTGGTTCTGCACCAACGTGGTGTCGGCGTTCAGGACCAGCATAACGGCGCGCGCCAGGTCCCGCACATGAACAAAAGGCCTCCATTGGTCCGGCCCGACGACGGTGATCAATCCGTCGGTCATAGCCTGCGCCGTGAATAGATTGCCCACGAGGTCGAACCGCGGCCTGCGGGAATGTCCAAAAACCGTGGCAAACCGTAACACCGTTACGAAGAACTCGTCGCGGCCGGAAGCGAGCAACTCCGTCTCGCTGTCGATCTTGGTCTGCGCATACAAAGAGACTGGATTTACGGCGCCCGTTTCCGACGCTTCCGTATCGCTGATCCCGTAAACAGAGCAGCTCGATGCGAACACGAAGCGGTGAACGCCTAAGGACTGGGCCACCTCCTTCGCCATGCGGGTCGCGACAATGTTGGTATGGCGCGTAAAGTTGTTGTCGACGGCGCAAGCTGGGTCGCCCACCAACCCCGCAAGGTGGACCACCGCCGATGCGCCGTACATCGCCTGCGTCAGTTTGGCGATGTCCGTGGCATCTCCGGCGATTAGCTCGAAGCGGCCGTCCCCCACGAATTCCGCCAGCGATTCGCTGCCATACATGAGGCGATCCAGAACCCTCACCTGACGGCCCGCTCGGAGCAGGAGTTCCACCAAGTGGGAGCCGATGTATCCTGCACCGCCGATCACCAGCACGGGGCCGCGATGGTTTACCGCTATCAAATTCAGTCGCTTGTGTCGGCTGTAGGGAATTCCAAGCAGCAGGCGAGGGAGGGCCAACAGCGGGTAGGCAAACAGTGACCACAGCAGCAAGCTGCGGGGAGATGCACCTGCCAGTGCCGCAATTCCGCAGCACCCCACGATGCTCCCCAGCAAAGCCAAAGCTTTCCTTCGGCCCGATGCCATCTTCAAGCGCGAGTAGATTCCGAAACACGCACAAAAGACCAACAGCAGGACCGGCAATAAGCAAAGCCCTATCGCGTGCGAGTCGATGCCGCCGATGCGCCTATCCGAGAACACCATTGTCACCGCGACGCCGAACACACCAACCGCGGCGTCGTACAAAACGCGCGCCTCGTTTGGACCGAGCGAATCAACGCTCAGTTGCCGTCCCCGACGAGCCCGAACGTATTCCCACAATCTCATTGATACTCGCAAGCACCCACCGGGGTCGAACGAGTGTTTTCTATCCGCTGAAGGCATTCAGATGCAGTCCTCGCTCCTCACTATGATAAACGACATGCAAGCCTCCTGCAGAGGATTCCGCCCGCCGCCCCGCTCCTCCACAATGAGGCGCAGGAACTTTCAGCCGCGATTAAGAAGATTGTTTAGAGAATAAGCGTCTTCGATCCAGAATCTCTTGAGCTATCCCGAGAAGGATGGAAGACATTGCCGCGTGAAACAGCGGTTCGCCGCATTGCGCGACCTTTTGGACGAGCGTTCCAGGCGGCTGGTGGTCGCAGCCGAGAGCGTATCCTTGGGTCTGCGCAGTATCTCCGCCGTCTCCAGAGCCACCGGGGTTTCCCGGCCCGTGATTCGAGAGGGGAAACGGGAACTGAAAGGACCGGCGAAAGTGGCGCCGGGGCGGGCGCGGCGTCCTGGTGGCGGACGCAAGCGACCGTCCGAACGCGATCCTTCCATTGTGAGTAATCCGGAAAAACTGGTGGAACCCGCCGCGCGAGGCGATCCGGAATCCCCACTGCCTGGCGGAGGAACTGGCCCGACTGAAGCACTTGATCAGTTACCCGGTTTCACAGAGTGCTTTCCCTGCGATGGAAACCACTGTCACCACGAGTGAGCCCCAGGACAACGGAATCACGGCCGCATTCCGTCATCGGCGCGGAGAACGCAGCTCCAAGAAGATTCCAGTTTGGTTGCTAAAGCACGCGCGGAGGTTGTACTATCGTCTTTGCAGTTCTGGTGGGTGGCGTCTAGCAGGGTTTGGCCGCAGAGAGGCACGGCAACGTTCGTTACAGACTGGTGCATTCGTCATCTCACAGCCGAAACCGTCTTGGACAAGAGTTATGGTATTTAGCTCCGTAACATTCCTATTTCTCTTTTTGCCGATAGTGCTGGCTTGTTACTGTCTGGCGTACCTGCCAGTCTGGTTCGGCTCGGGAAAGCGCGTGTGGTGGCACCTGTGCAATCTCTATCTGTTGGCCGTCAGCCTTGTTTTCTATTTCTGGGGCGAGAAATTCCTCATTTGGGTATTCGTTGCAACCGTCTTGATCGATTTCGTTTGCGCCCTTCTGATTTCAGGAGCGTATCGCCGGGGACCGTATACCCGCTTGCAGCCGAAAGGAGTGCGGACGCGGTTTCAGAAGACTGTCCTGATAGTTTCCATTTGCTCTAATATGGCCCTGCTCGGCTATTTTAAGTACTTCAATTTCGGAGTGGAAACCTATAACTCGGTAGTCACGGCGGCTGGATTCACCGGGAGCGCATGGACGGACGCGCCCAAGGTGCTGCTTCCGCTCGGCATCAGCTTCTTTGTCTTTCATTCCATGAGCTACACGATCGACGTGTACCGGGGATTTGTGACGGCGACTCGGAATGTTGTCGACTATGCATGCTACGTCTTGATGTTTCCGCAGTTGGTAGCCGGACCGATCGTCCGTTATTCTGCCGTAGCCCGCCAACTTGTGGAACGAAGACTAACGGCCCCGGTTTTCGCGAGTGGCGTGGCCAGGTTCGTGGCCGGACTGGCAAAAAAGGTTCTAATAGCCAACACCGTCTCCGTGGTCGCGGACAGGATATTCGCACTCCGCTCCGGACAGGTGTCCTTCAGTATCGCGTGGCTGGGGGTAATGGCATACTCGGTGCAGATCTACTTCGATTTTTCCGGCTATTCGGACATGGCGATCGGGCTCGGCCGGATGCTTGGGTTTGAGTTACCTATTAATTTCAATTACCCATACTTCGCTAGCTCGATTCGAGAGTTTTGGCGGAGGTGGCACATCTCGCTCTCAACGTGGTTTCAAGACTACTTATATATTCCTCTTGGCGGGAGCCGCCACGGTCAGCCAAGCACTTATGTGAACCTTGTAACGGTATTCTTCCTATGCGGCCTGTGGCACGGAGCGAAATGGACATTCGTCGCATGGGGACTTTACCACGGAGTCTTTCTGGTGCTTGAGCGGTTTGGCTTAGGAGCCGCTATTGGCCGGATCAGGCCGCTGAACCATCTGTACGCACTGTTGGTCGTCATGGGAGGGTGGGTCCTGTTTCGCGCAAGCACGTTCAGTCAGGCGCTGGAGTTCTGGCGGGCGCTTGCCGGGCTTACTAGTGTTTCAGCAACCTATCCGATAGTTTGGTTTGCCGGTTTAGATTTCATAACCGCGGTGGGCGCCGGCATCGTCCTTTCCGCGCCAGTGGTTCCCGCGGCGTTACGACGGCTGGAACAATTCGTGGCCGATGCTCCCGAAGGGCGACGGGCGTTCTATCGCACGGCTTTCTCCACCGCCAGGGTGACGGCAGCCTGTGCGGCCATGGTCGCATGCGCGGTGTTTCTGGCTTCCGGAACGCACAACCCTTTCATCTATTTTCGGTTCTGATTTAGGATTCGGACTGTATGTCCCAGCGGCACAAGAGAACGAAACTGGCTGCATCGTGCAGGGTCCTGCGCGATGAGGGCCTTGTTGTTCTGATTAGCGAACTCGTAGATATCGTTCGCAGGCCGGGAAATGGCAACCCACAGGTGGTGTCCTCCGCAGTGAAGCTCCTGGTCTATTGCGGGTGCACAGACTTGCCTCTGGAGGGCGTCTTAGCGGACGCCGCCGTGTCTCGCGTTCTCCGCGGTGGGGAGGAATGTGGCGCAGAAGGACTGCGTCGTATATTCACCCAGCACCGTGCCGAGATCCGGATGACGTTTCTGGCAGTCCTTCTTCTGGCTGAACGCCGCGGCGTCCAAGGGATTGGGTCGAGCTTACAGCTGAACCATCCCGCTGGAATCGAAGCATCCCTGGACCGCCTCGACACACTAGTGAAGTCTGGCTCGAACCGGTTAGCCATAAATCCGGAGGACGTCGAGGCGCCCAGTCCCCCTTCCGGGCGGGACAGCGCGGTTTTGGGGCAGCGGGTGGTCGCAGTCCTTGACGAAGCCGGAGACGGAATCCCGGTTGACGCTTCCCCCACTCCGGTCAGAGCCGACAACGCATGGCATGTCAGTCCCGAGTTGACGCCGCCGCCCAGGTCCGCACTGGTGACGCCATGGTCCGACTTGGTCCTGATCGTCTGTTTTGCGGCATTCCTTGTAACGCCCTTGCTCATGTTCCTTGTGGGCCGGACAGACACCCAGTCCGGACTCCAGGAGAACCGCAACCTGGCTCCGCCCCCACGACTTGGAGTCGACCCGATAAAGACGCTTCCAGGCAAGATCGAAGCGTATTATGCAGACCGATTCGGGTTCCGCGCGCCGTTGATCCGAGCCTATAACCGGATCCTCCATCAGTGGCTTGAGGTTCCCTCGAGTGATGCAATCATCGGAAAGTCGGGATGGCTATTCTATGCGCGCGAGAGCGTGTTCGACGACTTCTTTGGCGCAAGTCTGTTTACGCCGGCACAACTTCAGGGATGGAAAACCTATCTGGGACAACGGCAGGCGTTCATGGCGAAGCGGCACGGAAAGTTCCTATTCGTGGTGGCTCCGGACAAAAACAATGTCTACCCGGAGATGCTCCCTCCGGAGATTCTGGCGCACAGAGGCCAGTCGCGTTGGCAACAACTCCGCCAGTACCTTCGCAACACGGGCTCGACGGTGGATATTCTGGATTTCACCGATGCGCTGCGGGCAGCGAAAAGCGATGGCCTCGTATATTACCCGCAGGACACGCACTGGAATGGCCGCGGATACTTTGTCGCCTATCAGGCGATGTGCCATTATCTTCAACGTTGGTATCCGGACATTGTGCCACAGACCCTTGGCAAGGATTACGCTATTAGCCGGCTGCACTCCGGCCACGGCGAGTGGGGGCTCTTTGGCATGCCGGAGCGGAATTTGGACTACCCGTCCGATTTTCTCGTTCCACTGGGAACTCAGACAGCGCGCCGGGCGGTCTTCCCCATGCCGGCAGGGGCCTTGCCCATCCCCGAATCGTGGAACGTACCCTTGCTCTGGGAGGGCAAAGGGCGGGGCTCAGTGTTGATGTTTCACGATTCTTTCATGCGAACGGGGCCCTTGGATAGAAGCATGGTCCCCCTGTCGGAGCACTTCGCGCGCACGCTACTGGTGGGCCGGCGTCCATCCGCTCAGGAAGAGAATCGGTATATTGACGCTTTTCAGCCCGACGTCCTCATCGAGGAATACGTGGAGAGAGGTTTGCTTGGCGTGCCTCCGCCACTGGAACTGGCGATCTCGCCGGAAGACTGTGCGGTTGTCGAAAATGCGTTTGACCCAGCGGGGAACGGCAGCCTTGTCGTTCTAAATGGAACGCTCACACGCAATGGCAGCGGTTTCGACATGGCTGCATCATCCGACCGGCCCGTCCTCATATTTCCCCCGCTGAAGCATCAGGTCGACGCTGTTTTATATCGAATTCGCGTGCCTGAGGACGACGTTTCCGAGGTATACGCGATGACGCGCAATCCCGATTGGGGGTTCCATCCGCTCAGGGCTTCGCTCGCAAAAGGCGACAACACGATCTTGGTGCCGGTGCCGAAGGGACAGGTCGAACAGATCCGGCTGGATCCCGGCAAGAAGAAGCAGAACTCCTTCATTCAGGAAGTCCGGTTCTTATCTGGCTGCCACTGATCCGGAGGCAACCAAGTCCCAACGTCTGGCGCGCGACTGCCATGGTTGAAGGGGGTGATCCGCCTCCATCCGAAAACGAAACAGATCGTCGTGTTGCCGCGCGGCCGGTGACAGGGAGCGGCGTGTTGATGGTAGCCAACCTGGTATTCGACGGCCGGATGCTGACGCCGGACGTCGGCCTCCTGAGTGGCGAGATGGCGTGCGGCGCGTACCGGGATAGTGGCTGAGGCTCCCGATGCTGCCGCGAACCCGGGAGAAGGCGCACTCGTACTAGACTTAGTACAAAGCGCGCTGCCCATCTCTCTTCCAGCTTCTTGAATGTGCCGCCATAATCTCTTCACGCTGGGCTGGCTGAGACGTGCGAAGTGGCCGCTACGAAATTGGAGAGGTTTTAATAGAGCCACGAAATTGGTGCGGATTTCGTAGCGGCCGCCGCCATTTCGTGGCGCAGAATCGTTCCATGTACGCGATCCCCACTCTTTTTCTGAGGTTGGTATTTGACTCGGCCTGCGCGCACTCGTCGGGGTAGAAGGCCTTGGCAAGCTCATCGCAGAGATTCACCGCTCGGCGCCTCCTCTGCGGCGGACTACGCGCAGCCGCCTTCCAATAGGCGCGACCTCTCGATCGAAGAAAGCCTAGAGTTGGCAAGTGGAAACGTAGGGGCCGGAGTCAATCCATCGGAACACATCAAGATCTGGAATGATCCTCCGTCGCTCAAGCAGGAGAAATATCGTGTCCGACATACGCCCCGGCGCCATTCAAGCAGCTCGGCCCGGCGCACAGTCCGTGTATCTCGCGGCGACGAGCGCGACGATGATCGCAAGGTAGCAGCGCGAGACAACTATGGATTCAGGTAAGTCCTGATAATCGGATAAGTGTGCCTTCGTCGCGCCGGAGTCATCCACCACAATACCCGCTTGGCGCTCGAGCGGTCCATCAGCACGAATCGGGAAAGAGCGGCTGGAAAATCAGCTGCTGGACATCGACGATCACTTCTCCACCGGCGGCAACGGCTACACCAACATGGTCTGCTTGGAGGAAGGATTCCGCTACTTCACAATAATGTCGCGTTCGTCCAGCAACTCGCCGGTCTGTGTATACAAATTCAATATGCTCGTGCGCACGTTGATCTGCGCGCTGACCACGGCGGATTGTGCCACTACCCAGGACTGCAGCGCGATCACCACGTTTTGATTGATATCGGTGCCGAGCCGGTATTTCTGCACTTCCGCATCGTAGTTCTTGTGCTGCAGATCCTCCTGGATCTTGGCGAGGCGCAACGACTCGATAGCGTTGTTCAGATTGGTGAGGGCGTTGAGAACGTTCAACCGGCTGTTCTGTTGCGCGTTGCGCAGGTTGAGAGCGTCGTTCTTCTTGGTGACCAGCGCATTAGCCAGGTTCATGGAGGCCATCCGCGACCGGATCGGAAGCGTCAGGTTGATGCTCCCTTCGTAAGTCGGATGGTTCAAGCTGAACATCTGGTTCAGAGCATCGCCCAGACCGCCGGGGATCACTACGGCAGACTCGCCACCGAGCAGCGTGGAGGTGCTTGAATTATAAATGCCGCCCTGCCCAGAGCCGGCGTACAAGACGGTGAAGTTGAGCTGTGGCAGCAAGCCGTTATTGGCGCTTTGGATGCCCAAGTCGTCGGTGTCCAGCGCCTGCATGGCCGCCTTCACGGTAGGGTTGTTGTTGAGCGCCTTCTGGACCGTTCTCTCGGGATCCAAGTCCATGCCCTCGACCGAAATGTCCACCGGTTCGGTCAACTCGATAGGCACGCTGCGGACATCCGGGTCCAGGTCCGCGCCAATCTGGTGGCGCAAGGTGTCCTCCGCCTGCCGCAGGGCAAATCTGGCTTGCGAAAGGGAAAGTTCCGTGCCGGCCAATTGCCCCTGCGGGTTAAAAATGTCCAAGGGCGCGGCGGCTCCGAGGTCCAACTGCTGCTGCACGAAGTCCAGGTTGGCCTTGGACGTATCGCGGGCTTTTTCCTGCACGTGGACATTTTCACGGGCGGAAACGACGCTCCAATACACGTTCTCGGCGATATTAACCCAGTTCAACAACTGCGCCCGCAGGGTGTACGTGGCCTGCCGGTACGTGCTCTCCGCCTGCATTACGGGAATGCGGTTCACGTAGCGGCCTCGATTACGGATCAGGCTTTGCGTGAAGGCAAACGACATGTTGGAGGTAATGCTCGGGTTATACGACGAGAAGATGTTATTTGAGGACGTCTTTATTCCGCCGAACGAAACCTGGTAGCTCCCGCCGGTGTCAAAAGCCTGGGTAATGCCGAGTGAGAATGGTTGTACCAGGCTCTTCGAAGTGGAGCCGAGACTGGCATTCGTCGCTTCCGCCGGGTTGGTGGCGGCGCTGGTGGTCCGGGTGGAAGAGAAACTCGCCGTCGCGCTGGGATCCCACATGCCGTTCGGCCCTCCAAGCGCCAGCTCAATATTATTCTTCGGCGTCTCCACGGTGAGGAACGTCACCCGGACATCGGTGTTGTTGGCCATCACCAGCTCTAGATAACGTCTCAGCGAAAGCTTTAGCTTTCCATCAACCACGGCATCCTTCAAACTCACGGTCCGCAGATCAACCCTGGTGCTGGTCGGCCTAAAGACCTGGCGGAAATAGCCCGGCTTGGGAAAGGACGACAGTTGCGCGAACGCGGCGGTCGTCAAAATGATACTTACATAAAAGACGCGAGACAGCATAGCTCTACTCATACCGTATGGCCTCAATGGGATCCAGTTTGGCGGCCTGTACGGCCGGATAAATTCCAAACAACAGTCCGATAAACACGGAAACTCCGAAGGCGACGGCGATGGAAGACGTGGTCACAACGGTCGACCAACCCGCCGCCGTCGCGATGATCTGCGACAAGGCGAACCCGAAGCCGATTCCGATTAGCCCCCCGGCGATCGAAATCATGATCGCTTCGGTAAGAAACTGGCGTAGAATGTCGCTTTGCCGGGCGCCGATGGCGCGGCGGATACCGATTTCCCTGGTGCGATCCAGAACCGTGGCCAGCATGATGTTCATGATGCCGATGCCGCCCACCAGTAGCGAAATGCCGGCGATGCAGATCATCACGATGTTGAAGATGAACTGCGTCTGTTTCCTCTGTTCCAGCAGTCCCTCGGGCACCGTAACGGTGTAATCTCCCGCGTCCTTATGGGTGGCCGCCAGCAGCGCACTGACCACATTGGAAGTTTCGATGGAATCGATGTTCGATTGCACTTTCATGTAAATGCCGTCGATCTCGTCCTTCAGGTAGCTGGTCTGGTCCTCAAAACGCCGCATGACGGTGTTGAACGGCGCAATGATCATGTTGTTGCGGTCGAGGCTTTCGACGCCTGAGGTGTCCGTATCGCTGCTGGATTGCGGCTTCAGGATGCCGATCACCTGCAACCACGTGTCATTCGCCTTTACATACTTCCCGAGAGCGTCGCCATAACCGAACAGGCTTACTTTGGCGCCTTCGCCAAGCACGCAGACCGGAGCGGAATCGCGATCTTCGTCCTCGGTGAAAAACCGGCCGCCATCGGCCAGTTTCAGGCTGTTGATTTCCTGAAAGTTGGGATATACGCCCACCAGCGTGGGCGCTTCGTTTGCGGTTTTCGGTAGCAGTTGCTGCAGCTTGAATTTCTTGCGCGGCGTGATGGCGACCAGTCCCTGGACGTTTTCCTTGATCGCGCGATAATCCCGCAGGCTCATCCCCGGCGACACCGCGCGCACGGTCTGCAATTCGTTGCGGTCCATGGATTCGTGAGCATCGACGATGATGTTGTTGACGCCCAGTTGGTCGATAAAGCTCATCATCTGCTTTTGGGCTCCAGCGGTGATCGACAGCATGGCCACCACCGCGCCGACGCCGAAGATCATGCCGAGCATCGTCAGCAGGCTGCGCAACTTGTGCGCGAAGAGGCTTGTCAGCCCCATCTTCAATTCGGGGAGAACTTGCCCGAACATGATCTTATTTCCCTCCCGGCATGGAGCTCATGGGATTGCTCGTTGAGGACGACTTCTTGGCTTCCTTCTTGGCGTTCTTGTTGGCCGTGGGGTCTCCCAACGCGACGACCTCTCCCGGTTCCACGCCGCCGGCCAGCACCGTCACGGATTCGCTTTGTTTCACCAATTGCACTTCCCGCGCCTCAAACCGGCCGGGTTTCCGCTGCACGTACACGAGGTTCTTCCCGCCCTTCTGAAACACCGCCTGCGCTGGAACGTGGATCACGTTGGGCAAATTCTCGACGGTGATTTCCACGTCCGCCAGCAGACCCGGCCGCAGCAGCACTTGAACGCCGGAATCCTGGTCCGGAGGCAATGGCAGCTTGGCGTTCTTGCGTTCCTCGTCGGTAAACTGGGAACCGCCGTTTCCCATGCTGGCCATCAGGTCGGCCGCGCTGGGACGGACGCCGCGGCCACCGGCAGCGTCCGCACCGCTGCTTTCGTCGCCCGGCATCCCACCGCCTCGGCCACCGCCACCGGCAGCGTCCGCACCGCTGCCCCGGCCGCCGCGCATCCGACCGCCTTGCCGTCCGCTCATATCCGCCATCCCGCCCGGCCCCGGGGCCACGTCAGGCAGACCGCCCGCGGCTCGTGGCGTGCCTTCAGTTCCAGCAGGAGTGAGCTGCAAACTGCCGAACATCGAACCGGCCGTGTTATCGATATTTCTCTGAGCGTTGGACTCCGCAGCGGCCATGATCCGATCGACCTCCGCCGGCTTCATCCCCAGACCTGACAACAGCCCGCGCATATCGACGCTGAACACCACGTCGAATTTCTTCGACGGATCACCCGAAAAGACATCAGCCGTAGCCGTGCCGCTCAAGGTCTTGATTTTGCCGTGAAATCGCTTGTCCGGAACCGAATCCAGTTGCAGCACAACGTCCTGGCCCTCGGTCAGGTTGGCACGATCCAGCTCACCCACCTTGGCCCACACTTCGACTTCGGAAAGATCCATTACGTCGGCCACCTGCATGCCGGGCTGCAATGTATCGCCCGCGCGGATGTCGGGCATGACCTGGCCAAAATTGAAATTGCCGGCGCGGTTCTGGCGGATTCCGACCAGCCCCTCGATATCCGACAGCGCCTTCGTTTGGGCAATGCGTATGTGGTCCCGCCTGAGGTCCAGCAGGTTGCGGTTGCGCTGTTCGGCAAGCACGGCCAGAATAGAATCATTTTGTGCCTTCCGCATGGCGACATCGCTTTCGAGCTGGGTGAGAGAACGCTTGGCTTGCTCGAGCGCGAGCAGGTTCTTCTTGGCGTCTACCAGATCGATAACCGGATTCTTTTGCACGTTCAGTTCGGCGCTGCGCTGCGCGTAACGCGCCTTCAACAGGCTCAGCGCATCCTCGCTGTTGGTGATGCCCAGGGTAGCCTTGGCGGCTTTGATCTGCTCGTCTGTCTGCTGCAGCGCCATTTGATCTTCGTCCAACGTCGCCAGGAGTTCCGAGTCGTCGTACTCCACGATCAGGTCTTTCATGTGAGCCAATGCGCCCGCGGGGGCCAACTGTGTGACCTGTACCGTGCCATTGAGATTGGGCGCCACCAGCGTAATCGCCCGGACCGCGTGCAGTTCGCCTCGCGTATAGGCGCGCATAACCACGTCGCCGCGTTGCACCTTGCTGGTCGCAATCTGTTCCTGATGCGACGGCAGTTGCTTGTACCAGCGGTAGCCGTACCACGCGCCGCCGGCCAAAACCGCCAATATCGCAAATCGAAGAATCGCCTTTTTCATGAATTCGTTCTCCGCGGGGTGATTCGACGGACGGGTAGCCCGGACCCACTCTCCGCCGCGGCTAGATCTTCTTCTTGGCCCTCTTGGCTGCTTCGGCCGGGCTTTCCAGGGTGACGATGTCGCCTTCCTTGAGCCCGCTCAGCACCACGATATCGTCATCGTTGCGGCTGCCCACTTCAATGGGCACTACTTTGAAGCTGTTGCCCTGTTGCCGGTAGACGATCGGCTTCCCGTCCCGATCGAAGCTGGCGCGGATCGGGATGAGAAGCCGATGGGGCTCTCTCTGGACAATCACTTCCGCGCTGGCGCTCATGCCGGGACTCAAGCGCGGGTCGAGGTTCGTCAAAGTGGCGTGCGCCGGAAAGGTCTTTTCGGCAGTCGCTCCACCCCTGAAAACCAGGACGGCGATAGGGCTGACGTAATCCAGCTTGGCGGTGAATTCCTTGTCGGGAATAGCGTCCACACGAATGCGAACCGGCTGGCCGAGTTGCAGCTTGCCGCGGTCCACTTCCCCCAACTTAAGATCGATGTACAACTCGCTCAAATCCGGGATTTCCACGATCTCAGCGCCATTCCACACCGTGTCGCCTTCCTTGAAGGGCGGCGGCGTCTGTCCAAAGGTCCCTGCCGAGCGGAAGTTGGTGAGCAGGTTGACCACTCCATCGGAAGGCGCCCGCAGTTGCATCATGCCGAGATAACTGTTAGCCGTGTGCAGATCCTTGAGCGCCTTGTCTCTCTGCTGATTCAGACGAACATCATCGGCTACGTTGCCCACCAAGTGAGCGTTGATGGTAGCTTTCACCTGCTGCAGACTGCCTTCCTGCACCCCCACCGCGATGCGAAACTTCTCGCCATCGATAGCGTCGATCACTTCGGCCTTGCTGGCATCCAGCTTGGAACTCTCCACGCCGTATTCGGACGTCATCTTAGTCAGGGCGTCGGCGCCGTTATTGATCGCCTGGGTGGCTTTTAGCTGGTCGATCGAGCCCTCGATCGATTGCACCTGCAAAGTCTGTTGGATGACATTTTGCTGCTGCTGGACGGGGTCGAATTCCACCACCACGTCACCTTTCTTGACCTCGCTGCCTTGGGACGCCAGGTGCACAATGCGCAGTCCGGGCGCCTGCGGCGCCCGCAAAATCGTGGAGCGAGCGCTCTTGATTTCGCCGCGCACCCGTATGCTGATTACGAAATCCGCACGCCGCGCGGGAGCCACGGCGACTTCCACTTCGGTGGTCAGGGAAGAGCGATATGCGGCGTATAAGCCGCTGCCGCACGCCAATAGGCCGATCATCCAAGTGATAATCTTGACTCGCTGCGGGTTCGACTTTCCCAATCGAGTTTTGGGTCTTCGATCTTTGGATCTCATACTCTTATTTTGCGCACCGGCCTCATCGCCCGGAGATTCACGACGGCCCTTAAATAGGCCGCGTAAGTGCCACCACTTCCCCTTTTTGCAGGCCGGAATGGACCGCTACCTGAAGGAAGTTGCTCAAGCCAAGTTCCACCTGCTTTTTGGTCCACCCCTGCGGGCTTTGCACGAAGACAAATGAAGCTCCCTCTTCTTCCAGCACGGCCGCCCGCGGCACAACCAATGTGTTGGCTTCCCCGCCCAGGATCACGTCAGCGCTTCCGGTAAGATCCGGAATCACCCGCGCATCCGTTCGATCGATTCTGATGCGCACCGGAATAGAGCTAACGTAACTGGCGCGGAAAGTACTGGTTTTTGCCATGGCGCCAATGCCTTCCACCACACCGGTCAACGTGAGGTCCGGGTACGCATCCAGGTGGATCATCGCCTTCATCCCCAGCCGCAAACTCCCGGCGTCGACCTGGTTCACGGTGGCGTTGAGAACCATCGAACTGGGATCCACGATGGTCAGGAAGGGCTGGCCGGCATAGATCTGGTCGCCTTCGCGGACTTGGCCATACTCGCCGTTGCGGATTATGCTGCCCATCACCACGATACCATCCATGGGAGATTCGACTTCCATCTTTTTCACGTTGCCCTCGGCCCGTTGCAGTTCAATGTCCGTTTGGCTCTTGGTCAACTCCGAAACGCGAATGGTGGCGGCCTGCTGTTCTATCACCAGTGAATCTTCGAAAACCAGTTGCTTATACGTGGCTTCGTTTGCTTCGGCGGTGAGCTTCGCATTTTCGGCATCGATCACCGATTGCACCGGAGCTTTCGCCAGGTCCAGCTTCGCCTGGTCCCAAGCGGCTTTGGCGGCGCGCACCGTCTGATCGTGCGCTTCTTTGTTGGCTGCCAGGTTGGCAATCATCTTCCGGATGCTGTTGTCGAGCTGGATCACGGCGTCTTTGTAATCGTCCAGGCGCAGCAATTGGTTGGTCGAGTCGAACTGGGCCACCACCTCGCCTTTCTTCACCCGGCTGCCGGCCTTGGCCAAATGCAGCAATACCAGGTTGAAGTCGGGGCCGGCTCCGCCTCCGGGAGGCGGACCAGCCAGGCCGAAGCCGCCCATCCCGCCACGATTGGTGTTGTTTCGGCTGCCCAGAATCCGCGGCGCCATCAGTGAGAAGAAGTTCCTCGCCGCGATTGTCCCCGTGACGCGTACGGTCCGGTTGAGGTCGGCCACCGATACGGATACCACCGGCACGCTGATTACGGGAGCGCCCGCGGTCTTCACCGCCGACTGGGTCATCAAATAATACGCCAGTCCGATCGCGATTAAAACCAGAATCAGCGCAATCGCCCATCCGGCAGGATGACGCTTACCCGGTTCCGTAGGAGGCACCACCGATGGTTTCGGCGGCGCCGGTGCGGGAGCAGCAGGCTCCCTTCTTGGTTCGAGCAGAGAAGCATTGTCGGATAAGGATGGCATGTTCACCTTGCAGGTCTTCTGGACCCGACGACAGAGAGTTTAAAATATTGACGAAATTCCGTGGGAAAAGGTTATCCTGGGTACTGCAAAAAAGGTTAAAAAGTTCGAAAATATTTTTCTCGGTGCCCGCTCCTTCGAACTCCACCCTAACATCTTGCAGCAATGGACGCCATCCCGCTCTTCAGGCTCGTTTTTCCAACGAAAACGAGCTCATCTTCAGACCCCCTCAAGCGCCGTGTTTCCGCCCTTTTGGTCTCGTATCGGAAAAGTGTAAAGTGCCTGAAGTCCTTTTAAGCTTTTGACTTGCGAGCCAGAGCGGATCTCTTGGACCGGTGCATTTTCACATCTCCGACTGTTGTCGTGCCCTGAAACGCCGAAACTGCCAATTCTCTACCGAAGCGGCGAGGCTGCGCCTACCTGATCCTCTCGTCTCTTTCCACTTTGCCGTCGCGCACGTGAATCACGCGGTGGGCATGAAGGGCGATATCGTGCTCGTGGGTCACCAATAGGATGGTATTGCCTGTCTGATAGAGACGCTCGAACAGCGCCATGATTTCGTTTCCGGTAGCGGTATCGAGGTTGCCGGTGGGCTCGTCGGCCAGCAGAATCGACGGATTGTTCACCAGCGCGCGCGCCACCGCCACCCGCTGACGCTGGCCGCCCGACAGCTCATTGGGCTTGTGGTACATGCGCGCTTCCAGGTCTACATGGCGCATGGCGCCCTTGGCCATCTCGATGCGCTTCTCCGACGACAGGCCGGCATAGATCAAGGGCAGCTCCACGTTGTGCAGCGAAGTGGCGCGCGGCAGCAGGTTAAAAGTCTGGAAGACAAAACCGATTTCCTTGTTGCGAATGCGCGCCAGTTCATCATCGGTCATTTCGCTGACCAGATTTCCGTTGATGTAATATTGCCCCTTGGTCGGCGTATCGAGGCAGCCAATCAGGTTCATCAGGGTCGACTTGCCCGAACCCGAAGGGCCCATGATGGCCACATACTCGCCTCGCTTGATCTCGATGTCCACGCCGCTCACGGCGTGAATCTCCTGGTCGCCCATCACATAGGTCTTCCAAAGATCATAGGTGCGGATTACGATGCCGTCCCGCTTGAGCTGCGCGCCGCGCTCGATGAGTTCTTTCTCCAATGTTGTCGCCATCGGGATTCCCGTTCCGATTCTAGCAGCTCTATCGACTAGGTCATTCGACGTCTTGTTGTGGAGATTTCCCCGTGCGTCGTGGGCGAGCGTCCGAATTACCGCGTGAAGTGCCGGTAGTGATTCGATCGGACTCGTCGATGCCGGAGAACCCTTCGATACCGGTGGCGCCGGTGATCCTGTCTTCCCGAAGATTTCAGCGGCCGGCCCAGCCTCCGCCCGCCGCCTGCACTAGGCGCGCCGAGCTTGGGAATATTCCGAGATGTCGCGGTGTTGCAGAAGCGGAAACCCGTGGCTCCCCGTCTCCGCCGGCGGTACCATGGGAACAAGTTCCATGGCATCGACGCCCATTCCGCCCTCGCTGGACCATCTGGCCACGCGGCCGTTCTCTTTCTATCCGCCGATTGTCCATATCGAACACAACGAGTGGCTCTTCCGTAAGGCTACGTGGTCCGAGATTCAAGTGGCCAACTGCCAGAGCGGCACGGAACTCTGGATTCCCCGCCGCTTCCTGGGCGAAGTCGCACGCGTCGAGGACCCGGTTCTGATTGTCGGCCTCAACCGCGAACTCGAACTGAAAGGCGGCATGGTCATTCCCTGCCGGCGCCGGATAATCGAGATGCCCGTTCCCGGTTCTCCGGTGCGCACCGGCATGGTCGAGGAGCACAACCCGCCCGCGACCGCAATCGGCATCCGTCTGGAACAGAGTGACCGCCGCATAATCAAGGCGACCCTGTTAGCGGTGGCGACGCTGGTGGTGCTGTATCTGATGGCTCTCAGTTTCATTCGGGTCGGAGAGTTGCGCCAGAAGAGCCCCTTGCTCGTGGGCACCGATCAGTCGTACGTCAGCCTCAGCAGCCACGACGATTTTCTCGGCGTTACGCAGAAAATCGGCCCACCCGCAACCGACCATCAGCGGGAAATTGGGACGATTTTCTATCGCGCGCTCGGTTATCCCGCGCGCCGGTATACGGTAATCCTGATGGGCCGCGACCAAGCCAGCATGACTTATATCGGTACCATGGATCAAAACTGGCATCCCATTCACTTTGTGAATGCCCAGACTGAATCTCTGCTGCGCCAGCTTCCAGCAACGATGCAAATCGCCAAATAGCGAAGGACGGGCGTGGAATGCACCGATGCTGCCGCTGAGAGTTTATGAGGGCTTGAGCGACACGTCATTCCCGGGCGCCCTCTGCGTCTACTTGGCCTTGGCGGCGGCTCCGAGGGTCTCATCGACGGTGTTGCCGATTTGGGCGCCGATGGGAACGAAAGTCTCGTCGTGCTTCCATTGCAAACCGGGACCCGTCTGCTTCAGGATGCCCAATTCGGCCAGGGCCCAAAGCGAATCGCCGACCTGGAAGACCCTTGCCACGAAGAAACTAGTGGGCACCGGAATCGCTTCCCAGTTCTGCCCGCCATCCTCACTCGCCAGAAGATGATCGTCGCCGGCGACCCAGAGCCGCTTGGCGCGGTCGGTAGCCACCGATGTCAGCCAGGCTTGCGACGGGTTCTTTTGTGCCTTCCAGGTAATTCCCCCGTCGGTGCTGCGCAGCAGTTGTCCCGAAAAACCGGCCGCCCAACCGTTGTTCGCATCGAAGAATCGAACCGTGGCGAGCGACCACTGGGCTGCGTCTGTCTTGATCTGTTGCCAGCTCTTGCCGCCGTCGATGGTGCGCAGGATGGTAGCCGACCAACCCACGGCCCAGCCGTGATCGGCGTCCAGGAAAAAAATCGACTCCAGTGCCATCGAGGTGCCGCTCGCCTGTTTGCTCCAGGTGCGGCCGGCATCGGCGGAATGGAGCAGTGCGCCGTCGAACCCGCTGACCCAGGCCGCGTTGCCAAGCGTGCAGACCGATAGCAGGTTCTGTTTCGTCCCCGTCGTGCGCGCCTGCCATTTCCTGGCGCCATCTTCGGTAGCTAGCAAGGTGCCTTCATCGCCCACCACAAGGCCGTGAGTGGCATCGGAGAACGAAATACCGTGCAACGTCAGCGAGGCACCGGTGTCATAGGCGGTCCACGCGTCGCCACCATCCGTGGTGCCGTAAACCAGCCCCTGTTCGCACAAAAGATAGACCGTGGAAGCGGCCGGCGCAGTGGCATCGCGCAAATAACAGTGCTTTGTGTCGGATGCCAGCGCAGCAACGGGAAGTATCAAAGCCGCGCAAAGGGCAGCTCCGTTGGCAATCTTACTGCGGTTCATCAAGAAACCCCCACGCGGGTACGGTCTAGGAGGAATCTAGCGGGGTCACGCCGGCAGGAGACACCCGACCTCTTCAGGACCGTCAAATCGAACGTCAACGTCACCAACGTCTGAACCGGAATTGGACGTCTGAGTCTTATTCAGTATACACCCAGCGGCCATCTCTGATCCTGCGGGTTGCAATTCCTTCCTCCAGAGGCCATCTTCGCGCCCGCGACGCAGCGATCACCCCGCATCGGACGGCCTGACCGCCAGTTAACCAAACGCGCACCCTTAGCGGAGACTCTGAGACGCGCGCCGGAAAAGGCCCGGAAGAGGGGCCAAGGGCAAGATGGCGGGCACTCGCGGCAAGCTCTGAGAGAGCCGTTTTCCCGGTAGTATTGGCTATTTCTCGCAAGTCCGCGCCGTCAAGTTGTTAACCGGAAGGACAGAGAGTTCGTCGTGGAGGAGTTTGGCTCCTCGAGTGGGAATCGAACCGACATCCGTTTGCTTAACCGCCCATCTCTTACAGTCCGCGCCTTTTCGGAAGGAAAGATGGCTGGAGCCTCTGAAGTCCGACAGATCCGGGCGTATAAAACCATCACGTGTTAAATCTCGCCAACCGGAAGCCCGGCGAGAACCGGCAAACCTCCCTGAACGAAGAATCGGGCAGACCAGGAGGTGAGGGCGGAGGTGTTTGTAGGATGCTGAAAAGACGAGTTTTCCCGGCTTTCGAATTTCCCGGCAAGGCGAAAACGGCGCTTGCGTCGATCTCGTGGGCTTCAGAAGGCGGCCGAGCTGCGATGTTCAGCCGTGCCCTGGCGGGTTCAGGTGCGCACCAACAGCTCAAGCCCGAACAGCAGAAGTGGCCCGCGGTACCAAATCCACCCCAAACTTACCGTTAACCATTTGGTACTATCCAAGGCTACCCGAAGTAAGTAATCTTGTGTATCCTAAGAGCCAAATGGCCTGTCAATTTAGGGACGAACTAACCAACCAATATTTGCGGGCGCTCGCTTTGGTGGACCGGGCGAAGCGCCGTCTCAGTCACGCCGTGACTCTGACCAACATCGAGTGCGCCGTTACGGAACTGCGCCGGGTCGAGGACTACCGGCTCGATACGCTGCGCGAAATCGTCGAACATTGCGAAAGCCACATGTGCGCCACGCCGGAGCTGGAAGGGATCTGCGGGCACGAGGTGGTATCCGGCAGGATGGTGGCGTAGCCGTGGACTGGACCGCCGTACTCTACGGAGCCACGGCGATGCTGGCGCTGGCGAGCATTGTCTGTGCGCAACACAAACGCACGCGCCACCTTCAGCCGGCGTTGCATGGGCTGGACCCCTTGTCGTCGGAAGGGCCGACCCAGCACGCTCCGGCCGGCAAGCGGCACGATCGAGTCGGATGGGCCCTGCGTGCCTGGTCCGCCGAACGCGCCCACGGCGATTTAGTCGTGTTTCCGCGGACCGCGGAACCCGAGTGCACGCCCGAATCGGAGCCGAAACCGGAATTGCGGGCCACGGCTCCCACGCCGCAGTCCAGACCCACGAGCGAACCGTCCACCGCGCGCGAGGACCGTTTCACTGCGCCACCGGAAACGCTTTTGTCGCAGAACGCCGAGTACTACGAAGTCCTTCAGATCAGCCCCAACGCCGACCCCGAAACGATTCACAGGGTCTACCGCATCATGGCGGCACGCTTTCATCCGGACAACCCTACCACAGGCAGTCTGGAGCGCTTCCTCCTGTTGCGCGAGGCTTATCAGACGCTCAGCGATCCGGTGCTGCGCGCGGAGTACGACGCTTCCCGCCCGAGGTGGCAGACAGAAACCCTGCCCATCTTTTGGCAAAAGTCCTTCGTGGATGGCATTGAAGGCGAAACCAACCGCCGCCTGGGCGTGCTCTCGCTGCTCTACCAACGCCGCCGGATTAATGAGAGCAAGCCGGGAATCTCGGTGATGGAGCTGGAGCGGCGGATGGCGTTCCCGCGCGAGTACCTCAACTTCACACTCTGGTACCTGCGCTCGAAGGGGTACGTGGCGATCATGGAAGATGACTCCGACTATGCGGTGACCAGCGCGGGCGTCGACTTTGTGGAAAGCTGCTCGGCCAAAAACAAAGTGATTCGGGAACTGCTGAGCGCCGGGACGGGGACGGAGAACACGCAATGGGAGGAACGAGCGATGAACGTCCGCAGAAGGTCGCCTCGCCTTGCCCGGGAACTACGCCCGGAGCCCGTGCTGAGGGCTGTGATCTCGCCTAGGGAGGGATACCCCCGACGCTCCTTCCGGGTAGGGGTACGCCCGAGAATCTAGCATTTTCTCGCACATGAAACAGGTATCCGGGGTACCGGGCAGGATGGGTCCCGGCGGGGCTCATGCGGCCGCTGTCGAAAGGATATTTCAATTCAAGGCTTGCTGAACAGCACTGCATTTGACGGTAGAGTCGCTACCTGTCGAAGTGGTCGCAACCAGCCCCCCTTGCACTTGGAGAAGCTGCTCACCCCGGTGGCCGTGCGGTACCGCTGCAGTAGCTGCGATTTGCCTGCTTAAAATCTCGCGGGATCGTGCCTTCCTTGGAGAGATCGGGATCAGCTCATGTGCTGCTGTCCTGCCCGGTGCCTGGTTGGCGAAGCGGCTGATGGTCGGGCCGCGCATGGGCGCGGGCTGAGGCCAGAATAGCCGCTATCACGGCGGGCGCAACGGTAGTGCCGCGACAGGGATATCGCGCCATATCGGAAGCCAATTCCGCTCGCCAGCCAGGTTTCACCTCGCCAGAATGCGAGCCGTTTTAATGCCTTTCGCGGTCGCTTCGGCTACGATAGGCTGAGTGCAATGTAATCCGCAACGATCTGCACCACTTCTTCGAGGAATGCGCGGTCGGCATCGGTGAATGCCGCAGGCGTGTGGCTGCCGATGTCGATTTCGCCGACAACTTTGCCATCAACGAAAATGGGAACCAATCTCCGACCGCGTCTTGATCGAGCAAGAGTGATAGCGCGGGTCGGCGTTGACATCATCGACGACAATGGTCGCGCACGATGCTACCGCGGCTCTGCAAATTCCCTGATCGAGTGGAATGCGCACGTGTGGCGTCGGCTCGCCGGCGAAAAGACCACGGACCAACATTTCTGGGTCGCTCGGATCCATGTAAAAACCCACCCAGTTGTCGTGCGGTAGCCGCTCCGAAATTGCTGTGACTATCTCCTCTTGAAGAGATTTCAGCGCTTGCGGCGCGAAAGCCGCCTGACGAATGGCATCGAGAAGCTCTGTCAGCGGCTCCAGCCTCGTGGTCCCCATGTGCGGCAGTTTACCAAGCTGGAGCGCGCCGGATCACGATTTCCGAAGTACCATGAAATTGAGAATTGCAGATGTCTCTTCCAGTTGCTTTGCGCCGCATAGCCGCCGGTCTCCTGCTCTCCGCCGCCACGGGTTGCGCCGCTCCGCCCATTCCGCCGCCAGCCACCGATGTTCCTCTCGCCAAACAGCCGGGGAAAGAAACCGCCGTCTTTGCCGGAGGCTGCTTTTGGGGTGTGCAGTCCGTGTTTCAACGCGTGAGGGGAGTTCTCTCCACCACGGCGGGATATTCGGGTGGATCCGCGCAGACCGCTACCTATCAACAGGTGGTCACGGAGACCACCGGGCACGCAGAATCGGTTGAGGTGATCTACGATCCATCGCGCATCACTTATGGCCAGTTGCTGCGGATCTATTTCTCCGTCGCCCACGATCCGACCCAGTTGAACCGGCAAGGACCCGACGTGGGAACGTCGTATCGATCGGCGATATTTTTTACCGACGAAGAGCAGCAGCGGCTAGCGAAGGCCTACATCTTACAGCTCGATCAGCAAAAGATCTTTCCAGCGCCTATCGTGACCGAAGTGACTCCCCTCAAAGCGTTCTATCGGGCGGAAGATTATCATCAGGACTATGCATACTACAACCCCGGCAACTCATATATCCAAGTGTGCGATCGTCCGAAAATCGCTGCCTTGAAGCAGCAGTTTCCGGAACTGTTCGTCGAATACCAACCCAAGAAGTAATAGGAACCCATTTCGAACTCGAGATGCCTAGCCATGAGATTCCTCACCTTCCTCGCAGCCGCCACGCTTCTTCCTGCCGCGGTACCGGCCCAGCAGACCGTCACCGGCCAGGCCGCATTCGCCGACTGGGATCAGCAGCAGCCCGGCATCCGCCGCAAGATCACTCTCGCCGACCTTCCCCAACCCAAGCCCGACGAGGCAGTCGACAATACGCCCCACTTGATCCCGCGTCCCGCCGGCGCATGGCCGCTCGCGCCTGCTGGCTTCAAAGTGACGTTATATGCCGGCGGCGACGCCGCCCCCATGCAGCGTGCGGACAACAAGCAAGTAATGGCTCTCAGTGGCGGCACCTTCACAATGCCGCGCCTTATCCGCACCGCACCTAACGGCGATCTCTTCCTCGCCGACTCCGGCGCTGGCACGTTGTTCGTCCTCCGTGGTGCCGTGCCTGACGGCAGGGCCGCCCGAATCGAGAAGTTCGCCACCGGGCTGGACCACCCTTTTGGCATCGCCTTCTTCCCTGCCGAAAATCCTAAGTACCTCTACGTTGGCAACGCCACCACCGTCCAGCGATTCCCATACCACTCCGGTGATCTCCATGCCACCGGCCCCGCCGAGACCATCGTCCCCGATATCCCCGGCTACGCGCAGCTCAGGGGCGGCGGCCACTGGACCCGCGATGTCGTCTTCAGCAAAGACGGCCAGCACATGCTGGTATCCGTTGGTTCCGGCTCCAACGTCGACGACCCCGACACTCACCCCCGCGAGTTCCACCGCGCCGACGTCCTCGAGTACACTCCTGAAGGCAAATTCATCGAGGTCTACGCTTCCGGCATCCGCAACTGCGTCGGTGAGGCCATCAACCCCACCACCGGCCAGCTCTGGTGCTCCACCAACGAGCGCGATAACTTGGGCAATCACCTCGTCCCCGACTACGTAACATCCGTCAAGGAAGGCGGCTTTTATGGCTGGCCCTGGTATTACATGGGCGGCCATCAGGACCCACGTCTTCCCGAGCCATGCGCCAACGGCACCGGACCGAATCTGCAAGCGCCCGCGCTCAGTCCTGACCAGGCCAAGAACTGTACGCGCGTCAACCTCGCCTCCAAGGTCATCACACCGGATGTCCTCGTCCAGCCCCACATGGCCTCGCTCGAAATGGTCTTCTATCCCACCCAGAAGACGGAGTTTCCCGCCAGTTACGAGGGTGATGCATTCGCCGCCGAGCACGGCTCCTGGAACCGCAAGAACCGCGCCGGATACGAAGTCATCCGCATCCCGATGCGCGAGGGCCACGCCGACGGCAGCTACGAAGACTTCCTCACCGGCTTCGTCACCAAAGAGGGACAAGTCTGGGGTCGCCCCGTAGGCGTCACCATCGCCAAAGACGGCAGCATGTTCGTCACCGACGATGGGTCCCGCAGCGTCTGGCACGTAACCTACACCGGCAAATAGAACCTCACTGGAAACCACACGGCATATCTGCTTTTGTAGTTCTGGAACAGCTCTGTAAACTCGGCGTTAAGACCTGATATCGGTAGCCTTTCACTGCCAGTCCAAGCACATTCGTGGGTTGCACGTTTCTCGGGGTGACCGCGCGCGCTGGAAAATGTGAGTAAATAGAAAGATTCGTGCAGCATAGTACCGGCGCACCGCCATTTCCGAGGCATTTTGACGGGAAGCGCTTCTTCAATTCCGGCGCCTCTTCAGCGCGCGGCTTTCTCGATGTCTTGCGATGGAAGCTGACCAGCCGGCCGGAACCGTGTGCCCGCTTCGTTTCGGATGTCGAGCAATCGACACCGCCGTCTAGCGTCGAAGGAAACCAACTGCGAGTTACGCTGATCAACCATTCCACGGTGCTTCTCCAGCAAAGCGGCTCCAACATTCTGACTGATCCGATCTGGTCGGAGCGGGCAAGTCCGCTCGCCGTGGTTGGTCCGCGCCGCCGCAGGGAACCAGGCGTGCGGTGGGAGAACCTTCCCCGGATCGATACCGTGCTCCTGAGCCACAATCATTACGACCATCTGGATCTCGCCACCTTGCGCCGTTTGGCGGACCGCGGACAGTCCCAATTCGTCGTTCCGGTCGGTGTAGCCCACTTGCTCCGATCCCGGAACGTCGGCCCCGTACAAGAACTGGATTGGGGCGAAGCACTGCCACTCGCCCAAACCATCATTCATGGAGTACCGGCAGCTCATTTTTCCGCGCGAGGAATCCTCGACCGCAATTTGACTCTGTGGTGCGGATATGTCATCGAAGTGGCGGGCAGTGTCATCTATTTTGCCGGAGACACGGGTTTCGGCGACCATTTCGCGAGCATTCGCGAGCGATTTGGACCGCCGCGCCTGGCGCTGCTGCCGATCGGAGCATACGAGCCGCGCTGGTTCATGTCGCCGATCCATATGGCCCCCGACGAAGCGATCCGAGCCCACGAGATCCTAGGCGCCAGGACCAGCGTCGCGATCCACCACGGCACGTTCCAACTGGGGGATGAGGGTATCGACACGCCAAAGCGGAGCCTCATCGCGTGTGCCCATGACGAGTCGTTTCTCGTGCTGGACAATGGCCAATCCGTGACTCTTCCATAAGTGACATCGCTGATGATGGACAAACACACACTTGCGCTGATCAGCATTATCGGCAGTTCGCTCGACGTGCTGGGAGCTATGTATCTCGCCTATGATCTCTTGGGCGGCGAACACGGGCCTCTCCGGACTCTGACGCGTGCGGTCACCTACGGGGCCCTCTTCGGAACAGGCTACGGCCTTGCTCTCGGGCCCGTATTCGGCCTCGCGTCCGGTGTGGCGCATGGCATCACCCTCGCCTGGGAGTTTTCGCGCGCTTCCCGGCATGAGCCCAAGCCGGGATTCTGGTTGGACACGGCGATGAGCGCAATTCGCGGCTGCGGTTTTGCTTTGGGCGCGTCGTACTTATTCGGCACGGCCTTCGGCGTCACATTCGGCGTGTTGAGTACCGTTGGGCAGGCGCTCGCCTATCGGATTGGCATCCGTCCGACGATCGACTACAAACCGGCCACTCGTCCCCGTCTGACGCGGAGGCAACTGTTAGCGGCGGCTAATCGCACCGTCGGGTACTCAGTGACTGGCTACGTCAGCAGCCTGGTGGCGCGGCAACCGGAACACGCGATCGGCGTCGGCCTGAAAGCGGGACTCGCCCTTGGCGTGGTCACCGCGATTGTCGGCTCCTGCACGCCCTTCGTCGAATGGGCGGCCGATCATGTACCGGAAAGACGAATGGGCGTCTTTGGCGTTTGCCTGATTCTGATCGGCTTCACTCTACAATCCGTTCAGTATTGGCTGGCGCTGCTTGATGCGAGCGTTCGGTAATCGATTGCCCCGAAAGGGCTGCTTGGCTTCCGATTCGTCATGCGAGCGACGAACCGGCCCGCCTGCACCGAGCGATATTATTCAATATCGTTAGATCTCCGCCAGCTCAAAAGTCCACCGCCGCGGATGGCTATGGGTCCTCCCCGTAATCTTCATCCCGTGCTCGGCAGCGAAACTAGAAAGCTTCTGCCAGGCCTTCTCCGCGCGTTCGTCCCGGGCGCCCGCGCGCCACTGGAATTCGGTCCCGCTTGGGAATAGCAGCAGCTTTTCCTTGGCGGCCTGAAGGGAGTTCGCCTCGTACTGGCACCCGTTCGCGCTCCACTGCGAACTCGCCTTGGGGCATGTTTTGGACCTATTTATAGCGGAGCGGTGCAAAGTGGTTCCCACGATGATAGCGGCTACTTGAAGGGGTCAGGATAAGGCGCGTCCTGTGTCTCGATATTCATGAGGTCGCCGAGAGCTGCACCCATGACCTCGCCCGCAGTGACACGATATCCGATCACGTCGCCTGGTTTGACCCCAAGGTGTGCTGCCCAAGTCATATTGGCGCGCACCTCTTGAAGCATCCAACCTAGGCCGATGTACTCCCACAGATAGAACTGGTCGATTCCTGTTAGCTTCCGAAGCTGGCGTTGCAGCTCCAGTCGAGGCAAGCTCTTGTAATGCTTGAGGATGTCATTCATTGTGTCACCATGCCAGAGATTTGAACGGCAACTGCAACACATCGGCAATACCATCATCGTTGTCTAGTGCCACCGCCACCCCTTGAGACAGTTGGGTTTCTGGTCCCGATTGCCAATCAGTATATACCAAGCTGCCGCCTATCTTCCCTTTCGGTCGCGATGTATCCTTGCCTTTTCGCGTCCCACGACCTCCGGAGCGCCCGGCGCGGCCGCGCCGGCTACGAGCGGAAAGCGCAGTCTCGACCAGGCGCGCAAGCGGCCAACCGCTCACAGAGCGCCCGCTGGCGGCCCGACGCCGCAAGCGAGGGAACGGGATGTTGGGCCCGCATTTCGCTGAGGTTCCATGTCTGGTAGTCTCCACAGGTCAGGAAAGTACCACAACCAAGGTGTGCGGATTAGCACATACTTTCGCGGGTCTTGTTCCGAGGAGGGCACGCGCCTATTGTCAGGTAGAACAGGAGCAAACGATGAGCCGAAACTGCAAGGTCTGCCTGGTAGAACACGATGATGAGGTCCACGCCGCCACCAATCGCGTCCACGCATGGTTCCGGGCTCAGGTCACCCAATCCTCGCACGACGCAGCGGAGTACCCCATGCTGAGCCAGGGGGAGGAACTCGGTGTCCCCCAACTCAACGCCGCTTGAAGGCTTTCGGTGCTGGCCGCTTTGGATGCCACGGCAGCCACGATGAGCGGCACCGACAGCCTCGGCAACGTCGCGTTCTGCGAAACCGGCATACACTCTCAGTGCACCGCGCGGACAGTTCATTGAGGAGCGTTATTCGCAATTATCGAACACTGTTCTCCAGCATCGTAGAGCCAGCGATGCGCGTGCGACCGGCCGGCCGTCACGGGCACGGCGCTCATTCTCGGGAAAACCGGGCACCCGACCCACCCGACCTCTTTTCTTGCTCCTGAACGAGTCGAGAATGTCGTACTGGCGACTCGCGCGGTCCGGGAAAAAGCTGTCCACCGCATCCTGCTCGTCTGTGAAAGCTTGAAATACAGTGTCCAGCTTTGCCAGAACCAGCAGGTTCAAATGAAGCGGGCTGAGATTAAGCACCTTTAGTGCCCCGCCGGACCTCAAAGTCCGCGCGTAACAGAAGACTAAGGTGCCAAGTCCCTCAGCGTCAATCTCTGTCGTGCTGGCCAAGTTGAGGATGACGTTTACGACCTTTGCATCCGTAAGTGTGAGCATCGCGGTACGCAGGGACGGCTACACGCTGGATCTGGATTCGACGGTATTCGAACGCTACGGCCAGCAGGAGGGATCGCTGAAAGAGCACAATCCGCGCAAGCATGGCCGCCCCAGTCATCATCCTCTGCTGGCCGTGCTGGGCGAGGCACACTTCCTCCTCCACGGCTGGCTCCGCAGCGGCAACTGCGGAGCCGCCCGTGGCGCGGAGGAGTTTCTCAAAGAAGCTCTCGCGCTGTGGGGGCAGCGCCAGAAGATCCGCCTGCTACGAGCTGATTCCGGCTTCTTCGACGACAAGCTGCTGAGCTTTTTGGAACAGCGCCTGCTCGCCTACATTGTAGTCGCCCGCCTCACCAAATGGGTCAAACGAGCGGCCCAACGGGTGGAGCAGTGGACCGCG
>Ga0187884_10000711_pt1 | contig 32496 bp, 32 predicted proteins | sample June2016WEW_20_4_FD_132983 | JGI IMG/M metagenome (GOLD analysis project Ga0187884, IMG submission 132983) | Peatland microbial communities from SPRUCE experiment site at the Marcell Experimental Forest, Minnesota, USA - June2016WEW_20_40 | ecosystem: Environmental > Terrestrial > Soil >...
CAGCCATAGTCTTCCATGTGCCTGGCAATTCCTGATATATTCAAGCGGTGAGCGGATACAAGTTTGCCGCTTTTGGCCTCGAGGCCAACTTTGTATCGTTGGGGGATACCGTCTTCTGTTGCAGCCAGATGGGCCTCTGCGGTGCCATCAGGCTTTCCACTCCCCCCGATCCGAATCACATTAGCAAAACCCATTGCCTCAAAGGCTGCGCGCATTTCCTCTTCGAGCTTATCTCCATCATCACGGGCCTCGGTGAGGGCCAAGGCGATCATTCCGGCAGTCCGGCGTGCAGATGATTTGACAAACTGCCTCAGCAACTCATCCCGTCTGCCGATTGTGTCGCGAATCACAGTTTCATCCAAACCCATGTGATAAAGGTGGGCCTCCATGAGAACCTCAGCCATTATAAGCATTTCGAGGGGAAACCCCTGCCGAACATCGGTAAAAAGCTCTTGAAACGCGGCCACAAATGGATGGGAAGAATTGATAAGCAGTTTACCTTGCTGTACGTCGAAGATAGCCAAGCCGTCTTTCGAATCCAGGGCGTACAGTTCTGTGGAGCGAAGCAACCCCTTTTCTCCCTCGGCCTGTTGTCTCAATGTTTCTAAGAAGTCAGTTTGGGCCTCCGTGGAAAGTCCGGAGGGAAAACGCAGATAGAAAGGAGTAGCGCGTTTCTCTGCTACCATTTGAGCGAGGGCTAGAACCGGCTTTCGCGTCATGCTTCCAGGCGCAGAGGAGATGCGCGCAGAAATCAGGGCAGCAGGCGTCTGTGACCTATCATATTCGACGAGTTTGTTGCGGGCAAAATTGAAACCGGCACGCAGAAAGTTCTGAGCTTCTGTGTAAAGATCGCCTTGTTGAAATGATTCACGGGAAGACCTCAGCGCTTCATCCAAGCTGTCAATATGAACAACCATTCTGAACCTTGAAAAGGTACCGTGCCGAAGTAGATTACGTTCGATACCAAACCCCAGATCGTCTACATTGACCTGTCGTCCACGCACATAAACAAAAAAACCGCTGCTTTGTTCGGACTTCTCCTTTCCTGCGTCAAGTTCATCCTTGAATATCTCGATGTATCCCGTGATTCGCCCCAGTAACTCGTCGTGATATATGCCATATCGATGAATGGAATCTTGGGGATCGCTTGGGTCCTCGCGTGTTATGAGATTTTCAGGAATGAAGTCTTTACCTATTATGAATCTGGCTAAAGGTTCACCCGGCTCTATCGGTGTAATGGGATCACCATCCAAAAACAGTCGAAAGTCACTGCGCTGAGGCATCGCTGTTCGTAAAACCCATTTGAGACGACCGATCCTGATCTTTTTTCCCATTGGCTTGAGTCCGGACATAATGGCAACAGTCCAGGAGGGACGCGCATTATCACTAAACAACCGAAGTGCTTGATATCCTTCTTTTGTTCCATTTACCCACGGCCGCAGTGCATCGAGTGCTTCTTCTGCTGTGAGCGTCCTTAGCGGTATTTGGATAGTCTGTTCATTGAAAACCCCCTCCGAAGCTTCGGAGGCACTGCCTGCCAGGCTCGAATAGTCCATTGTGGCCGCGTAGAAAGTGTCGCCAGACTTGCTGATATGAGTGAGTTTCGAGGCCAATACATACGTGGACAACTTCCCGATACCAAACTTTCCAATAGGCTTCCGCCTAGAAGATCCAGCTTTCCCACGCCTTTCGCTTTCACCAATGATCCAGTGTTTCTTGAGGCCACCATTATTCATCCCCTCTCCATCGTCAATGACGACGATAGTGGCGTCTGGATCACGCAGGTCTGGGGAAAGGATGATGTGGACGTTTTCCGCGCCAGCATCAAATGAATTCGAAACCAGTTCTTCCACGGCTTTATTTGGGCTGGAATACAGGCCATCGGAAAAAAGTTGAATAATCCGGTGACTGATCTTGATATCGATGTGGTCGGTTTTGCTACCCGTCGTCTCGAATAAATCTCTATCTGATGAAGTCATTGTTGCTCAGGCTCCTCTGTTATAAATTTATGGCGGGGGCGTTTCCCGCGCCTAATTCCATGCCCTCCGCCCTTCCTCCCTGCACGCCGCTAAGAGAATTGCATGCTGTGAGTACCGTTTATACTATTACATGAATCGAAAACGATTCCAAGTGAAGAGTTCAGGAAGCTCGGCTCTCCCCGTTCCTCTCCCCGCTCCTTTCAACATTATCAGCGGTAATCCTTGGAAATCGTTGCTGATCCGGAATGCAACCCTTCGCAGGCAAGTAGGTAACGTCTTTCCCGGCCGGAGGGATTTTCGATGGATGGCGCGGAAGCCGGCGAGGGCGGGACCCGGAGCATACATGGCCGTATGTGAGGAGTCCCGCCCTCGCCGGCGACCGCGCCAGGCGCGAAAAGACCCCGGCCGCCCCTAGTCGAGGGCGTTGACCGCCTTCCTGATCCGTTCCATGCCCTTCTCGATGATGTCCATCGATGTCGCAAAGGAAAGCCTCAGATGCCCCTCTGTGCCGAACTCGCCGCCGGGCACCGCGGCCACGTGGAAATCTTCAAGGAGTATATCGGTCCACTGGGCCATAGAGGTCATCTTCTTCCCCTTGTACGTCCTGCCCACAAGGCCCTTGAAAGAGGGGAAGACATAGAAAGCCCCCTTGGGGTTAAAGCAGCTCACCCCTTCCATACCGGTGAGCCTCGCAACACACACGTCCCTTCTCTTCACGAACTCCCCGACCATAAAGCCGACGAAGTCCTGCGGCCCGTTCAGGGCCGCTATCGCCGCCTTCTGCGATATTGAGGCGGGGTTGGACGTGCTCTGGCTCTGGATATTGCTCATTGCCTGGATCACCTCTCTGTTCCCGGCGGCGAAGCCGATCCTCCAGCCCGTCATCGAGTAGGTCTTGGAGACGCCGTGCGTGATTATGGTCGCTTCTTTGATAGGCCCCCCGAGAGACGCAATACTGGTGTGCCTGTAACCGTCATACACGAGCTTCTCGTAAATCTCATCGGAAATGAGGGAGAAACCGTGCTCGACGGCGAGCTTGCCTATCTCCTCAAGGTTCCGCAGAGAGTAGACGGCGCCGCATGGGTTGGACGGGTAGTTGAGGATGATCCCCCTGGTCTTCTCTGTAAGATGCGCTTTCACCATCTCCGCCGTGAGCTGGTACTCCTCCTCCTCGCGGGTCTCCACGAAGACGGGCGTTGCCCCGGCAAGCTCGATCATCGCAGGATAGGAGACCCAATAGGGCGTGGGCACGATGACCTCGTCGCCTTCCTGGAAGACCGCCTGGAAAAGATTGTAGAGGGCGTGTTTGCCGCCGCACGTCACGATGACCTCTTCCCGCTTGTACTCGAGGTCGCTGTCCCTCTTGAACTTGGCAATGATGGCGTCCTTCAGCTCCTCCATGCCGGCGGCGGGGGTATATTTGGTAAAGCCGTCCATGATCGCGTCTATAGCGGCCTTCTTGATGTGGTTCGGCGTATCGAAATCGGGCTCGCCGGCCCCAAAGCCGACGATATCGAGGCCCTGCGCCCTGAGCGCCTTCTCTTTCGCCGCGATGGCGAGTGTCGGCGAGGGCTTCAAAGACCTTGCTCTCCGTGAGATCATCGGAACTCCTTTGGCTTCACATGGTTGTCTCTCGCGTAGCGAAAAGCAACCTCCAGGGTCCTTTCCGTGTTCTCGACGCCGGCCTGCTCGAAATACATAAGCCCCTCCCGTGAAATGCCTCTATTTACTTAATACTATCTCGGGCCGTCTTGTCAACCCGCAGGCGACAAGTCACTTTTCCTGCTTGATGGAACGGGAAAAGAAGCGCGACCAGACGTAGCTCCCTTTGAGGAGCCGGTTTATCTGCGAGGAGACGTCAGCTTTTTGGGTGATCAGGTTCACGTAGAACCCTTCGTCGCGCACCTCGCCGATGAAGACAAGACCCTTCAGCACACCCTTTTCGAGCACGATCTTTCGGTAAAACCGATTCTCCTCCTCCCGGTAAACGCCCGGCCCTTCGTCCCTGCTCCTGCCCGCGGTAAATATGGAGATGCCGAATACACGGAGGATGTTTCTCGCGAGGCTCCCCCGATATGCGACCCGCACCCCGGACATGTTCAGGGCGGCCGTCCTGCCTTGTTCCACGGCGGCCGGCCACAGGGCGTTTACCCGCGGCTCGTCATAGACGATGTCCATCGTTTCGACGGCATCACCCGCGGCGAAGACGTCCGGCACGGTCGTCTCCTGGCAGGCATCGACCGAAATCCCCCTTTTCACTGCGATGCCGCTCCCCGCAAGGAAATCCACGCAGGGTCTCACACCTTTTCCAAAGATGACGACGTCGCAGGTCCTCTTTCCCCCCGACCTCAAGGAGACTTCCCCATCCTGCCGGATGCCGGTGATCTCATCACCCGTCACTATCTCGATGCCGAGCGCTTCGACCCTCTGCCGGACGAGTTCTGCGGCCGGCCGGTCGAGCATCGAGGAGAATATGCGGTCCGATGAAACGACGAACGTGATCTTCATGCCCAGCTTGTGGAGGGCATCTCCCGTTTCCATGCCCACCGGGCCCGCCCCGGCGATGACGGCGCGCCCGGAACGCCCGTGAAGGTGGTCTCTCAGCCGGAGGAGGTCCGGAAGGTCCCGGACGGTAAAAACAAAGGGCAGATCGGCGCCCGCAACGCGCGGCCTTTCAGGGACGCCGCCGCCCGTGATGAGGAGCCTGTCGTAGGTGAACATCTCACCCGCCGTCGTCGAGACACGGCGGTGAACAGGCTCAATCCTCGCAACTTCCCGGCCGAGGAGCAGCGAGACGCCAACGGGTACAGGCAGAAAAATATGCTTTTCATCCATCTCCCCTGAAAGACGGTAGGGAAGGGCCATCCTGGCGTAGGGGTTGACCTTTTCCTTCGAGAGCACGGTGACGCGGCTCGTCGCATCCAGACGCCGCACGCACGCCGCCGCGGTGATTCCTGCGGGACCTCCGCCGATAATGAGATGGTCCATCGATTACCCCTCTACAACATTGTCCGGAGCTAACCTGCGAACGTGTGAAAAAATCGTTTGAGAACCCTTTGCCGTCATTCCGGCGAAAGCCGGAATCCAGCTTTTTCAGTATGTTACAAAGGGCCTGGACCCCGGCGTCCGCCGGGGTGACGACAAAAAGGCAATTTTTTCACACGTTCTGCCCGCTGCATCGGCACTTGTGAGCGAGGAGGCCGGGGCACCCGCGAAGCGGGTCGTGGCTTTGCCGGCCGAGGGGGCGCTGAGCCCCAATCTAGAGAGCCAGTGCCGCGAGCGTTTCCTTCCCCGCACCAGCAGTTGTGAGCGGGGAGGCTCGGGCAGCTTTGCTGACCGAGGGGGCGCTGAGCCCCAACCTAGCGCCCCAACCTAGAGACCGAGCGCCGCGAGCGTTTCCTTCCCCGGTATGCCCGATGCGTCCCATCCGCGCAAGCTGTAGTATTCGGGCAGCATCTTCGGAAGCTCGCTGACATGCCCCTTTGCGGCGCCATCGGAAAGGGGGAATTTAAGGAGACGCTCAGGCAGCGTGTCATCCTTTGTCGTGAAACCCGCCCTCAGATTATAGAGCCTCTCCAGGTTCCAGATGCGCTCACCGGTCCGCATGAATTCTTCGGTGGTATACGCCGTCCCGGTGGCCGCGCTCGTCAGCTCTGCCAGCTCCTCGGCGCCTATGCCGAAGGTGGCAAAAAGACACATACCCGTCGAATCGAGCGCTGCCGTCAGGTTCTGAAACGTGATAACCCACTGGGCTTTCCCCTCCGAGGTCAAATTATCGATCTTTACCGGATTGCCCAGTATCTCGACGGCCGTGGTGTAACCCCGGACGTGACAGCCTCCCCTGTTGCTGGTCGCGTAGTTGAGACCCATCCCCTGAAGGGCACGCGGATCGTAGGCAGGCATTTCCTGTTTCTTTGCCGTCATCGAATACTCGGGGTGGCCGTAACTCGCGGCGATCCGGTAGCTGCCCATCGCAAGTTTCTTGCCGAAGCCCTCGCCTGTGGCCGTGAGACGGACCATCTCCACCATGGCTTCCGCATTGCCGAACGTCAAGGGGATGCCCCCCGTCTCTTCCAGCGTGATAATGCCGTCCTCGAACATCTCCATGGCGCAGGCCACAGTCGACCCCATGGAGATCGTGTCGATGCCGTACTCGTTGCAGAGGTAGTTGGCCTTGGTCACGGCATCGAGGTCATCGACGCCGCACGCCGGTCCGAAAGCCCATGCCGTTTCATACTCAGGGCCCTCCCCGTAACCGGTATACTTCGGATTGGTTACCCGGGTCGCGCGGCCGCAGCTTATGATGCAGGAAAAGCAGCCCCTAGGCCGCGTGAGGAGATATTTTGACAGGGATTCTCCGCCGACTTTATCGGCCGTCGGGAAGAAGGCTTCGCGGAAGTTGCGGGTCGGCAATCCGCCGTTTTCATTCAGGATGTTGACGAGAACATCCGTCCCGAAGAGCCGAAGTCCTTGTCCGCCCACGGGATGGTTCTTTATCTTTGTCCAGGCATTCACCGTGGCTTTACGGAAGGCGTCCGCATCGGACACGCGCACCGCGCCGGTTCCACGGACTGCCACAGCTTTGAGGTTTTTGGAGCCCATGACGGCCCCTACGCCGGTCCGGCCGGCTGCCCGGCTATACTCATTCATCACGTTGGCTAAAAGATCGCACCTCTCTCCCGCGGGGCCGATGCAGGCCACGCTGGCTTCCTCGTCTGTCTCGGCCCGCACGCCTTCGGTCGTCTCCGGCACCGGCTTTCCCCAGAACGCCGTCGCGTCGCGTAGGGAGACATCGTCGTCATCGATCCACAGGTAGACGGGTTTGTCCGCCTTGCCTTCCACAACGAGGAGGTCGTAGCCCGCATACTTCAGCATGGGGCCGAAGACGCCGCCAGAGCTTGACGCGGCGATCGTCCCCGTCAGGGGACCCTTCGTCACCACGTCGAAGTGACCCGCCGACGGCGCGTTGGTGCCGGAGAGCGGCCCGGGGGCGAAGATAAGCTTGTTTTGCGGACTTAACGGATCGATGCCGGGGTCGACTTCGGTGAACATGAGGTAACTCGCAAGGCCCCGCCCCCCGATGTAGTTCTTCGCCAGTACGGGATCGAGCGGCTCTTTGGCGACCGATCCGCTCGACAGGTCGATTCTCAGGATCTTTCCAATCCAGCCGTACATCATCGCACCTCCTCGACGCTCTTTTTGAGCCCGACGGCGACGGCCTTCCGGCGCGACCTTGCCGCGTCGGTCTCATCCACGAATTCAAGCGCCCGCGTGGGGCAGAAGGTTACACACTCGGGGCTGCCGTCGCAGAGGTCGCACTTGACGATCCGGCGCTTCGCGCTCTCATAGACAACCGCGCCGAAGGGGCAGGCGAGGGTGCACATACGACAACCGATACACTTTGCTTCCTCCCAGGCGACGCGGCCGAGGGCAGGGTCCTCGTGCATGGCCGTAGTGGGACAGACGGCGACACAAGGGGCGTCTTCGCACTGCTGGCACGTGGTCGGCACGGAAAAACCTTCCAGCTCCCAGGAAGAAACGTGAATCCTCGCGGTATGGGGGCGAAACTCCCGGTCATGAAAGAACGAGCATGAGAGCTCGCAGTTGTGACAGCCGGTGCATCGGTCCGGATAGATCATCAACATCTTGCTCATAGTGAGCCTCCGTCGTGAGAAATATACAATCCTGCACATAATAGGAGCCGTGAGGGAAAGCTATCCCCGATGGCCTCATTATGCTTCTTATCTAGCGTATATGCCTTTTTTCAGGATTTCAATATGTCTTATTTGACATAAGTTGAGCCGGGAACAAAAGGCACCTGCGCCGTTACCCTCAGCACACGCGTTGTCGCCCCGGTCACCTTATAGAGGTCGCTTATCCGCATCCCCACGACCCAGATGATGTCGCCGCCTGAAAGCAGGAGGGGAATCCGCCTGCGCCTGCCTCCGGGCACCTTCCTCGCAATGAAATAGTCCTTCACCTTGACGCTCTGCTCCATGCCGAGCGGCACGAACCTGTCCCCCTCGCGGAACGTCCTTAAAGAAAGACCGGCGATCCTGCCCGCATCGAAAAAGGCGGTATACCTGTCTTCCGGAAACGTCTTCGGCCTCTCATGCTCAAAAGAGACGTCGAGGGTCACGCCGAGGAGCGGAAACGCATGTGTTCCCGGCCCGACCTCAAAGACTTCCGCCGCCGGCGCAGGGTCGCCCTCTTTTGTGAATATGAGGTCCCCGTATTCCCTTATGACCTTTATCCCGCCGGGGAGCATCACCATGTTGTTGGGCTTATCCGAGAAAAGCGCTTTTTCGATGAGGAGCGCGTGCTCCCTCAGTGCGATAAACCGGGGGGAGAGCCGGCGGAGCAGGCGGGAAACGACCCTGAACCTGACCTCGCGCTGGAGATTCGAGAGCTCCCCGACCCCGACTCGAAAACCCTCCCCCTCCGGCCGCACGGCCCCTCGCCCCTCAAGGATAGCCGCCGCCTCTTCATCGAACACGGTGTTGACCGACGCAATGTCGGCCAGAAGGAAAAGAATCTTCTCCTTGAACCTCGGGTTGAGCTGCTCCATGAGCGGCACTATCCGGCTGCGTATGAAATTCCTCTCGTACTTTTCCGACAGGTTCGATGAATCCGCCCGGTAGGCTATCGAGTGATGGCGCGCAAAGGCGGCGATCTCCGCGCGGTAGGCGCGAAGGAGCGGTCTTACGACAGGGCCTCTTTTTATGGGGATCGAAGCGAGGCCGGAAAGCCCCGATCCCTTGACCAGGCGCAGCAAGAACGTTTCCACCTGATCGTCCCGGTTGTGGGCGATTGCGATCCGCCCGTAGCCGTGGGCCGCGGCCACCTCGTCGAAATAGCGGTAGCGTATGTCCCTGCCCGCGTGCTGTACGGAGAGGCCGTTTTTCCGGGCGTAGCCCAAGACGTCCGCCCGCAAAGTGTGGCAGGGCACCCCGTACCTGTCCGCAAGGGCTCTGACAAAGGCCTCGTCCCCAAGAGCATCCGCGCCCCGCAACTGGTGGTTGACGTGGGCGACGGCCAGACCGAAGGCCATATCCTTTTTGATCCTTTCCAGCAGGAAGAGGAGGGTCGAGGAATCGATCCCCCCGGACACCCCGACCAGCACCGTATCACCCGGGTCGATCAGCCCTTCCTGCCTGATGACCCTTCGCACGGTCTCGTCGAGCGCCATCAAAACCGATTATGAGCAGGAAGAGCAGCTTGAGGACGAGCACCCCGAACAGCCTGAGCCGGAGCTTGAGGGGAGCTTCAATTTGCCGCCCGTGGAAAATCCAAAAGTCGACATTTTCTTTTTGGGGCTCTTATTGCCGCATTTCGGACATTCTACAGCCTCGCCCGTCCTGAAGACGATGCATTCAAAATCGTCTCCGCAGCTCTCACAGTTGTATTCATAGATAGGCACGTCTTTTCCTCCTTAGTACTACCCTGCCCGTCCCATCTCTTTCGCGAGGTCCGGCAGGAGATCCCGAAGAGACTGCACGTAGGTCTCGGCTTCTTTATGCCCGTCTATCGGCATTGCCAGGGCCTCCTCGGCGAATATCTTCGCCATCGAGAACCTGTTCCTGAAGTAGCAGTTGAAGGCCGAGGTGTAAAGAAAAAGAAACCTCGCGGCCACATTTCCGCGGTCCAGTTTGATCGCCTTCTGGAAGAGGCTTCTCGCGACCTGATAGTACTCACTCCCGAGATAACTGAGGGCCGCTTTGAAGATGAGTGTGGTGCGGCCCTGGTCGTAGATATCGTCAAGCAGGTCCTGGTAGCCCTTCTTCCCGTACATGGCAATGAACGACCGCTCGTTTTCGAGCAGGAAACGCGGCATCAGATAATTGTTCCTGTAGATCTTCACCAGGTCCTTCACCTGCGCCACCAGGTCCTTGAGGAGCGTTCTTACTTCTTTGAGGCCCTCATTCAGCCTCTTCTGGGCCTTCAAGATCAGCGCGTCGAACTCGCGGATCACCTTTTTTTCGGCCGGGGTCAACTCCGGGGAGCTGATGAGCATGTTGTACTGGGGCTTGTAGTATTCGAGCTGGTAGATGCACTCCCGGAGCTTCATTGCCTCGTGAAAAATGTAGCCCACGGTGATATCGAAGAATTTCTCTTTGTAGGCGGCCCCGGGGGTATTTCTGAACAGCTCGTGGCACATCTGCTTGAGCCTGTAGAGGCAGCTCTTCCCCCTGTCGTCGACAAACTCCTCGACTTCCGAGAAGGTAAGCGTCCCTCTCTTATGCAGATCCAGGCAGTGGCAGCACGTCTTGTAAAGGCAGATAGACTCGTTAACGAGATCTACCTGTTTTTTTTCGATATTTAGGTTTGTCACTTTCCGCCGCGCCTTCCTTTTCCTCGTATTCTCTCACGAGCCGCCGCAACTCCTCCCCGTCCATGACCTCTTTCTCAAGGAGGATCCCCGCTATCTGCTCGAGGAGCCGCTTCTTCTCGCCGAGCGTCTCCTTGACCTGCTCATAGGCATCCTCGATTATCCGCCTGATCTCGTTGTCTATCTCCCGGGCGGTCTCCTCGCTGTAGTCCCTGGAATGGGCGTCGGGACCGATATCGAGGAACATCGATTTCCTTTCCTTTTCATAGGTGATGTGGCCTATCTTGTCGCTCATCCCGAATTCCTTGACCATCGACTTCACGATATCCGTCGCCTTGGCAAGGTCGTCATGGGCGCCCGTCGAGACTTCCCCGAAGGTCAGCTCTTCAGCGACCCTGCCGCCAAGAAGGACGGCGAGGCGATCAAGGAGCTCCTGCTTCGTCATCAGGTAGCGGTCCTCGGTGGGCCGCTGCATGGTATAGCCGAGGGCCGCGATCCCCCTCGGTATGATGGAGATTTTGTGCACCGGGTCCGGCGTTCGCAAAAGCGACGCCATCAGCGCGTGGCCTGTCTCGTGATACGCCACGATCTCTTTTTCCTTTCTGTTCATTACCCTTTGCTTCTTCTCCAGGCCGGCGAGCATCCGGTCTGTAGCTTCGTCGAACTCCGCGCTCGTCACCGCGGGCTTCGCCTTCCGTGCGGTAAGGAGGGCCGCCTCGTTCACCAGGTTGGCGAGGTCTGCCCCGACAAAGCCCGGTGTCCTTGCGGCCACCATGGCCAGGTCCACATCGGGGGCGATTTTCACCCCTTTCGCGTGGACCCTGAGGATCGCTTCCCTGCCGTTGATGTCGGGCCTGTCGACGAGCACGTGCCTGTCGAACCGCCCCGGCCTTAAGAGGGCCTGGTCCAGGATCTCCGGCCTGTTGGTCGCCGCCATGATGATCACGCCCTTTTTGGTGTCGAAGCCGTCCATTTCAGCGAGAAGCTGGTTGAGCGTCTGCTCCCTCTCATCGTGCGACGCGAGCGGGTTCAGGCCTCGGGCCTTGCCCAGCGCATCAAGCTCATCGATGAAGATGATGCAGGGCGCCTTTTCCTGCGCCTGCCCGAAGAGGTCCCTCACCCTCGCCGCCCCCACGCCGACGAACATCTCAACGAAATCCGATCCGCTCATGCTGAAGAAGGGCACTTTAGCCTCTCCTGCCACCGCCTTTGCGAGGAGGGTCTTTCCCGTGCCCGGCGCTCCCACGAGGAGGATACCCTTCGGTATCTTGCCCCCGATTCTCAGGAACTTCTCCGGCGTCCTCAAAAACTCGATGATCTCCTTCAGCTCTTCCTTGGCCTCTTCCGCGCCGGCGACGTCGTCGAAGGTGACGTTTATCTCATTCTGCCCCAGGATCCTGCTCCGGCTCTTGCCGAAATTGAGGACGCTGGAAGGCGCGCCGCCCATTCTCCTCATCAGGAGGTTCCAGATGACGATGATGATGACAAAGGGCAGGATCCAGGAGATGATCCCCTTGAAAAGCTTATTCTCATACTGGCCGCTGAACTTGACGCTGCTCTTCTCGAGGTCCTTGATCAGGTCCGGGTCATCCACCCGCGCGGTCATGAACTTCACGGCCTTATCTCCCTGCTTGAGGGTCCCCTGAATGCTTTCGTTGCTTATGACAAGGTCGCCGGCCTCCCCCTTTGCCAAGTCCTGTTTGAACTCGCTGTAGGAGATGGTTTTTACCTCTGTATTCGACAGATAGCTGTTGATGACGATTATGGCGACAAAGGCAACGATAAAGTAGAGAAAAGTGAAATTTCTCGTCTTTTTGTCCTTGTTGGTGTCGGTACTGCGTGGTTTCAGGTCCAGAAAGGGGAGTTTTCTGCCGCTCTTTTTTACAGCTTTTCTCTTCGGCATGGTAAATTCTAACAGAAAATACTCACTTTTAAAACATTTCCTTTATGGAAATGCCTCCTTATATTAGCCCCCACCCCTTCTATGGAGAATATTGTCATTTGCCCGCTCATTGTCAATTAAGACGCCTGAGCGGCTTTAGCGCCTCGTACAGCACTCCATACCTCGCCCCCGCCGTGCTGACCGTAAACTGCGTGCCCCCGAAGGCAACGACGATCTCTTCCATCAGGACCACGCCCTGGGGAATAAGGTCTTCTCTTCCCGGCTCCATCCCCGGCAGGCCCTTTCGCTCTTCGACGGTCATGGCTAAGAGGCGTTCTCTCCACTCGCGAAGCGTGGCAAGGGATATGACCATGCCGTGGACTTTCTTCTTGTCGAATGCGTCAAGGCCGAGGACCATCGCTGCCAGCGTCGTTACCGTGCCGGCCATGCCGACGATGCTCCGGTTGTCCGACCCTTTCCGGCCGACCCGCCGCCGGCGCGCGCGACCCGCCTGCTCATGGACAAAACCGGATAGATTCGCCAGCTCTTCCGCGAGCGGTGGGTCGTGCCTGATAAAGCGCTCCGTCAGTTTCACCGTGCCCAGGGGAAGCGACACGTAGCCCAGGAACCCATGCCTCGTGCCCCGCGTGATCTCCGTGCTCCCCCCGCCGATATCGACGATGAGAAGCTCCTCCCCTTCGATCCGCGGGTCATCTTTCACCGAGAGGTACGTGTAGTACGCCTCCTCGTACTCGCTTATCACCCTCACCCTGATCCCGGTCCGCCGCCACGCCATCTCGACGAACTCGTCACGGTTCGCGGCCTCCCGCAGCGCGGCTGTCCCGAAGCAGTCCAGGGTCTCCACGCCGTAGTCGTCGAGCACGCGCCGGTAGCGGACGAGTGCACCCACGGTCCTCTCCATGGCGGGCCGGATGAGCCGGCCGGTCGCCAGCACCCCTTCCCCGAGCCGCGTGATCGTCGAGGCGTCATACAGCTCGTCGAGTTGTCCATTCGACTCCATCACGAGCAGAAGGACAGCGTTCGTCCCGATATCGATAGACCCGTATCTCATTTGACAAAATCCGTAAGAAAGTAAATAATTAATGGGTGGATGTCAACGGATTGATCGCCTTTTTTGCCGGAGTCGGTTCGTTCTTCAGCCCCTGCGTGTTGCCCCTCGTCCCTTCGTTCCTCATCTACATATGCGGCGTCACCGTGCATGATTTCAGCGACCTTTCCGACAAGGGGCACAAAAAGAGGGTGCTCTCCCACTCGGTCTCCTTCATTATCGGCTTTTCCTTTGTGTTCATCGCCCTGGGTCTTTCTTCTTCCTTCCTCGGGAGCCTTTTCTCCTCATCCCAGAAGTGGATCATGATCGTAGGGGGCGCCGTGCTCATCATCATGGGTCTCAACATGCTCGGCCTTTTCAAGATCCCCTTCCTTAACCGGGAAAAGATGATCAATGTCTCAAAGAAGCCCTCGAACCTCTTCGGCTCCTTTATCGTGGGCGTGACCTTCTCCCTCGGGTGGACGCCCTGCATCGGCCCCGTCCTCGCCTCCATCCTCATCATTGCGGCAACGGGCAAGTCGGTCCTGGGGGGCATGTACCTGCTCGGCCTCTACTCGCTCGGCCTCGCCATACCCTTCTTCGTCGCCGCGCTCCTCGTCGCCAGGCTGATGAACCTCATGCGGCGCTTCGGCCACGTGGTGAGGTACACCTCCCTCGTCCTGGGCGCGCTCCTCGTCGTCCTGGGCGCGCTCCTCGTCACCGGTTATTTCACGAGAATTACGAGACTGATAGGCTAGGGCCGCATGTTTCTCTCTGTTTCACGTTTATTCGGCCGGCCGTATGTTCGGAACGCTCCCTCTGCACGCGGAAAAGCTGACTGGGCGAAACCGCCCATCCTAGACCCTTTCGTCCCTTAGCGGCCCGCATGCGTGGAATCATCCGCCTTAAGGAGCCATTCTTTGGTCATGCTCCTGTTATCGCCGGGGCGGATGCGCGCATCCGCTTTTTACGGCGCGGCTGCGGAATACGGCCCCTGGCGCCTTCCCGCTTCGCGGCATAGTTATTGCTTACGAAAGGGCTGGAGTTATATAATGGCAAATGGCGTGATCCGGGAAGATCGGCGTATGACGCTTTCGACTTCAAGGCGTCACGTCCCTGGCAGGGGCGGGATACCCGCGGGCGCCTCTTTTGCAGGCAGATCCGGACGTCGCGAGACGGGCGCCCGGAGACCCCGCTGGGACACGCGGCGGCAGGCAGCGTTCAGCCTTCTGGAATTGTTGATTGCCCTCACCATCATGGGCATCCTCGCCGCCGTTGCCTTGCCCTCCTATAGCCACTATGTCGCGCAGTCGCGCCAGGCAGACGCGGAGCGGCAGCTCATGGTCGTGGCGCAGGCACAGGAGATCTACCGGTTTCAGAATGGGGCATACGCGACGAACGCCGAAACGGCCGCCCTCGTCCCCTATGGATGGCTGAACAGCTTTGGCGATTATGCCTTTACCATTACGAGTGCCGGCACGGCCACGGTAAACGGGGTGAATGTGCCCGTTTTCACCGCGCAAGCCCAGGGAAATATCGATAGTGACGCGACCCTCGATACCTGGACCATAGATCAGAACGGCACCCTTACGAATGTGATCAATGACGTCATCAACTGATCCTGTAAAGAGAGACCGCTCCCCGCGCCCGGTCCCGGCATTTACCCTTATCGAGCTCCTCATCGCGATGGCGATAATCGGCATTCTGGGAGCGGCCGCGGCGCCGGGAGTGAGCCGCTGGATCGAGGACTACCGGGTGAAGGCTGCATCCAGGCAGCTCATGAGCGACCTGCAATTCTCCAGAATGAAGGCCGTTGCGGACAATGTCCAGTATCAGGTCTACTTCAATCCGGCAAGTAACCAATACTGGGTGCAGGGGTGGAATCCGGGCACGTCGGCGTGGAACCAGATCGGCGCCGCCCGCCAGCTTTCGAATGCGGCCAGCCCCGGCTACGAGTGCGGCGTCACCCTCGCTTTTTTGACGAACGGCGCCACGACCGCCACCTTTTCGCCCTTGGGCCAGGCGACGGCCGCAATTACGGCGAGCCTTTCGTCGACCCATTACCAGAACAACGTTGTCGTGGCAACGACAGGGAGGGTACAGATTGTCCAGGTCAAACCCTAGCGGCCTCGCGCCGGGCCATGAGGGTTTTACCCTCCTCGAGATCCTCGTGGCGATTCTCCTCTTTGCCATAGGCGCCCTCATGCTGGCTCAGTTGCAGATTGTCAGTCTCAGGGGCGGCGCCTTCGGCAGGGAGGCACTGGTCGCCACGACCCGGGCGCAGGCACAGATGGAAACCCTCAAGGACCCCATCCTGAGCCCCTTCGCCGCGACCATCATGGGGCTCCCTACGAGTCTCGCCGCCGGCACGCAGGTCGCTATCGCCGCGGTGCCCGGCATGACCCTGACCTACTGGAGAAGCGACCCCCCCGGAGGGGCAGCGCCGGAGCGCTTCGTAACCATCAATGTGCAGGTGACATGGAAAGGACAGACACTCACATTCGCCACGGTCGTCTCAGAGGTGTAGCAGGGTTCAGCCTGATCGAGCTTCTGATCGGCCTCGCCATCAGCAGTATCCTCGCCCTCAGCCTCTGGTCGCTCGCCTCGACGCAGGAGAGGACCTACGGAAGCCAGGACAGCGCCACGGAGATGCAGCAGAACTTGAGGGCCGCTCTCCAGTGTCTCACGCGGGATATCATGAGCGCAGGCCTCGGCCCCCAGTCGTCGACCATAAACGGGCAGAATGCAGGCGCCTGGTATAACGCGGGCAACAACTGGAATCCCTTCAATATCACCGACACCTCCATCGACATCATCGGCTGCGGCCAGACGCCTGCGACCCTGAACGCGGCGGCTGCGGCCGGGACACACACGCTTGCCCTTGCCGCCGGCGAGGGGGCAGGCTTTACGGCTTCCCAGAATATCAGCATCGAGGGCATGGAGAACGCGGTGGTGACGAGTATCAGCGGTGACACGCTCACGCTGAGCGGAAACCTCAGCCTGAGCCATCCGGCTCAGGCGACTGTCTATCCCCTGCGGTGGGTCACCTATTCCGTGGCGGGCGGCACCCTCAACGCGGATCAGCACAACGGCAACGGGCCCCAGGCGGTCGCCTCCAATATCACGGTAATGGCGATCACCGTGAGCGCCGCCGATCCGGCGGCGCTCACGGTGAGCCTCACGGGCTCGACGAGCAGCGCCACCGCGCCTCTTGTCTCGACGGTGACGGATACGCTCTACCGGCGGAATGGTTAAGGGAGGGGCCATGAGAGGAGGCGGCAGAGGACGTTCCCTGCAAGGCACACGGGGCGCCGCCCGGGGAGGGGAGGGCGGCTTCGTGGTCTTCATCGTGATGATCCTCGTCCTGCTCCTCACCGTCCTCGGTCTCGCCGCGAACAGGAGTATCATCACCGATATCGGCATTGCCACGAACCAGACGGGCTCGGTCAGGACCTTCTACGCGGCAGAGGCGGGGGCTACGCTCGCCTGGAACCAGTTGTACACGGCCCTGGCGACGGCCCTCGACCCGGCCCTACCCGTTCCGGCGAACCCTGCCATAGCCGGGTACACATGGACGACGACCATCTCGTACGTGCCGGCCGGCGCGCCCACCATCATTCAGCAGGCAGCCACGGGCACTTTTGCGGGACTGAGCGCCTTCGTTCAGATGTACCGGATCACCTCGACCGCGACGGACAACAATACGGGCGCGACCAGCACGGTGACCATCGACGTGGAGGATCAGCTCATCCCCATATTTCAGTTCGGCGTCTTCTACAACAGCATCCTGGAGATCTTCCCCGGCGCCAACATGACGTTTACCGGATGGGTCCACTCGAACAGCAACCTTTACCTGGGTTCCAACGGCGCGACGCTGCAGATCAATTCAAACGTCACCACTGCCCAGAACATATTCGACTACCGGCTCGACAGCTCTGCTGCGGTCAACCCCGCAGACATCTATAAAACAGGAGCGTCAACGACGTTCAATACCACGGATTATCCCCCCGAGGACCACGACAGCGTGACGGACACCAACGGCCACCCCGGCGTTCCGGACTGGGTCGAATATCACTATGCCAGTGCCTGGAACGGGGGGGTGAGGACGCAGTATGAGGGCATCACGCCCCTCGCTGTGCCGGGGATGACGAGCGACCCCTACGATATCGTCGGCACGGGGACGGGCAGCATGTACCAGCAGGCGGGCCTCAAGATCGTGGACGGCGTGGCCTACAACGAGGCGGGCACCAACCTCAACTGGTGCAGCAGAAACACGAACTATAAGAAAGGCAATACTCTCATCATCGACCCCGGCTGCAACTCCACAAACAACCAGAACCCCGTGGTCACGGCCGGCACGGTCTATGACTACCGGGAAGGGACGACGATGAACACGCTCGATATAAACATGAGTGCCCTGGCCGGTTATGCGCGGGCAATGGCCGCCCTTTTGAACCCGCCGGCGGGCTCCGACCCGGGCATCCTCTACGCCTCTTCCTCAAGCACGAACGGCGCCATCCGTCTCATCGACGGCTCTGTCCTGCCCCAGAACCAGGTCAACGGACAGGCAGTGGGGCTCACGGTGGCCACGCCCAACCCCACGTACGTGCTGGGGAACTACAACAACCAGTCGGGCAACACCGCTGCGACGGTGCCTGCCGCCATCATCTCCGATGCCGTCACCGTGCTTTCGAGCAACTGGAGCAGCAGCTACGGCGCCGGCACCGCCATCGGCTCACGACCGGCCGCGGAAACATGGGTCAATTCGGCAATCATGTCGGGTAACACGAATACGGTGGGCAGCCAGTACAGCGGCGGCCTCGAGAACTTCATGCGCTTCCTCGAGAACTGGAGCGGCGTCACCTATAATTACAGCGGCTCCCTCGTCTGCCTCTGGCAGAGCCAGGTGGCCACGGCCCCCTGGCCCAATACGGGGGTGGTCTACAATCCGCCGACCAGAAACTGGGGCTTTGTCATGAACCTGAACGCCCTGCCGCCCGGCACACCGAGGGTCAGGATCACGACCCGGGTGGGCTGGAGCGCGAACTGAGCCTTTTTCCTCTTTCCGGGTCCACGAAGGCGGCGGACGCACGCGGCCCGAATCATGCCTTTCGTTTTACTGCGATAAGCTGCGCAACGATGCTGACTGCAATCTCCTGAGGCGTCTCCGCGTCTATATCAAGCCCAATGGGCGCATGAACGGACTTCAGGGCGTCCTCATCGATGCCCTTCTGCCTCAAATGGTCCAGAATGAGGGCGCTTTTTCTCTTGCTCCCGATCATGCCTACGTAACGGGTGGGCCTCTTCAATACCTCTTCGAGGACGAGCGCGTCATGCTTGTGCCCCCTCGTCACCACGGCCACGTACTCGTTTCCATAAAAACGGAGTTGCCCGAACACGTGCCGGAAGTCGTCAACGATGATCTCGCTGGCCTCCGGGAACCTCTCCCTGTTTGCGAAATCGTCACGGTCATCCACCACGACCACGTTGAAGTCGACCATCGTCGCCGCTTTCGACACGTATTGTGAAACGTGGCCGGCGCCAAACAGGTAAAGAAGCGCGGATGACGTTGTCGGCTCGATAAGGGTCCCCTCACCGATGACCGGCCCTCCCTCCTTAAGGTATGATCCCAGACTCTCTCTTATTTCCTCCCCCGGGTCGTCGCCCGTTACCTGACCGTCCGGCCTGACAAGACTCTTGGAAAACGAGCTTTCAGAGAACCTGGTGATAATTACCGCATCCTTTCCCTTTTTTTCAAGGTCTCTCGCTTCCGCGTACACGTTTTTGTAGCGCCCAAGGACCGGTTCGAGGAAGATATCGACGTTTCCCCCGCATATCATCCCCTCATCCTCGACGATGCGGCCGTCCAAACGGTAGTGCAGGAGCTTCACCTTTCCCGTCCTCGCGACGTCCTTCGCCGCCTGCCACACCTCCGCTTCGACGCAGCCCCCTCCCACGGTGCCGAAAAAGCGGCCGTCATCCCCTATGAACATCTTCGCCCCCGCTTCCCTGGGGGCCGCACCCATTTTTTTTATGATAGTGGCGATGGCGCCGCCTTTTCCCCTCGACAGATAATCCTCAACAGCCTCGTAAATATCCACTCTATCCCTCCCTACACGGCAGCCTCGTCCATCGTTCCCCTATCCATTAAACCGGTGCATTATTGCTTCGAGCACGCCCCCTGCGATGGCGCGGGCCTTTTCCGAGATAGTGGTGCAGTGGCCTCCGTCGCCGCTCGGGTCGACGTCGCCGAGCTTCTCGTTCTGTTGTACGGTCATGGGCATGATGAGGCCGCGCACGACGCCGTCTATCGCGGCCCGGACCGGGGTTTTGTCCACGTACAGCACTACGTCGTCTTTTTTCACGATGTCCCCGATCCCCCGCGCCGGTCTGACCATGCCCGCGTGGGGGGCGCGAAGCACCCTCTCCTTCGTCGCATTCATGATGGCGCCCGGGGTCCCGGTATGTCGTTCCGCCTCCCCCTCGTAAATCACCCTTCCCAGGTGATGCCCCCTGTTGCTCTCGATGACCGCGTCCACCTGATCGGGGGCCCTGAACCCCGGACCGACCCCGATCACCAGCCCGGCTTTCGGCACACGCACCTTGACCGACCCCTTCGGCCTCTTTATCATAGTCGCGTCTATGAGCACGTCCGGCTCTATGGTCTTCAGAAAAGCCGTTTCCTCATCGACCAGTACGGCAATCGCGCAGCGGTCCCAGATTGCCTGAACCCCGGCAGGCGAGTCGGCCAGCTCCGCCCTCACCCCCTCCACCTCTTTAGCGCCCGTATGTACCGCTTCCGAAAAGGCGACATGCCTCCGAACCGTAAGCGGCGCCTCTATCTCCGACATGAGGATGCGGGTAAGATGGGACGAGAAAAGGCGGTGGGCAATGCCCGAGGCCATCTCGCCTGCGCCCAGGATCACGACGGTAAGACTTCTCATGCTGCTCCTCTCCTTTCCCGAAGAATTTTCTCGTCCCTTCCTCTCACGCTACCGTCCTTTCCCGAAGAAGCAGTTCGGATAGCGGCACACGTCGCAGTGCAGGCAGAGCCCGCCCAACGCCAGCCTGCGCACCGCAGCCGCGGTCACTTTCTCGCCCGCCATGATCCTCGGCAGCAGGATATCGAGCATGGTGTGGGTGTTGAAGTAGACGCAGGCGGGCGCGCCGAGGATATAGCGCCCCTTCAGCCGGGCCACCAGGAACATTGCGCCGGGAAATACGGGCGCGCCGTAAGAGATGATCCGCGCCCCCGTTGCCTCTACGCCTTCCTTTGTCAAATCGTCGGGATCGACGGAGAGGCCGCTTGTGGTCACGATGATCTGGCTGCCTGCGTCGATCAGCTCCAGGATCGCGTCCCTGATCAGGCCGACGTCATCCCTGACGAGCCTCTTTCCTCTCAGCTCGAGGCCGTGTGCCTCCAGCTTTGCCTCCACCCGCGCCGAGGCGTCCGGTATCCTCCCGGTGACCACTTCCGTCCCCGTCACCACGAGACCGACCGACATGCGCGCACACGGGAGGATCCTGAGGAGCCCTTTTTTTCCCACGCCTTCCGCCTTCTGCAGCAGGCTTTCCGCAATATAAAGGGGGATGATCCTCGTGGCCGCGACAATATCGCCCGGCTTCACCGGATACCTGTCGGGCACCACCGTAAAAAGCACGTCTTTGATCCTGTTGATCTCGTCGAGACGTGCACGGTCGACCGCCACAAGGCCCTTGACCTTGCTCCTGATGTTGATCCGTCCTTCCCTGGCGGGCGACAGTTCCATGTGGTCGTCCATGGCGGCCAGTGCGATGCGTTTGCCCGCCTCCTCTTCGTGGACTTCCCTCTCCCGGCCGTCGGTCACGAAAATATGGCTTTTCCCCAAATCCAGCAGGCGCTCCACGTCGCCCTTTTCTATGATCCTCCCGCGCAGGAACGCGACGTCCTTCCGCTCCCCCGGTATGATCTCGGTGATGTCGTGGGCAAGGACGAGGCCCACCGCGTCCTCCACGTTAACCTTTTTCAATCGAATACCCCCTCCCTTCCAAATATGCGATGTCCTCGCCGGTGTCGAGGTCCAGAAGACTCCCTTCCCCGCCCTCGACGAAACGCACGTGGCCGGCGGCCGCGGCGATCACATCCCTCAAGCCCCCCTCGCCCTCGACCGCGGCCACCGCCCTGAAGTGCCGCCGCATATCCACGAGCACCGGGTGGCCTTTTATCCCTTCATGGACCGGGACGATGATCGAGCTGCCTCCGGCCTCATACGCCCGCATCACCCGGCCGATCACCTCAGCTTCGACAAAAGGCTTGTCGCCAAGATGAAAGAGCGCGAGGCTCGCATGGCGGATCACGGGCACGGCCGCTCTTATCGACGCGGACATGCCGTCCCCATAATGTTCATTATGGACGAACGTCACTGGAAGCCCCTTAAGCTCACCCTCGACCCTCTCCCTCTCAAATCCTGTCACTACAACAACTTCTCCTGTCCCTGCCTCTATAAAAAGGCGCACTGTCCTCCTGACGACCGCCTCTCCGTTCACTCTTATGCACAGCTTGTTGAATCCAAGCCGCTCTGACGCCCCTGCGGCAAGGATTATCGTACATATGCTCTCCATGATTGGTCCTAAAAAACGCGGCTAAGCGGGCGTTTCTCTTACGAAGGGAAAGAAAGCGGGGTGAATCACCGGCCTGCTTGGACTTGCGCGCCTTTAGCCGGCGGCTGCATCACGCCCGACTTCCTTGTTCAGGTCCACGATGAGGGCATCCACATTTATGCCGTGGACCTCGGCCCCCTGTTCTATGCTCTCGAACAGGGCGGCCTGGCAGCCCAGGCAGCCCAGGCCGTGCCTTTCGAAGATCACTATCGTCTCCGGGTGCGTCCTTACTACTTCCTCAATCGACATCTTCTTATTGATCATAGACACTCCCCATGCAATTACTGGGGCTAGCGTCGCCCCCTCCATGAGCGAAGCTCATGGAGCCTCCCCCTCATACAGAGGAAGGGACGCTTGCTCTGCTGTTATTAAAACACATCTGCCGAGAAGATGTATATATTTGTCCGCTCCGACTGCCAGGCATCTCTCGGAAGCCCCGCTTTCTCGCACGTATATTCAAGGAAAGTCTGCCTGTCCAATCCATGCTCCGTCGCAACCTGGGGCAAGAGCAGCCCGGAGCAGGAACCGCTTTCTACATAGAGCCCGTGGACGCCGACCCGGATCTCGTCGATATTGCGTATTTTTCTCATGGGGGTGAGGACCGAGATCTCGATGTCCGTATGCTCCCACTCACCAGCGTCAAGCGGCATGAACCTGGGGTCGTGGAACGCCGCTTCGACTGCCATCCGCCTCACTGTCTCGTCGAGGGGCATCTGCCCCCGCAGATAACCGATGCAGCCCTTCAGCTCCCCCCACGTTTTGAGGCAGACGAAAGCCCCCCTTTTCTTTTTCAGCGCCGGGGGGATATCCGGAGGCTGCTCCTCTTTGCCGAAGAGCACCTTCTCTATGGAGGCCCGCGCAAGCTCCTTCAGCACGCGCCTCTCGTCATCCGAGAAATGAAGGTCTATCCCCGCCTTGCTTGCCGGCAACGACTACTTTCCTCCATAAAACACGCAGGAAGCGTACCCCACAACTTCGTTTCTGTCGCCCGTCACATCACCGGAATTCTCATAATGGAGCACCTTGCTTTTAGCCGCCCCCAGCTTCCGGCACACGTCCATGGTCGCGAGTATCGCGCCCGCGCCGCATGCCTCATATTTCCCTCTCACCAGTTCCCCGGACATGCCTTCCACATCGAATTTCTCCAGAAGCTCGATGGCGGCCCTGTCCATCTCCACCGCAAAACCGTAGGTGTAGTAGTGAGAAAGATCGGAGCTGCCCAGAATGAGGCAGCTTCCTTCCCTGTTTTTGATGGTGTCATAAATGAGGCCGCCCAGCTCCAAAGAGGACTGCGGGTCCTGGGCGCTGCCCATGATCAGGGGCACTATCCTGAAGTCCGCGAGGACGCACTGAAGAAAGGGGATCTGCACCTCTACCGCGTGCTCCCTCCGATGCATCTTCGGGTCCACGTGGACGATATCCTCGCTCCGGCTAAGCTCGCGGGCAAGGGCCTCGTCGATTTCGACCACGCCGAGAGGCGTCCTGTACCCGCCGGCCTCCTGTACGGCTGCGCCCACGAAGAATGACTGGTGGCTCGGCGCGAGGATGATAACCGTGTCATAGTGGCGGCCTGACAGGGCCTTGTAGCCGTAAGCGGCTGTCGGCCCTGAGTACATGTAGCCCGCGTGGGGCAAGACCAGACCGAGGATGTCGCCCGCAAGGTCCTGGGCAGGGACTTTCGCGAGATACCCCTCGATGTCCGCCCTGAGCACGTCCGGGTTGCTCGGATAGAAGCTGCCGCTTACTGAGGGTTCTCTGATCTGGCTCATTGTTCCTTTTCTCCGGTTGCTTCTATTATATCATAATTGCTTTCTTCTCTATATTTCTTTTTGGTCGGTCCTTAGTCAGTCGGCCGGCCGCACGTAGCGGAAATCTCCCTCTGCGGCGCTCCGCTCGCCTCGTGACGCTCCGACGTTTGCGACCCAGCAAGGCAATATGGAGCTAGGTGCGAAGCTGTGAAAAAATTGACTTTCGGTCGTCACCCCGGTGAAAACCGGGGTGACGACCCTTTGTAACGTACTGAAAAGACTGGATTCCGGCGTCCACCGGAATGACGGCAAAGGGTCCCCAAACGATTTTTTCACACGTTCTGCCCCGCCTATGTACGCCTGCGGTCTACAGGGCTCACAGTGCATCGACATCTCATCGATCCCTCCATCGACCCGCCGATGGCCGCTCGGGTGCCCCGCGTCCACCCGATCGACAGGCTCCCAGCTTTTCACAAGCCAGATCTTTATTCTTGAGCATCGCACGAAGCCAAAGCACGAGCCGAGAGATGTTGAGACCGTGGCGCATCTTTGAAAGCAGCCTCGTTCAGGCTATGGCCGGGGACAACCCCGGTTGCTTCACGGGCTACGTCAGGTGGAGCAGGGTCACCTCTGCGGGGACGCCGAGCCGAATGGGGGTAAATGTCGTGCCGATCCCGCGGCTCACATACAGACAGGAGCGACCTATTCTGAACAACCCCTCAGGATAGGGGGTCACGAGATGGGCCGGGCTGATTCCCCCCAGCTTGATCTGACCTCCGTGGTAGTGGCCTGCCAGGGTCAGGGGGATTCCCCGGGCTGCAGCCTGGGGAAAAATCTCGGGATGATGCGACAGAAGAAGTGTCGGCACCTGAGAATCGAGTCCGCGTAGGGCCATTTCGAGGGACGGGCGACCGGTGCGGAGGTCGTCGATTCCCGCCACTGCGAACGGTCCCCGCTCCGTCTGGATTAGCTGATGGGTATTGATGAGAAGGGGGATATCGTACTTGCCGAAGACGGCCCGAAGCGCGCTCGGCTTCCCGAACCAGCGTTCGTGATTGCCGACCACGGCGAAGGTCCCGTACCGGGCCCGGACCCGAACGACCTCCTCCATGCAATCCGGGAGAAAGACCATCGAGTTCGAGATGAAGTCTCCGGTGAGCACAAATAAGTCCGGCTTGAGCGCAACCACCATGTCGACGTAGCGCCGTGTATCCTCCCGGGTCATGTAAACGCCGGCGTGGATGTCGGTGAGTTGAACCACCTTCATCGCCAGGCCAAAGGGCAGGGTCAGTTCTGTCACTCTACCTTTCCTGCTGACATAGGCTGCACCGTATCCGGAAACTATGAACGGCGCCACGGCAAGAGAAACCACACCTGCTCGAAGCAGCCGACGGCGGTCAGGGTCCGGACCAAGGGCAGCCTCCCGGTTGACGCCTTTACGACAGAGTCGGATAGCCGTCTTCGTCAGCATGCTCACAGCACGGGTGAGACCCAGAAGCAGGGCGGAGAAGATGGAGCCGAAGGCCCATATTGCCGGGAGATAGAAGAGGAAGGTCCGTGTCCCCCACGAGGGCTCTACCCATGCGGTACGCCTGAAGACCGGACCGACATTCATGACAGAAAGTATGCCCATGGCCAGACCCATCGCGATGATGACCCCGTACCGAAAGCGACCTTGTCTTAGCGAGGACAGGATTGCGCTTCGGGCGCGGAGGAAAAGGTATGCCTGGGCTAAGAGCAGCGGGATGAGCGCCAGCAGGCGAAAGGTGCCGATCTGCATTCTGAGCGACATGGCCGTACGTGAGTATACTACAAACCCAACGGGATATGAACACCGGCGCCTGGAAGATAGTCCCGATTGGACAAAACCTTCGACGCTCACACAGTAAGGCCAGCTCAAAGCGCCACCCCGGGTGGCGAAACATAGCAACTTTCTTTGAAACACCAGAACAATGGTGTACAATGTGCTTATAAACGAAAAGGAGAGCTACCGGGGAGGCCGTCATCGATTTGTGCAGGCAGCACGTCGCGCGGTACAGAGCGCCTCGGTCGGTGGAATTCGTCGAGTCCCTTCCGAAGAATCTTCAAGGGAAGATTCTGAAGCGGGAAAGGCGGGAGAGATACCGGGACAAGGGAAAACGCCCACAAAATAGCGAGCGTCGGAATAATCGAAGGAAAACCGGGACGTCGTTCGTCGAGGGAGGAAAAGATATGAACCTATTCAAAGAGGCTATCCGAAGTGCGCTTGAGGAGTATCTTGAAGCGCTGCGAAAGGCAATCGACGGCTTGACGCCTGCCGAGGCGCGGTGGCAGCCAACACTGCATACCAATCATATCGCCTGGCTCGTGTGGCATATGGCGCGTGTCGAAGACGCCTGGGTGAACCGTCGCCTGCGCGGAATCACCGAGGTGTGGGTTGCCGACGGATGGGCCGGCCGTTTCGGCATGGACACCGAGAGTGCCGGTGCGGGCCAGACGATCGAGGAAGTTCGGGCAATGCCGGATATCCCGCTCACTGACCTCATGGCTTATTTTGACGCCGTCCGCACCCTTACCCGACAGTACTTTGACCAGGTGACAGACCAGAACCTGGCTCGGACATTCCAGCATCCCAGGCTGGGAACTGTCACAGGGACGTGGGTTGTGGGGCACCTTCTCATCGAGGAGGCGCAGCACACGGGCCAGGTGGCACTGATCAGGGGGATGATGCGGCCTTAGCGTCTGAGGCGAGCCTCTACAGACCCGAACAGATCGGAATTGGCAAAGGCGCAACACAATCTATGTCCAGATCGGGCGAAGTTGTTATATCGGAGAATTTTGACAGTTTCAGCTCTTATTGGATCCAATCCCCGTGCCCTTCCATGTGGAACTGCATCTTCGTCTTGCCGCCCTGGCTCAAAGCGTGGTGGCACGAATTCGGGTCCGATGCCGAGCTTTATCTGGCTGCTGTCCTGCGGGACGACGTCCTCATCGGTGTTGCTCCTCTTTTGTTGAAAGACGGAGAGGCATCTTTCATCGGCAGCGCTGATGTGTGCGACTATTTGGACTTCATTATTCTCCCGGGGAAGGAAGTCGATTTTTTCACAGTCTTGCTCGATAACCTTAAGGATAGAGGCGTCGGCAGGTTAAGTCTCGGGCCTTTGCGGCCCGGCTCGACGGTCCTGTCCTCTCTGCTTCCCCTTGTTCGAGATCTGAAATATGACTTCGCCTGTGAGATGAAGGATGTTTCTTCAGAGGTCTGCTTACCCCCTACCTGGGAGGAATATTTGGGCATGCTGACGCAGAAGCAGCGGCACGAAGTAAGGCGCAAGCTGAGGAGGTTGCGAGAGGCGGGCGACATTAATTACCGCGTTTTCGAGGATTGGGATTCCATTTCTCTTTCCATGGCTCTCTTTCTGAAGCTTTTTCGGGAAAGCAGGCAGGACAAAGCGACATTCCTGACCACCAGGATGGAACAGTTCCTGACCTCACTCGTGAATGGCATGGCGAAAGCCGGCCTCGCGCGGTTGGGAATCCTGGAATTGAATGCATCGCCCGTGGCCGCGGTCCTCTGTTTCGACTACAACAACACAGTCTTTCTTTATAACAATGGGTATGATCCTCACTACAGTTCCCTAAGCGCGGGGTCGATCTGCAAGGCCCTCTGCATCAAGGACAGCATTGAAAAAGGGAGAGGTAAATTCGACTTCCTGAAGGGAGCGGAAGAGTATAAGCATCATCTGGGAGGCAGGGAAGTGAACCTGTACGGCTTTCGCACGTCTTTAGGATAGATGAGACCGGACCGCACCCGGGAAACAAGACTTGAAAGGAAAGAATGAATTGAAGATAGCGATGCTCAGCGTTCATAGTTGCCCCTTAGGTAGGATAGGAGAAGAAGACACGGGGGGCATGAGCGTCTACATCCGAGAAGTTGCTTGCGAACTCGGGAAACTCGGTCACCGGGTGGACGTCTACACGCGCAGCCACAAATCGATACACCATCAGGTCGTGGAAATAGGGCAAAATGCACGGCTTATCCATCTCAAGGCGGGAGAGGAAGCGATAGGGAAATTGGAGATATATGATCATGTCGATGATTTCGCCCGCAATATCGAGGATTTCAGCAAGCAGAACGGACTTCGGTATGATCTGATTCACAGCCATTACTGGCTTTCGGGTCTCGCAGGTAAACGATTGCAAGAGTGGACCGGTCTGCCCCACGTCGTGGGGTTCCACACCCTTGGCGCGGTCAAAAATGCTATCGGGATAGGCGAGCTCGAACCTGAGTTGCGTGTCCATGCCGAAAAAGAACTCGTCAGGGATTGCCATCGAATCATCGCTTCCACGTGTAAGGGAAAGGAGGAACTCATTCGCTATTACGGGGCCTTGCCGGCGAAGGTCAGCATTGTACCCTGTGGCGTGAATATGGGTTTGTTCAAGCCTATAATGAGAGCCATTGCACGAAGTTATACGGGACTGAATGGCGACAGAATTATCTTGTTTGTAGGAAGGATCGTTCCCGAGAAGGGCGTCGACAAGCTGGTGCAGGCTGTGTCGTGTCTCCAGGGTAAACAAAGAATAAAGCTTGTTATTATAGGCGGTGATGACCGCAGCCCGGCAGAGATACAACGCTTGAAGAACCTGGCACGGAGCTTAAAAATCGACGACTCTGTTACTTTTCTCGGTCTTATCGCTCACGATGAGCTGCCTTTTTTTTACAGTGCCGCCGATGTGTGCGTTGTCCCATCGTATCACGAAAGCTTCGGGCTTGTAGTGTTGGAATCCCTTGCTTGCGGAACGCCGGTCGTGGCAACGAAAGTTGGGAGTGCGGAAATCGTTATTCGGCACGGCGAGACGGGATATCTAGTGAAAAACAACGATCCTCATTGTCTCGCGGACAGCATATCACAACTCATGTCAAAGCTGAACAATCATCAGGAGCTTACGAGTTTGGTCCGCGCCTCCGTCACGAAGTATGACTGGCCTAACATCACAGATGCCCTCATTGCGGAATACCGAACCGTTCTTGGTGATTCGTGAAGCGCATCTCATACCAGAGGCTGCTTTTCCAGACCCTGAATCCTACCGACCTGTAAAGGGCACACGCTGCCTCATTCTCTTGATCCACCGTCAACTCGATGATTCGAAGGTCCTTGCGCGCCAGTGCAGAAATGCCGGCTACCAGAAGCCGGCGTCCTATTCCTCTCCCCCGGTAATCCGGGTCCACGCCCAACATGTGGATTCTCCCCATCCGTTGGTTCGGGCCCTTGTCTTCGGAAAGGTATGTCTTGGTCCAGCAATAGCCTATGGGTTTTTTGTCTGACTCGAAGGCTATAATAATGTCCCTCCTGGAAAAGCCGGGTAGACGGGTTCGTAAGATCATTTCGTCGAGCGTGTTCGGATTGTAACCCCAGGCCCCGGCAAAAGAGCGGTTTTGGAGATGTGTCAATCCTTCTTCCTCACCGGGCTTTAAGAAGCGATATCGAATTCGGCTCTTTTCCATCGCCGTCAAAGGGGTTTTTGAAAGATCCAGCCTGAGTTCGAGATATCGGCGGATGCATCTGAATCCTCTTATGCGGAGAAGTTTCTTGGCCGTGGGACTGTTTTGCCAGATATTTACATGGACTGTCTTTATACCTAGTGACAGGGTATGAGAGATGGCATTATCAACCAGTTTTCCGGCGATCCCCCATGTGCGGCGGTCGGAGTGCACCCGCCACCGGAGAACGGCCCGCCCGAGTTGGACTTCCGGGGTCACGCTTGCATAGCCAATGATTTCTCCTGCTCTCTCTGCCACAATAACATTCACGAAACCGTAATCCCCTCGACTCACGCTCTCGATCAAATCGGAAGGTGAGATCATACAGCCCGTTTGGTCTCGCGCTCCGGCCGTGCCTTCGCGTTCGAGCAGCCTGTCGAGATCGCTGGCCTGGTAGTCTCTAATGATATAGGAGGCAGGACTCATTTCTCGCTGAAACACCCGGAGTCATTGTAACAATCGGTCTGATATTATACAATCCTTTAAAATTTCGCGACAAGGAGTTCGGCGGTGGAAATAAAGGCGGCGCATGTGATGGTAGTCACCCCTCATCCGGATGACGCAGAATACGGAGTAGCCGGGACCGTGGTTCGCTGGGTCGGCCAGGGGCAGGACGTCGTGTACGTGGTATGCACCAATGGCGACAAAGGCACGAGTGACCCAAATATCAAACCGGAGGAGCTGGCCAGGACTCGGGAGGTGGAACAGACCGCAGCGGCGCACCTGCTGGGCGTGAAAGAAGTTGTATTTCTACGCCGTCCCGATCAGGGGTTGGAAGATACGCACGAGTTTCGTAAGGAGATCGTCAGGTTTATCAGACTGTATAAGCCCAAGACCGTGGTAACGGCCGATCCTTACCGGCGCTATCTCTGGCATCGGGACCACCGAATTACCGGACAGGTCACCTTGGACGCCGTCTTTCCCTATGCCAGGGATCACCTCTCTTACCCTGATTTGTTGGAAGAGGGGCTCTATCCCCATAAGGTCGATGAGGTTTTACTCTGGGGTACAGAAGAGGTGAATTGTCGTTTCGACATCACGGATACCTTCCATGCGAAGTTGGCTGCGCTGCGGTGTCACAAGAGTCAGGTTGGACATATCCCGCCCGAGGAACTGGAAAATAGGCTGAGGGAAAGAGCCACGTCGTTAGCCGAGGGAGAGAGCTTCCTTCTGGCGGAAGGCTTCCACAGGGTGGAGATATTGCGGTAGTGAGCGGAAACAGCTATTCTCGCAATCAGGATGAAAGCCAAAGGACGTCGCCGGACAGGCCGGGATCATGCGAGTGGGCGGAGAAGATGGCAAATTCTTCCTTTTCTTTCGTCAATATGGTCGAATTGCCGTGACCGGGGTAAACCTCCGTGTCATCGGACAAGACAAAGAGCCTACCCGTGATCGAACTGATAATTTGTTTTAAGTCGGCGGGAGAGTTGGTCCTGCCCGGACCATGGGGAAAGAGAGTGTCTCCGGAAAGAAGATGTTTCCCTATTAAAAAACAGAGGCTGCCGGGGGTGTGGCCAGGGGTGTGAAGGACCTTCAGGCTCACATTTCCAAACAACACTTCCTGGCTATCTTCAAGCAGAATTTGCGGTTGTACCGGTAGAGCTTTCATGTCCAGACTGTGGATAGCCACGGGGACTCTGAGTCTGGACTTCAACTCTGACAGGGCCCCGATATGGTCCATATGGCTGTGGGTTACTAATATATATCTGGGATTAGTCTCTTTGGCCGCCCTTACTATCGCGGACGCCTCTGCGGGAGCGTCCACCAGCACACTATCTCCGGTCTCGGGACAGGTCAGTATGTAACTGTTCGTCGCGTAGGGTCCTAATGTAAGCCTCCCGATCCGAACGTCACATTTTGGTTCGGGTCCCATCTATCCCTCCGCTCGTTATTGGATAAGAGTCACACGAATAGCCCCGAAACGTCAAACCTTTTCTGTGACCGGTATTTAAGCCCACAGGGAACCGGTGCCGTTTTCTTCTCCTTCTATTGGCGCACTCCGTACACCCTTTACGTCTCGATTGCCATCCATAATCTTCAATTTCTCGGCGTATTAGCGGGTTGCGGCTTTCAGGAAGCATCTGCACCCTCATTCAAACAAATGGTGAATAAACGCGACATCACGGAGATTCACCATTATCGAACGAAACAGACGCAAAAAGGTCACACCACTATAGACAACGCATGCCTGCACTTAAACTCTATGCGGAGAATAGTTTGGGATACCAGGAACCTATTACCCTCACGAGGACGTATGTCGAAGGATCTAAAGGAGTATTTCAATAAGATGCCCCGGTTAGACGCCCTTGCCACGGCGAGCAGGGATGGAAAGGTGAACATCGCGTATTTTGGACAAGGTTGGGAAAACTCCAAGGCGCCTGGGGGACGCATGAGTGGCACAAGCAAAGTATGGAGAGGAATCTATGACCGAAGAAAAAGAAACGGCATCAACACCTTGCTGGAAATGGAATGACTGTGGCTACACCTTGCAGCCGCCGCAGCCGCCGGAGGAATGTCCCATGTGCCACCACAGTTGCGAGTTTATCAACGTGACCTGTTACATACCGGAATGCGGCTTCCAGGGCATAGACCCTCAGTTGAAGTAACCCGGCCAGGCGGATCGACTCTCACGGGCTTTGCCGGGGAAGGCACAACGCGAGCCCCGGTGAGGGGCAGCAAGGTTGGCTTTTCGGCGCCACCTCCGCCACTATTTCTTTCGGAAAAACTCGTACGCTTGGATGATTGCTTTCGTTTTCCTCTCGGCCATTTCTTGAAATTCTACTCCCAGATGCTGCACCTTGTCCGGGTGATATTTCGCGAGGAGTTCTTTATATTTTTTTCTGATAGTTGCCGGGCTATCTTTGTCTGTGACCCCTAAAATCCGTCGATACTCCTCTTCTGTATTGCCATTTTCCCAGTTGTGCTGCTCGTAGCCGCCTCTTCCACTTCTTTGATACATCTCTTGCTTGAGTATTCTTATTATGTAATGGAAGATGAAGTAGCCCACTGCGATGAAAATGAGCAGTGTCACAAAACGCATCATCGGCCTTTTCCCCAAACTGTTACGATATATGGCACCGGCTGTCAGTTTCAGAGTCTACACAGATTCATCTATCTGAATGAGCGTACATGTGGGGTCTTGCAATCACACTTTCCCTTTTCTTTCTTCAATGATCCGTTTCACCCCCTGTGCTCGCTGTCGCATAACGAATGTTGAGATAGTCACCGACGCCCCTCCTCCGCTCCGATGATCTTGAGGAAATCGTTTTCCATCGTGGTGGCCGGCGATTCTATGATGCGGCCCAGCTCTCTGCCGTCCCTGAAGAAGATCATCGTGGGCACGGCCCTGACC
>Ga0187884_10000712_pt1 | contig 32488 bp, 27 predicted proteins | sample June2016WEW_20_4_FD_132983 | JGI IMG/M metagenome (GOLD analysis project Ga0187884, IMG submission 132983) | Peatland microbial communities from SPRUCE experiment site at the Marcell Experimental Forest, Minnesota, USA - June2016WEW_20_40 | ecosystem: Environmental > Terrestrial > Soil >...
GATGTCGAATGGCAAAACTGATCCACACAGTTGCACACATGCCAGTGTAGCAATGTCTATAAACTATTGAAAATAAAAGACTTGGTGGAGGCGGCGGGAGTCGGACTATGCGCGGGTATTGAAAACATGTAAGTTACAGATTCTGAGGCACTCACGATACCCAGAAAACGCAGGAATTGAGAAAATCACACACGTATTACACACACGAGAAAAGCCCCGCTTACGCGGGGCCTCTCTCAGAAAGTCGTGTTGGCTCGGGTAAACCGATCCAGCTCTCCTTCGGAAATTCGGAAGCACTCATAAACACGACGCCTCCGATTCGACCGTCCGGGGAGCTTGAAAGCCCGCACGAGCTTCCGTTGTATCCAGCGGCGCACCGTATCGCACGATACGCCCCGTTTTGCAGCCACTTCCTTGACCGACAGCCACTTCTCATTGGAATCCATACCTGTCTCCAGACGTGAATTCCTCTTCCCTTGCGGGAAGATCTGAGAAGCTCATACCGTTCATCTCTGGGAGCGACCGGCATGTACCCCCTACCCAAAGGGTAGAGGTTGGCTGTATTATAGCCCAACTCTCTAATTCCTTGTGATACCGCTGACTATCCTCAAGAGGTATCTGAAGAATATTGCCGCGAATGGGCCGCGAACGATATATAGCCTTTATTTACTGGAGGTTACGGGTATGACTGGTATGCCGCACCGTCCCTCGTCTACCGACGGGCAATCTCCTGTTTTCGTCCTCGTATTCTCGTCCTTCAACCCTTGCGGGCTGGCGCAGGAGATTGCCCGTCGCTACCGCTCGCCCTATCGGGTACGCCTATCGGCTAGGACGGTGCGGCTACTGATATGACTGAGTCCTCTGATATTCATGAGCCTACTGATTCCATCAGCCCTGAACGCATCGGAGCTGGAGTCATACTCCTGTTCATCGCGATCAGCGCCTTGCTGTCGGGAGTCTATTTCTTACAAATTTCGTATTTTTACCTCACAATTGCTCTTGGCATACTGGCAATGATCTGTGGCAATATAGCATTCGGATATTTCAAAAAGCCATCACGAGTCCAGCCTGCACCCGGCGAACCAGTTTATGAGTTGACGCTTTTCAGCACCGCGTTGAAGAGTGGTCATGTCGTTACGGTGCTTATGGAAGTTCGCTACATCGACATTGATAAGTGCCCTAATGCGTTAAAGCGAATTAAGGTCCAGCTTCAAAGAAGCCTCAACAGGCACGTTTCATCAATCGATCTGCTTTCTGACGATCCCTATTCAGAATTTGACCGCCTGATCCAGGATGCCATTGAACCACTTCGCTCTGAATTGGGCTTGGAAAATGTTTCAGTCCAAACGATCGATGTCAATACAACAGGATCGCCCCGATCTACTTCGCAGGGAATTCATTTTGGTGACCTTTAAGTTATGAGTATTTTCCGTGGGATCTTCACGTTGCTCTGCGTGTTGCTGATTCTCACAGCGGCAGGTCACCTAGGTTCGAGCTTGATGGAGAACAAACCAGACCAGAATCCTACAAATAATGCGCCCGTCCCACCTCCCGTTCAATATTATTACCAAGTACGCATATGTGATGACGCGTGGAAGGATGAAGCAAATCATGAGGACGACAACATTGATCATTTCAGCGTAACTCTTCGAGAGGGATGCTTTTCTGGATATATCCATATCCCAAAGACATGGAAAACCTGGTGGAACCAGCCTGCTGGCAATGACCAGAGTGCCTACTGGCGTGCTTATTGGTTTCTAGGAGATAACCCGCAAGGTCCATACCCCGGCGGAGGTGATATAAATCTTGGGACTCATCCAAACCCAATGCAATTTCGAATGGAGGGACGCGGCACCTATCTCTTTTATACGAATTTTAAAGTCACACCTCAGGATAATAGTGGGACTGAAACTCATGGACTCCCATCACAGATCATTCCGATCAATCCGACTTCCGGTGCTTCCCCTAGCTATACGTTTTCTATTTTACAATGCCATCGATCCGGCGAAGCAATTCTGTGCTCTGGCCAAGCAACAAATAAAACCGACGCACAAACAAACATTTCGGTTCCCAGAGGTGGTACTTCCGTTGACGATGAAGGCAACTCAGCTCAATTCGACATCACGTTTCCCGGCTCTAACCTGCTTTCCGGGTTAGGCGCGCGTCTGTTCCCGAACGTACCAACCAACTTCGCTATCACCATATATGACAATCATCAGAATGCGAAGTCGGTGAACTTGCAACTTCCTACCATATGGGGAGATGTTGATGGTAGGCGTGACACTCTTTTTTACAAGGAGGTGCCCGTTCAATGAAATTTGAAAAGAGCTTCACATCAGGCTTACCAAAAACCACGTTCCTGGATCAGGTCGAACCAGAAGCTTTTATTCGGATCAGCAATCCGGATAACAAAACGTTACGTCAACTCGATATTCCTGCGGACACTCGCTTTAGACATGTGTATATTGCGGGTGCTTCGCAACAGGGAAAATCAACGCTTTTGGAACATATGATCGCGCAGGACATGCAGAACAATGAAGGTTTGACGCTCCTTGACCCAAAAGGCGATCTCGCCGAGGCAGTCCTTCACCGTGTTCCACCTCATCGAATTCAGGACTGCGTGTACATCGATATCAAGAATCCAATCCCCATAAGTTTTATGGTCTGGGACACCGAACAGGAGCGGCAAACGCTTCTCGCTGATGTATATCAGACATTTATGCGGTTCTCGACGATGGCCTCTGGCGACCAATGGCTATCAATACTGCGCTGGACTATTTACACATTGCTTGCTGCAAAGAACTCATCTTTTCTCGACATTTATTATTTCCTTTCACGCGAAGACCGACGCAACGAATTACTCGCAGAGGTTGAAAAAAATAATGTAGACGGACAGTATGATGACATATTCCACTACTGGGAGTACGAATACACCCATCTAAAATCTCCACGCGAAGGCCCGATTATAACCAGAATGTCGATCTTTACAACGACACCCCCATTGAAAAAGATATTGGGAACTCCCACAGCCGCACTCGATATATTTCAAGCAATGGAACAGCGCAAAATCATCATCGTAAATCTAATGGGTGTGGGCAGAGAAAATGGGAATCTAGTTGGAGCACTTCTTACATCTAAGATCCAACAAGCAGCCTTCCGCAGACAGTCGCAAAAGCGGAACATGCGCATACCGCATTATCTATATGCGGATGAGTTCCAGAACTTTCAGACCTCTGATTTTGACACAATACTATCAGAAGCGGGAGGCTTCAAACTGTCTCTTACGCTCGCAAACCAAGGACTTTACCAGCTTGAGAATCGGATCAAACAATCGGTATTCACAAATGTAACAGCAGCACGCATTGCGTTCCACCTCAACCACGAAGACGTATCGAATTGGAAGCATTTACTTCCTAGTGACCGGGATAGCCCTGAGTATATCGAGCCAGAACGGCTCGCGACGCTTCCGCCTTACGTTGCGTTATTCAAGATCGGGACCAATACCGCGGTTCTTACGAATACGCCTAAGCCACTACCACCCCCGACTACAGAACAGGTTGAGAATGCAAATTGGATCAAACTCAACACATTAATAATGTATGGCGGTAGACCAGCAACTTCCGCAGAAAGCAGTTTAAAACGCCCTGAGGACATGGCAACTTGCAATCCTCCGCAGATAGGTCAAGATAAGCGGTATGACCGCCCCAATAAGAGAGGGGAGAAGCCAGAAGTCCAGGCGGGCAGCGCTCCCGGCAACATTCCGCCTCACAAAGATTAGGCTCGACGTACTCACGGCCCTCGGTGAGTACTTTTGCCTTCGTACAAATGACATAGCCGCAATCCTCCGGAGCAGAATACCGACTGAATCTGACAAGCGCACGCTCCGTCACACGCTTGGCTCCCTATATCAAGCCGGACTTGTCTATCGACTCCCGTATCTTGACCTCGACCGCGAGCGCGGCCCAGTGAGTTATGTTTACGGTCTGTCAGATAAGGGCGTGAAGCATTATGTCCAATATCATGACGGCAGGTGCAAGACGTTCGACGATCACTCCCAACGGACGCTCGACCATGAACTTGAGATTTCGATGCTCCATTTCGCGCTCAATGGGCTGTGCAAGAGAAAACACCTTTCACTTTATTGGCAGCAGGATGACTTGAAATGCACAGTGAACCCGGATGCCATGTTTGCCATCACAAACCCAGCACTGCCGGATGGGAAGAACACTTTTTACTATTTTCTTGAAATTGAACGCGCGAAGATGGGCAACTATAAAGACGGTGAACCATCGATCATGCGGAAGCTGGGCAGATACTACGAGTATTACGATTCAACGGATTGCAAAAAGGAATGGGGAAGTTTTGAGCACTTCCGGGTGGTCGTTGTGCAACGCACAGAGGATCGGCGAAACAATCTCTTGCAGGAGCTTCGCCTGCACTTCAATCACCGAATGTTCTGGCTGACGACGGAACCGCTCTACAAAGCGGACATCGGCGCGTCGATATTCAGGACCCCGAAAGACCTCGATGCAAGAGACTATTCGTTCCTGGACATATAGCGCCAGATTGCTACACTCAGGGCAATCGCAGCGAAATCTGCGGGGCTGGATAACCCAGCACTCTCCGGTCTCCCCGTCCTCTCCTGATGTAATCCATCGGTTAGATGGGGACGGGGACGCGGAAGCGGACGACACACCTCAACCGTATGACCTCCATCGGCATTGATTACATCAACCAGCAGGACTTCGTGATTGACACCACGAAGCACATCAACATCGAGGGCATGAGCGGCATGGGAAAGTCCACGCTGCTCGTCAACCTGTTTATCGACCACATCCGCCACGGCAACGGTGGGCTTTTTATTGATCCCCACGGCGATACTGCCGACCAGATCGCCAAGCTCATCCCGAAGTCGCGTATGCGAGACTTCATCTGGATAGACCCGGACGCAACGCTTGTGCCGCCGTTCAACCCACTCCATTTCAATAATGCCGAGGAGCTTGAGCTTGCCAAAGAGTCGCTATTTACCACATTCAAGTCTTTGGCCGGCGCAGCCTGGGGCGACGAATCGGCACGCGTCATCATGAACGCCATCGACGCCGTGTGCGAGTATTTCGACCACCCGACGCCAGTCCACATCTTCCGGTTCATGGCCGACGACAAATTTCGAGAGAAGGTGCTGGCCGCTAGCAAAAGCCCTTTGCTCAGGATGTTCAAGGAGCAGTACGACGAAAAGCTCCGGGACTCGGAACAGATGTCGAAGTTCTCTCCGCCGATCAACAAGGTTGGCAAGCTCCTGCGTCCTCAGATTATGCCGATCATCGGGCAGACGAAATCCCTCGACTTCCTCGACATTATGAACTCAAAAAAGATCGTCGTGTGCCGATTCTCAAAGGGACGGCTCGGTGAGGAAGTTGCTCAGATCCTCGGCTCGCTTGTCGTCTCTATGGTTTCCATATCAGCCCTGCGGCGTGAGAAGCAGAAGAACCGGCCACCATTCATGCTCGTAGCCGACGAGGTACACAACTTCGTTCATGGCGGCAGATTCGGTACGCTGCTTGCCGAGTCTCGCAAGTACGGCATCACGCTTGTTCTCGCATCCCAGGGCATGTACCAGCTTCCGTTTGCAAAAGATGTCTTTTCAAATTGCCCGACGCAAATCGTCTTCAACGTCTCCGGTGAAGATGCAAAATCCATCGAGGAGAATTGGAACGAGCAGTATGTTTCTGCGACGGCGATCACAGGCCTGTCGCGTTATGTATTCTTCTGTCGGACGTTCACAGACGACAGTCCGAATGCAAAGCGCATCATCGGGTGGAGCGGCGTTGCAAAGCGCGGCGACGAGGCGAACCCGACGAAGCTCATAAAGCAATCTCTGATGCGGTGGGGGACAAAGCGCAAGGATACGATTGCAAAGATCAATCATTTTCTCGCTTCCTAAATAGGCGTTTCTAGCGGCTATACGGCAAACCCCACCATTCTCGATAATTGAAAACGTGATGACGCTACAACCCCAGAGAGCATCCCTTATGGGAATCTACGATATGCCACCGCGTGCGGAAGGACATTCGATTGAGGCCGCGAGCGAAAGCGCGCGTCGTTTTCTGATAGTGAGCAGAATCACAGTTGCGAAAGCAGGGAAAAGAACAACATCAACCACTATAACCATGAACAACACTTCCACTTTTTCATCGGCGAATCGTAAACAACTTGCCGATCTACTGAAGAAATATGGGACCATGCGCGACAAAGCATATGATAACTATCACTCCAAATACAAGGAACTCGAACAATCTGTGCTAGGTGATTACGTTGAGGAGCAGAAGGGCGTGCAACTGGTTTCAGAGATTGCTGCAGCCCAGGAAGAACTCGATTCGCTCAAAGAAAACCTGTCGGGAATCGGCCTTGAACTTGACGATAAAGCTCTGAGCATTAGTTGGAGCGCTCCCAAGTCACTCAACGAACGCATTGAGCAGCAGATTGAACGGAGCATCGGTAAAAAAAGTGATATAGACGAACGCTTTGATAGGGCACAGGTCGCAATACTGACAGCCTCAACTCTTGAGGACGCACAGCAAATAATGAAGTCAGTGTCAGACAAATAGTAAATAAATAAACCCTTTTCCCTGCAACGCGCTAATTGGTATCCGAAGTAATTCCGACTTGCCACTCGGCAATGAAACCCTTGATATTTCCCGTGACGACCAGCGCGAACTGGGCGATCCGGTCACGACTCACTCAGCGCAAATACATTCTTCGGCTTTATAGAATGACTAGGAGAGATGCCAGACCACTCACAGATATATTACTTCTTGCGGCTTGAGCGTTTCTTGCGCCTGTACTGCACCGGAACATATCCCGATAATTAATGACGTGATGACGCTACAGACTCAGAAAACATCCCTAATGGGAATCGATTACAGGCCGCCTAGCGGAAGCGTAATGAGGCCGTGAGCTGGTTGCCCGCGCCGTTTACTGATGACGTGCAGACTCGCAATTGCGAAAGCAGGGAGAAGACAACCGTTAACTACCACAAACATGAACTACGAACTGCGTGAGAAATTATTAGAACCTTACTATGACAAGAGCGAATGTGGCGGCCTGCGCTACTTTACCTGCCTGCCTTCGAATGTTCTCAATGAGTTGATAAACCGCAACTACGTTGAGATGGAAGAGTGGAACTGCTGTGATGGTGTTACGAAGCTATTCTTACCGTTTCTCCACAGGAATCCGCAATTTACTGCGCATGGATATGCGGTAATGCCGAGTCGGAAGGATATTCGTGTAACCATTGAAGGAGTTGAGCGCTCTGCCGTTTTTACTGTAGACGAGATTATCGACTTTGCGACGACATTCCGAGGCGCAGATGAAATGGATCTGGCTGTAGATTACGCCCGCTGCTGGTACGACTAAACGAAGACGAAAGAACGTTCACTGTGTACAAACTAACCCTTTTCCCTGCAACGCAACCCAAAGGAGATTTCATGAACGCACTGGCACAAGCCGCCGAACTCCAGCAACAAGCCATCGATCTACTCCTCAATGAGCGGGAGATGATTGACCAGAGATTAGCACAGCTCGGCAATGGGGAACTCCACATCAAGAGGCGCGGACGGCCCAAGAAGTCTGAAGCCCCTGAACAAGAAAAAGCCCCTGAATAAGGGGCTTTACTATTATGCTTTCTTTCCGTTCTTGTAACTTTCGATCAGCTTCGACTTGACGCCGTTCCGAAAGCGCTTCCAGTACTCGGCCTCATCCTCTCCCTCTCCCCGCTTCATCAGTCCATCGAACCAGGCATCGACCTCCTGCATGTACTTGACGCTATCGCCCGACGGGTTATGATCTGGAGAGTCCTTTTGATGTGTCTCTATGTGAGGCACCTCTGGCCGCCTCTCAATAGGAGGGGCGGCTTTATTTCCATTCAGCCCGTACCAATCTGCCAGCTTCTCTGCCGCATCCTTTTCGCGGCATCTTTCCATCAAGGCGACAAAGTTGATGACATCGCCGCCCTTCTTCCCGCCGTTATTCTCATTGCAGGATGCCGAGAAGCACCTCCAGTAGTTGTTTCTCACGTTGATCGAAAAGCTCTTTGCCCTATCGCCTTGCTTATGCGTCGGCAATGGGCAGGCAGAGTTTGCGTACTCACCCTTGGATACGAGATGAAGATGATAATGCACGGCCGCCACATCGGCGACAGGAATCTGCTTGATTGCTTCGAAGTCGAGCATGTGTCCTCCAAATAAGAATGCCCCTGCGCAAGACAGAGGCTTCCTATGGCTTGTGGTGCGCTATTGGTTTCGTTGTCGTTTTGGCAGCGATTAGAAGGGAGGGACTGGGGCGGAGCGTAAGCGGCCGCCGAACCAGAGGCTTTCAAAGGTCTGGCTACAGCATAGGCAATTGATTCCAATTTGCAAGGGCTGAGGCATCGAGGGCTTGGTACTGAGCAGTTTCCAATTCATCGGCAAAGCGAGCGTTAGTCCTTTAGAGAACATAACGCGCTTGCCAGTATCGATACGGTATACGATGCATTCTGGTCGACAAAATGAGATGAATGGGTGAGTTGGCCTGTTAGTGCGAATCGAGAACGACGCCGCGTCGGATTGGACACCCTTGCCGACATATCGGTCCTAGTCCTGGTACCGGCGCTTTGCCCATCCACATCAAACATGTGCCAAAAATGCGGAGCCACGCTGAGTGTGAAAAGCTGGCTGCCTCTTTCCTGTAGAATTTCAGTGATGCAGACAGAGTCCTAGATGGCGCTTTCAATTGGATCACTACAATTCGAGGAGCAATGGCTCTATAAGCAGCTAAGGAAGGATCTCCGGGATGATTGGTTTCCGGACCCTAAGGCATTTTGCGACATGATTGACTCCGGCCTTTTGGCGAAGTCCATCCGGCTTAACTTTGAGAAAAACCAAGGGCGATATGTCGCGTCCAAGAGTACTGTCTTCAATCTCCCTAAGCCGAATTTCACGCTGCGATACGCGTTGGAAATGAGCCTCCAGGACCGCCTGTTATATCAAGGTGCAGCGGCGGCCTTGGTACCGTTTTTTGATAATTGCTTACATTGGACGGTTTTCAGTCACAGGTATGACTCAGGCGGCAACTCGCGCGGATCTCTTTTCAAGCCTTTCGTGGAGTCGTGGAAGAATTTCAATGGGGGAGTACGAGCCGCGCTGAAGAAGGGCGACGTTCTCGTGACAACCGACGTCTCCAACTATTACGAGCACATTGAGATCCATCGCTTGAAAGATACGTTTAGGAACCTCTTACCTGAGCTCCAAATCACTGCCGACGAGAAGGGACTGGTTCGGGAACGCTTTGAGCGCCTCTTTGAGTGGCTCTCTGAATGGTCATTTTCCTCGGCTCGCGGGATTCCGCAGAACAGAGATGCGTCGTCCTTCCTCGCCAATGTTTACATGATCCCTGTTGACCGGGCCCTGGTCACTACCGGAAACTCATATTTCCGCTACATGGACGATATAAAGATCGTCTGCCCAGACGTTCTGCTGGCTAGACGGGCGCTGAAAACGTTGATAATTGCGCTTCGAGAACGCGGACTCTCCGTGAATGCTCGCAAGACGGAAATAATTCCGGCCGAAGATGAGAGAATCTCTGATCACCTCAGCGAGCTTTCCCCCGAAATCCAGGCGATTGATGCAGCTTGGAACACCCGGTCAAGATGGCAGATTCTACGGTCGCTTGCCTCTCTGAAGGACCAAACGGTCCATCTGATCAGCACAGGGGAAACGCAAAGCAAGGGTTTCCGATTTTGTGTAAACCGTTTGATTTGGCTCGCCGGATGTAAAGATATGCTCGTCCCAGCAGACTTCTTCTCGGAAATAACGAAGGCCGTGATAGAGAGCCTCCCCGAGGCCCCCGCGTCAACTACTGAATTCGTCGAATACCTCTCGGTGGTCCAGCTCGGCGACCCTGAGTTAGATGCGATTGTTGCGTACCTAGTGGATCCAAAGCACCGCATCTATTCTTGGCAAGACTACAGGCTCTGGCTTGTAATGCTCAGGCAAGAACGGAGGGATGAACGCCTTATGAATGCTGCGCTCGCCTTAGCTGAGGGTGGGGAGGACAATGCAAGCCGGGCCGGCGCAACTTTGTATCTAGGCCGCTTCGGAACCGCAGCCGAAAGGGGAGTAGCCGCCCGACAATTTGCGTCGCTTTCCTCATTCCTTGGGCAAAGGTGCGCGATCATCGGTGTTCACGAGCTTCCCTTCGATCCTCTGATTAAGGAACATGTGGCACCCCACGTCCGCGATGACCTCAAGGGCGTTTTCTTTAACCTAAGAACCATGAAGGGCGCCTATTTCAGGGAGTTGGACCATCCCTCTATCACAAAATTCGTAGATCAGGAGGTTGGATTTGCCTCCTGATCGCTTTATTTCATTTTTCGCCGACCCGTTTTCCAGTGCAGAGCCGCTCTTCGCAGTTAGCGCGCGTGATGACCGTCCCTCTCAGATGGTGGGTCTCCCGCAGCTCTTGGACGAGCCTGGCCACGCCATTACGTTTCAGGCAGACAGGCTGGTTGAAGGATTGCGAATACGCAACTTAAAGGCACCGAACCTTGTCGATATTCGACATGCTCTTCAGTTGGCCTCTGGACTCCCGAGGCGCGAGTACGACCAATCTGATTGGCGGGTTTCTAAATGGCTTAGGCTCACGAGGCTGTCCCCTGTTGAGCAAGAGCTCTATTTCGGCCTGCTTGAGGGGACAATGGCACGCCCAGATCAGCGTGAACTCGAACGATTGCTCTTACGCGTTAGCGAGGCAACCGCTGATGTCTGGGACGGTATCACTGCGGAATTGGAGAGGATTGGAGAGCTGGAAAGGTTCCTGAGGATCGAAATACCAGTGCAGCAACTCATGTACGAACGGCAAATGAAGGGGCTGGCAGTTGATTTACCACGGAGCCAAGCGTTTTTGAGTGAGGTAAAGTCTCAGAAATACAAGGCCATGCTCAACGTGGGCGCGGCCTTGCAGCACAACCCGACGGGGCTGACCTATAGGAATGTCTTGCCGCTCATTGTGAGGACGGATGCCTCAAGCCTCGCGGATTTCTCTGGCTCCAGGAACCTGGAGTCCTACTTCAAGATGGCCGCAAACAAATCCCAGTTCGCCCGCGACTTTCGAGCGATGATTAATGCAAATCGGAACATTAAGTTTCTGTTGTCGTTCAGCACAAGCGGTGGCAGAATCTTTCCAGCGTTCGATACCATGGGCACCGTGACCGCACGTATCCAAGCATTATCTCCAAATGTTCAGCAGCTTAGGAGAAGCTTCAGAGGAGCGCTTTCTGCTGACCCTGGTATGCATTGCGCTTATCTGGATTTTGCGCAATACGAACCTGGAGTTCTCGCGCAGTTTGTCGGCCCAGGTCGGTATCGAGAACTATATAACGCCGGAGACGTCTACGCGTCATTGAGCAACGCCGTATTCGGGAACGCCTCAAAACGGGATTTATCTAAACAGGTGTTCATTGCATTTTGCTACGGCATGGAGTTGGAGTCAATCGCGCGTCTGCTGGAAGGAAGTTGGCATTCGGGCATGCCCTCTGACTACGCTCGGTCGGTGAGGGATTTCTTCGAGCAATTTCCCGAGCTGACTGGTTTCAAGCGCAAGTGTGAAGCCGATCTACACCAATCAGGCTTCGTCACTACGATGTTGGGCAATAGGCGCGTCCGGCGCCATCCGGGAGGCTTGACAAGAAAGGAAAGGGGGTGGGCCATGAACCAGGTCATTCAAGGGACCGCCTCGCTGATTTTTAAAGATGTTCTCCTCTCCCTTGCGCGCATTCTTGGCTCAAACTCCATACTATTGCCAATTCATGATGCAGTCTGGCTCCAGGTACCAAAGGACAGCATGACAGCGCAGGAGTTTCAGGCGGTAGCCGCAAACCAGATGAAGTCCGTATTTCGGAAATGGTGTCCAGACATCGCGATCACGGTTAAGGTTAGCGCATTCGACGAATCCTAAATACACCGGGGCCAGTCATCCAACGCTTATCAGTAAACGCCCAAGGTGCCGCGAATACGTCTGGCATTATGCAAATTGCCGATCCGCTCATCGAGAAGCGGATTTATAAAGAGAAGTTGGCCTGTGGGAAGTGTTAGATTGCTCCGGATGACGGTCTATCTAGAAAGCTCAACACTACCGACAATCTCTGGGGGCTTGCAATTCTACCGAGATGCGCTAGAGTGATTCGATTAAAGGTCGAAGCAATCCAAATCACCAAGAACCATGCGCTTAGAAGCAGAGCAGATCGTAAATCAAGTTCCACCTCTAAAAACTCTATACATCTGTCAATGCGTGGGCTGCGGCTGGGTCAGTGAGCGCAAGAGTAAGTATTGTGCCGACCACGCCAAGGCGTCCCAGCGCGCTGTGTGCCGGAAAGAGTTCACAGCCATAAACCGAAAAGAGTCACCCAGGCTCAGGCAGCAGTCGCATAGACCAGCTCACCAGCAGTCCAGAAGCAATTGATCGCCGCCAGGCGACATTGACAGACGTAGACACGGAACACGTTCAACAGCAATGCCTCCACTACCCCCACTCAATCCTGACCAGATCATAGCGGCGATAGTCGCCTTTGCACACATGATCGTCGGCTTCGTAATAGCGAATCCGCTTGTTGCCGTGTTTCTCCTCGCAGCGATTGCCATAGTCGCGGAGCTCCCGCCGGTTGTTCTCCTAATCATCATTCTTCTCGCCGTCGCCTACTTCCTCCGGTAGCCATGAACGCCCTGTGCTCTTGGCGAATGAATTCGTCAGGAGCGCAGGGCGCTTATCCCGCCCTGTTTGCACATTGAAATCCGAATAACGAAACGCATCAGGAAGGTCTACCTGCACGCGCCGCCGCCAATTCAGCGGCAACGCGGGTGCAAAACCAAAGGAGGAACCACGCATGAGCACGAATGCAGATATAGCCGTCGCCCAACCATCCACCCCCAACCAACCACAACGGCTGACGGCAAAGGAAGCCATCGCCGCCAACGTCAAAGCCCTGATCGAGCAGATCGAGGCAGGGCATAGTGACGCCCTCACCGTGTACCTCAACGCCATGAGCCGTTTCCACAACTACAGCTTCGGGAACATCCTCGAAATCGCGCGTCAGAAACCGGATGCCACCCGCGTAGCCGGCATGTTCGCCTGGAACCAGCTTGGCCGCCGCGTGATAAAGGGCGAGAAGGGCATCCGCATTCTCGCTCCCGTCATCGGTGCCGGGCGCAAGAGGCAGGAAGATGCTGAGAAGGACCTCACCAAGCAGAATCAGCCTGTATTGGTCGGATTCCGTGCGGTGTATGTCTTCGACATCAGCCAGACCGAAGGCCCAGAGCTGCCAGCGGTGCGCGAGGTCATGGGCGATGTAGGCGAGAACCTCGACCGGCTGATTGCCTTTATCGAAACGCAGGGCATCGCGCTTGAGTTCAACGAGCGCATTGCTCCTGCCCTGGGCGTCAGCTACGGCGGCAAGATCGTCCTGCTGCCGGGCCAATCGAAGGCCGGGGAGTTCTCAACCCTCGTGCATGAGTTGGCGCACGAGTTGTTGCACAAGGCCGAGCGCCGCACGTCAACCACGAAGGTTGTCCGTGAGACAGAGGCCGAAGCTATCGCATTTGTGGTGGGCAAGGCCGTAGGGCTGGAGACGGGAACCGCATCCGCCGATTACATCCAGCTTTACCACGGCAATGCCTCTCTGCTGGCCGAGAGCCTTGAGGTCATCCAGCAGGCCTCCGCCGTCATACTCGGTGCCCTGGAGTCGCCCCTCGATGAATCCGTCGAGGAGGCCCAGGAACAGCCCGAAGCCCTGGCCGTTGCCAGCTAACCCGCTCTGTGATCGGGGCGGACGCTGCAAATGTGTCCGCCCTGAACTTCTAACGTGCAACCTCAACCGTTCAAGGAGAACAAGCCATGTCTACCATTGATACCGCAGCCACCGAGTACCGCGATCTTCCACTTGGGGTACTCACTGAATCCACCACCAACCCCCGCCGCATCTTCGATGAGACTGGGCTGAAAGAACTCGCCACCAGCATCCGTGCTCACGGAGTGTTGGAACCTCTCCTGGTACGGCCACGCACCGAACGCAGTTTCGAGATCGTCGCCGGAGCGCGGCGGTTCCGGGCCGCCAAGCTGGCGGAATCCGATACCGTCCCTGTCCGCATCAAGAACTTCACGGATGCGGAAGCGCTGGAGTCACAGTTGATTGAAAACCTCCAGCGTCAGGACGTTCACCCTCTGGATGAAGCGCAGGGCTTCCGTGCTTTGCTCAATCTTGAGGAGCCGAAGTACAACGTCGAACAAATCGCGGTGAAGACCGGCAAATCGCCGGCCTACATCGCACAGCGTCTCAAACTCACCGAGCTTGTTCCGGCAGTCGTCGAAGCCTTCGCCAAAGACGAGATCGGCGTCGGCCATGCGTTGCTGCTGGCGAAACTCCAGCCGCAACAGCAGAAGGAAGCTCTTCCCAACTGCTATCAGGAGCAATACGGCGGCGCCCGGAAGTCCAAACCCATCCTACTGCCCGTGCGTCATCTGCAGGAGTGGATCGAACACAACATCCTGCTCATTCTGAAAGAGGCACCGTTCGACACGAAGGACGCGGAGTTGCTCCCCGCTGCCGGCAGTTGCCTCGATTGCCCCAAACGCACCGGACACAACAAACTGCTGTTTGCCGATGTGCGGCAGGACGCTTGCACTGACCCCGCTTGCTACTCCGCAAAGGTCAGCGCACACGTGCAGAAGACCATCGCCACCAAGCCGAAGATCGTGCAGATCAGCACCCGCTTCGGGGGAGAACAGGAGGGAAGCACGTCACTGCCACGCAACAAGTACGTCGAAATCCGGCAGGACAGACCGGAGAATAAGGAGCAGCGCGACTGGCCGCAGTACAAGACCTGCAAGTTCACCACCGAGGCCATTGTCACAGAAGGCGCGGAGAAGGGAGAAGTCCGCAAAATCTGCGCCAATCCCGATTGCCCCGTGCATCATCCGAAGAAACAACGTACGCAAGCCGATACTGCAATCAAAGCCGAGCAGGACAAACGCCGCCGCGAGGAGGCGCTGGCCCAGGCAACCGGACTCCGCGTGTTGGGAGCGATTGTCGAAGCTGTCCCTGTCCGGCTAATGAAGCGGGATCTGCTCTTTGTGGTCGAACGGCTGGCGGCAACGCTGGACGAACGCCGTCTCGCAATCATATTGAGACAGCACAACCTCGGTAAGCCGAACAGGGCCACCGACGTCCCGGCCAAGCTACTCTCAGCATTTCTTCGCAAGGCCGATGAGAGTACCCTGGGCCGTCTGTTGGTCGAGCTGGCCGTTCTCCAGGCAGCAGCCTCGCCCAACGAGTCCGGCAAAGCCCTGCGCGATGCCGCCGAGTTCTACAAGGTGGACGTTGGAGCCATCACAACCAAGGTGAAGCAAGAGTTCGCCACGAAGGACAAGGCAAAGGCCGCGAAAAAGCCAGCGCTCAAACCGCCAAGCAAAGCTGCAAAGGAGTCCGTAGCAGCGTAATCACCACATCATTGATCAACGGAGCCTGCAACCACAGGCTCCGTTTTCTTGCCGCCCTTCATCGCTGCGCTACACTAACAAACGAATTAGCACAAAAGATCGGGCAGAGCAAAACCAGGCCCCGTAAATTACGAGGACTATCCACTGACAGAAATCTCAGTAATTGTGATTGTCACTGATTGGAATTCTGGAGGCTGCATCATGAAGGTTAGGTGGTTTTTCCTTTGTTCGCACCGATCACGATTTTTTGAGGCAGTGCGTTTGTTGGTCATGCTTGCGGTTGCGGCCATGGTTGTATCGCAACACGCGGTGGCGCAGCAGCCAGCCGTCCCCAAGCTGACGCTGAGTCAGGTTGAAGGGTTAGTGTCGAACCATGTTCCGGACTCGACAATGCAGACGCAGATCCAAAGGCGAGGGCTGGCCTTCGCTCCCACTCCGGCAATCGTCGAATCGCTGCGCGCGAAGGGCGCTGGTCCTCAGACTTTAGCAGCAATCGAGACATTCTTTCCGAAAGTAAACCTAACGGATTCAAAGCAATCCGCTCCAACGGTCGGGGTTCTCCCACAGAACTTCCCACCACCCACCGGATACGTCAATGACCTTGCCGGGGTGCTATCGCCTGATGTGCGAGCGCGGCTGGATCGACTTTGCGGCCAACTCGACTCCCAAACCGAAGCAGCAATTGCTGTCGTAACCATCCACACATTGAACGGAGCAGATGTGGCGGACTACGCGAAGGAGCTCTTTAACAAGTGGGGAATCGGGCATAAAAATACAAACCGTGGCGTCCTGGTGTTGCTGGCAGTGAATGATCGCAAATACAGAATCACAGTCGGCTATGGCTTAGAAAGTAGTTTAACCGATGCCAAGGCGGCAGAGATTGGTCGTGAAGCGGCTCCTTTGCTTCATGTCAACGACTATGACCGCGGTGTGAGTCTGCTCGTCGATCAGGTGGCGCAGTTCATCGCCGATCAATTCAAGGTGAAACTGGATGATGCACCAGGACAACAGCAACAGCGATGAGGCATAGGATGCTACCAGGTATGCCAGCTGTCATATTGCCACACCGACGCCCCGGCCAAGCTGCTCTCAGCATTTCTTCGCAAGGCCGATGTCATTCTCCAGTTGGCTCCAGCCTCCGCACCGAAGCCGACCGCGAAAGACACAAAGAGGCCAATCGCGGCCTGAACCTCGCATCAAATTCATTTGGAGCCCTGCACTAAGCAGGCTCCTTTTTCGTACTGGTCATCTTTGAAATTGGCGTGTTAAGCGCCAACTGCCGGTTGAAGTAGCCCATCTGGGTACGCTTTCAGCTCCGAGAGTAAGGGGTTGGATGCTCCGAGGCTAACTGCAAGCTGGGCGAGTTGAACCTGCTCGTATCCACCTGCTTGCAACCCAAAAGAATCTGGCTGTATCAGCCTAGTCGCAGTCCCAATTGGCAAGCCGCGTTCAACCAACGCCCGTATGACCTCATCTAAGACTTTGTCTCTCATCCGCTGCACAGCACTGGAACCACCAGTTATCACGACTTCAAGCCCAGGGCTGCGCGGAAGGCAAACTTCATCTCGGAGGACTTTCGCATACTCCGAGACATGTGCTGCTATCCGCTCACTCCACTCCCTGACATAGGGCTTATCCAACCATGCGAGTTGCCGATTCAGCTTCGTATCTTCGGCTTCCCCAAGCGTGACCAAAGGTCTTTGCTGTTGTAAGTCCGCATAGATTCTATCGGTAAGCCACATGCCTGCAAGTTCCAGGGCATCTGCCGCAGGAAGCCAAATGAGCAGTGGCCACATGATTCCCTGGGCATCTCGGGGACGAACAGTTCGTACGAGGTAACCAGCGTCGGTAGACCCGGCACCCACATCAACAACCAGCACCTTACGAACTCTACGACCTTCCGGAAGCGTCCGTAGCGTGTCCTCGAAGATATCCCGATCATCCTGCAATAAATAAGGAAATCCAGCTGCGCACGATTCAAACACAAATTCCCATTGCACATCATTGATTGTGCCTTTGGCGCATCGCTCATAGTCGCGGTGATTGTATTGATCTGAAAAGTTAGGAAGTCCATCAACTGTGGGCCTATGTCTTCGAACAATATCTCTCAACGTTGCTGCAGGCAGAGTGATACGACCATCCTGTTCATCGGCGTTGAATCCTTCAAGCAGCGCTGAAAGTGCTACTACAGCCGCATCTCTGAAGCATTGGAGGGCGCGAACACTCTTAGAGGAAATCCAGTTTGGATGCGAGAATCGAATCACCGATCCGTGGTCTCTGAAACTCATATCACGTTGGCGTAGGGTTCTATCAGCATCCAGCAACAAGGATAAGATCGAGAAAACGACCGATTCTCCGAGGGTGACACCTAACTTCGGTCGAGCGCCTTCCCAGAATGGCTGATCGGGATCCTGAATTAGCTTGCGCTTGAGCGCGACTTCGCGGGAGGTATCCTGGTGGCTCTGTTCCGCGGTGTACATCTCTAGGTTTGACCCCGCGAGGCAAACTGCTGAATCCCAGATCGGTCCCACAAGGGGCGTCGATCCACGCTGGAACGCCCACTTGGATGAGTGCGTTCCCCAATCAATGCCTAGATAACCGCTCATTGTTACTTCTTTCTCACAGCAGGTTGTGGTTCAACAATCCCTCTAATGACTACACGTGCATCTGGCGGTTTGTACCATTCAACCCAAGGCCGAAGCAACGTGCCTTCAGGCTGCGGCTCGCACGACTGCAGCAACTCATGAAACCGAGAGTCGTACGCCACTGTGCTCCCAACAACGCCTCGGAGATGGAGACTAAACTGGCGCTCGGAAACCTTCCTATAGCGCTCATACGCTTCTTCCAGCTCCGGTGTGTGTTGCCGAACGTCGAAGAGGAACAGCAATAGAGCTGCAGCCTCACGAACTTGGGGGCTTTCGGCTGGGTTTGCGTAATCAACCTGGCCGGATTCAATATCAATTGACAGAAATCGCAACACGATCTGTTGGGATTCCCTCGGAAGGATGCTTGCTCGTTCCGAAAGTAGTCGCTTCAATACACCACGACACGCCTCCTCCAATTCGGATTGGCATGCACACGCCCCGAGTAACTGTCGGGCTCCGGAAGTATTGCCAGATTCAAGCAAAGAACCCAGGCTATTCACTACTCCGGACTTAAGCCTCGTAAATGTCTCTCCAAAGTTTTCTTCAGACAGGAACGTTTCTATATTTAGGTTGGCGGATAATGCTGCCGATTGAAAGAACACTACAACCTGTCCCCAACAGAGTCCGTCTCTTGTCGCACTTGCCCAAATTGCAAGGGTGCTGCCGCAGCGCTTGATCAAAGCCTCCAAGATTCGTCTGTCTTTCGCTCGAAGCGAAAAACGGCGCACGACCTCTCCCAGAATGTCGGCAGCAATGATTATGCTGCCGCTCGTTAGCGAGACATGAGAGTTCACCTTCTTAGGAGCTTTGGGAACCGCCTTGAAAAGCAAGTTGTGGATCTTATTCGCTGTGCCAAGATCAATTGGGCCCAGGTAGGATTTGATCTCCCCGAATACTTGCGTGTACCTCACAGCGAGGTCGACTTCAGAGCGGAGGGAAATGTCATCCCCTCTCGGTATTGATAAAGCTCTAGTTCGTTTGAAAAAGGCAATCAACGCAGCCTTCTCGTCAGATGACAGCGTCTTACCGGATTTGTTCTGTCTGGTGTTCATTGTCATAATCAAATTCTCAGCATTCCTACCCACAAAGGGCAATCTGGATCAGTACCACGCGGCAGTTCTCTTTTACTTAATTGGGAATCTCTTTTTCAGTCATGACTTGCTTGGATTGTACCGCTCTTCAGCGGTATGGGAAGACCAACGCCGCAATTGCGATCGAAAAACAGAACGATACTTGCCGCCCAGAGCACACTTGAATTTGGTTGGCCCTGAGTGACAATCCGCCGATGACGGGAGTTTTCTAAGCAGCGTCCCGCCAGAAGATGTATATCCTCGCCGATTGCCCCGGCCTTTCCTCTTCAACATCGAGGTACTCACAAGAGTCTTCTGTCTGCCGGCCTGGCGGCAGCGTTTTCAGCAGAGCTGGCCGGCGCTGAGCCGAGCATTCGTACACGCGCAGCCAGCTTGGCGTGGTGCCTGCAAATATCAAGCGCACCTCGCATCGACGGACACGATCCTGAGTGAAAGAAAGCGTTGACGTGTAGTAGCCAAACCCCGCCTTTACGCACCGAGGCAAAGCACATTTCAAGAGCACTGCGAAAGAATCGTTCGATTTGAGCGGTTCCAGGAACGGCACCGAGAGCTTTCGGGAAATGCCTTCTGATCCGACAAGGAGCGGTCGAATCGGCCGGATCATGCCTGGATCACGAGCAAGATCAAACGCAATGCAGTTCAGATTCTCAAATGCGGTGCTGTCATCTGAGTCGATACTGAAGTCAATCGCAGTTTCGCGGTCCGCTTTGCAGTATCCCGAGTACTGCCAGGTGATCTCCAGATCCTCGCCTTCGATTCGCGCCGTGTGATGGGCCTCTTGAATGACAAGGGTCCGGTTCACACGCCGCTTCAGGTTCGCGATGTTCAGGGAATCGATGCTGTGACCTTCGATTTCGTTCAAAGCAGCGTTGAGGGCGAGGCGCTTCTTGCGGGCGTATAGGCCAGCTATGATCGAGAGAATTACGAAACACAGGCTCGTGAAGACAAGCCAAGCGCGGGATTGTATGACAGCAAGGACGCTGGTTGCCGTCCCGACAATGGTTGCCAAGGCAACGATGGCCTCAAGAGAAAATTGCATGTGTGTGGGAGCAAACCTGCAATGCAAGGTGCTGGCTTGCCATTTACCCGATCATTGAATTAGGGGATTGCCGTGAACACCGCCGCCCCCGCCTCCACCGCCAGTCAAGGCTTTCGGATGCTTCATTCAGGGCCTCCTTTCCGGTTCCAAAAGAACCGCCTTTACTCAATCCAGAATACCACTCATACAGTGGATATGTAAATAGTGTAGACGTAAAGGGGTCAAATAGAGAACACTCTCGGACATGGAAAAACGACTTCCCAATCTGCTCCTGAAAGCTCTGGGTCAAAGAATCAGAGAGTTGAGAAAAGACCAAGGCTATTCGCAGGAGGCCTTTGCCGACAAATGCGGCGTCCACCGGACGTTTATGGGGACGATTGAGCGCGGCGAGAGCAATCTGAGCTTCCAGAACATTCACAAGGTGGCAGCCACCCTGGGCATATCCTTGTCCACGCTTTTTCAGGGGCTTGAGCAGTGCGCCACAGAACCAGTACGCCAAGCTGGATTGAGCAAACATAAGGCGATTGCCAAGGACACGAAATTGCAGTAGTTCACTATTGCGCGGTACACAAGGGAGTTCAGATGGCAGGCAAGTCAAAAGGCGATAATGCTCCAAGGAACCACGAGATCATCCTGTACTCCACGCCGGAAGGAAACGTGCGTGTCGAAGTTCTGTTTGAAGGCGAGACCTTTTGGCTGACCCAAAAAAAGATGACTGACCTCTTCAGGGTCGGCAAAGCGACCATCAGTCACCACCTTTCAGAGATATTTAACTCAGGTGAATTGAATGAGATAGCAACTGTTCGAAAAATTCGAACAGTTCAAACCGAGGGAAGTCGAGAGGTGACACGAGATGTTGAATTTTACAACCTCGACGCGATCATCGCCGTCGGCTATCGCGTCAACAGTCATGAGGCCACACAGTTTCGCATCTGGGCCACTCAGGTTCTACGCGAGTATCTCGTCAAAGGGTTTGTTCTCGACGACAACCGCTTAAAGCAGGGGAAGCGCATCGGCAAGGATTACTTCGATGAACTGCTGGAGCGGATTCGATCCATTCGCGCCAGCGAGCGGCGCTTCTATCTGAAGATCACGGACATTTACGAACAGTGCAGCATCGACTACAACCGGAATGCCGAGATTACCCAAACATTTTTTAAGACTGTGCAGAACAAATTGCATTGGGCCATCACTGGCAAGACTGCGGCTGAGTTGATTGCGGAACGCGCCCATGCCAACCAGCCGAACATGGGGCTCAAGACGTGGAAGAATGCTCCGCAGGGACGCATTCAGAAGTCCGACGTTACCGTTGCCAAGAACTATTTGGAAGAGGATGAGCTCAAGGCGCTTGAACGTATCGTCAGTATGTACCTTGACTACGCCGAGAACCAGGCCTCGCGGCAAATTCCGATGAGCATGGCCGACTGGGTTGAGAAGCTGAATGCGTTTCTCAAGTTCAATGAGTACGACGTTCTGAATAACGCCGGCAAGGTTTCACACGAGGTTGCCAAAGAATTGGCCGAGCAGCAGTACGAGTCATTCAGGATCATTCAAGACCGCAGCTTCGAAAGCGATTTTGAGCGTGCGTCGAAACAAATGCTTGGACAAAAAAGTGCTGTGGCAAAGAAGACGAAAGCCAGTGGCCATTGAAGCACGGGGAAAGAGGAGTCAAATTGCAAGAGCCGAGATTAGAGCGCCAGCAGGCTGTGCAGGATCTGCTTCAGAACCTCAAGGGGCTTGAACCGCTCAAAATGCTGTTTTGGACAGATCTGAACTACGACCGGGTGAACCAGCCACTCTCCCGGCGCGGTTGGAAAGAGAGCGTTGCCAGCCTGTTGGCCGTTGATCCCGTCCTGTTTGCCTCTGGAGCGGACGCCTTTCACGTCATCTACGCCAGGCTGGCCTCCGACCGCCTCCTCATCGGCGACGAGCGTCCCGTCGTTTCCAGGCTGCTGCAAGAGCACCCCTATGCGCTGTTCGTTTTCTCCGATTCGAAGCAGGAGCACTTCCATTTTCTCAACGTCAAGTACGACGATGACGTGCAGAAGAGGCGCCTGTTCCGGCGCATCACGGTTGGCCCAAACGAGCAACTTCGCACCGCATCGGAACGGATCACGCTCCTCGACCTTGCCGACGTAAGCACGGACCTCTTCGGGCTATCGCCTCTCGCAATCCAGCAACGGCATGACGATGCATTCGATGTTGAGCCAGTGACAAAGGAGTTTTTCTCGAAGTACCGCCAGATATTCGAGGAGGTGGAAGAGGCAATCACAGGCTTTGGCCGCGACAAGGACCGGAAGCGCCTCTACACGCAGCGCCTCTTCAACCGCCTGATGTTCATCGCCTTTATACAAAAGAAGGGCTGGCTCAAGTTCAACGGGGACGCCGATTATCTGGCCGCTCTCTGGAAGGCACACCTCAAAGACAACAGCGTCTCCGACAAAAACTTCTACCGGGACCGGCTCAAGCGCCTGTTCTTTGATGGTTTGAACACAACGAATGAGGTTAACAGGATCGGCATCAACCGGGGCGGATTTCTCAAGACGCTGATCGGCGACGTGCCTTACCTGAACGGCGGACTCTTCGAGGATGACGAGGACGACAACGACGAAAACATCAAGGTGCCGGACAAATCCACGGGGGCCATTCTGAATGGCCTCTTTGCCAAGTTCAACTTTACGGTCACGGAAAGCACGCCGCTCGATGTAGAGGTGGCTGTCGATCCAGAGATGCTGGGCATGATATTTGAGGAACTGGTCACCGGCCGTCACGAATCGGGCAGCTACTACACCCCCAAGCCAATCGTGTCGTTTATGTGCCGCGAGGCGCTCAAGGGCTATCTGGAGACAAATGCGGCAGGCGAGAGCAAGTCTGCAATCGAACGATTTGTTGAGAAACATGAGCCGGACAATCTGCGGAATGCAGAGAACATTCTGGATGCGTTGCGACGCGTGAAGGTCTGCGATCTCGCTTGCGGCTCCGGCGCGTATCTATTGGGAATGCTCCACGAGCTACTTGATCTCAGAGCCACGCTATTTCAAACGAAAAAGCTCGACAGCCCGTCAATTTACCAAAGGAAGCTGGAGATTATTCAGACCAATGTTTACGGTGTAGACATCGATCCCTTCGCCGTCAATATCGCTCGTTTGAGGCTGTGGTTATCTCTCGCAGTGGACTTTGAGGGCACAAAGCCTGAACCATTACCCAACCTGGACTATAAGGTTGAGTGTGGTGACAGCGTCTGCTCTCCGAATCCATCCGGTGGCCTGGAACTTGGTTTTCGGAAGGCACTCATCGACGAGTTTCTGAAGCTGAAGTCTGAGTATTTGACAGCTCACCATAGCCAGAAACGAGACCTTAAGAAGAAGGTGGAGACACTTCGAGCCGACATTGTCGCCTGGGCCCATAAAGAAGATGTGGATGGCTTTGATTGGCCGGTTGAATATGCCGAGGTGTTCTTAAACGGAGGTTTCGATGTAGTATTGGCAAACCCGCCATGGGTCCGCCAGGAACTTATTGTGGATCAGAAGCCTGCATTTAAGAAGCAATACGGCGATGTTTTTGACGGTCGTGCAGATTTGTACTGTTACTTCTATGCCCGAGGGCTAGAACTTCTTAGACCCAGTGGAATGTTGTGTTTTATTTCATCTAATAAGTGGATTCGAGCGAAATACGGTGCGGGGCTGCGTGAACGAATTTCAAAGACCTCAGGCGTCAAGAGTATTACTGACTTCGGGGAGCTACCAGTCTTCGAAGCAGCTGCCACTTTCCCCATGATCCTCATCGCCCAGAAAGGCGTCATGGGCGGGCAACCGATATTCACCCAGGTCCAATCCTTGGACTTGCCCTATCCAGACGTACCAGCGATCATCCACGCTAATGGCCATCCGCTTTCCGAAAGCGCCCTTAATGGACCGCATTGGCAACTCGCGGATGCGCAAGCCAGCGATAAATTGGAACGCTTTATGAAAAAGGGAAAGCCTCTCAAGGAATTCTCGGCTGTCGAGGTGTACTGCGGGATTAAGACAGGATGTAATGCTGCATTCTGGATAGACGAAGAAACTAAACGGGCAATAGTGAGGGCCGACCCAGGTTCGGCGAAGATCATAAAGCCGATTGCGAAGGGCGATGACATTCGCAAATGGCACATCAAAGATCGAAAGGTTTATCTGATTTTCACTCCACCGGGTACGGAAATAGATGATTATCCCGGCGTGAAGAAGCATTTGGCGAAGTTTCGGGATCGTCTCGAATCGCGTGCTGTCAAGCAACCATGGTGGGAGTTGCAACAAGCACAAAATCGCAAGGGGGTCTGGCAGACTGACAAGATTGTATATCCAGATATATGCAAGGAAAGCAGGTTTACTCTCGACGAACATCGCACCTATATCGACATGGATGGATTCATACTTCCTTGCTCAGACCTCTATCTCCTTGGAGTCCTCAATAGTAAGGCAGTATGGTGGTTCCTTCAACGCATTTGCGCTGTGCTTGGCAACGCAGAAAAGGGTGGACGGCTTCGACTTAAGCGGCAATATGTCGAGAAGATCCCAATACCTGAGGCATCCAAAGCTGAGAAGGATGCAATTGCTAAGCTGGTTCGCAAGTGCCTAGACGCACGGGGTGTGGGCTGTGAAAAGTGGGAGAAAGAAATCGAAGATAGAGTTCTTTCACTCTTTGGTTTTGCTTCAGATGGGGTCGGTGAGTGAAGTGTCCACACATGACATCATCGACAATCGGGCACAGAACTAGTCGATCACATCAATGAGGCTCACGGTTATCCTGGAGAGGTAGATCACACAGAGAATAGGTAGCCGATGAGCATCCCGCAACTTGCCTTCTCGTTCAGCGCCGATACCGTTCCGCAGTCACCACCCGGTGAAACTGCAAATGGATTCTCAGTGCAGATTGAGGAGCTTCTCGATGCCTTCGATGGCGAGCCTTCGCTAAAGCATCTGTTCTGGGAACTGCTGTCGTATGACCGAGTACGCGCTCCGTTGCCTCTCACTCTGCTGCCTGCCTCCGCAATCCAATACATGAAGAGCCTGGAGGTCTTCGCTGAGTCAAAGGCTTACTCAATTGTTCTCGCAGAGGTGCTGTTCTTCCCGGATGGAGGCAGGCTTGAGCAGATGATTTGGGCTGTCAGACGGCAGATCGGCAACTGTATTGTCTTGCTCACCGACTCAACAACCTGGCAGATCATCTGGCCCGATGAAACGCTAAAGCCACGGGTCCGTTGCCTGCCCTTACCGGGCGCGTCATTTCAGCGAGCGGAAGTGGTACAGGCACTTTGCGGTATGAACGCAGCGGATGAAGCCTCTGGGGATGAGTACACAGCATTTGAGCTGGCCGAGACCTTGGAAGGAGTGTTCCCTGGGCCGACACCCAACATCGGCGATCTGCTGACCGATTTCGAACGAATTGCGCAGCATCCTAGCCCGGAGATGCGGGAACTCTGGACTTTCATCCGTTTAGCAGGCCAGTATCCGCTCCTGACAGCGGCACAGGAGAGGGGCGAAGACCTGACCGGGAATGAGATTGTGCCAGATGGAACAGGACTCCCGTACCAACAATGGCGTCTAGTCGTTCACAATTTGCGACTTGTTGTATGGATGGCATCTACAGTTCCAAGGATCGGCATGGACCTTTCGGATCTCGTAGATGAAGGCTGTATTGGGCTAATGACTGCGGCGAGGCGCTTTGACCCAACCCGTGGCAATCGTTTCTCCACCATGGCATATTGGTGGGTGCGGCAGAATATACTTCGAGAACTGCACAACAAATGCAATGTGATTCGCTGGCCTGTGCATCGGGCTGAAAAGCTGCTTCCTGCATTGATTCAAGGCAAGGAAACGGGATTAACGGCAGGTGAGAAGCCAGTGATGCAGTTTAGGACTCCATTTCTCCGGCGGCTCTGGCGGCTATCCCTTTGTACGAGCAACCCGATAGACTCAGTGGTCAGGAGCCAGGCGCAGGTTGCGATGCGCCAGGCACTCTCCCAACTAAAGCCACAACAGCGACAGGTAATTGAACGGAGATTTGGCATTGGCGATGGGAACGAAGAAACGCTGGAGTCCATCGGCCAAGACTTTGAGCTTACCAGGGAAAGAGTCCGGCAAATCGAAGCAAAGGCATTCAAGAATCTACAGGGATGGTTGAGTTTCCAGTTGTCTCCACATCACGGCGCACTAGTATGGCGTGAAACATGCGCAGTGGGTGACGCATCCGCACAAGTTCAGGCTCCGTTCCGCGACTTTATGCAAGGGCTGCACAATTTCAAATCAGAAGGCTGAAAGCTGAACCCCATGGCGACACATGACATCATCGACAATCGCAGCGAAAAGCTGGTCGATCACATTAACGAGATTCTTGGCTCAACTGAGTCTGGCCGCTTCGCGGTCGGCTACTTCTTTCTTTCCGGTCTGGAGAGTATCGCCAAGTCGCTGGCACATGTGAAGGAGTTGCGGCTTCTGATCGGCAACACCACAAACCACGAGACAATCGAGCAGATGGTCGAAGGGTATCGCCGCCTGGAGTTGGTAAGCGACAAGGTTGAAGAGCAGAGCTTCCCAAAGAAAACAGAAGCCAGGCGCATGGCCTTGGAGACCGCAGAAAACATCCGCGCCACCATTGAACTCATGGATCAGACGGATGGGGCCGAGGCAACGGTGAAGATACTGGCCCGGCTGATCGAAGAGAAGCGATTGAAGGTCCGCATTTACACCAAGGGCCGGATGCACGCAAAGGCGTACATCTTCACCTATGGCGACAGCTTCAATGTGCTGGGTGAGAAGATCACCAAGCATGAAACGGGCATTGCCGTAGTCGGCTCGTCGAATCTTACCTTGTCCGGTGTGTCCCACAACACCGAGTTGAACGTCATCGTACCGGGCAACAACAATCACGATGAACTCGTCCGCTGGTTTGATGAGTTGTGGGCAGAGTCTCAGGACTTCGATGAATCGCTGATGAACGAGATGCAGCAGTCCTGGGCGCTTGCGCCTGTCCGGCCATACGACATCTACATGAAGACCCTTTATGCACTGGTAAAAGACAGACTGGAAGATGATGAGGACCGGGGCATTCTATGGGACGATGAGATCACAAAACAACTGGCAAACTTCCAGAAGGTCGCGGTTCACCAAGCGGTGCAGATCATCCGCGATTACCGGGGTGCGTTTGTTGCCGACGTTGTTGGCCTCGGCAAGAGCTTCATCGGCGCAGCTATCGTGAAGCACTTCGAGCGGACCGATCATGCACGTCCTCTGATTCTGTGTCCGGCGCCTCTGATCGAGATGTGGGAGAACTACAACGAGACGTACGAACTGAACGCGAACGTCCTGTCCATTGGCTATCTTTTCGAACACTCAACCGGCAGCGGCAATCTCCTGCTGGACAGCGTCAAGTATAAAGACCGCGACTTCATCCTGATCGATGAGAGTCACAACTTCCGCTACACAGGCACACAGCGTTATAAGGTTGTGCAGGACTATATGGCAGCAAATCCATCGCGTCGTTGCTGTCTGCTGACTGCGACGCCTCGTAACAAGTCCGCATGGGATGTCTACAGTCAGATCAAGCTGTTCCACCAGGACGATAAAACCGAGCTGCCTGTCGATCCGCCTGACATCAAGCAGTATTTCAAGCTCATAGAGAAGGGCGAACGCAAGTTGCCGGACCTGCTGGCACATATCCTGATTCGCAGGACGCGCAATTTCATTCTTCGGTGGTACGGGTTCGATTCGGAAACTCATCAGCCGGTGGACCCGGCGCGCTTCCGTGATTACCTTGAAGGCCGGTGTCGTGCCTACGTGGAGGTCGCTGGGAGGCACCAGTTTTTCCCGAAGCGCCATTTGGAGACAATTGACTACAGCATCGAAGACACCTACCAGGGCCTCTATCAGGAACTACGGGGGTATCTCGGCAAGCCGGAAAAGGATAGCAGCAAGGGGGAGCCGCCGAAGCGGCCCGGCAATTACCTGACGTTTGCTCGCTACGGCCTGTTCCGCTATGTGAATGAGGACAAGCGCAAGAAAGAGCCATATGCCAGCTTGCACCGCGCCGGGGCGAATCTGCGCGGCCTCATTCGTGTGCTCCTGTTCAAGCGTTTCGAATCCAGCGTTTACGCCTTCCAACAGACGATTAAACGACTGCTGAGGACACATGAGACGTTTCTGAAGGCATTGGAGGCTGGATTCGTCCCGGCAGGTGAAGAAGCGCAGTCAATCCTCTATGACCCGAGCGAGCAAGAAGAGGCCGATCTTATGACCGAGTTGGAGAAGGTCTCGACGCGGTATAAAGTCGAGGACTTCAACGCCGTCCAATTGCGGAGTCACATAGAGCATGATGTTGCAATCCTGCGGAAGATTCAGGCTCTGGTTGAACCGATCACGCCGGAGAAGGATGCGAAGCTCCAGGTTTTGTTGCAGCGGCTGAAAGAGAAGCCCCTGAGTGAAGGCAAGCGGCTGATCTTTACGCAATACGCAGACACCGCGCGATACCTGTATGACAATATCAATCCCGACGGACAGGACGAAAAGATCGAGGTTATTTTTAGCGGCGACAAGAGCAAATTTCGCTTGGTTGGGCGATTCTCACCAAAATCAAATCCCGAGTACCAGTGGGGACCAAACGACATTGAGCTGAACACAGTAATTGCTACCGATGTTCTTTCTGAAGGTCTGAACCTTCAGGATTGCGACAAGATCATCAACTACGACTTGCACTGGAATCCAGTACGCCTAATCCAACGGTTCGGACGCATCGACCGCATCGGCAACGAGTATGATGCAGTGTTCGGATTCAACTTTCTGCCGGAAACCGGTATCGAGCGCAACCTGAATCTCCGACAGAAGCTCGCCAGCCGCATCGCTGAGATTCACGAAACCATCGGTGAAGACTCTGCGATCTTGGACCCGTCAGAAAAGCTCAACGAAAATGCGATGTACGCCATTTATGAAAAAGATGGTGGCGCAAATCTGAGCCTGTTCGAGGATGAAGATGAATTGGTTGATCTGAATGAGGCGGAGGAAATCCTTCGCCAGCTCAAGAAGGATAATCCCAGCGAATACGACCGCATAGTTGGGCTGCGCGAAGGAATCCGAACGAGCAAGCCCGCGTTGAACAAGGGCATGTACGTGTTCTGCCAAGCTGACCGTTACCAGCAACTCTTCCTGCTAGATGAGCTGGGCAACGTCACTTCGCGTGATATTCCAAAGGTGCTTGGCACGATTAAGTGTGGTCCCGACATGCCGGGACAGGCACTACTAGAGGGATACAACGCGGAAGTGATGAAGGTGAAGCGCCTGTTTGCAGAGGAAGTCAAGTTTCGCCAAGCCCAAAAAGATCACACACTCTCCCTTTCTCATGGCCAACGCTACGTCTTGAAAGAACTGCGCATCTACTTTGGAACCGTCGAAGACGAAGACACAAAAGCAAACATCAACCTGCTCGAACGGGCATTTCGTTTGAGTGGAGTGACTAGAGCCGTGCGGGATGAGTTGAACAAGTTACGCAGAAATAACGTGACAGGGCAGAGCCTGTTCAAGTCGCTCGTCCGCATCTATCAGCAGCACAATCTACGGGAATGGTTAGATCGTCCCCGCAATGATGCGGAGACTCTAATTCCGAGGATCGTTTGCAGTGAATCGCTGGGGTAGAATACTTGACGGCTTCAGTAAATACTCTATGCTTATAGTATCCAGAAATGGATAGCCGGAGGATACACCGAAGAATATAGAACCCTTTAGCGGTGGCATCCACGGAGAAATCTGTAGGTGCTCCGGCTAAAGGGTTTTTTCGTAAAAGGTCGATTCGGCTACCAGTAAAGAAACTTTACACCCACCTGTAAAAAATCTTTACTGGTACCTGTAAAGAAACTTTACACAAAGAAGAAGAATGGAATCAGAAAAATGGAATAAGAATGGAATTCTAAAAAAATGCATCCGGAATTCTCCCATGAAATGGAAGATGGGTTTTTCGATTATCCCAACTCAGATTCTCATGGACGAGCGATTGTCGCGTTCGTGCCTCGTGGTGTTTTGGGTTCTCACCGTGCATATCTTTCGCGGCAAGAAGTTCTGCTTTCCCTCGACTGCAACGATAGCCAAGGAAGCTCACTCGTCTCGCCCAACCGTGATAAAGGCGATCAAAGAACTTGAGCAGTACGGATACCTTGAGGTCGAAAGATCCTCAGGCGGTGTGAGCAAATACTACTTGAAGGTTCTCGTATAATTCAGAAATTGCAGTTCAAATTCAAGATTGAATGGTCCAAGTCTCCCTGACAGCCGCATTCAAAGAGTCCTGCCGCGCTTGAATCCATTGGGAGTAGTGCTTCTCAATTATCCGCGGACTATTTCCCAAAATAGCCGCAACCTCGGAAACAGGGACCCCTTTGGAAAGCAACTGAGTGGCGAATGTGTGCCGCCAGCGGTGAGCGTGAATATGTACCCCGGCGACCACTCCCAACCTCCTCAAGGTTCTTTGCCAATCCCCGACACACGACTTCGGGTTTCCCGTGCCGGACCAGAAGAAATACTCGTATCCCTTCATCATGGACAAGGCTTCGAGCATTTCGGGATGGACGGGAAGTTGGACGGGTTTCCCGTTCTTGTGGGTTCGGACGGTGATGAATTCTTCATCCACAGCGCTCCGTTTCAATTGGACGACATCCCTGATACGTAACCCGGTCCACCGCAGAACGGACACAAACGCCCGTATACGCTCACGATTGTTTTCCCCATAGATGCCCTTGATGGGGAAGAGGGGTATCGCCCAGGCGATCTTCTCTAGCTCGTTATCGTCATACGGTTTTTTTTCTATCGAAATCTCTTTGGGAGGTCGGAGCGCGGAGGCTGGGTTACTCTCGATCCACCTCCGCTCAAGACAGAACTTGAACAGCGACCGGAGGCGCTCCAATTTCTTCCGCGCCGTCGTTTGACCCACCCTCCATCCCTCTCGGAACTTCCCCAGGTCATCGGGTGTGAACTGGTCAACGCACCACTTAGGGAAACGCTGTTTGAGTTCTCCGGTCAGCAACTCGAATTTCTTTATCGTGACTTCAGACAACTCCCGCGCCTTCATGTCTTCGACAAACCGCTTCGCCGCTTCCTCGATTGAGGGAATCTCTTGCGGCTTCCCGCTCTCCATTTCCCGAACGATTTTTTGCGCGGCGTCCCAATTCCTCACTCCGAGCGTTTTCCGAATCATGCGTCCGCGCAGACGCCCCTCGACCGCGATGGGGCAACCACAAGCCCGATGCTTGCGTCCCTTCGCGGCGTATTTACAACTGTTCAAATGGCGACGGAAGATGGTCAGCATGGACAAAAGATAACACGTATTGCACACGCTTTATTTATAATTCGCATAAGTTATTTATTTACAACAACTTATGATGGTGGAGGCGGCGGGAGTCGAACCCGCGTCCGAAACTGCCTTCAACAGAGAGCATTCATGCTTTTCCGCGTTCCATTTTTGTCTCGTCATCGACGCTAAGAACGGGCGAAGACACGGCGACGACCAGTCTGATCGATCTCGTCCGTTCCGCCCAGACGGAGCAGTTGGGACCAGCCTGCTGTGCGACGATCGGACTCCGCCCACAGGCGAAGCGGAGGCGATCGGCTGTCTAATTAATTAGGCAGCAAGAGCCAATTGAGGTTCGGCACTTATGGTTTTGTGAGCGATTACGGGTGTCCACACCCCGGCATGTCTCTCTGCCGCTAGCAATCCCGTCGAAGCCGTGACGCCCCCATGCGGGGCTGGCTGAAACTTGCTTTTGGCACTCAAAGAACTGAGTCCAGTATAGCGCGTCCGGTTGTTGACGGCAGGGCTTCGGGGTGCAGCGAGCAAAGGCCCAAGGCTAAAGCCCATTGAATTCAATAGCCATATTCGTGGGGCTGAAGCCCCACGCTCCCTCCGGAAAAACAGACAACGGCAAGGGCAAAGAACAGACAACCGCAGGTTCCTTCGGCTTCGCTCAGGACAGGCTCTTCGACTCGCTGCGCTCGCTCAGGATGACACTTTCATCCCACTCATGCGCAAAGAGTGCGCATGAATGGGGCACCCGCAAGGGCAACCGCAGGTCCTTCGACTGCGCAGCTCGCAAAGAACGCGAGCTGCTCCGCTCAGGATGACAGCGGAAACAAACAAAGATGAACAACAGACAGTGGCCGGTTAGAGGGGCTTGGACATGA
>Ga0187884_10000723_pt1 | contig 32170 bp, 37 predicted proteins | sample June2016WEW_20_4_FD_132983 | JGI IMG/M metagenome (GOLD analysis project Ga0187884, IMG submission 132983) | Peatland microbial communities from SPRUCE experiment site at the Marcell Experimental Forest, Minnesota, USA - June2016WEW_20_40 | ecosystem: Environmental > Terrestrial > Soil >...
CAGCTTGCGCTGCGCCAACACCTTCGTGATCGCCGCCGTCAGCGTCGTCTTGCCGTGATCAATGTGCCCGATCGTCCCCACATTCACGTGAGGCTTCTTGCGCTCGAACTTCTGCTTCGCCATCGAATCTTCTCTCAACGCACCGTGTAACGAGGGAGCCCAGGAGCGGAATCGAACCGCCGACCTCCTCCTTACCAAGGAGGTGCTCTAACCTACTGAGCTACCTGGGCGCTCTGGTGAAGCACGCGCCGGCGCGTGCCCAAGGGTCATCTGCTATCGACTCGCTCACCTCCATAGGAACGAAGCGGGAAACGGGATTCGAACCCGCGACCCTCAGCTTGGAAGGCTGATGCTCTAACCAACTGAGCTACTCCCGCCTACTTGTCTCTTTCCTAACAGTACGTCCTCGTCTTTTTTCTGGTGGAGAGGGGAGGATTCGAACCTACGAAGGCGTTCGCCGGCAGATTTACAGTCTGCTCCCTTTGGCCACTCGGGAACCTCTCCGCACCCTTGGAGCCGATGGCCAGACTCGAACTGGCAACCTACTGATTACAAATCAGTCGCTCTACCTCTTGAGCTACATCGGCCCTGCCGCGCCACATCCCATGCCGAACCCACCTCCCCACCGGTGTGCAGAGGAGCTTGGCGCAAAATGTGCTTCGTACAATATATCGTCATCCCTGTCAAGACAACCCCGGAAACCCGATAAAGCCCACCTGATTTTCCCGACGCCAGCAACCTCCCCCTATTTCGGCCATCTCCGCAACAACTCGTACAGCATCACTGCCGCAGCGACCGAGGCGTTGAGCGATTCAATCTTCCCACGCATGGGAATAGAAACGGCCACATCACTCTGTTTGCCGACCAACGGGCGCATGCCTGCCTCGCCCCCGACCACAACGGCCAGAGGCTGCGGAAGGTCAGCTTGATAGAGGTCCAGGCCACCGGTAGGGATTAAGGCGACGCTCCAGTAGCCCGACTGCTTCAGCTTGTTCAATGTGCGCGCAACATTAGTCACGCGGCACACCGGTTCGAGCGCTGCGGCGCCGGCCGCCGCCAGCTCGACCGTCGCAGTAATAGACACCGCACCATCCTTCGGCACAATCACCGCGCCTGCACCGACCGCTTCGGCCGTCCGGATCAGCGCGCCGAGGTTGTGGGGGTCCTGAATCTGATCCGCCACCACCAGGAGTCGCGGTCTCCTGACGATGACAAGATCCAGATCGACGTACGGGAACGGCTTGACGATGGCCACCACCCCCTGATGCCTCCCCGTCCCTGCGAGCGAAGTCAGCTGCTGCTCGTTGCTGGCCCGAAGAGTGATCCCTGCGGCGCTCGCCAGCTGTATGAGCACCCCGAGGCGATTGGTTGCCCGCGACTCATAGTGTACGGCGATCACCTCCGCCGGGCGTGCCCGTAGCCATTCGGTGACGACGTGAATGCCGTACACGCGCCGTTCACGTGGGACTGCAGGATCTCGTCGATTGGCAAGACGTGGGGTTTTCATTACCATGCGTGGCCCGTGCACACGATCAACCGTTACATCCTGCGAGAGATCCTCGTGCCGTTCGCCCTCGGGTTGGCGGTTTTCACTCTCATCCTGCTAATCGCGCGCATTCTCAAGCTGGTCGAGATGATAGTGAACCGCGGCGTGCCACTGCTGGAGGTGCTGAAGCTATTCTCGTACATCCTACCGGGGTTCCTCGAAGTGACAGTCCCCATGGCCCTGTTGCTGGGCGTGCTGGTCGCGTTTGGGCGGCTTTCTTCCGACAGCGAGATCATCGCGCTGAAGACTTCCGGTATCAGCCTCTATCAGCTCTTGCATCCGGTGGTATGGTTCGCGATGGTCATTTACTTTGTTGCGCTGGGGCTTTCTTTGTATGCGCGGCCGTGGGGCAATAGTCTCTTGCACGCTGGCGTGTACGAGATTGCAAAGAGGCGCGCCAGCGCCGGGATCAAGGAGAAGGTATTCAATGATGACTTCTCCGGATTGGTCATTTATGTCAATCATATCGAGCCGCCGGGGAATACCTTGCGGGGCATTTTGATCTCCGATACGCGGGACGGCAACCAGCGCAACACGGTGGTGGCGCAGGCTGGCGTTCTGGTGCCGAACGAGCGCCTGCACGTGCTCACGTTGCGCCTCCTCAACGGCAGCATTCATGCCTTTTATCCCAGCGACCGCAGTTATCATCGCACCGACTTCAGCGCGTACGACATCACTCTCGACCTAAACACCGCTTTGGCCAACCTGCGTCCACGCGAAAGAGATCCGAGCGAAATGACTTTCGGGGAATTACGGCAGGCGATCGCCGCGAAGCGCCTTGCGAGTGAGCCAACGTTCAGCGAAGCCGTAGAGCTGCATCGCAGGTTCTCGATCCCGTTTGCCTGCCTTGCCTTCGCCGCCATCGGCATCCCACTGGGGATTCAGCCCACGCGCTCGGTGCGATCGCGCGGGTTCACGCTCAGCTTGGGGCTGATTCTCACTTACTATCTCCTATTGACTTTGGGCGAGAGTTTGGGACAGCGCGGCGTACTCCCAGCCGGCATCGCTATGTGGCTCCCGAACCTGCTGCTGAGCGCGCTGGCCCTGGTGCTGTTCATCCGCGCCGCTCGCGAAACCAGCGTGACGCGACTGGGGCGATTCGAGCGTTGGCTGCTAGCGTTGCGCCTCCGTGTCATTCCGCTGCCAGCTTCAAAGTCGAGTTAAAGCATGCGCTCCCGCTTCGCACTGCTCTCGGTCACCAGCCGCTACCTGATTCGCGAGTGTCTCTCTGTCCTCTTGCCGGTGATTCTGATGTTTCTCGTCCTGTATTTGATCGTCGACTTCTTCGAGCGGCTCGATCTGCTGCTCAGGAACCACGCCGCGCCCATATCCGCCGTGCGCTATTTCGTTTTCAAGATTCCACTCATGGTTACGCAGATTATGCCCCCGGCGGTGTTGGCTGCGGTCTTGCTGAGTCTCGGGATGTTGTCGCGCCGCAACGAGATCATCGCCTTACGCGCCTCGGGTGTGAGCTTGGTGCAGACGGCCTTTCCGCTGCTGGTGCTGGCGGCAGCTCTCAGCATCGGCACACTGTTGTGGAACGAGGCTGTCGTGCCGTACTGTACGCGAGCGTACCAGGACGTGAACCACGTCGAAATCCGGAAGCTGCCTCAGCGTGGCGTCCTGAATCAACGTGAGATCTGGTATCACGGCACTGACGGCTTCTACAACATCGACGAGATCGAGCCGCGCAGCAAACTGTTGCTCGGGTTGATGATTTATCGAACCGACCCCGATTTCAACTTGCGCAGCATCATCGAGGTCCCATCGGCGCGCTGGAACGGCTTGGTTTGGGTGACCCGTGGGGCTACCGAGCACTCCGTCACCTACGACGGGCAAATCGTGATCCGGCAACTGGCCCCCGATCAGGTGGTGATCCACGAAGCGCTCGACGACTTCCTCGAAGTGCACCGCGAACCCGATGAACTGAGCTATCTCGATTTGCGGCAACGCATCCATGACCTCTCACGCAAGGGCATCGATGCTTCCAGTTATCTGGTCGACCTGAACATGAAGCTGGCGGTGCCGTTTACCGCACTGGTGCTCGCCTGTGTGGCGGTCCCATTGGCCGGACGGGTGCAGCGCCATCCAAGTTTGGCCGCGATCGTGGGGCTCGGGCTGGCGCTGGGGTTCGGGTACTGGGTGCTTCTGGCGCTGAGTAACGCCCTAGGCGAGAGCGGCGTACTCCCGGCAGTCGTGTCGGCCTGGGCTGCCAGCGCCATCTTCTTGCTTCTCGGCGGCGTGCTATTCCTGAGCAGCGAGTGACGTCGTGTTGGTGCTCGTGAGTCGTGCTCGGCCGCATGATTCCGAGCACGACCACGGGCCATGAGCACGACTTCACCGCTTTGAGTACTGCGGGCGTTTGCGAGCTTTGTGGTGGCCGTACTTTTTGCGCTCGACTTCGCGTGGATCACGGGTCACATAGCCCGCCTTTTTCAGCGTCGGCCGATGCTCAGCATTGGCTTCGATGAGAGCACGGGTGATTCCGTGGCGGATCGCCGCAGCCTGCGCTGAGACGCCGCCGCCGCAAACGTTCGCCGCTACATCGTACTGCCCGACGGTGTTGGTGAGTTCAAACGGCTGTTGGATGATCATGCGCGAGGTGGGTCGGCCGAAGTAATCTTCGAGCGGACGGCGATTCACTACAATGCTCCCAGTGCCGGTGAACAGCTGCACCCGTGCCACAGCGCTCTTGCGTTTTCCGGTGGCTGCGAACGAAGGTTTTCGATCCGCCATGCTGACACTCCTAGTTTGAAACTTGCTCAGGTTGTTGCGCGCCGTGCGGATGCTCGGGACCCGCATAGATCTTGAGCTTGGTCGCCAGTTGCCTGCCGAGCCGGTTTTTCGGCAGCATACCCGCGACCGCTTCCCGCAGTACGCGTTCCGGATGCAGCTTCATCTCACGGGCGGCCGTGCTGGTGTGCAGCCCTCCGGGGTAGCCGCTGTGGCGCCGGTACAGCTTGTTCTGGAGCTTGTTGCCCGTGAGACGCAGCCCGGCAGCATTGATCACGACGACGAAATCCCCGGTATCCTGGTGGGGCGTGAAGCTCGGCTTGTTTTTCCCCCGCAAGATGTTGGCGATCTGGGTAGCGACTCTGCCGAGCACTTTGTCCTGCGCATCGATCAGGCACCAGCGGCGCGCCCTCAACCCAGCCTCACGCGACGCCATGTAGGTTCTTTCCATATGCGTGTCCTGTTTCAATCATGAAGCGGAAAACCCCTCGGGGGAGGGGTTTTCGCTTCCCGTAAACATAGCGGGGTGGACGGGACTTGAACCCGCGACCTCCGACGTGACAGGCCGGCGTTCTAAACCGAGCTGAACTACCACCCCCAAACACAACGACTAGGGCTCGTTCCTCCCTCCCTCAAATCTGTTCATTCCTAGCACACTCCACCACACCGATATACCATCCCGAAAATGGGCGGTATCCGATTTGAACGGATGACCCCCGGCTTGTAAGGCCGATGCTCTCCCGCTGAGCTAACCGCCCGTCCGCCGAGGGATCAGTTCAATGAATCCTTAAGGGTCTTGCCGGCCTTGAATTTCGCCGCCCGAGACGCGGAGATTTCGATGCTTTCCCCTGTCTTCGGATTGCGCCCGGTCCGGGCTTTCCGCGACGACACCGAAAAGGTGCCAAACCCCGAAATGTTCACCTTATCGCCTTGCCGCATAGCCGCAACGATGTCGTCGAAAAGCGTGTTGACGGCACGCTCAGCGGTCGCGCGGGGCAAGTCCACTTTACTGGCGACGGATTCGATGAGCTCGGCTTTTGTCATGGCAACCTCTTCCAGACCTCTAAGAACGGCGTCGCTATAACAGCCACCCGAGACAAAGTCAAGAAAGTGTCAGTGAGTGACCACGTCGGTTTCTGTCGCCGGTGCCTCGAACGGCGGCGGCACCGGCACTTCAGGTGCAGGCGGCTTCCTCAAGAAGCCTTCGGGGTGGTCCAACACCAAGGCCTGACGCAATACCTGATCCATGTGATCGACGAGCTTGATCGTAATCTGCCTGAGGATCGTCGCCGGAATTTCTTTGATGTCCTTTTCGTTCTCCCTCGGGATGAGCACCGTCTTGATCCCGCCGCGATGCGCCGCCAACACCTTTTCTTTCAGGCCGCCGATGGGGAGGATGCGGCCCCGCAGCGTCACTTCGCCCGTCATTGCAAGATCGTTACGTACGGGGGCCTTGCTCAGCGCTGACACCAGTGAAGTCGCCATGGTGATACCCGCGGACGGACCGTCCTTGGGTATGGCCCCTTCGGGCACGTGGATGTGAATGTCGACGCGCTGGTAGAAATCCCGCTCGAGCCCCAGTTCTTCGGCACGCGAGCGCACGTAGCTCAGCGCAGCCTGCGCTGACTCCTGCATGACGTCACCGAGGCGTCCGGTGATGATGAGCTTCCCTTTACCAGGCATCACCGTGACCTCGGTGGCCAGCAATTCGCCACCCAGTTCGGTCCAGGCAAGCCCGGTGGCGACGCCGACCTTCTGCTCGGCTTCGGCCTTGGCGAAGCGGAAGCGTGGGGGCCCGAGATATTTGCCGAGATTCTTGCCGCTTATCTGCACCCGGGCTTTACGATTGGACTTGACTACCTCGACCACGACCTTACGGCAGATCGACGCAATCTCACGCTCGAGGTTCCGCACACCCGCTTCCTTGGTGTAATGGCGGGTGATGTTGAGGATTCCGTTGTCGGAAATCTCGATGTTATCCGCTTTCAAACCGTTCGTCTCGAGCTGCTTTGGGACCAAGTAGCGCTTAGCGATGTTGAGCTTCTCAAGGTCCGTGTAGCCGGCGATGCGAATGATCTCCATCCGATCCTGCAGCGGTCGCGGGATACGGTCCAGCGTGTTGGCTGTGGTGATGAACATGACCTTCGAGAGGTCGTAGTCGATATCCAGGTAGTGATCGTTGAAAGTGGAGTTCTGTTCGGGATCGAGGACCTCGAGCAAAGCTGATGACGGGTCACCACGGAAGTCGGTCGACATCTTATCGACCTCATCGAGCAGGAACACAGGATTGCCCGAGCCCGCTTTCTTCATGCACTGGATGATCTTGCCGGGGAGCGCGCCGATGTAAGTACGACGGTGGCCGCGGATCTCCGCTTCGTCGCGCACGCCGCCGAGCGACACGCGAATGAACTTCCGCCCGGTAGCGCGGGCGACGGACTTTCCGAGCGAGGTCTTGCCTACGCCTGGCGGGCCCACCAAGCACAGAATCGGGCCCTTCATCTGCCCGACGAGCGACTGCACGGCGAGGTATTCGAGGATGCGCTGCTTCACCTTCTCGAGGCCGTAGTGATCCGCCTCGAGCACCTTCTCGGCTTCGTTGATGTCGAGCTTGTCGTCGGTGTACTCGTGCCACGGCAGCGAGATGATCCAATCGATGTAGTTACGCACGACTGTGGCTTCGGCTGACATCGGCGACATCATCTTGAGCTTCTTCAGCTCCTTGTCGGCCTTTTCTTTGGCCTCGGCCGACATCTTCTTCTGCTTGATCTTCTCTTCCAGCTCTTGGATCTCGTTCTTAAACTCGTCCTTCTCCCCGAGCTCCTTCTGGATGGCGCGCATCTGTTCGTTGAGGTAGTACTCCTTCTGCGTCTTCTCCATCTGTTTCTTGACACGGGTGCGGATGCGCCTTTCGACCTCCAGGATCTCGATCTCGGACCGCATGTGGCCAAGGACCTTCTCCAAGCGCTCGCCGGGACTGGTGGTCTCAAGCAGGCCCTGCTTGTCCTCGAGCTTGATGCCGAGGTGGGCCACGATGGTGTCGGCCAGGCGCACGGGATCATCGATCGACGCCACCGACATGATCATTTCGGGTGGGATCTTTTTGTTCAGTTTGACGTAATTCTCGAAGGTCGAGTTGACCGAACGGACCAAGGCCTCGACCTCGGTAGTCTTCTCGCACTCCTCCTCGATCTCCTCGGCCACGACGAGGAAGAACTCCGTTTCGTCGAGGTAGCGCAGAATGCGGGCGCGCTTCTTGCCTTCAACCAGCACCTTCACGGTGCCATCGGGCAGGCGCAGCAGTTGCACTACGGCGCCGAGCGTGCCGACGTGGAAGATGTCGTCTTCGGTGGGCTCGTTGGTTTTCGCCTCACGCTGTGCCGCGAGCAAGACATACTTTTGCTTGTTCATCGCCTCTTCGAGGGCGCGGATCGATTTCTGACGGCCGACGAAGAGCGGCACGACCATGTGTGGGAACACAATGATGTCGCGCAGTGGCAGTAAGGGCACGCGTATGGCGGCCCCCCCTGGACCGGGCGCGTCGCGTTTGTCGTTACGAAAGAGCATGCCTTGGTATCCTCTCTCCCCGCGCGCCGTTCTAGGCGGTCTCGGCCGCCTTCTGATACAGAACGATCGGTTGCTCGCGTTTGGTGACGACCTCTTCGGAAATCAGGACCTCTTTGATGGCCGGCTGCGACGGAATCTCGTACATCACATCGAGCATCGTGTTCTCCAGGATCGCGCGCAATCCGCGCGCGCCCGACTTCCGTTTCAGTGCTTCTCGCGCTATCGCCGTCAGCGCGCCGTCGGTGAATTTGAGGTGGACCGCTTCCATCTCAAATAGCTTCTGGTACTGGCGCGTCAGGGCATTCTTCGGCTCACGCAGGATCCGCACCAAGTCTTGTTCCCCCAGCTCCTCCAGCGTTGCGATCACTGGCAAGCGCCCGACGAACTCGGGAATGAGGCCGAACTTCAGCAGATCCTCCGTTTGCACTTCATGCAGCAGTTCGCTGACGTTGCGCTCCTCCTTGCGGCGGATGTCGGCCCCGAACCCCATGCCTTTCTGCCCGATGCGTCGCCGAATGATCTCTTCCAGCCCCACGAACGCGCCGCCGCATACGAACAGAATGTTCGCAGTGTCCACCTGCAGGAATTCCTGCTGCGGATGCTTGCGCCCGCCCTTCGGTGGGACGCTCGCGGTCGTCCCCTCGATGATCTTCAGCAGCGCCTGCTGCACGCCTTCGCCGGAGACATCACGTGTGATCGAGGGATTGTCGCCCTTGCGGGAGATCTTATCTATCTCGTCGATGTACACGATACCGCGCTGCGCCTTCTCGACGTCGTAGTCGGCGTTCTGCAGCAGGCTGAGGATGATGTTCTCGACGTCCTCGCCGACGTAGCCCGCTTCCGTCAAGCTGGTGGCGTCCGCAATGGTGAACGGCACCTGGAGGAAGCGCGCCAGGGTTTGCGCGAGCAAGGTCTTGCCCGATCCGGTTGGCCCGATCAGCAGGATGTTCGACTTCTGCAACTCGACGTCGCCGGTGACCAGTTGCGTGTCGATGCGCTTGTAGTGGTTGTGGACGGCAACCGCCAGCACCTTCTTGGCGCGCTCCTGGCCGATGACGTACTGGTCGAGGACCTTCTTGATGTCTGCCGGCTTCGGCACGGTGGAGGTGGATGCCAGTCCTTCTTCTTGGTCGCACTCCTCGGCGATGATGTCGTTGCACAGGTCGATACATTCATCACAGATGTAGACCGTCGGCCCGGCGATCAGCTTCCGCACCTCGTCCTGGCTCTTGCCGCAAAACGAACAGACGAGATTGCCGCTGCGGTCGTCACCGTGTTTGGCCATAACACCCCTCACACTTTCTTCGTCGGCCTACTGGAGATCACCTCGTCGATGAGGCCGTACTCCACCGCCTGCTTGCCGGTCATGAAGAGGTCGCGGTCGGTGTCCTTTTCGATCTTCTTCAGGCTTTGACCAGTGTGCTTGACCAGTATGTTGTTGAGCTGCTCGCGCACGCGCAAGATCTCGCGGGCGTGGATGTCGATGTCGGAGGCCTGCCCCTGCATACCGCCCATCAGCAACGGCTGGTGGATCATGATGCGCGCATGCGGCAAGGCGAAGCGCTTTCCCGCTGCCCCAGCGGCCAGCAGCCAGGCACCCATGCTCGCCGCCTGCCCCAGGCAGAGCGTCGACACGGCGGGCTTGATGTATTGCATGGTGTCGTAGATGGCGAGCCCTGCGGTGATCGAGCCGCCGGGAGAGTTGATGTAGAAATGGATGTCGCGCTCCGGATCTTCCGATTCGAGAAACAGGAACTGCGCGGTGACCAGATTCGCGATCTCATCGGTGACGGGCAAACCGAGGAACACGATGCGGTCCTTGAGCAGACGCGAGTAAATGTCGTAGGCTCGCTCCCCCCGCCCGGTTTGTTCAACGACAATGGGGACAAGACTCATGACACCTCGGTACCTTTTGCATGCCGCGAAGATTCTAGCCAGTTTCAGCTGGATCAGCAACGTTCAATCTCGAGACATCGCGGATCTCTGCCCGGCTGACCAGGAGATCCACCGCGCGCGACTGCAGCATCTGCGCCCGTAGCTGTTCCCGCGCCTCCGGCTGCCGGTAGAGAGCATGCACGCGCTCCGCCGCCGACCCCGCTGCCTGGGCCAGCGCTGACACGTGCGCTTCGACCTCCTCGTCGCTCACGCTGATCGCTTCCTGGCGTGCAACGGCTTCGAGCAGCAGGACTGTTTTCACTTGCTCGTGAGCGCGCGGTTCGAGCTCCTTGTGCAAATGCGCTCGCGCTTGCGAGTCGTCCTTCAGCCGTCCACGCTGACGCTGCCAGTCGTGCAACACTTCCTCGACGAGCGCTTCGGTGCGTCGCTGGACCATGGCCTGTGGCACCGGCACATCATGCCGCTTCGCCAATTCAACGACAACGTTGCGGCGCACCGCCTCGTCCGCGCGTCGCGCCGCGTCTACCTCCAGCTGGCGGCGCAGACGCTGGCGCAGTTCTTCCAGTGTCGAGCATTCCCCGTGATCCTTGGCAAACTCATCATCCAGCGGCGGGACTTCCTTGACCGAGATGGACCGCACGTCGACGTGGAAGTGTACGCTCTTCCCCGCCAACTCGGGTGCCGGATGCTCGCTGGGATAGGTGATGTCAAAGTCCAGCTTGCCCCCAACCGGTGCGCTCACGAGACGGTCATCGAAGCCGGGGGGGAAGCGATTGGCGCCAAGCTCCACATCACGGTTCTCCCCCCGACTCATCAGGCGGCCGTCGATATGGGCTTGGTAATCGAGCGAGACGACGTCGCCGCGTTCAATGTGCGAGCGATCGCTTACCGGACGGAGTTGAGCCAGCGACTGCTGCAAGTGCCCGAGAGCGGTCGTAACATCTTCATCGGTAACCGGTAAGAGTGGGCGGTCAACACTCAGGCCGGTGTAGCCTTCAACGCTGAAGTTGGGCTTCACTTCGACGGTGGCGCGGTAGCGCAACGCTGCCCCCGCTTCGGTTTGCTCCGTCACGATCTCCGGCTGTCCCACTGCAGCGATTTGTTGCTGCTCCAGCGCTTCAGTGTACGAGGCGTGAATGAGGTGCCCGAATACTTCGGCGCGGACGCGGTCGCCGAACATCCGTTCGAGCACCGGGCGTGGGACGCGGCCCGGGCGAAACCCCGGGACCTTCGCTGCCCGCCCCAGCTCGGTGAAGGCCTTATGGATTTCGGCCGAGACGGTTTCCGCGGGGACCTCGACCGCCAGGCGCCGGCGCAATGAGTCCAGCGTCTCCACTTCGACTTTGAATATCATTGTGTCACTGCTTTACCCTAATCACGCGACTGGTGAGGATTCAAGGAGTTTTCCCCGGGGCCAAAAGCCCGCTGCCCCACGCCACAATGCGAGAGGGGGGACTCGAACCCAAGAGCGACCCCAGCAACATTAAGAACTTTCCTAACCAAGACCGGCATCAACCGCCAGCTACCGCCGCAAATTGTCCGCCGGGCGGACAATCTCGCAAGAGGCGCCGATGACGTCGTGGCCGCCGATAATCACAGCGCGTGGATGTCGCGGCGGCTCACGAACACGCATGCTCCGCGTCACCGGTCAGCGCCTACAGCGCGCACGCGGCGCTGGACGGGTGCAAGTACCAACTACGCGCCGGAGGTCGCCCCTGAGCGAAATGCGGCGGCGGCTCACGTCAATCTCAACGCACCTCGGGCGTGACGAGCTCGCGGTGCTCGTGCTGGTGTCCGAACGCCTGCGCGTCGGCCGCCGGCGATACGGGGAGCTGCGCCTCGACACCGACACGCGCGACTTTCGGCGCGAAGCCCTCGAGGAGGCGGCCGACCTGGCGGTGTACGCGGCCGCGGCGCTCATTGCGCCCGACAAAACGGCGCTTCCGCAGCGTGCCGCGCGTGACGAAGGGGGTTCGTCGGTCCTGAACACCGCAGCACGGCCACGAACAAGGCGAAGTTGCCCCGCATGAGCAACACGTCCACACGCGCAGTTCATGACAGTTTGCTACGCGGACAGTCCTGGGCGTCCCGCGCGCGCGCGTCGCGACGGCGCGTGCAGCAACTCAAGTCTGAGATGGCGGCGATCATGGCCGAGTACCGGACCACACTCGAGTATCGTCGGCAGGCTCGCAACCGGAAGCGCCGCCGCTGGCCACGTGTGCCGCTAGATCTGATCGATTACTTCTGCAGCGTCGAGGGCCGCAAGGGCGGACGGCCACCTACGTTGCGGCGATGCCGGCACCGTCTCGGCTCGCGGTTCTGCTGGAACTGGAGCCTTCCCGGCGGTAGCCGACTAGGGAAAGCCGCTGTCACGGTGGGCCGGTGCCCTTCGTGCGGGCGATCCCGATTTGTCGCTGCCCAGCAAGCACGAATCAATCGCAGCGGTGGTGGTGGTGATGAGTGCGAATCGAACGCCTAGCCCGTCCAAGGGCTGAGGGGTGAGGGGCGTCTGCTGTTCTTTGGGTACTGTCCGGGTTTGAGCCCGAGTGTCCGGATTTGAAGGGGCGAGTGTCCTACTTTGATTTTCGTGGCCGGTGACCAATGATTAAATCGAAGGCCGCGAGGATGAACTCCTCGATGCCCTCTGCCGCCGCTGCCGCCGCTGGCGGGTAGCCAACCCAGGAGAAATTGCACCGGCTACAGGCATAGTGCTCGTGATACCCGTCCTGGGTGCAGCCAGGAACGCGGGCGGCCGGCGCGCAGTGCGCGGTAACGAGATCCTGGTCACGGCATTTCGGGCAGCGCATTGGCATCTCGGGACGGTACGCCAATACCATGCTTGCCGCAGAAGCGCCAAAGCCAGCGGGTAAGGGGCGAGTGTCCTAATTTGCGGTGGCCGACGGCGCACGCCCGGCCAATAGCACATCCGCCGATTGAAATCGCGGGTCAGTTCAGATACAAGACCTAGACATGGCCAAGCACGGGGGCGGGAGCTTGGGCGTGGCGACCATTTTGCTGTTGCTTTACTGCACTCTGTGGCCTATCGGCGTGATGGAGAAGGAACTGCGGCGCTGGCGCTTGCTGTTTCAGCCGCGCCGGAAGCGTGCGGGTTGCTGGTCGCCAGAAGAGCGCCACCCTTGGGGCAATGCCAAATTCCCCACCGATGAGGACATCAGACGCATGATGGGCCGAGCTGTTGGATTCTGTGGACATCACAAACACCGGCGGAATGGTTCCGGCGATTGAAGCCACTACTCGGACCCCTCAGTGTCCTAGTTTCCCCACCCGAGTGTCCTAATTCGGACAGTACCAAACGCGCCACCCCGGCGCAGGCGGCCAGGCCGACGACAACCGAACAAACGAGCACGGGGCGAAGAGGGATCATCCCTCCTTCTCGCCCTTCGCCTTCTTCCACCGCGCCTGCACAGCCTTGCGCGCTGCTTCGCTACGCTCCTTGGGCGTCAGGTTTGCTGCCCGCGCTGCGCCGCCCTTCTTCCCACCCTTCCTGCCCAATGCCACTGCGTGCGGGTTCTTGCGCTTGGCCATGACGACCTATCTATTACGTAAGCGGTTAGGAAATACAACCCCCTTGACAATACGAAGGCGCTTACGTATGATGCGGACAAAGAAGCGAGCCGACGAAGTGTTCTGAGCACTCCGCCGGCTCTAACCACAACCCGAAAGGACACTTCGAGCCATGGCTAGACGGAAAACTACCACAGCGCGCCCCGGCGGCCGAGCGCCGCAGGTGCGGACACCGTCCCGGTTTGAAACCTCGCCGGAGCGTATCGCATGCATCTATGAGGTCATCGACGCGATGCGCGACGCAGGCGGAATCACCACGCACGACGCGTTCAGTGACGAGGACTCCCTGCGCACGCTGGCGAGTAACCTGCGGGTGCCCTACCTGGCGCTACAGGTCTCGCGGCTCGGCAGCGGCGGCATCACGGAAACGGACGTCGACGAGTACAACGCCTGGCGTGCGGCGCTGGATAAGGGAGGTGCCCGATGAAAACGCGCCAGACAGCGGAGGACCTGAGGCAGGCAGTGACACAGCAACGTTCGCGAGCCGCCGGCGGACACGTGCGGCGACGCGTTGCAAAGCCCAGGGGCGCCCCCGCTTCCAACTGGAACTGCGAGCACTGCGGACGGCCCGGTTCTGAGGTGTTGGCTGCACACCGGCTCGATGCGATCCGCACCACGTTGCGCCGGATCAACGATTGCGCCGAGAGCCATTGCCCCGAGCTGCGAGCCCGAGTGCGCAGATTCGCCAGCAAGCTTGAGGTACCCTACCTGGCGCTGCTGGAATGCGTCGATGACGCCATCGCGCCGAGCGATATCGTCGGATTGCCGACGACCCGGTGCACCGCCGTCGCGAACACTGACTGCGCAAACGAGGCCGCCGGGAGCACGGGAACGATTCGCTCCGTGCGCGCCCTGGCAGGAATCGAGATGGTCGTGCTCTTTCTTAAGGAGGTCGAAGAGGCATACAGCTCGAATATCTTCACGGAGCCCTTCGAGCACGAGTTGGCAAAGAGTACAGGGTTGCCGTACTACGCCCTGGAGGTCGCCATGTCGGCCGTCGCCTTTGACGGCCAGGTGCTCGCGGACATCGAGGCGTTCATTGCTTGGCGCGCCGCTGAGCCGGTGGCGGCGAAGATGCTGGAGGGCGTGTAAATGGCGACTCAGGGAAAAGCACGCACGAGACAGAGACACTCCCACCGGGAGGCGAGCGAACGCAGCTGCACCGTTCCGACCCAGCGCGCCAGCACCCGACCTCGACAGCCCGCCGACAGGAAAGGAACTGCGCGCAGCGCCTCCATCGCACCGCTGGGCAGGATCTGCGCAGCGTGCCACTGCTCATTTGCGCCGTGGCTGAGTGCATGTCCGCGATGCCACAGCGGCGTCGTCCGTGGGAGTGAGATCAAATATCTGGACCTCGCCAAGGCCGCCCGGCTCTTGTTCCGCCACGAGGCGGCGCTCCGGCGGCAGACGTTGATTGAGTATCTGCAGCACGTTGGTGTGCTCACGCACGACGATCGGGCACAGCAGAACGACCTGGAGTTGTACGAGGCGAGCGGACACGAGAACCTGCCGGAGCTCGCGCGGATCATGGAGCGCTCGCCGTATGTGCGGGAGCTCGTCAGAATGTACCGGCCGCAACTGTACGAGCGCGCCGTGCAGGCGGAGTGAATCGCGCATGACTCGCTCGGCGGTGGCCGTACGAGGCCACTTACGAAGAAAGTGACCGGACAGGGACAGGGGTTTTGAGCGCGCCATGCCGCTACTGACACCGGAGCAAGTCGCTGCCGAGCTCGGCGTTCCTGTTGGCCGGATCGTGCGCGCACAGTGGCGGCACGAACTGCCGTGGATCAAGATCGGTCGCCAGCTCCGCATGCGTCCGGAGGACCTCACGGAGTATCTGGCGAAGTTCAGCGCCGAGGCTCGCGCATCGCGATTGCGTCCGGCGTCGCCACAACTTCCGGCTGCGGGGCCAGCGCTACACCAAGGCCTAGTTCCCGTCGCGCAAGGCGACGCGCGACGCCGAGGGTCTCAAGCGAAACGGACTCGGCCGCCTTCTTTCGCTCATGCCCTCCAATTTCGGCGAGTGAACGGCGAGCTGTCTGTTGTCGAGCGGGCGGAGGACTTGCCGCAGTTGCCACGCTCGACGCCCGCACCTGGGGGCGGCCGTAAGCCGTGCGGTCAGAACCTCGATCTTCACCGCCCTGGTCGACGTGAAGAATGAGCCTCGGCATTGCCAACAATTCTGTAGAATTGTTGTTGGCAGGGCGGCAAACGTGCTGTAAATACAAGGGCAAGAGACGGAGATAAGCCCATGGCGAGCACGGTGAAAGCGGTCAGCTACCTGAGAGTTTCGGGCAAGGGCCAGGTGGACGGGGACCGGTTCCCGCGACAACGGGAAACGATCGCGCGCTATGCCCGAGCTGCTGGGTTCGAGATCGTCGACGAGTACCGCGACGAAGGCGTGAGCGGGACCAAGGACCTCGAGGCGCGGGAAGGCCTCTCCGATCTGCTCGCGAGGATCCGCGCAAACGGCGTGCGCGTCGTGCTCGTTGAGCGCGCCGATCGACTGGCGCGCGATCTCATCGTTAGCGAATTGATCCTCAACCAGGTGCGCCAGCTCGGCGTGAAGGTGATTGCAGCGGATGGCGGAACGGAGCTGACCGCCGGCGACGACGACCCGACCCGGACACTGATCCGCCAGGTGCTCGGCGCCGTGGCGCAATTCGAAAAAGCCGTGATCGTGTCAAAGCTGAAGGCCGCGCGGATGCGCAAGCGGCGCACGGAAGGCCGGTGTGAGGGGCGCAAGCCGTACGGCACGCGGCCGGGTGAGGCCGAGGTGGTGTCGCTGATTCACAAGCTGCGGCGGAAGCCTCGCGGTGGTGAGCGCCTCAGCTTCGCCGCGATCGCCGAGCGCTTGAATGCTGAGGGACATCCGACCCGCACCGGCAAGCCGTGGGCGCCCCAGACCGTACGCCAGATCGCTGGCCGGCGGGGATAAGGTGCGCGAGGCATTTGTTGTGCAGGAATCACCCTGGTAGCATCCGGCCCGATCGTGCGCCGCGGCTAGGGTCGCTCCCGAACACTGGGCCGGGCCGGCCGGCACCGGGGGGGGCGCCGATTGCGAGCGCGGCGCCCTACACCTACCGTGAACCGCGATTTTTTTTGTATAAGCGGCCGCGTCGTAGCCGTGATACTCCACGTTAAGATTTCGTCATACTGTCCCATCTTCTGCTTCTCGTGTTTTTCGCTTGCGTGGCACGTTCCACCACGGCGACTTGCACTTGGGGCAGGTCACGGGCGGCCCGCCCCGAGCGTGCCAGGTGTGCGAGCAGCGCTCGCAGTGACATTGCAGCACCTCGACCTTGCATGTGCTCATTCCTTCGCCTCCCTTCTCCCCGCTGCTCCTGCCTGCTCCCATCTGCGCAGCACTTATGACCGTGCGATCTACGGCCAAGGGAAAGGCGGGTGAGGTGACCTTCGGGGTCCTCGCCTGAACTATTCGCCGAAGTAAGCCCTGATCTGCGAGTCATGAAGCAAGAGAACACCTAACGCCTGAGCCAGCTGTCGCGCGGAATCGGTGAACTCATTGTTGGACACCACCACAGCTAGATCCGCTCCCACGAAGCGTTTGCCCGCAAAGACCTCTTGGACCGCCTTGTTTCCCACCGGAGAGCTGTAATACTTGCACTGCAACACAACCGTCAGGCCTGGCTTACGGGCAATGACGTCGACCCCTTGGTCACCGGATGCCTTAGTCAGCGTCGCGTCAAATCCGCAAGCCCTCATGTGTTCAGCGCATAAGCACTCGTACTCTGCAGGCTGGACTTCCTCGGAGTTCGCGGAAGCGACACCCTCCGGTGGTGGGGCGCCAGCGACCCTCTCAAGGATAAGATCCAGATCGGCAATAAGGGCATCCCCGATGAGCTCCATAATGGCCTGGTCAATCATGCACACGTCACTCAGGAAGTACCTGAGTTCGCGAAACCATGGCACCGGATCGATCTCACCGTAGTCACCGCGCACCAGAAGATTCCTCCTCTTGCGCAACAACGTTTCCAGATGGTCAGCGGCCACTTCCACTACATACTGCCTGAACAGCGGGAACAACTGCCCTCGGAGCCAAGTCTCGACTTCTGCCTGCGAGTGCGCCCGCCGCAGGAAGCCGCCCCTTCGCATCTTCACCGCTTGTCTCCGGATCTCGAGTTCCCCCCTTTCCACGGCGCCGAGTCTACTTGCTTGGTCTGCTGGCGTCATCAGGTCACCAGATTTTCAGGCAGCGAGCTTTTGCCAGGCCTGCGATCCCCAAGGGCATTTCCCCGACCGTGGTTCCGTCTGTCTATCGCGGACAAAGCACTGGCGTCAAACCCAAAGCTGCAGTACCGCAATGTCCGCCCACCACCCTGAACGGGCACGTCGTTCAATCGTACGCTTGCCCACTGGCTGATGCTCGCGCTAGGCTGATCGTCAAGGTTCGCCGCGGCTCAGGGTCTGCAGCCTGAAAACCGGTTTCCACGGCCGGCCGCCGCGGCGCCTTCATTCCCCGTGGATCACTGCGTGGAGGTGCGGTGACGTTTCATCGCGCCGCTTCTTGCACCCGTCATTGCGCTGACCTTTTCAAGTATCTCCTTGTCATGGCGCCCGCACGCTCTCTGCCGCTGGAGCCAGCGTCGAGCCGATTTCTCGTCGATTCCTCGTCTTTGCGCGAGTCGCTCCGGCAACCCGTCCCAGAAACGCTTTTCCGCCTGAAGTTGGCCCAGGCGGTCAACCTCACTCTGTCGAATCACGATGAACTCTTGGCCGCTGATCCCCGGACGTTTCTCGGCAGGGACCTTCCCGAGCCGCACGTGGCGGTACAGTGACTTTCCGGAGATACCGAGGGAACGCGCGGCCAGTGGCACCATAACAAGTCTCTCCCCGGAAGGGTCGTAAAAGACATTGGGCTCTCCAACGGCGCGACGGGTGCGGTGGGCGGTTTTGGCGCCCGCGCCCAAGTGCTGGTCTGCCCAGTCGCCCGAGCCTTCCATCTCGACTTCCGTTCCCTCCGGGCATTCGGCAGGGCTCGATGCGGAACCTGGGTCGCGCGTCGATTCTGGCTCTGGCGCGCCGTAATCCGCAACGAGGCGGTCTTCGAGAAGATGCTCGTTCCCGCGTTCCCCAAGCGTGAGCCCGCGGGCGGTCGATGCGATGTACTTTCGCAAAGCGCGGTTATCTTCTGGGATGCCATATCGGGACAACATGGCTTGAAGGATCTGATGCCACCCCACTTCCCGAACCCAACGGTACTTGTTCAGATACGCCGTCACGAAGTCCTGGACCTGAAGGTCCCTATCAACGTCGACCAGACCTACCTGCATCAGGTAAACGCAGATCAGGAAGCGAGCGTCGGATAGGGCAAAGTGATACTGGCGTGCAGGTACACCCTCCGGGAGATACACGCGCCTTGTGGCATACGCGCGCAGGGCCGCAGGCATCCCTCGCAATAGCCAGGTCCGCTGTTGCGCCGATCCCCACCGCACAGAGACACCAACCCTGGACCCCGGAGCCTGTGCCGAACTGAACACCAAACAGATGTCCTTCAGGAGGGCAACCTTGCCCGTAGCGGCTTCGGCATACCCATGTCTCTGTTCGCCCCCGCGCCCGAAGTGCGTAAACGTTTCCCGATAGAGTTGCCGCGCGAAACTCCTGCTGCAGTACTGGCTGATCGAAGCCGACTTTTGACGAATAAGCGCTTCAAGCTCCGCATCGTGGTCACTGTCCGTTATCCCTAGTTTGCGCTTCACCCTGAGTTTGCGCTTCACCCTGTCGAGAGTGGTTAGGCCTTTTTCGCTGGCTGCCATCCGTAGCGACTGAAAGCGATCCGAGCCATTCTCCCAGTACGCCACTGCCTGGCACTTCAAGGCCGGCGTCCCGACCTTGGTCAAGATCTCTGAACGAATCGGCCACACGTCCGGCTGTGCCTGCAAGTCCCTTTCGGAATCCACCAGCCAGTTCTGGACGGCGTGCAGGCATCGCTCCCTTGCTGCGCAGTCCGTGCGGAGGACAAACTGGTAATCCAGTACCGCAGAGAGCGCCTGATCAATACCGCCAAGGGTATCGGCCGCAACGGGCGCGTCACCGAGCGAACCATTGGCTCCAAGGTGGCCCAGTTTCTGAATAAGACCGCACAGCGCCTCCAGCGCAACTGGCCCCACCGGGAAAACGCCGTGGGCAAACCGGAAACTAGCGCTGAGCCCTTCCGCCACCACCGCACCGTGTCGCCGAATGAGAATACTACCAATTAGTCATGGAGGCGACAAGCAATATGCAAAAAGAACCAACCAACCAAGGACGTCTCTACGCATCGGCCGACGTGGCGAAGCTCGCGAACCTGACGCCCGCTGCCGTCCGGGCTGCAACGGTGGCGGGGAGAATCACACCAGTCGCCGTAACGGCTGGCGGCATACGGTTGTATTCCCAAGACGCCGTTGACTCGTTCCTGCGTGCTCGCCAGCGGCGTGCCCTCCAACGCGCGCGGCAATGAGTGGGCGGGGAATGAGCCTCGAACTGCCCAAAGGCGTCAGCAAGGCCGAGCAAGAGACCGTAATCCGTTGGGACGAAGACGAGAAGACCGTCACCATCTGGTCTGCCAGCGCCGTTGTGCTGACCAGAACCGGACCGTAGACGATGGCTCTTCCAGCAGGATGGCACGACGCGCTCAGGCGCCCTCACCGACGGGTGATGCTCTGTACCATTCTGCCTACCAGCATCGCTGTCACCGACCCGACGCTCGCCAACGTACTCGACCTCCCGCACCCCGCTCTTCAGCCGGGCGCTGTCAATCTTGCAACCACCGACCAAGTCCATATCCTCGACGAACGTACCGGCCGCGTGATCCCGTTCAAGCCCTACCTTCAGGCATGGCCGACAACGACGATGACCCTCGCCCGCCAAGACCGCCGCGTCACGATCGCGGACGCCAGCGTCACGATCCTGCCTGATGCCAAGGTAGCCGGAACATTGATCGACCTCGGGGGCGGACAAGTGGCCTACGGGTGGCTCGGCTTGTGGACGGACGGCCTCACGCTTCAGCAAGCCTACACCCGCCTTGCGGGGCCGGTACAATCTCCGGCGCAGAACGAGCGCCGCACCGGCCCGATCACACTCGATATCTCTGATGGCCCGGTGCAGGCTTCGCAATCGTACCCAGCGAACGCGCTCGACCGCGAGGCATTCCCGAACATGCCCGAATCGGTAGTCGGCACCGCTTCACGCCAGGTCATCCTCGGGCAGATGCCGAGGCGCGTCCTCTGCGTACCCATCAGCCAAGACGGGACTCAGTTCTACGTCTGCGAGATGGATATAACGAGACTCCCCAGCAAACCTCCCACGCAAGTCTTCAAGGGCGACAGCGCAATCACGTCCGGTTGGCACTTCGTGGGCGTCCATGCTCAGCCGACCGATTACACGATGCTCGTCTTCGATGAGAACACGAAGCAGATCCCGGAGATCGGCGAGATTTCATGCTCCGGTGGCATCGGCTACGACAACAAGAACCCAATCCAGTTCCTACTCGACTACGGTGGATACATCGTGGCGCCAGAAGCGAAGCCGCTGCTTGCCCGCCTCGCCACTGAGTACAACTTCTCGGTTTTGGTCAACAAGTCGAGCGACGTGGTGTCGATCATCAACAACCTGATCGCCCAGACGCAGTACGTGAGCACCTTCCGCCATGGCCAGTTCTTTCTAATCGACCTCATGGCAGAAGCCCCGGAATGGCGCCTTGGCATCGGCCGCGGGTTACGCTTTCGCATGCCGCAGCAGGACAGCGAGACGCCGCTGACCAGCGTATTCAACCGGTTCGAGATTCGGGTGAGCCGCGATGTGTACGGGTCTACGAGTTCCACGAATCTGCCGTTGTGGCGCGTGTATCGAGACAAGAACAGCGGGCCAGCGGCCTTGCGCGCCCTCTGCGCCGCCAGCGAGGCACGGTTCGGCGTCCTCACCTACCCCGGCGCGGGACAGGCACCGGGACTTGACGCGGCCGATCTCTCAGCCGTGATCGACAAGAAGACGGGAGAGCCGATGGGGAGCCCGTCAGCTGAACTGCTCGGCAATGCCATGGTCGATTGCTGCGCCTTCCCCTACCAGCCGCAGGCGTACATGGTCTCGGACGAGATCGGGCTTTCCATGGACCTGAATCACCGGGCCTGCCTGAGTGACCCGAAACAAAATCTCAATGAGACGCCAGCGCACGTGCTACAGATTTCAGATACGGCGACCGGAACCGTCTGCACCTTTGGTGTCAGGGCAGTGGGCTGAAATGACTGGCTCGAGCGCATGGCCTGACGCGGGAAAGCTGATTCGTGGAAGCCTCGACTTTCTCGGGATACGTCGCACTGGCCGAGGATCAAGCTGGTTGGGACGCAACGCTTGTCCCGAGTGGCATGAACGTGATCGTAAGAGTCACTGGAGCAGCCGGCAACAACATCACTTGGCACGTCACCACCGTCGTTCAGTATGTGGGGACGTAAGTCGCTGGGGTGGCGGTGGCGGGGTGGCGGATGGCGACTGCGGGCGCACGCGTTGAACGATCTCCGGAACCGGTGGAGGTCCAATTCCGGGAGGCGATCGCGGCCGCGGGCGTAGAGACACCCCCGGTGATTGTTGCTGACGGCAAGCTGCACCGCTTTTCCTCGGATCGCACGCGTGGTGATGACGCCGGCTGGTACGTCCTGCATGGCGACGGCGTTCCGGCTGGCTGCTTCGGCGACTGGCGCACCGGGCTGTCGAAATCCTGGCGCGCTGATATTGGGCGTGCGCTGACAAAAGCGGAGGTATCCGCCCACCGCGCGCGAGTGGCGGCTATGCGCCGAGCCCGCGAAGCGGAGGAAGCCCGACGGCAAGCTGAGGCGCGCGAAAAGGCCGCCGCTATCTGGAACGCCGCGCGCCACGCAGACGCCGATCACCCGTACTTGAAGCGGAAGGGCGTGAAACCCTACGGTCTGCGCCTCTATGACGGGCGCTTGATCGTGAAGTTGTGCGCCGACGACACGCTACATTCGTTGCAGTTCATCGACCCGGACGGCGACAAGGACTTTCTCCCTGGTGGCCGGGTGAGAGGCTGCTGTTACGTGATCGGCTCTCTCGCCAATGCTCCTGTCGCCTGCGTCGCTGAGGGATTTGCTACGGGCGCGACGATACACGCAGCGACGGGCTACCCGGTAGCGGTGGCCTTCAACGCGGGCAACCTGACAGCGGTGGCCAAGGCGATGCGTGCGCGGTGTCCCGAGCTGCGGCTGATCCTGTGCGCCGACGATGACATCGGCACGAACGGGAATCCGGGGCTCACCAAGGCAACCGAGGCGGCGCGGGGCGTGGGCGGCTGGCTTGCGGTGCCCGACTTCGGCACCGATCGGCCGGCGAAGGCGACGGACTTCAACGACTTGATGATGCATCGCGGTTTGGAGGCGGTGGTGGAGGGAATCACGCACGCACGGTTGGTGGATCGCGGCGATGTCAAGACGGAAACGAAGTGGCCCGAGCCGCTGCCGCTGGTGGCAGAGGTCGCGACCGAACCTTACCCAACCGATGCACTGCCGGAGCGCATCCGCGAGGCCGTCGAAGAGGTACAGGCGTTCGTTCAAGCGCCCGTGTCGCTGGTGGCATCGTGCGCACTGTCTGCCGTGTCCCTCGCAGTTCAAGCGCAAGCCGACGTGAAGCGTGCGGAGAAGCTGACGGGACCGGTGAGTTTAAATCTGTTGGCCATCGCGGATTCCGGCGAGCGCAAAACAACATGTGACGGCTTTTTCACCGCGGCAATGGCCGAGCACGAGCAGGAGCAGGCCGACCAACTGAAGCCGTTGATTGCCCGGCACAAAGCCGACCTGGACGCCTGGGCCGCGAAGCGCAACGGGCTACTCGACAAGATTCGCGCAGAGAGCAAGGCGGGAAAACCCACCGCTGATCACGAATCGAGGCTACGCGACTTTGAGGCGGTCAAGCCGAAGGCACCGCGGGTCCCGAAGCTGTTACGCGGTGACGACACACCCGAAAACCTAGCGTGGTCGCTTGCCACGACGTGGCCAAGCGCCGGCGTCCTGTCGAGTGAAGCGGGGTTGATCCTGGGCGCACACGGGATGGGCCGCGAGTCGATCATGCGGAACCTCGCCCTCCTCAATATCCTCTGGGACGGGAAGAATCACGACATTGGTCGGCGGACATCGGAATCGTTCAAGGTCCGAGGCGTCCGGTTTACCCTCGGGCTCCAGGTGCAAGAGGCCACGTTGCGGAGCTTCTTCGAGGACTCGAGGGGGCTCGCGCGCGGCATGGGCTTCTTCGCACGCTTTCTCGTGGCGTGGCCGGACTCGACGCAGGGCGATCGTCCGTTTCGCGACCCACCGGAGCGGTGGCCAAAACTGGCGGTGTTCCACCGGCGCCTATCCGAAATTCTGAACATGCCTGTCCCGATCGATGACGATGGTGTGCTCACACCGACCGTCTTGGAGTTCACGGCGGAGGCCAAGCGGGCATGGATCGCGTACCATGACCTGATCGAATCCGAGCTACGCACCGGGGGTGAGTTGCGAGACGTCCGTGACGTCGCCAGCAAGAGTGCCGACAACGCGGCGCGCTTGGCGGCACAGTTCCAGGTCTTCGAGTACGGCGCGGCCGCCATCGGGCTAGCTGCCTTCGGGGGCGCGGCACGGATCGCGGCATGGCACCTAAACGAGTCACGGCGGTTCTTCGGATTGCTCGCTCTACCGAGTGATGTATCGGACGCGGCGCGCCTTGATGCTTGGCTGATTGAGTACTGTGAACGGGAGGGCGTCGCCAATGTTCCGATAAGCGTGGTGCAGAAGTACGGACCGAACGGGCTTCGTGCCAAGTCCATAATCGAGGCCGCCCTGGCCGACCTTGGCGAGTTGCACCGCGCGCGGATCACGAGCCCGAGGGGCAAGGCAAAGGTGATCGAAATCAATCCCGCGCTTCTAGCAGCGAGAAAAACCGCAATAACCGCCATAACCGCAGTAGCAGAACCCTGCACCGAAGGTGCTGCATGAGTCTGAGGGACCTCATACGGGGGCGGGCTGAGCAGGTTGCGGTTGCGGTTCCTGCGGTTATTGCGGTTATCGGGCCGAAACCGGAACGGCCGACGGCGCGGGAACCGGAATCGGCGGCCCGGCTCGACTTGGCCGATTGCCTCAGACTGCTCGACGACATGCACGCCAGCAACCGGGCCGCCTATGAACCCGGCGCTCTCTCCCAGCTCGACGCTGACGCCGACTTGTACCGGCGCTTCCATGCTACGGAGGCGCGCATTGATGAGCTGGCCAAGGTGGTGGGCGGACCGACCGAGACCGACTTCCGCCGGGCGCTGGCCGACCATGCCGCCGTCTGGCGTGAGCTGGTGGCGTGCTACCGGGCGCACAAAGAACGCCAAGCCGAGCGGGCGGACCCGATGCCGGATCTACCCGATGACACCGCGCTGGCGATCGGCATCAGCTACGGCGACGGGAAGCCGGGCACGTGGGACGTGGTCCGACAGGGGCGGAGGCGATGAGCGGCAAGCGCTGGTTCGAGCTGGAATGCCGGCACTGCGGGCAGCGGTTCATCGACATGGTCAGGCTGCTCTATCACGCCTGTCCGGACCGACCCGACGCACAGAATCGCCGCAGAAGCCACGCAAAACGGCCGACGAAGGTCAGGGTGGTCACCAAGGCTCAAGGGCTCTTCAGGCCCGGTGTGGGTGCGCGATGACGGCGAAAACGGTAGCCGGCAGCCGCGATTTCATCGGAGATTCGCACTCTCACCGCGTGCTGCTGTCAGCAGGGAAAGCAGCACGGACGGAGACCAAGTGCAGGACGCCTCACCTTGGCTCGCCCCGCATCGGTGGAGACCCGCTGCAACCAGCGAGAGAACAGCAGGCCGTGATGGGTATGGAAGTCGCTGCGGGCAGCGAAGGAGCGGCGAGCGAAGGAGGAAGCTGGTAGCCGCGATGTTCGCGACGGAACCGATGCTGCAACCAGTACGGGAACAGTATGAACGACGAAAATGGACTCCCCTGCTGTCACGGCAGAAAACAGGCACAGCCGCCGCTCGCTGCACTGAGCGACGAAACAGCGAGCGACGGGTTGAAGAAATGAACGCCAAGCGCAAGGGCAACCGCACGGAGTTGTAAACGTGAGCTGCTCCGCACGTGATCGCATCCCCGAACCCAGCCCCACACCGGACACCGCAGCAACGCCGGAGCTGGTGCACGTGCGCCCTTACCTCTCGGCCGAGCAGCTTTGCGCGCTCACGCCCTGGACGCCGGATGCACTGGAGAAACTCGTCCGCCGTGGCGTGCTGAAACGCGGCGTGCACTATTTCCAGCCGTTCGGTCGACGCGGGCGGCTCTTCTTCAAGTGGAGCGCCATCGTGGCGTTGATCGAGGGCCTCCCTGTTCCCTCCGAAACCGAACCCGTGGTAGACAAACCGCGACCGGCACTGAAAGCGATACCAACGCGGCGAGCGACGATCGATGTCGAAAAGGCGACGACAGACCTACAGCGGCTGCTCAGTTGAGCCCCACCGCGGCTATCTGCATCTGCGCTTCCGCGTGATGCTCGCGGACGGAGCGGTCAAGCATGTCGCGCGCGCGACCGGGATGAGCGACACACCCGAGAACCGCACGGCGTTGCGCCCGCTCGCACGGCTGGTTGCCGCCGCGATCGCCGCGGGCAAGCACCTGGCCGACGTCGACCAGATCATCGGGCGGCCAGCGCCGAGCTCGATCGACCAGGCCAGCAACCGCACGCCGCCGGCGACCTCCGGTCCGACCGTCGCCGAGTACTTCACGACCTGGATCGACCAGCAGACGCCGATTGTGCGCCGGGCTCAGGCACGCGACTATCGACGGCACCTGAAACGCAATGTGCTGCCGGTGCTCGGCAAGCTACCGCTCGCCGATCTGAAGCCGGCCGACGTCCGCGCCCTGCAAGCCGATCTGTTGGCGCAAGGCAAGTCACCCAAGTACGTGCGGAACATCATCGCGGGGAGCTTCCGCGCGATGATTCAGCAGGCCCGCATTGACGAGCTGGTCACGCGTGACGTCTTCGCCGGCCTCAAGTGGCCGCGATGGAACCCACCGAAGGCCGACCCGTTCACCATGGACGAGGTGAAGCGGATCCTGGAGCGCTTCCGAACGAAGCGCTTCGGCTGCCATCCCGGGCCCGGCTCCACGAGCGTGCGGTTCCTGCCCCACCCGGCATTTCATGCCTTCGTGCAGTTGCTGTTCTGGACCGGCCTTCGGCCCTCCGAAGCCGCCGGGCTCCAGTGGGGAGACATCGACCTGGTCGGCCGCCGGCTGCATGTCCGCCGCTCCCGGCACCTGTACGCCTACGGCGAGCCCAAGACGGCGAGCGCGCGGCGCACGGTCGAGCTGTTCGATTCGACCGTCGACGTACTCCGGGGCCTCCAGCCGTTGCACGTGGCTCCGGATCAGCCGGTGTTTACCAACACCAACGGCCGGCCCCTGGAGCCGAACACGTTTCTCCGGCACTGGTACGACTGCCTCCGCGCCCTGGGGATTCGGCAACGCGGACTGTACGCGACGAAGGACACCTTCGTCACCAACGCCCTCGCGATCGGCGTTCGGATTGCCTGGCTCGAAGCACAGACCGGCGTGAACTACGCCACGCTGCGCCGGCACTATGGCCAGTGGATGCCGAGCGAAGACCGCACCGAGCTGCAGCGCTTCGCCGCGCTGGACCCTACCCTGTTCGGCCCGGAAAAAGGCAAATTGTCCGCCCGTTCGAAGGGCCGTGGCGGACAATTCCCGAAAAAGCCGCGCGATCACTACGTGCAGCCAATGCGAGAGGGGGGACTCGAACCCCCACGGGAATCCCACTAGATCCTAAGTCTAGCGCGTCTGCCAATTCCGCCACTCTCGCCCATTGATTTTTCAAGTACTTGGCTCCTACGCCTCATGGCGCTGTCCGTGGATTGTCCGGGCTTTGTCCGGGATCTTTTCGGACACCGCCTCTCAAGCCCCTGCTTCCCTCAAGGGCACCACGCGCGCCGGCAGCCGCTCCTGCAGGTGCTCATGCAACCGGTCGGTCGCAGCGGTCAAGTCGGCTTCGCTGACAATGTTGTAGCGGTCGAACACGTCGCGGGTCTTGTGGCCCGAGAGCGCCATGCAAACGCGCTCGGGGATGCTGGCGCGCACCATGTTGCGGACGGCGGAGCGTCGCAGGTCATGCACTATGAGTCCCGACAGTCCAGCCGCTCGACACGCCTGCTTCCAGGAGGCGCGGAAGTCCCGAAGCGGTTTGCCGTCGACGTGGAACACGTGCGGACAGTCCAGCCGGCGCCGGACAGCGGCCCGCTCCATCACGTCGAGCAACTCGCCGGACAGCCGGAGCACCCGGCCGTCCTTGTTCTTCGACAGCTCCGACCGGAGGTGCACCACCCGGCCGGCAAGATCGACGTCGCGCCATAGGAGCCCACGCATCTCGCTCACCCGCCAACCTGAGTAGTACAGTAAGGCCACCGCATCTTTCAAATGCTCCGGCAGGGCGCCGCGCAGCACCAGGAATGCGGCGTGATTCAGGAACCCTCGCCGTGCGTCGTGCTCTTCGAGCATCCGGATATGCGGCCGGCTCGACAGCCGGCCCGCTTGCACGGCGAGCGTGAACATGCGCTTGAGCGCCGCCAGCCCGCGGTTGATGGTGGCGTTCGCGGCTCCTTCCTGCTGGCGCGCAGCCGCGTAAACGCGCACCCGGTCCGTGGTGATGTCCACCGCGCGCAGCATGGCGAAGCCAGCCCGTAGGTGCCGCAATTGGTAGCCGAGCGTTGCGGCGCACCGCTTGCCGTTGATGGCGTAGTCGCCTTCGAGAACCTTAGCCATGTCTTCGAACGTGACCTTCTCTTCGTTGGGTGAGATCAGCTGACCGCGGCCGATCTCACCCAGCCGCTTCTTGAGCAGCTTGCCGGTGAGCAATTCACCCTTCGTACCGGTGGCGTTAGTGCTCTCTCGGTACTCTTTGCCGCGATGGTGGTACGCAATCCACCACACGTCACCGCGCTTGAAGCTGCGTCCCATGCCGTTCATGATGGTTTTCCTCCCTTCAGCGGACGCTTCAAGTACAGTTCCAGGGCTTCTGCCACCATGTCCTGAAAGTCGCGGCGTTCATCAAGCGCCCGGTGGCGCGCCGCACGCCAGAGGTCGACCGGTAGTTTGACCGTGCATTTCACCGTCTCGGCAGTGTCTTTGGCTTTCATGCTGACAATGTACCCCCTGCCCGCGTAGCTGTGAAGCCGGCTAGTATCCGAGACAGCTACACCCCTTGCCAGCTTCGGATGTAGCGAGCAATGCCCGCCGTGCTGAAGCGCAGCAGCCGGTCCTGATGCACCGTGAAGGGCAGCTGGTGTGCGTCGCGGTAAATCCAGTCCTTGGACACGCCCAGGCGTTGCGCCGCGGCGTCGACGTCAAGCAGGCGGTCTGGTTCGCTGGTCGGTCCGGTGCTGGCTTGTGCTGCCGTGGCCACCAGCGCCCCGAGCAGTGCGGTCTGAGCCGTGGGGCAGCGGCAGAGCAGGCCCTGAAGCGCTCCGGCCGGCCAGCGCTAGCGATCGTGCCACATGTGGATCAGCCGCTTGCAGTTCGGCGGGCAGAGGAACAGCCCCAGCGTTTCCCCGTGCAGGGCGTCGAGCACGGTCACCAGGTACTGCCCCAAGACTGCCTTCACGTAATGAGCGCTCGTTTGCGGACCTGGAGTAGTGAGCGAGCCCCCGTCCGGCTGGTGGCCTCCCTGCGCGTTTCGCCTCCGACGACGTGCCGGCCTGAGGTGCTGTGCTCGCCGTTACAGCCGCGATGCTACCGCTCGCAGTGCCGCGTGGCGCGTCCGCGCTCGTCGCAGCGCCTTGGCGCATGTAGCGTCGCCGAGTACCTCTTCCACCCACACCGCAAAGTCGTTCCGGCCCCTGGCGACGTGGTAGGCGAACTGCTCGTCGGAGATGCTGTCTGCCAGCGCCTCGCACAACTCGCGCAGGTTTTTGAGGATCGGGCCGCAATTGACCCAGAAACACTTGTCGGGCGGCGCATCGGTCAGTACCACCGCCGCGGCGCGCTTTCGAGCAGGGTTCGCCGGGATGGCGGCCTCTGGTCGCTTGCTGCGCGTGGGAGTGGCGGCGTGTGTCTTTTCCGGCTTCTTCGTTTTCACCGTACGGTCTCCTCGTGCCCTCCCGCCGCGTGCATCTCATAGTACACGCCGCGGTGACGGTCCAGCGGGATGGTTATCGCTTCGCGCGATCAACGGCCACGCTACGTGCCGATCTGAACGTGGGAATCCAGTTTATCAAGTATACGACTGGGGCAGAACCCAGATGTCCTCCACATTGAAGCGGGTAGGTACAGGTAGCGGAGGCTGTCTTGCCAGAGGTCATTGCGCTGGCAGCGGTAGTTCCGTCCCCCCGGAACGTCGATGATGTCTCATCTCACTTCACGTAGCGGAGGATCCACAGACCGACTACCCGGCTCGCGGCGATCACCAACACGGCCACTCCGATGTGCTTGCCGACCTCAGGCAGCGCGCGGACGTCTCGCGCCCGGGCCAGGATGTACGAGATGCCGACCAGCAGCAGAAGGCCCCATCCGAGCGCGATGATGACAGCATAGGGGTTCGGAAGCACCAGTACGACAATCGCGAACGTCAGACCAATTAGCAGGCGTGCCACGAAGTTCATGAGCATCGCCCTGAACGCCGCTCGGGCTTCCAGTTGCTCCGCTTCCTGGTACATGTGGACGCTCAGCGAATCGGTGATGTTGTCGGCGACCGCCACGATCAACAGCCCGCCCACGATGCTCGCCGGGCTCACCGTCGCAGTGCCCAAGCCGATGATGAGACCCATACTGGTGACGATGGCTGCCGTGCTGCCGAAGCTGAACGTACGTGGGTTGAACATTGACCGTTGCCACCTCGCAGAGCCGAAACTGCGTCACCCCGGCAGCGCCCTCTCCGCCCCGGTCGCGTTCGCCAATCCCGTTTATCAAGTGTAGACGCGGCGACCGTCTGGCGGGGGTTGGGGAGCAACGGAACGCAAAACCCGGCTAGGGTCGCCGTCGTCGCGGCCCGGGTGCCGCGGGTCGGTGCGCTTAACCGATCATCGCCTTGAGCTTGCTGAGTGGCAGGACCTTCACCTTGCGGCGAGCAGGCCTGGCCGCAACGTCCATGGTTTCCCCAGGCCGGAAGGGGTTGGGGACGCCCTTTCTAGCCGGGCGGGCGGGGGTCTGGACAACTTTGACCTTGAGCAATCCGGGAAGAGTGAACATCCCCACGGAGTGTTTCGCGATGTGTCGCTCGATCAACGCCGCCAATTCATCGAGGACCCGCCCCACGGCTTTCTTGGGCAGCTCCGTGCTGGCGGCCAGCTCGGCCAGAATTTCCCCTTTGCCCATCGCCTTGTCGAGCCTCGTTGTCTTCTTTGCCATCACAGCCTCCAGTTCGAGCCAAAATAGACGCGCGTATATATCCATGCTTTCCGCCGGCATGCAATCCGAGGAGGAGAGAAAAATTCCAAACCCACCCTTACGCGTCGTCGTCCTCTTCAGGTTCACCCTCATCCTCGGACTGGGCCAGCTGCCCGAGCAGGTCGGCGACGGCCTGCCCCAAATACCATCAAAGTGCCGCCGGAGATGCTCTAATCTTCTTCATGACTTGACGCTGCTCACTCGCTCCGCGCTCCGATGCGCCTTCCCTTTTGATAGCGCCTCGAAGCCGGAGATGACGTCGAACAGTTCCTCGTCGATGCCACTCTGGCGCAAACGATGGAATGTCCCGTTGAGATCCTCAAGCAACTCGTCGATGTTTTTGTCGGCGTGTTGCATCGCCGCCAGGCGGCTCGCGTTCTTGCTCGCGAGGGATTCGGCACACGCCCGGAAGAGCGAGACGAAAAGATATTCGCGGATGAGCGCCCGCAAGGTCGCGGTGCCGCTACCCATGACCTCGGGCAAGTTTCCCCTCGGCCAGGGAAGTTCGGCCAGCCTGCGTCGCCAGTTTTCGTCCAGCGGTAGCAGTCGCTGACTGACGGGCGCATAAACCGCCCCGGACGTGGGGCGGTTGTAGAAGAGGTGGAGTTCAGTGACTTCACCCTGGCTGTGGCGAGTCTCGCTCTCCACCAGAATCTGCCCGACGAGCGGGGTGATGGCGTTGACGGAGTTCGGCACGGTGAAGAGACCCATCAGCGGCAGGCCCGCGTCCGCCAGGCGCGCATGAACGCGCTCACCGACGGCCCAGACCTCGGGTTTGGCCGGCATAGCCGCCGGCGTCTTGACCGCATACTCGGCCACCACCTCATTAAACTGGCCCACCCGCCCCTGGTCTGAACCGAACACGACCACGCCAATCGCACCCGCAACTGTTTGTCTTTTCCGTTCTGCAACCAAGGGCACCGGGGCAAATTCCGGCTGTTTGAGGCAGGCACGAATTCGCCGTCCGTGCTCGATGATCTTGCGGGTGTCTTCATCCAGTTCATCTTGTGGAGCAGGTCCGAAGAAAGAGTTTTTGTCTTCATGGTTAGATTCCCCTTCTTTCAGCCAAGGCCGAGAACACAGCAAACTGTTTTGGCTATCATGCGTTCTTCGTCCGTGCGAATGACGCGAACAGCAACCCGGCTGGCCGCCGCGGAAATCACGCCCTCATTCGCCGCGTTTCGCTCTTCTTCGAGTTCGATTCCAAGGAATCCCAGCCCATCGCAAATCCGGGCGCGGACCGTGGGCGCATTCTCTCCGATGCCACCAGCGAACACCAGCGTGTCCAGTCCGCCCAGCGCCGCCGCGAATGCACCCATCCATTTCTTGACCTGGTAGCAAAACAGCGCGACCGCTTCAGCCGCCCGCACGTCCTGCGCTTCACGGTCAAGCAAATCACGCATGTCGGAACTGGTCTCCGA
>Ga0187884_10000726_pt1 | contig 32086 bp, 26 predicted proteins | sample June2016WEW_20_4_FD_132983 | JGI IMG/M metagenome (GOLD analysis project Ga0187884, IMG submission 132983) | Peatland microbial communities from SPRUCE experiment site at the Marcell Experimental Forest, Minnesota, USA - June2016WEW_20_40 | ecosystem: Environmental > Terrestrial > Soil >...
AAACACCCATCGAGCGGATGTGCCCGCAGCCGCTCAACTGCGCCGCTTGGCAATCAACTCCCGGACTTTGGGAACGAGATCGTGAGGGACGTTCATGACCGTTTCGGACGGCTCCATACCAGCTTCGTCCTCCAAGAGGGCGTCTTCATCGGTCTGCTGCTCGTAGTGGGCCAGCACGCGTCGCACTTTTTCTTCGTCCCATCCGTTTGGAAATTTGCTCTGGCTCATTGTTGTTTCTTCCTTCTTCGCCTGCGAAAAGCCGCGAGTGGTTTCCCTCCCAGTTCGCAGGCCGTGATTACAAACACACTGTCCGGCGCCGGGTCGGGAACGTAGACGACCCGCAAATACCGACCTGAGACGGTCTGGCCCAATGCGATCCTGGAGCCGTCGCGTCCTGCCCGATCTTCGCCGGGCTTCTCCAAAACCTCCATCACTTCCTCCTTCCGACTCCCGACTTCTCTCTGATTTCCTCCCTAACCAAAGATAATCTGGAACCCGCTGTTCCCCGGCCTGCACAATACAAGTGGGTCCGCACCTGCCCAGAGACATGCTCCCGTTACTACTCCGCCGGGAATTTCCCGCGCCTTCGATGGCCGTGTTTTTCGCGCTACAGACTTTGGATGTGCTTACCACTGTGATCGGGCTGCACATGGGGGCCAAGGAAGCCAGTGTGTTCGTCGGCCGGTTATTGCAACTGGGGCCCGTGGCGGGACTGCTGATTTCGAAATGCTTCGCCATTATCCTGGCGGCGGCGGCTTTGGCGTTCCGGCGCCCGCGCGTAGTGGTCTTTCTCAACTACTGGTTCGCGGCGCTGATCGCCTGGAACCTGTACACGATCCTTTCTTCACTGGCCGCGCGCGGGGCATGAGGGATCACGTCGTTCTACCCTGTGACTACCAGTCACCGGCGACGGCATCGCAAAGACACCGGCGGCAAGACCGCCGGCGCTACCAGCCGGCGAGGCGGCAGCCCTTGGTTAGGAGCTGCCGATCAGGACGCCGGTCGCGAACACCAATGCGCCGCCAAGGCCCACCTGCAAGGCCGCGGACACCGCCGAGGTCTCCATGTACTTCTGGCGGATCCAGGAAATCACGCCCAGTTCCACCACCACCACACCAATCGCGGCGGTGAGCGCCGCGGAAAAGCTGGGGAGCAGAAACGGCAGGGTGTGGCCGATACCGCCGAGAGTGGTCATCAGCCCGCATACCAGGCCGCGCATCCAGGGATGGCCGCGGCCGGTCAGGCTCCCATCGTCGGAAAGCGCTTCCGCGAATCCCATGCTGATGCCGGCGCCCAATGAGGCCGCCATGCCCACCAGGAACGCGTCCTGTGGTTTGTGCGTGGCGAACGCCGCGGCGAAGACCGGGGCCAAAGTGGAGACGGAGCCATCCATCAGGCCCGCCAGGCCCGGTTGCACGATCTGCAGGACGAAGAGACGGCGATTGGCCTGGTCCTCCCGCATGCGGACGTCGCCGCCCAGTTTGTCCTCTTCGAGCGCTTCCGCGCGCTGCTCGTGGGAGCGCTCTTCCTGGGCGAGGTCGTCCAACAACTGGCGGATATGGGCATCCGCGGTGCGCGCGGCGGCCTTTTCGTAAAACTGCCGCGTCTCGATTTCCATGGAAGCCGCCGCATTGCGGACAATATCGAGGCCCAGCGGCCGGATCAGCCATACGGGTTTGCGATTCACGAAGCCGCGCACGTCCTGGCGGCGAATGAGCGGGATGTGGTCGCCAAACTTTTTTTGGAATGACTCAATCAGGCGCCGCCGGTGGCCGGACTCTTCCTCACGCATGCCGTCGAAGATGGCCGCCGTCGCCGGAAAATCCTGCCGCAGACCTTCGGCGAAGTCTGCGTAGACGCGCTCGTCCTCCTCTTCGAGAGAGATGGCCAGAGCCAGGATTTCGCGTTCAGACAAGCTGTCGAATGCGCGCATATTCCCACTCTACGCTCTCCGGCCGTGCTAGGATCAAGCCTGAATGGCCCTCATGGATTTGACCAAGCAATTGGCCCAGCAGGCGCTGCTCTCGGCCACCCAGGAGCCGGCGGCGGCCACGCCGGAGAGCCCGGGCGCGGTCATATTCGGTGAGATCGGCGCCATGCAGAAGGCGTTGAAGGATGACGAAGAGCTGGTGGTCTTCCTCCACTGCGGCGCGGAAAAAATCCGCGTCATGGAGATCTACCTGCCGTCGCCGCAAGTGGCAGTGCTGAGCGGTGTGGACGCCAATCGAACGCCGGCGCGCGTGGTATCGGCGGTGGAGGCGCTGCAACTGGTCACCCGAACCGCCAAGGTGCAGCCCGGAGCGAAAGCTGGGCGGGTCAACCTGGTGATATCGAGGGCGAAAAATTCCAGCAGGAAATGACGCGCGTTTCGCGTTCATAACCGAGCGTGCTCACCGAAGCCGTGCTCAACGCGAAGAGGCTTCCGCACCGCGGGTCGAGCTCGAGCCAGCGTGCGGTGAGGATCCGCAGAATGTGGCCGTGGGCGAAGAGCGCGGTATCGCCATCGGCAGCCAGGGCCCTCGCCAGCACGGATTCGGCGCGCGCCGCCACCTGCGCGATGGTTTCGCCGTGCGGCACGCCATCGCTCCACAGCGACCAGCCGGGCCGTTCCTTCTGAATATCGGGAGTAGTGCGGCCTTCGTAATCGCCGTAGTCCCATTCGCAGAGGTTGGGATCGACGTGCGCGGCATCGCCGTAGCCGGCCAGGCGGCAGGTGTCGCGCGCGCGTTCCAGGGGACTGGTGAGAACCAGTGCGAAGGTTTGGCCACCGGATGTCCGGCCTTTGAACCAGCGGCCAATCCTGGCGGCGTTGTCGCGTCCGGCGGCGGTGAGCGGAAGGTCGGCCCGCCCGGTGTGCGCTCCCGACCGGCTCCATTCGGTTTCACCGTGCCGGATGAGCCAGATTTCTCGCGTCATCTTCTACACTATAGAGGATGATTCGCACCCTGCTCCTGACGGCCCTGGCCGCCGTGGCCCCGGTGGCCCATGCGGCCAACCCCGCGCTGATGCCCATGCCGGCTAAGGTGGAGACCCCCGCCGGCAAGCTGGCCATCGACGGCACATTCGGCGTCACCGTTGCCGCCGGCGATCGGATCGCGATCCTCGGGCCCTATGCTCCGATCCCTCGCCTCGACCGCGCGGTGGAGCGCTTCCTGGCTCGCCTGGCGCGCCAGACCGGAATCTTCTTCGCGCCGGCGGCCAAAGCCGAAACCCTGCGGATCGAATGCGCACCCTGCTCCGTAACGACCCCCTCGCTGGAAGAGGACGAGTCCTACTATCTCGACGTCTATCCCAGCGGCGCGCGCCTGCAGGCCGCCACGGCCGAGGGCGTAATCCATGGCCTTGAAACTTTTTTGCAGTTGATCCAGCCGGGCCCCGACGGCTTCCAGGTCCCCGCCGTGCACATCGAGGACTGGCCGCGCTTTGCCTGGCGCGGTCTGATGATCGACGCTTCCCGCCACTTCATCCCGGTCGACGTGGTGAAGCGCAACCTGGACGCCATGACCGCGGTCAAGCTGAACGTCTTCCACTGGCACCTCTCCGACGACCAGGGCTTCCGCGCGGAGAGCAAGCTCTTTCCCAAGCTGCAGCAACTCGGCTCGGACGGCCTCTTCTATACGCAGGCGCAGATGCGCGAAGTGGTGAGCTACGCGAGCGACCGCGGCATCCGCGTGGTTCCCGAGTTCGACATCCCCGGCCACACCCTGAGCTGGTTTCCCGGCTACCCGGAACTGGCCGCGGCGACCGGGCCTTTCGCGATCGGCAGGCGGTTCGGCGTGTTCGACCCGGTGCTCGATCCCAGCCGCGAAGAGGTCTACACATTTCTGGATTCGTTCATCGGAGAAATGGCGGCGCTGTTTCCGGACCCCTTCTTCCACATCGGCGGCGACGAGGTGAATGGCAAGGCGTGGAAGCAGTCGGAGGTGGTGCAGTCCTTCGCCAAGGATCACGGGTTCAAAGACACGCTGGCCATTCAGACTTACTTCAACCAGCGCATCCAGAAGATTTTGCAGAAATACGGGAAGAACATGATCGGCTGGGACGAAATATTGGGCCCCGATCTTCCACCCGATACGGTGGTGCAATCCTGGCGCGGCCAGGAATCCCTGGCGGAAGCCGCCACCAAGGGCTACCGCGGAATCCTTTCGGCGGGCTACTACCTCGATCATGGAAGGCCGGCGGCCTACCACTACGGCATCGATCCGCTGGCCGGGCCGGCCGCGCAGCTCACGCCGGAGCAGGCGAAGCGCGTGCTGGGTGGCGAGGCCTGCATGTGGGCCGAGCTGGTGGATGCCGAAACCGTGGATTCGCGGGTCTGGCCGCGCGCCGCGGCCATCGCGGAACGCCTCTGGTCGCCCAAGGAAACCAGCGATGTGGATTCGATGTACGCGCGTCTCGAAGCCGTGAGCCGCCTGCTCGAATGGACCGGCGTGACGCACCGGGCAAGTTACCAGCCCATGCTCGACCGCCTGGCGGGTGACCGCAGAGCGGAGCCCTTGCGCATCCTGGCGGACGCTTCCGAAGCTCGCGGCCTGGGCACCGGGCGCCGCACCCGCCAGACCGACACGCCGCTCAACCGCTTTGTCGACGCAGCGCGGCTGGAGAGCGAAAGCGTGCGCGGGTTGGAGCTGATGGCGCGCCGCGCCGCCGCCGCCAAGCCGCCCGACGCTGCCGACATGGCTTCGTTGCGCGCGCAGTTCTCGCAATGGGCGGCCAACGATGCGCGCTTCCAGCCGCTGGCCGAAGACAACGCGCTGTTGGCTGAGGTAAAGCCGCTGTCGAAGGATCTCTCGGCCCTGGGTGCAGCCGGTTTGCGCATCCTGGACTGTCTCGAAACCGGCACGCCGCTTCCCGACGACTGGATGGCCGATGAGGCGCGGGAGATCGCCCGCCTGCAGCGGCCCAGCGCCGAGGTTTTGCTGGCGGCCGTGCGCCCGGTGAAGATTCTCTTCGACGAACTGTCGCGGAGGAAGTGAGGTGGCGCACGCGCGCGTGCGTGCCGCGCCGGCACTCCTGCCGACGCCCGGTCCCGATTCCATGTGGCCGAGGGCGATGCGCGCCGACCCGCTCAAGGCGCTGCGCTCCGGCTGATCCCACCTCCGGACACCGATTTCCCAAAAACGGCCGCCGCACCTGCCTTCCACCCCAGAGCCGCCGCAAAACGGGGACTGCTATCCAATTCCCGCCCTTGGAATTGGATAGCCGTCCCCGCTTTGCCCCCGGATGCCATTCCTGCTTAGCCAATCCAACGGAACGCGGCGTGCAATCTGCCAGTCATGGCCAAAACCGTTCGTCTTCGTGAACCGCTGTCGGGGTCTCCCACCCTGGACTACCTGAACCAGCGCGTGGCGGCCGGGTGGAAGCTGGTAGCGCTCGAATGGGAGCGCGAGGCCGAAGCGCAGGCTGCCGAAACGCCGCCGGCCGCCGAAGAAATCCCTTATGGCGTGCAAGTGTCGAGCGACGGCCTGCGGCTGGTTGAGAACCCGGTAGAGCGCGAGATCATCATCCTGGCGCTCGACCGCATCGTGGAAGACTGCCCGCTGTCGCAAGTGGCCGACGAGTTGAACCGCCGCGGCCACCGCACTCGCGACGGCCGGCAATGGACCCCCGCCGCGTTATTCAACCTGCTACCCCGCATGATCGAAGTGGGCCCCCGCCTGTTTGTGAGCGAGGAGTGGGCAGACCGCCGGCGGCGTTTGCCGCGCGTGGTTTAACCCCAATACTGTTCAGTTAAGTGGGACATCCATCGCCTTTCGTGGCCTGTCATACCTCGCTGAAGTACGGTGCTCGACAGAGGACAAAAACCGATCGTCTGCGTCTGCGCGCCGAGGCGGCGGATGGCGTGCACGCTAATCGCAGCCGGCATCGAATTGGATGATGCGCAGCGGCGGAGTCGCTCCGACCACCTCATCCCAACCGTCGGGGAGGTCGCCGTTGTCCTCCCGCAGGTATTTCCAGTGCTGCGGCTTGATTGATGCCAGCAATTCCTTCCGGCTCTTCACGGCGAGCGCCCGGCCGCGGTAAACTTTGCCCAGCTTCTCCATCAGCCGTTCCGGGAAGGCGCTGGTGAACATTAGCAGCGGCCAGGTGAAAGCCGGCCCATTGGTTTTTCGCAACTTCCACAGCCAGAGGAGAAACGCGCCCAAGCGCCATGCCGGCGGTCCCCACCAGCTATGCAGGGCCGCATTCAGGCTCATCTTCCAGCACTTCATCAGGATCTGCCACTGCAGCGGCGTCATTTCGTGGCTATCGATCACCCCTTTTTGCATAGCCAGCCGGGTATCGTGTAGAGGTGTGAAGATCGACGGGACGAAGAAAGCGAAAAGTCCGCGTTGCTCCACCTCGAAAATCAGATCGAGCGTGGCCATCGAGTCTGCGTCGGTTTCCCCCGGGTTCCCGATCATCAGGGTCAGCACAGGGAACCAGTTGTTGCGGTTGAGAATGGTGAGACCCTGGATGACCACGCTGGGCCATTCCTCGATGGGGAACGGCGCCGACTTGCCTGGCATGATCTGTTTTGCCATGCGAACCGAGCCGGTCTCCATACCGATCAGCGGCGAGAGGATTCGCCCCTCCGGATGGGTACTCAGCCGCGGCAGCTTCAGGGGACTCTTGTCGAGCAGCACCGCCGATAACAGCCCGATCAGTTTCGGGTCCACCACCGCGGGCGCCATGGTGCTGTGGCTGAGCAGGTGGTGTCTGACGCCCGGTGCGTTCACCACATCCGTGAAAAGGTCGACCAGCGCTTCGCGATGGGGGAAATAGAACGGCGTACCCGTGCGCACCTGCCCCCACATGAACATGTCCTCGGTGGCGAGCGAGATCAGGTCATTGCCTTCGCGCACGTTGGCACGCACGGCTTCCATAATCTTGTCCTTCGGGAAATCAATCTGCGGGTTGAGGTCCGGCAGGCAGAACTGACAACGCCGACCGCATCCGGTGGTCATCTCGACCACCCCGAAGGTGGTGCGCTTTGCAGGGGTCAGCAGCGCCTCGCGGGTTTCCGGATGGCTCACTTCCACGAAGCGGGGCAACGCGTCGCCTCGGATCGCCCCGTGAAACAATTCCAGCACCTGCTCCGATTCGCTGCGGCCTTCCACAACGCAATCGACCCCGAGGTCTTGGTAGCTGTCGGTTTGGGAAATCTGCCAGCCGCCCGACCCACCGACGATCACCTGGAAGGTAGAGCGGTACGGGTTTTCCCGCAGCGCACGAAATAACTGCTTCGCGTAATGCGCATTGATCGGCTCCCGTGAGGAGCCAAAGACCGAGGCGTACACACCCGCCGCGAATGTCACCCCCAGAGGATTGTGTGTGGAGACCCCTACGACGCGCGTCCGCGGGCCGATGAACCGGGAGAGGTCAGCGGGGTAACAGCAGCCCACGTCTTCAGCGGGGAATTCCCGAAGGAGTGATGCCTCCAAGAGCCTGACGCCCGCCGGCATGCACCGGGCCGACCCGTCCGGGTTGCGCTCGACTTCGCGCCACTTAGGATACTTCTGATCGATGGCAACTTCCATGCGCTTCGGCATGGATGCCAAGGCCATCTGGATGAAGTAGCCAGCATGATCGACGATCTCCGTCAGTGGAGCGGTGAGCACAATCAATTTGCCCCCGCCGGGGAAGACAGTGTCGGTCATCGCAGCGTCCCCATCTTCGACCAGCGCACGCGCCGCACCTCTTGCTCGACAACTTGCCCAACCGTTGCCCTGCACTCAGCTTACGACAGTTCCGCCAATAGAAACAGGAGTTCGACGTATTCGTTTGTAGGCATCATGGCAGCCACTCTATTTCATTCCACTCCGCCGGGGCTCTCGGCCGGCCGGCGTTCGGGAAGCCCTTTGGTTTGCGGCTTCTTCATGAAAGTGCTTTGTTTTCAGCACATCCCCGTTTTCCAGCAAGTAAAGACGCTAATACCCTCATTAATGGTATTGTGGGCCCTTTCATCTGGAACTATAATGACTACGGGTGGCGAACTAAGCACCTGCTCAAGGTGGGGCTATCCCTGGCCCCGTGGGAGGAATCGGCGATGACGACAAATACCAAGCCTGATCGAGGCAGGGTCGAGATGAATTCCGAAGAGTGCAAGGGTTGTGGCCTCTGCGTCGAGGCCTGTCCGCCCAAGGTGCTGAGCCTGGCCGAAGAGTTGAATCACTACGGCTATCACCCGGCCGTCTATCTGGGCAACGGCTGCACGGGCTGCGGGATCTGCTTCTTCGTTTGCCCGGAGCCCGGCGGAATTCGGGTGCTGCGCCGCGAACTGGAACCGGTCGCGGCCTGAGACGCGTTGGGAGAAAACCATGAAGCCACAACTCACCAAAGGAAATGAAGCCATCGTCAAGGCGGCGGTGCTGGCCGGCTGCCGCGCTTATTATGGATATCCCATCACCCCGGCGAGCGAAATCGCCGAAGCGGCCGCGCTCTACCTGCCGCAAGTGGGCGGGGTCTTCATCCAGGCGGAGAGCGAAACCGCATCCGTGAACATGCTGTACGGCGGGGCCTCGGCGGGTGTGCGGGTGATGAGCGGGTCGAGCGGCCCCGGCATCAGCCTCATGCAGGAAGGCATCAGCTACCTGGCGGGCGCCGAGTTGCCGTGCGTGATCGCCGACATCATGCGCGGCGGTCCCGGCCTGGGCAATATTGCGCCGGAGCAGGGCGACTACCACCAGGTTGTCAAAGGCGGCGGCCACGGCAATTACCATACGCTGGTGCTGGCGCCGGCGTCGGCGCAGGAAATGGCCGACTTGACGACTCTGGCCTTCGATCTCGCCGACCGCTACCGCAACCCGGTGGTCGTGCTGGCGGACGGCAATATCGGACAGATGATGGAGCCGGTACGCTTCGCCGATCCCATCGCGGTTCCCGCGCCGCCGGAATGGGCCGTGCTGGGAACGGCCGGAACGCGCCGCAACTTGCTGACTTCCATCTTCCTCGAATCCGACACCCTGGAGCGCCACGTGCGCAAGCTGGAAGCCAAGTATCAGGCGGCTGAGCGCGCCGAAGTGCGAGTGGAATGCTGGCGCACCGAAGACGCCGATATCGTGCTGATCGGTTACGGCATCATGGGCCGTACCCTGAAAGCCGTGGTGGAGCTGGCCCGCCAACGGGGTCTGAAGGTCGGGCTGCTCCGCCCCATCACGCTGTACCCGTTCCCCGCGCCGCAGATTCGGGAACTCGCCAAGCGCGTGAAGGGCTTCCTGGTGGCGGAGCTTTCCACCGGCCAAATGGTGGACGACGTGCGCCTGGCGCTCGCAGGCCGCTCTCCGGTGGAATTCTTCAGCCGCGTCGGCGGCAACATCCCGTCAGCCGAGGAAGTGCTGGAGGTGGTGGAGCGCAAATTCGCGTCGTGCTTCCAGCTCGAGGAGGTTTTGGTCCATGGCTAGCTTTACGGTGACCCACGAGAAATCCCCGTCGCTCTACGACCGCTTCGAACGCAAAGGCGAGTTGCAGCACCAGACGCACTACTGCCCCGGTTGCGGGCACGGCATCGTGCACAAGCTGCTGGCCCAGGCGATCGACGATTTGGGGGTACAGGACCGCACCGTGCTGATCAGCCCGGTAGGCTGCTCGGTATTTGCCTATTACTATTTCGACGTCGGCAACATCCAGGTGGCCCACGGACGCGCGCCCGCCGCGGCCACGGCGGTCAAGCGCAGCCGCCCGGATTCCATCGTGATCAGCTACCAGGGCGACGGCGATCTGGCGGCCATCGGCACCGCGGAGATCATCCACGCCGCCAACCGCGGCGAACCCATCACCGTGATCTTCGTCAACAACGGAATCTACGGCATGACCGGCGGCCAGATGGCCCCCACCACGCCGCTCGGCAAGAAGACCACCACCTCCCCATTCGGCCGCAACGCGCACACCGAGGGCTACCCCGTGCACGTCTGCGAATTGCTGAACTCGCTGGAGGCCCCGGTCTTCATCGAACGCGTTGCGCTGGGCAACAACAAGCAGATCATGGGCGCCGCCAAAGTGCTGCGCCGCGCCGTGGAGAACCAGGTCAAGGGCCTGGGCTTCTCCTTCGTGGAAGTGTTGTCGCCCTGCCCCACCATCTGGAAATTCCAGCCGGTGGAGGCCCAGCGGTTCGTGCGCGACGAAATGGCCAAGGTGTTCCCCGTGGTCAACCTGCGCGACCGCACCAAAGAAGCGCAGCGCTGGGCCGGGCCTCCGGCGGCGCCTCCCGTGACGGACATTCCGCGCATCATTGGCCTTGAGGACGACGGCCTCGAGAACGGAGCCGGCCAGGTATCCGTCGAGCCGCCGGCCGGGCGCGCGCTCGATCTGCGCATCAAGGTGGCGGGGTTTGGCGGGCAAGGCGTCCTGATGCTTGGCGAAGTGCTGGCGGAGGCCGGTCTCGAATCCGGTTACGAAGTTTCCTGGCTGCCTTCCTACGGGCCGGAGATGCGCTCGGGAACGTCCAACTGCAGCGTCCGGCTTTCGGCCTCTCCCATCGCGTCCCCGTTGATCTCGCGGCCCAACGTGCTTCTGGCGCTTAACGAACCATCGCTGCGCAAGTTTCTGCCGGTGGTGGATCCGGGCGGCATCGTGCTCTACAACGCGGCCGAGCTGCCGGAAGATTGTGTCCGCAAAGACCTGCGCATGATCGCCATGCACTTCTCCTCGCTCGCCGACAAACTGGGCGATCAAAAGGTCGGCAATATGGTGATGCTTGGCGCACTGCTCGAAGCCACCGGAATGCTGGAGCCCGAGCAGGTGACCGGCGCGCTCCACAGGCTGGTGAAGAACAAGAAGTACCTCGACCTCGATCTGAAGGCGCTGGAACTGGGCGCCGAAGAGGCCCGCAAAGAGCCGCTGCCGGTGGGCGAAGACTACCTGTGGGGCGTGTGATGGAGACGAGTCCCCGCTGAGAAAACCATTCGACGGACAGAGCCGAGTTCCTCCGTCGGGTGAGAGCCAAACGCCACAGCCCTTTGCCCGATGGCCGAGGAATTTGCGTTCCCCGACCGGAGCTTCAGATCCCGCCTCGCGACGGGCACCCTTGCCTGGACGGGTGGTTCCGGTGACTTCGGTCCCTAGGGGACTTGCACCCCCTGAATGCCCATCATACTCGACACACCGGGCCAGGAGGCCTGTCCTACTTTGGGGCTGAGCGGTCTCCGGCGGCTTTCGCTATACTGGTTATTCCCCTTTTGAAGACAGGAGTTTCCGGCATCCATGTTTGATCTATTTAGGCTTGGCAATCGAGAAAAACTCAAGAAGTTCGGCATGGTAGCACTGCTGCTGATGGTCTCAGCGTCCATGCTGCTGTATCTGGTACCGAATTACGACCGGAGTTCCGGCTCGGGCGATGTGGTTGTGGCCCAAATCGGCAAGGAAACACTCACCGAAACCGAGGTGCGGCACACCATCCAAAACCTGACCAAGGGCCGCCAGCTTCCGGCGGAAGTGCTGCCGAACTACGTGCCGGAAATGATCGACCAGATCATCGCCGAGCGCGCCATGGCTTACGAGGCCGACCGCCTGGGACTGCAAGTGACCGACCAGGACGTGGCCGATGCGCTTCGCCAGATGTACGCCGGCCTGTTTCCGGACGGCAAGTTCGTCGGCAAGGATGTCTACGCGGCCATGCTGGCGCAGCAGGGCACGACGATCGAACAGTTCGAAAGCGATATGAAGCGGGACATGCTGATCGCGCGGCTGCGCCAGGTGGCGCTGGAGGGGACCATTGTGACGCCCCTCGAGATCGAAAACGAATACCGCAAGAAGAACGAGCTGTTGAAGATTCAGTTCGTGAAAATGCCGGTCGACAAGTTCAAGAAGGAAGCGGAGCCCACCGAGGAACAAGTGGCCGCGTATTACAAGACGAATCTTTCGCGCTTCACCGTTCCCGAGAAGAAGAACCTGGTGATCCTGGTGGCGGACCAGGCCAAGATCGAGGCGAGCCTGAATCCGTCGGACGCCGAGTTGATGACGGCGTACAACCAGAACCTGAGCAACTTCCGCATGCCGGAACGCGTGCAGGCCCGGCACATCCTGTTGATGACTCAAGGAAAGCCGGCATCGGATGAGCCGAAAGTCAAGGCCAAGGCCGAGGACATTCTCAAGCAGCTTCGGGCCGGCGCGGATTTCGCCGAAATGGCGAAAAAGAATTCCGAAGACACCGGGTCTGGCGCGAAGGGCGGGGACCTGGGCTGGGTGACGCGCGGACAGATGGTGCCGGAATTCGAGAAGGCGACCTTCTCCCTCAAACCCGGCGTGATCAGCGACCTGGTGAAAACGCAGTACGGTTACCACATCATCCAGGTCCAGGCGCACGAAGACGCGCGGGTGAAGCCGTTCGCCGAAGTGAAGGACGAGTTGAGCAAACAGTGGAAACAAATGCTGGCCGGCCAGAAGATGCAGCAGGTTGAAGACACCGCGCAAGCCGCTCTGCAAAAGGACCCGACGCACGCGGAGAAAGTGGCAGCCGATTTGGGAATGCAACTGGTGCGCGCCGATGGCGCCGAACCGGGCAAGGCGCTGCCGGAAGTGGGGAGCAATTCCGATTTCGACCAATCGATCGCCACTCTGAAGAAGGGCGAGGTCTCGCAAGTTGTGCCGCTCGGGGCCAGCAAACTGGCGCTAGCCGAAGTAATGGACATCATTCCCGCGCGGTCCGCCACGTTCGAGGAGGCCAAGGGGCAGATTCGGCAATTCCTGAGCGGCCAGAATCTGAACATCCTGTTGCAGGAGCGTGCCAAGCAACTGGTGGCCGCAGCCAAGGCTAGCGGCGATCTGGCCAAGGCCGCCAAGGCCGTGGGTCTGGAAGCCAAGACGCCGGAGCCATTCAAGCGCCAAGCCACGGTGGAAGGATTCGGCTCGGCCGCCTACATCGATGACGCGTTCACGAAGCCCGACGGGACCATCATGAATCCAATCCCCATGCCGGATGCCACCGTGATCGTGAAGTTGATGGAACACGTCCCGGCAGACATAGGCCAACTGGCGGAACAGCGCGACAAGATTCGCGAAGACCTCAAGGTGCAAAAAGCGCGCAGCCGGGGCAACCTGTTCCAGGGCGGCCTGGTGGACGAACTGGTCCGGCAAGGACGGGTGAAACTGCACCAGAATGTCATCAATCGGATCATCACCAGCTTCCGCGGATAGCGCATGATCCATGCCATTCTTGATTTCCTCCGATCGCTGACGAACCCGGATCGGTTGATTCACCTGCTGGCAACGCTGTTATCCGGCTGGCTGGGCTACGCCGTGCTGTTCGGCGTGGTGTTTTCCGAAACGGGGCTGCTGGTGGGGTTTTTTCTGCCCGGAGATTCCCTGCTCTTCACGGTGGGCGTGGTGGCGGGCGCGGGCCAGTTGAAAATCGTCCAGGTGAACGTGGTGCTGATGATGGCGGCTATGCTGGGGGACTCGACGGGATACCTGCTGGGCCGGCAGACCGGTCCGCGCATTTTCAGCCGCCCGGACTCGCGCTTCTTCAAACAGGAGTACGTCAGGCGCACCAAGGCGTTTTATGAACGGTACGGCAGCAAGACCATCATGTTCGCGCGATTCTTGCCCATCATCCGGACCTTCGCGGCCTTCATGGCGGGCGTGGGGCAGATGCCCTACCTGCGATTCCTGCCTTTCAGCGTGTGCGGCGGTGTGGGGTGGGTGTTTCTGATGACCATGCTGGGATACAAACTGGGCAACGTGCAGTTCGTGCACAATCACTTCGATGCGGTGATTCTGGCGATCATTTTCATCTCGCTGCTGCCGACCGTGATGCACGGCGTCAAGGAACGGCGGAGAGCGGGCTAGCGGCGTGTTCAACAGGCGCGAGGGCGCGACCAGGGGGTCGCGCGCAGGCGAGGGCGCCTGCCCCACTTTGGTTTAGTTATACGCGCCTGCCAAGCAAGCCGGCAGCGAACAGGCGGTCATCCACGCGCCCCAGGCGAGCGACCAGTCGCGCGGCGAGCAGCGGTGTATGCCGGATGCCGCACAGGTATATGGGCACTTCCCAGACGTCTTTCTCCGCCGTCATCCAGTGAATCGAATCGAAGCGCCGCAGGTCGACGGGGCGGGAGTAGTTTCGGAGGGTCTTTTCCTTGCGCAGATTGAAGTAGTGCTCGAAGTACGACATGGCCAACTCGCGCAGCGTCCGGTATACCGGTTCGCGGAAGCGGAGTCCCGAGAAGTTGGATTTCGCCAGGGCGCCCCAATGCCCGAAGCGGCGGAAGACGGCGAGCACGTGATCGTCGTCGCGGACGGCTTCGAAGTCGAGCAACAGGGGTGGCTCGCCCATCATGCGCAGGGCCGCGGCGGCGAACAAGGCGCCCTCGATGCAGTGGGCGGTGCGGTCCCTGAGGACGCCGCGCGGCGAGCGGCAGGTGGGGCCGTTCGGTTCCTTGTTGTAGCCGAGGTCGTCCAGGAACCGCTGGATCTTCTCGGGAGACTGCAAGCGGCGGAAGACCGCGCGCTCGCTGGCGGTAAAGGAATGGCGGGGCATGGCGGATCGGGGTAATCTCAGGGTAGCGTAAAACAAGGGGCGGCCGGACTATACTGGGTAGCCGGTAACTACTATGCCATTTCTGCTTCCTGTTCTACTGTTCGCCGCTGCGGCCAATCCCTACGACATGGTGATTCGGAATGGGCGCATTATCGACGGCACGGGCTCGCCGTGGTACCCGGGCGACATCGGGATCCGGGCCGGCAAAATCGCCGCGGTGGGGCATCTGGAAGGCCAGCCGGCGCGACGCAGCATCGACGCCCGCGGCATGGTGGTGGCGCCTGGATTCATCGACATGCTGGGGCAATCGGAGACCAGCATCCTGGTGAACCCGCACCTGCCCTCGAAAATCTACCAGGGCATCACCACGGAGGTGACCGGGGAAGGCGGGTCGATCGCGCCGCTCAACGACGCGGTCGTCAAACTGGACCACGTCACCTGGGAACACTACGGCATCCAGCCGACGTGGCGGACGTTCGGCGAGTACTTCGCGCGCCTGCGGAAGCAGGGGATGGGGATCAACCTGGCGAGCTATGTGGGAGCCACCCAGGTGCGGCGCGTGGTGGTGGGCGAAGACAACCGCGCGCCCACGGCGGCGGAACTCGAGCGCATGAAGGCGCTGGTGAGGGACGCCATGCGCGAAGGCGCGGTGGGGCTTTCGACATCGCTGCAATACGCGCCGGCGCCGTACGCCACGACGGAGGAACTGATCGCGCTGGCGGCGGAAGCCGGCAAGTTCGGCGGCATTTACGCTTCGCACATCCGCGACGAGGGAAACGGCATCCTGGGGGCGCTGGATGAGGCCTTTCGCATTGGACGGGAGGCCAGAATTCCAGTGGAGATCTGGCACCTGAAGGCGGCCGGCAAATCGAACTGGGGACGGATGGCGGAGATTGTGGCGCACATCGAAGCCGCGCGCAAATCGGGAGTGGATGTGGCCGCGGATACGTATGCCTACACGGCCGCGTTTAATTCCTTTTCAGCCGTCATCCCACCCTGGGCGCACGAAGGCGGCGACAAGAAGCTGATCGAACGTCTGAAGGACCCGGCCCAGCGCGCGCGCATCCGCAAGGAGATGGAGACGCCGGGCGGCGATTGGAACAACGAATGGCAGCAGGTGACCGGGCCGGAAGCTTTCATCGTGGGCGCGGTGCAGGACCCGAAGCTGCTGCCGCTCGAGGGAAAGACCATCGCGGAGATCGCGAAGCTGTGGAACAAGGATCCCATCGACACGGTTTTCGATCTGCTGATCGAGGATGAAGCCTTCACCCAGGTGGCGTTTTTCCTGATGTCGGAGCCGGACGTGGCGCTGGCCTTGCAGCAGCCCTGGGTTTCGGTCTGCAACGATTCGCAGGGAACGGCGACGGACGGGTTGCTGGGCAAGGAGCATCCGCATCCACGCGCCTATGGCGCCTTCCCGCACATTCTGCGCCAGTACGTGCGGGAAGAAAGGAAGCTGACGCTGGAAGAGGCCATCCGCAAATTCACGGCCCTGCCGGCGGGGCGGATGCGGTTTGCCGACCGGGGCGTGTTGAAGGCCGGGATGTGGGCCGATGTGGTGGTGTTCGATCCGGAAGCCGTTCGCGATGTGGCGACGTTTGAGAATCCGAATCAGCTTTCCGAGGGAATGCAGTTCGTGCTGGTGAACGGAGTGCCGGTGATCGATAGCGGGAAGATGACGAACGCGCTGCCGGGGAGGGTGGTGAGGCGGTGAGCGACATAAAAGTGGGACTCCGGCTGGTTTGTATCAGGGCACGGCCTTTAGCCGGCTAAAGCCCAACTTTCCGAGCAACCCTACGGCACGACTAAAGCCGTGCCCTGATACAAAGCCGAAGACCAAACCTCGCGTACCCCTACGCTCAGATTCCTGCGGAGCAAAGCGGGTACAGCTACCAATTCCAAAGGCGGGAATTGGTAGCGGTCCCCGTTTTGCGGCGGCGCGTGCTCCCGGGGCTATTTTCGAGAGCGGCAGTTTCGGATGGCGCGCTCGAAGCCGGGGAGCGAACGCTCGATGGAGTCGAGGGGGATGGTGAGCGAGAGACGCATGTAGCCGCCGCGGCCGAAACCAGCGCCTGGGACGGCCAGAATGCCTTCGGACTGCAGCATGCGGATGAAGGCCACGTCGTCGGGAATGGGCGTCTTGGGGAACACGTAGAACGCGCCTTGCGGGCGCGGGGCGTCGTAGCCCATGGACGTCAATGCGTCGCAAAGGAGATCGCGCCGGACCTGATAGGGGGCCACGTCGACGGCGGCGTCGGGCGCCTGGGCGACCACCAATTGCCAGATGGCGGGCGCGTTGATGTAACCGAGAATGCGGTTGGCGAAGGTGCAGGCGTTGCGCAACTCGGCGGCTTCCGGCAGGCGCGGCGGGATGGCCAGGTAGCCGATGCGCTCGCCGGGAATCGCCATGGCCTTGGACCAACTCCACGCCAAAACGGCGCGGCGCAGCAGCGGCAGCGTCTCGGGGGGTATGAGGCCGTCAAAAGTCAGCGCGCGGTACGGTTCATCGCTGACGATCAAGACGGGCTCCGGAATGATGCGATCGAGCGCGCGCAGCACGTCGGCGCCGTAAACCACGCCGGTGGGGTTGTTGGGCGAATTCAGAATCAGGGCTTTGGTGCGCGGCGTGATGGCCGCGGCGATGCGGGCGATATCGGGCTGGAAGTCCGCGCCGGTTTCCACCGGCACCACGCGGCCGCAATGGTTCTCGATGTAGAAGCGATACTCCGGGAAGTAGGGGTTGAGGACGATCACTTCGTCGCCGGGGTCGAGCACGGCTTTGAGCACGGTGTTGATGGCTCCGGCGGCGCCCGTGGTCATGAGGATGTCGTCGAGCGTGAAGGGAAGGCCGGTGCGTTCGGCCAGCCGGCCTGCAATGGCGGCCCGCACGGCGGGGAAGCCGGCGTTGGGCATGTAGCCATGGCTGTGCGGCCGGTTCTCGGCGACCACGCGGCGCAGAGCCTCGATGACCGCGGCGGGGGGCTCCATGTCGGGATTACCCAGCGAGAAATCGAAAACGTTGGCGTAGCCGCGCTCTTTGCGAAGCTGGATGCCGATTTCGAACATGCGGCGAATCCAGGAAGTCCGCTCCATCTGCTCGGCGATGGAGCACGAGATGCTCATGGTTTGCGTGATCATACGCGCGCACTCCAAACCCGATTATAACGCAACACCACTTTCAGGTGGGAAACTCTTCTAGGTCCTTGACCGCGAGGAAACATTCGCGGGACGGGCGCCGCTCCCTCACGGTCGTGCGACAAGTCGCGGCTCGCCTCGGGGCCACCAGCGTGAGCGATGGCCGCTTTCATCGCGGCCGGCGAAGTCGAACGTGCGCCCGAAAGACCCTTCTGGGAACGCCGCCTCTGTCATACAATGAGCCGTGACCCCGACTCAAGTTTCTTCCGCTCGCTGGCGCATTCTGGCACTGCTTTTCTTCGGGACGACGTTGACCTACCTGGATCGCGTTTTCCTTTCCAACCTTTGGCCGACCCTCCGCGACAGCATGCACTTCAATGCCGAGGATTACGGGAATATAACCGGGGCGTTCGCCCTGGCGTACACCGTAGGCTACCTGGTCGCAGGTAAGTTCATCGACCGCTTCGGCAGCAAGATCGGCTATCTGGTTACCATCGCCTGGTGGGCCGCCGCGTCTGCACTGGTGGGCCTGCCGGTGCTCTCGGCTACTCTGACGGGCCTGCTCATTTGGCGCGGTTTGCTCGGCTTCGGCGAAGCCGGTAACTTTCCGGCCGCCATCAAATCGGTAGCTGAATGGTATCCCAAGCAAGACCGCGCGTTTGCCACCTCTGTCTTCAATTCCGGAAGCAATGTGGCCGCCATGTTCGGCCCGGCCCTGGCTGGGGTGTTGGCTCTGACTTGGGGATGGCGTGGCGCCTTTTACCTGAATGGTGCGCTGGGCTTGGTCTGGGTGGTGCTCTGGTTGACTCTCTACCGGAACCCGCCGGTAAAGCCTGAAGATGAAGGCGTGATCACGGCCAAGATCGGCTGGATGGGCTCGCTGAAGTATCCGGAGGCTTGGGGCTTTGCCCTTGGCAAGTTCCTCACCGACGGTGTGTGGTGGTTTTACCTGTTTTGGCTGCCGCCGTACCTGTATGATGTGCGCCACTTCAATTTGAAAGAAGTTGGCTGGGCGATGCCGGTGCTCTATTCGGCGGCCAGCGTGGGCAGCCTGATCGGCGGGGCGATTCCGAGCTATCTGGGCCGGCGCGGTTGGGACATGCGCAAGGCGCGGCCCACGGCCATGGCCCTCTGCGCGCTGTGCATGCCCATTGCTGCCACGGCAGTTTGGGTGAAGAACCCCATCCTCATGGTCGTACTGATTTGTTTTGGGCTGGGTGGCCACCAGGGCTGGTCGGCGAACATCTTCAGCACCACGTCGGACTCGTTCCCGAAGGGAGCGGTAGCCTCGGTCACCGCCATCGGCGGGTTTGCCGGCGGCCTGGGCGGAATCCTGTTCAGCGCCAAATTGCCGGGCTTCATCATCGGCCATTTCGGCAGTTATGTGCCCATGTTTGTGATGATGGGCAGCCTGCACCTGATCGCCTTGCTCGTCATGAGCCAGCTTTCCTGGCGCAAGCGGAAGCAAGTGGCCGTAGCGGTATAGGTCTGTGCTGTGATCCGGTCAGGTGGGGCAGGGCTTGGAAACCTGCCCCGCCTGGCGTTCCTTCAGGGCCGCATACGTTCCGTCTGCACCTCGGTCCGGTCGCGCCGGAATTCACGAGCAGGGGCGGCAGCCGGCGCTCTGGCACAACTGGTAACCGGCTACGTCGTGCGGTTCAGCTATTTGCCGTGCTTCCTCTACGCGGGCTCGGCTTACCTGCTGGCGGTGGGCGTCATCCAGCTTTTGTCGCCGCGGCTGGAGCCGGCTGATTTAGACTGAGGAAGTGCTGACTCGCCGGCCGGCCCGCGTTTTCCCGGCAGTGGTGCTGTTTGTCGTCCTCGGAGTGCTGGGCGTCGAGGTGTATGGATTCTGCCAGGGCCATTTGTTTGCTCAGCATGTTTGGGACCCGGACGGCCTCAAGAAGCTGGGCCGGTTGGGCGGATGGTATCTGGCGGTAGCCGGTTCGCTGCTGTTGGTCGCGCCCTGGACGTTGGCTGCGGCGACATGCGCGCTGGTCGCGGCGTTGACGGTTGCCGCGGTCGGCCCGCAGCCGGTTCTCGCGGTTCTCTTCTTCCTGATTTCAGCCTGCGCGATGGGAATGAGGCTTCTGGGGCGCGACACGGAGGAATCGGCGGAGACACACCTGCTGGCGACTCTGCTGGGCACCGCCTTTTACATCTTCCTAATGAATTTGCTGGCGCGCGCGCCGGTGCACTATGCGGCGGCCTGGGCGGCGCTTTTGGCCCTCCCCATCCTGCTGGATGTCCGCGGCTCCGGGCGGCGCCTGCTCTGCTGGGGCAGGTTGATTGGTTCCCTGGAGTTGCGAGCCTGGCCGGAGCGCGCCGGTTTCGCGCTGCTGAGCTTCGTCCTGGTGATGCACTGGCTGGTCGTTCTCAAGCCGGAACGGAGCGCCGACGGCTTGGCTATGCACCTGGCGATTCCCGCGAACATCGCCCGCAACCACGCCATGACATTTCAGCCGGCGGTGTTCGTCTGGTCGGTGATGCCGATGGGCGCCGATTGGACCTACTCCATCGTGTATCAGCTGGGGGGCGAGTTTGCGGCGCGGCTCTTGAATTTCGCCGCGTTGCTGCTGGTGCTTGCGCTGCTCTACTGCGTGTTGCGGCGGCGGGTTTCGCAACCGCTCGCCTTTCTTCTGCTGGCTTCGCTCGCGACCACTCCCCTGGTTCAACTGGTGACGGGATCGCTGTTTGTCGAGAACCTGCTGGCGGCCATGATTCTGGGCATGCTGGCCGCGCTCTGGCGCTTTGGCGGGACCGGAGAACGCAAGTTCCTGTACCTATCCATGACGCTGGGAGGAAGTGCGCTGGCCATCAAGACCGGGGCGTTGGGGTTTGTCGTGTTGACGCTTCCGTTCGCCATGTTGGAAATCCGCCGGCAGTGGAAATCGCTCGGCCGCAGACCGGCGGCTTCCTGCATGGTGGCAGCCGGACTGTTGCTGGCGGCCGCGTTGCCCACTTACGTTATCGCGTGGCGGATGACGGGGAACCCCATCTTTCCCTATCAGAACAGCAAGATTCATTCGCCGCTGGTCGATCCGGCGGTGGAGTTCGAGGACATCGAATTCCGCCAGCCCCTTACCTGGCATACGCCGTACGACCTCACGTTTCACACGCATGCCTACTACGAATCGCAAGACGGCGCCTTCGGATTTCAGTATCTGCTGCTGGGGCCGCTGGTACTGCTGGGCCTCGCGGTGGTCGATCGCAGGCGGGCGCTGAGCGGCGCGGTGGTCGCGCTGGGGGCGGCGTTGCTGGTGCTTCGGTTCGAACCAAACGCCCGCTTTTGCTACGCGGCGTTTCCCCTGCTGCTGGTTCCGTTCGCGGAGCTGATGCGCTGGCTCGGCGCGCATGGGCCAAGGACGTACCGCGTCCTGGTTGTATGCCTGGTTGTCTCGACCGCTTTGAACCTCTATTTTCTGCCGGCTTCGGGATGGTACCAAAAAGACTTCTACATGCGAGCGGCATTCTCCCGCGGGGCCCGGGAACGGTTTATCCGGGAATCTGTTCCCATTCGCAAGGTAATGGCGGACTTCAACCGGGCGCACGCGGGCGCGCCGGTCTTCCTGGCCGCGGAAGACGACCTCGCCGACGCTTCCGGAGACGTCTACCTGAACAACTGGCACCAATATCCGATTCTGGACGAGTTGCGGCGGGCGGCCAGTATGCAAAAGACGCTGGCGCTTTTTCAGAAGTGGGGGGTGCGTTATTTTGTGGGGCGCAAGCCGACGGCCACCGAACATCTGGAGCCGGAGGCGCTGCGCAGGGTTTTGGAGACGTGCACCGCATCGGAATCCGAATTCGCCGATTTCTACGTATCGCGGTTGGATGAGGCTTGCGGGAATCTGGACGAAGCGGCGCTGGCCGCGCGCCAGCCAATCCAGCCTTCGGTTGTATTGCCGGCTGGCATCTACGACGACTATGATCCGGCCATCTGGTACCGCGGCAGTTGGACCAGACATGGCGGCATCGGCGGAACGTGGGCCCACACGATGACCGAGTCCGATACGCCGGGCGCGGAGATCTCTTTCGCGTTTGCGGGAACGGCGGTGACCTACGTGCACAGCAGCGGACCGGACCGGGGCCTGGCGGAGATCTCGATTGACGGAAACAGCCAGGGGAAGGTCGACTTGTACGCTCCGCGTGTCGAATGGCAGAGCCGGTCAAGATTTTGTTGCTTCGACAAGGAGCGGCACACGGTCGAGATCCGGGTGGCCGGGCGGAAGATTGTGGACCTGGACGCATTTGTGGTGGAGTAGCGCAAGATGGAGATTGTGAAAGGCATCCGTCCGGCCAGCGACCGTTCGCTTCACGTCTCGTTCGGCGACGAGATTTCCATGGAGTCGTATGGCGCGGTGATGCGGCTCACGCGGGCACTCGCGGGCGCGCGCGGCATCCTCAATCTTCACCCGGCATACGCTTCGGTGCTGGTGGATTTCGATCCCCGGCTGCGCACCCACGAGCAAATTGAGGCCCTGGTGCGGGAGTGCCTTGGCGCGCCGGATCGAGCCCCCGCGGAACAGCCGCGCACCATCGAAATCCCGGTGCGGTACGGCGGCGAATTCGGTCCGGATCTGGAAGATATCGCGCGCCACACGGGCTTCGCGGCGGAGCGCGTGGTGGAGCTATTCGGCGCGGCCGAGTACCTGGTTTACTTCGTGGGCTTCTCGACGTGCTTTCCGTATCTGGGCGGCCTCCCGCCGGAGCTGGCCACGCCGCGTCTCTCCGCGCCGCGCAAACACGTGCCGGAAGGCAGCGTGGCGATTGGCGGCGCGCAGGCGGGCGTGTACCCCCTGGCATCGCCGGGCGGCTGGCGCCTGCTGGGCCGCACGGCTTTGCGTCTCTTCGATCCCCAGGGAGCGCCGCCGCCCCTCTTGCGCATGGGCGACCGTGTGCGCTTCGTCACGGAGCCCTTAGCGGGGCGGCTGAAAGAGCGCCGCGCGTGAGCTCGATTCGGGTTGTGTCTGCGGGCTTTCTCACGACCGTCCAGGATCTCGGCCGGTTCGGCTGGGCGCACTTCGGCGTGTCGGCATCCGGCGCAGCCGACCCGCTGGCATTGCGCGCGGGCAACCTGCTGGTGGGCAACGCCGAGAATGCCGCCGCGCTGGAGATGACCCTGACCGGCGGCGAATTCGAATTCGAGCGAGCCGCCACCATCGCGCTCACGGGCTCGGACTTTTCGACGGACCTGCCGCTCTGGACCGCCGTGGAAGTGAAGGCCGGTCAGACTGTGCGGTGCGGCCCGTCGCGCTCCGGCGCCCGCTGTTACCTTTGCGTAAGAGGCTCCATCGGTGTGCCCAAGGTGATGGGGAGCGCTTCCACTCACCTGATGACCGGAGTGGGCGGCCGAGCGCTTCGCAAGGGAGACGTGCTTCCGATCGGCGACCAAGCCGTGCGCCGCCCGCGCCCGGGCAGCACGGTTCCGCCATTCCCGGTGGCCGGGCCGCTTCGCGTCACCGACGGCCCGCAGGCCGATTGGTTCGCCGGCGAACTGTACCAGGCGGAATATACCATTTCCGAGGAATCCAATCGCATGGGCCTGCGGCTGCGCGGCGCGGCAATTCCGAGCCGGTCGGGCCACATGCTCACCGAAGGAGTGCCGCTCGGCGCCGTCCAGGTGCCGCCCGACGGGCAACCCATCATCCTGTTTGTCGAGCACCAGACCACCGGCGGATACCCCAAGCCGGCCAACGTGATCTCGGCCGACTTCTGGCGCCTCGGCCAACTCCGCCCGCGCGATCGGGTGCGTTTCGAACGTGTTTCCATCGAACGCGCCCTCAAATTGATGCAGGAGCAGGAAAAGTGGTTGTATGGGATATGAATTCAACGCGGAGGCGCTGAGACGCGGAGTTTTGAGAAAGACGGAGTTCACCGCAGAAACGCTGAGACGCGGAGTTTTGAGAAAGACGGAGTTCACCGCAGAGACGCTGAGGCGCGGAGTTTTGAGAAAGACGGAGTTCACCGCAGAGACGCTGAGACGCAGAGTTTTGAGAACACATTGGAACGTTGTGTGTGCGACGGCTACCTTAGGGTTAAGTTATATTTCTTGGTTTTTCTCCGCGTCTCAGCGCCTCCGCGGTGAAAGCATTTTCCGGAAAGGCCTGCTATGATCATCGATCTCAATTGCGACATGGGCGAGCTGGAAGACGCGGCTCATGAAGCCGCTCTGATGGAGCACATCACATCGGCCAATATCGCCTGCGGAGGCCACGCCGGGGACGAAGCCACCATGGAGCGCACCGCGCGGCTGGCGCTCGAACGCAAGATCCGCATCGGCGCGCATCCCGGTTACCCCGACCGCGCCAATTTCGGTCGCGTCGAAATGGCCATGACGGCGGAGGAGATCGAGCGCACGGTCCGGGAGCAGATCGAGAGGCTGGATGCGGTGGTGCGCCGGCTCGGCGGCACTATCGTCCACGTGAAACCGCACGGCGCGCTGTACAACGTGGCGGTGCGCAACCAGGAAGTGGCGCGGGCCATCGGCCGGGGCGTGGCCCGGTGGAACCGCGGTGTTCCGGTGTTTGGCCTGGCCGGTTCTCGCATGCTCGACGTGTGGCGCGGCATGGGTTTGGCGGTGGCCGGCGAAGGCTTCGCCGACCGGCGTTACGAGCCCGATGGCTCGCTGCGTTCGCGCAAGTTTCCGGATGCGTTGATCACCGATCCCGAAGAAGCGGCCGCGCAAGCCCTGCGGCTGGCGCGCAGCGGCGGCGTCGAGACCATCTGTGTGCATGGCGACACTCCAGGGGCGGTGGCCATTCTGAAAGCCTGCCGGGAAGCGCTACCATACCAATGATGAGGTTGCTCCTGCTGCTGGCCGCCGCTGCGCGGCTGTTCGCGCAAGCATGTTCCTATTCGTACGCGCCGGTGCCGGTTCAGCCCATCAGCGTTACGGCCAATGCCTCCACCAACTCCATCACCATCACCGCACCCGCGGGCTGCGCCTGGAGCTACGCCACGGACGTCACCTGGATCACGCTGCCAGCCGCCAGCTTGCAGGGCACGGGCAACGGCACATTCACCTGGCTGGCCGCGGTGAATCCGTTTGTTTCGCCGCGCACCGGCCACATCGTCGTAACGAACACGGCCTTCTACACGACGACTACCTTTACGGTGGTGCAAAGCGGGGCCACCTGCGTGGTGACGCTCGCGCCGGCGTCGGGCACCGCCGTAGTGGCGGGCGTTACCGGCACGTTTCAGGTGCAGACTAACTGTGTGTGGGCGGCAGGCTCGAATGCGAGCTGGATCGCGCTGACCGCTCCAGCGAGCGGCACTTTGAATGGCGCGGTGGGCTACACGGTGGCCGCCAACACCTGCGTGAGCCAACGTTCCGGCACCGCGATCGTGTATGCCGGCAGCACCAGCGGCCCCTCCGCGACATTCTCGCTGGTGCAAGACGGCTCACTGAACAACCTGACGCTGGCGCCCAGCGGCCTTCCAGCCGTGCCCTCGACCGGCGCCAATGGCCTTATCACGGTCACGACTGGCGCGAGTTGCAGTTGGTCCGCGTATAGCGACGTGGGCTGGATGAGCATCAACGGCGCCAGCTCCGGCGCCGGCTCGGGCAGTATCGCGTACAACATCATCGCCAATACCAGCGTTGCGCGCACCGGCAACATCCACGTTGGGGCGCTGCTGTTCATCGTGACGCAGCAGCCCGCGCCGGCGCCGCCGGTGCAGTTGAACGCCGTTTTGAACGGCGGGAGCTACGCGCAGGGTGCGGTTTCGCCCGGAGAGGTGGTGGCGGCGTTTGGTGTCAACATCGGCCCGGTTGCAGGCGTGTCCCCTGCGGCCGGCACGTTCCCCAAGACGCTGGGCAACGTGCAATTGCTATTCGATGGCGTGCCCGCTCCGCTGCTCTACGCCTCCGCCACGCAGGTGAACGCGGTGGTGCCGTACGCCGTGACTGGCTCGACGCAGGTGCAGGCGCAATACCAGGGCACGCCTTCGAATACCCTGACGCTTACCGTGCAGGCAGCCACGCCGGGGCTGCTGACGCTGGACCGCTCCGGCCTCGGACCGGGCGCGATCCTCAACCAGGACTATTCCACGAATACCGCCGCCAGTCCAGCGGCGCGCGGCTCGGCAATCATGATCTATTGCGTGGGCGGCGGCGTTACCAATCCTCCCAGCACGGATGGCGCCATCATTACGGCGCCGGCGCCGCCAGCGTTGCCGCCGGTGCTGACGCAGCCGGTTTCGGTCAACATCGGGGGTATCAACGCGACCGTGCTGTACAGCGGCGCGGTGCCGGGCTCGATCGCGGGCCTGACGCAGATCAATGCCGTGATTCCGGCCGGCGTAACCCCCGGAGCGAACGTGCCGTTGGCGATCCGCATCGGCAACTGGCAGAGCCAGACCACCGTCACCGTGGCCGTCCAGTAGCTTCGAGCGCAGCGGCGCAGGCGGGGCAGAGCGGCGCCAGCACCTCCCTTGTAAAGCAGATAAAAGAATCTTATACTACAGACAGCCGGCCTACGATAGGACCGACTGGTTGATCGCCCCTTGTGTTTGGCTGAAAAGGAGGCATGACCATGGGGTTGCGAATTGTTGTTGTCTTTTTTCTGGTGGCGCCCTTGCTTCTGGGGCTCACAGCCTCTTCGGGCCAGACGGCCCAGGCGGAGCCGGAACCGCGCTACGATTCGGCCGCAACGGTTGACATGATGACGGTTGTCGCCGACCTGCGGGAGGTTCCCCGCGGGAGCCCGCTGACTGGAACTCATCTGATCGTCCGGCCGGAATCGGCCAAAGAGAATTCCGAGACCATCGATGTTTATCTTGGCCCCGCTAATTACCTGAAGGATTTTGAAGTCACCTTTGCCAAAGGTGACCGGGTCCAGGTGATCGGCTCGAAAGTGAAGTACGGCGGCGCCCCGCTCATTCTGGCGCGCCAGGTGCGGCGCGATTCCACCACCTTGTATCTCCGTGACGAGCACGGCACGCCTTACTGGAGGGGGAGAACCTAGCGCGTTGACCGGCTGATGTGGTCCTTTCCCCGGGAAGCCACTCCCTCACGGTCGTGGCTCGTAGCGGAGTCGTAGACGTGAGTGAGCGATCGCGGAAAGGCGCCAAACCACCCGGTCAGAGGACCAGCGCGCGGGTTCACTCATTGCGCAAGGCGGCGAGCGGGTCGACCCGCGTGGCGCGGCGCGCCGGGAAGTAGCAGGCTAGTGAGGCCGCGCCCAACAGCGCCGCGGCTACGGCCAGATAGGTCAGCGGATCGATCGCGGGCACGCCGAACAACAGGCCGCTGATCCAGCGCGAAGCGAAGGCCGCGGCGCCGAGTCCCGCGCACAACCCGGCGACTACCGGGCTCAGGCCGTAGCGCGCGATGACGCCCCACAGGTGCCGGCGCTGCGCCCCAAGTGCGATTCGAATTCCCATCTCCTTGGACCGCTGGGTTACCGACTGCGAAACCACCCCGTAGACACCGATGGCAGCCAGGAGCAAAGCGGAAAGCGCGAAGGCCAGAACCAGACCCAACTGGAATCGCCGCTGGCGCACGGAAGCGTCCACAATCTCCTCCAGAGTCAAGGGCTGCGGAACCACCAGTTGCGGGTCCATACGCCGAATGGAGGCGCGCAGCGCGCCGGCAATGGTCATCGGGTCCATGGCGGTGCGCACGACCAGCGCAAAGCTGGAGCGGTCGCGTTGCCAGTAGGGCAGGTAGACGGTCAGGCTGGGAGCCTTGTGGAGGCTGGAACGAACATCGCCCGAGATCCCGATGACTTCGAACCACGCGTCGCTGCCTAACTGGAAGCGGCTGCCGATCGGATTCTGATTCGGCCAAAGCCGGCGCGCGGCCTGGGCGGAAACCACGGCTACCGGGCGATCGCGGTCGGATTCGGCCATCAACCTGCCCTCCAGGAGGGGGATGCCCATGGCGCGAAAGAAACCGGGCGTCACCGTACGATAGTCCACGACAGGCTGCTCCACCGCGGGAAGATTCGCGCCCTCCACGTTGACGCTCAAGTTGCTGCCTTCGCCGCTCAGCGGCCCGCGGTTGGAGATGCCCGCGGCGACCACTCCGGGCAGCGTCTGCACCCGGTCGAGCAGTTCCCTCACAAAACGCACGTGCGCTGCGGAATCGGGATAGCGGACGCCGGGAAGGCCCAGGCCGATCTCGACGGCGCGGCCGGTCTGGAAGCCTTTATCGACGTGAATCAACCGCACGAAACTGCTCAGCAGCAGGCCGCCGGCCACCAGGCAAATGGCGCCCAGAGCGACTTCGGCAGAGATCAACAAGCGGCGCACGCGCCCGCCGGCGCGGTCCGTGACGGCGTGGCCGGCGGACTTCAGCGCCCGCTGCGGATTGGTGCGGGCCAATCCCCACGCCGGCAGAACGCCGAACAAAACGCCGCTGGCCATACTCAACAACGCGGCAAAAGAGAGAGCGGCGAAATCCATGTGCAGATCCTGCAGGCGCGGAATGTCGAGCGGCGCTTTCCAGATGATGGCGGTGAGCGCCCACTGGGCGGCCAGAGCGCCCAGCAGGCCGCCAGCGGCCGCCAGCAGCAGGCTTTCGGTGAGCATCTGACGCACCAGGCGGGCCGTGCCGGCGCCGATGGCGGCGCGAATGGCCAGTTCCCGGCGGCGCCCCGAGGCGCGAGCCAGCAGCAGGTCGGCGAGGTTGACGACGACGATCACCATCACCGCGCCGGCCGCGCCCAGAAGCAAGGTGAGGCTGGTACGGGAACTGCCCGTCATCTGTTCTTGCAGGCCGGAGATGGTGGCGCGCAGTTCGGTCTTTTCGGGAAGCGTGCCGGCGATGGCGCTTTGGATCACGTTCAGATCGGCCGTGGCCCGGGAGATGGAAACACCGCGTTGGAGACGGGCCAGACAGCCGAAATCGAATTCGGCCATGATGGCAAGGTCGCTATCGGCGATGGCGAACGGTTTCCAGAGGTCGGCCGCGGCGTCGTAAGCATTCGACAGGCTCGCGGCGCTGGTAACCAGAGGCGAGCCTTCGAGCTGGTTTTCCGTGGGGATGCGGGCCTCGGGCGGCAGCACGCCAACCACCTCGTAAGGCGCGCCGCCGAGCAGAATCTTGCTGCCGACGATGGCTGGATCGCGATGGAAGCGGCTCGTCCACAGGCGGTCGCTGAGCACCACGACGTGGTCGCTGCCGGGCTGGTCTTCCGCTTCGGTGAACGTCCGTCCGAGCGCGGGCTGAATGCCGAGCAATGGAAACAGGCTGGGTGACACGCGCTGGGCGTTCACCAACTCGGGGTCGCCGCCGGAAGTGAGCGTGAAGCCAAGACCGCCGACCAGCGCCAAGCCATCGAACGAGCGGCTTTGTTTGCGCCACTCGCGGAAGTGCCAGGCAGCAACTGGCAGAGCCGGCCCGAAGCGGGCCCACTTGGGAACGACTTCCTGCACGGCCACCAGACGGTCCGGTTCCGGGTAAGCGAGCGGCCTCAGCAGGACGCCGTTGAAGACCGTAAAGATGGCGGTGTTGGCTCCGATGCCCAGGGCGAGGGTCAGCATCGCGATGACGGCGAAACCGGGGCTGCGCATCATCGTGCGCAGCGCATACCGGATGTCGAACCACATATTACTAAAGACGCTAAAAGCGGAAAAGAGTTGGCAATCTTGCGTTACGATCAGGGAAGATACCAAGCCGGATGCGTGCCGTGTCGAGACTCTCCAGGACCCTCGGCGTGATTTGTTACTGCGAAGGCAGGCAAGCGAAAGCCTGCCCCGCCAAAGGTTGCCAGAAATTGGGGCTGCTGCCGATCCTGCTGCTGCCGGTCCTGGCGATGGCGCAGCAGGCGCCCGTCGGGACCGAGATCTCCATTCGTCTCAAGAGCGCCGTCTCAACCCGGAGTTCCAAACCGGCCGACCCGGTGGAGGCGGTGATCATCGTCCCGGTAGTGGCGAATGGGCGGACCGTGATCGCCGCCGGCGCGGTGGTTCGCGGGACGGCAGAGAAAGTGGCGCAGCCCTCCGCGGCCGGCGAGCGCGCGGCGCTGCTGCTGTGCTTCACCGAACTTGAGGCCAGCGGCGCCCGGCGGGCCATTGTGGGGCGCGTCGAAAGCGTGGACAACGCCCGGGAAACAGTGGACGATCAGGGCCAGATCAACGGGATTCTGGCTTCGGAAACCATGACGGGCCGGTTGGACGCCTGGCTGAGCAGATTGAGCGACGAGTATACCGGATTGGCCGGCATTCTGAGTGCGGCGAAGAACGCCGTATTTCAGCAAGCTTCCACCGACATCAGCTACCTTCCGGGCGTCGAGATGACGTTGCGGCTCGCGGAGCCGCTCGATCCGCCGCCGGGTAAGACTGCGCCGTCTTCCGCTGGCGCCCGGCCGATTGCCGGCCGCGCCGCGCTGGCGCAACTGGTCTCGCGCCAGCCATTCCAAACCGTCGCGCAACGACCGCCCGAGCCCTCGGATATCACCAACCTGTTGCTGGTCGGGACCGAGGATACGTTGCGCCGCGCCTTCGCGGAAGCCGGATGGTCGGGCGCGGCGAGCTTGAATCCGCTGTCGAAGTTGGAGACGCTGCGGGCGCTGGGGGAGGATCGCGGTTACAGCGAAGCTCCCGTATCCGTACTTCTGCTGGACGGCAAACCACCAGACCTGGTCTTCGAAAAAACCAACAATACCTTCGCGCGCCGCCACCACCTGCGCATCTGGCGGCGGCCCGGCAGTTTCCGGGGCAAACCCGTCTGGGCGGTTGCGGCCACGCACGATATCGGCATCGACCTTTCGGAGGCGGAGCGCACCTTCATCCACCGGATCGATTCGCAAATCGATCGCGAACGCGACAAGGTGGTTGACGATTTGCTGTTCACCGGACACGTCGAGCGATTCGACCTGGTGGAACGGCCCGCGGTTCCACGGCAGGGACGGAATTCGACCGGCGATAGTCTGGAGACCGATGGCCGGATCGCTGTACTGTTGCTTCATTGACGGATATAATAGTGCCCACTTGCGTAACCTATATGAACCGTCATTTGGTGTTGACTGCCTGCTTATTCGTTGTGCCTTTCTCACTGGCCGCGGCATCTCCGGACGTCCACGGCGCGCTCCGGCGCTTGCCGCTGCGCTTTGAAGCCGCCGCGGACGGAAGGCTGGTGGCGCGCGAAGGGCCGTACAGCCTGATGGTGGAAGCGGGCCGGACCACCGTGACCGTGATCGATCGCACCAATCACCGCTCCGCCTCCGTGACCACCAAACTGGCGGGCGCGGAACCTACGTCGCGGCCGGTCGGGGCAGATCCGTTGGCGGCCCAAGCCACTTATCTTTTGGGTAATGATCCGGCGCGATGGCGCACCGGCGCTCCGCTGTTCGCCCGCGCCGTGTACCGCGGCGTTTATCGCGGCATCGACCTGGTGTTCCACGGCGACGCCGGCTCGCTGGAGTACGACTTCGTGGTGCAACCGGGGGCCAGCGCGCGGCGGATCGCGCTCGATATTTCGGGGGCCTCCGCGCTGCGCCTGGAATCGGACGGGGCGCTCGAAATCGCCACGCCGGCCGGCGAGATCCGCTGGAAGAAGCCGGAGGTCTACCAATGGAAAGACGGCGTGCGCCAATCCGTGGCCGGCGCGTTCGCCGTCCACGGCCGCCGCGTGACTTTCGCCATCGGCGCGTACGACCGCGGCCGGGAACTCGTGATCGACCCAACCCTCACCTACGCCACCTACCTCGGCGGTTCCGATAATGAAGGCAGCCGCGGCGTGGCCGTGGATGGCTCCGGTAATTTCTATGTCACCGGCTTCACGTATTCCCTGAACCTCCCGCACACCACCAGCACTTCCTTTCAGTCCTCTTATCACGGCGGCGGCGCCTTTACCGATTTGGGCGGCGACGCTTTCATCGCGAAGTACACGCCGGCGGGCGCGTTGGCGTACGTCACGTATCTGGGCGGCTCGGGCGACGATGCGGGTGCTGCCATTACGGTGGACTCGGCGGGGAACGCCTATGTCACGGGGTTCACTAACTCCACGGATTTTCCGACGATCAAGGGATGCTACCAGACCAAGTTTGGCGGGGCGGGAACCGGGCAGTATTCGCAGGCCTTCGGTGACGCGTTTGCCGTCAAATTGAATCCCGCCGGGACGGCGTTGGTCTACTCCACGTATCTGGGTGGATCGAACGACGAACAGGGCACTGCCATTGCCGTGGACAGCTCCGGCAACGCTTATGTCGGCGGCGCGACGCTCTCAACCAACTTCCCGACCAGCAGCGCCTATCAATCCGCCTTTGGCGGCGCCGGTGGCAGCCCCCCGTTCTGCTGCGGCTCCAACGCTCCTTTCATCAGCTTTGGCGACGGCTTTATCACCAAGCTGAACCCCACCGGCACCGGCGTGGTGTTCTCCACTTACTTCGGCGGAGAGTTGGATGATGCGGTGACGGCCCTGGCGCTGGACAGCTCCGGCAACGTGTACGTGGGAGGCAATACGCTCTCCACCAAGTTTCCCGTGCTCAACGCCTACCAGGGCAAGTACGGCGGGGCCGCGAGCGCCAGCGCACAACCGGTGATCACGACTGG
>Ga0187884_10000733_pt1 | contig 31918 bp, 22 predicted proteins | sample June2016WEW_20_4_FD_132983 | JGI IMG/M metagenome (GOLD analysis project Ga0187884, IMG submission 132983) | Peatland microbial communities from SPRUCE experiment site at the Marcell Experimental Forest, Minnesota, USA - June2016WEW_20_40 | ecosystem: Environmental > Terrestrial > Soil >...
CCTTTCAAGTGGGTGAAGACCGCGGACGAGATTCTGACGAAGATTGCCCGCTTCTGCGCTGACACCGTGGCTCGCCATGGCTAGTCGCTTATTACGCGAATTTAGGTTACGGCCGACTAGGATTGCTGAGCGGTAGGGAATCAGCGGGAACCTGAAAGGGAGAAAGCTGAAGCCGGAGTCTTCTTGGTTTTCGCTTTGAGCTTTCAGCTTTCCGCTGATTGCCTCATCCGCGGTAGCCAGCGAGGGACAGACCGGTAGTACTCGTCGTAGCTGGCGCCGAAGGTCTTTCTCAACTGTCGCTCCTCATAGAGCAGCACTCGCAGATGGAACAGCACCAGCAACAGTGCTGCGTAGCCCAGCACAGGGATCGAGTCGAAGAGCACCGCCTCACCGAGAATGATGCTGATGACGCCAAGGTACATGGGGTTGCGAACGTAGCCGTAGAGGCCGCGCGTCACCAGCATTCGCGGCGGATCGTACGGCGCCGGCGTCCCTCGTCCCGATACAGCGAAATCCCGGGCGCACCAAAGATATATTATGATCCCGGCTGAGAGCGGCAGGAGACCGAGCGGGCGCAGCACGGGTGAGAGGCCCAGCGCGCACTCGATATCCGAGTGCAGCAGGATGTAGGGCACCAGGACGGTGACGGTCCCCGGGATGAGCGCGGTGAAGACGGCGACTCGTAGGAAGAGCATATCCGCCTCTACTATCGCAAGGCCTCAAGGCCTGGAAGCAGCGGCACGTTGCGGTAGTTCTCGGCAAGCGATTCTTGGGGTAGAAGCATTTTGTGCTTCGCCTGACGCAGACGCCGACGAAGTTTGTCCTTGAAGATGCTGGCCTTCGCCCCTGATCTTCCGCTAATATTGGCGCGCTGAGGGGTACGGTGAGGCCAGACTTGGACAACGGTAATGACCGTTTGAACACGGTCGACGCGCTGAACCTGATGAGCATTTTCCTCCTGGCCGTCCTGGTAGCGTTTTTTCGCAGACAGCTTGGGGGCGAGGCACTCTGGCTGCTGGGCGTACTGGCAAGCCTGTCGTTGTTCATTCTGTTGTCGGTCTTTTTGTCCGGGCGGCGGTTGGTATGGCGCGTGGTGCACGATTTCGCTCCGGTGCTGACCGTCCCCGTACTGTTCAATACCCTGGGGCCGATCATCGACTGCGCGAGCCCGAACCGCTGGGATTTGCAGTTGGCGCAAGTAGATGCGCGAGTGTTCGGTGAGTTCGCAACTATGTGGCGCGGGGTGCTGGGGCGGCCGGCGTGGCTGACCGACCTGACCTATCTCGCCTATGTGGGCTACTATGTAACGCCGGTGGCGCTCGGTGTTGTGCTGTACCTCAAGAGACCGAGGGATGAATTCCAGCAGTTGGTGTTCACCGTAGTGGTGACGTTCTACGCTTCCTACGTCGGCTATTTCATCTTCCCCACGCTTGGGCCGCGCGTCCCGCTCGGCAGCGAGGCGCTGATCGTTGGCGGAGGGGCGATCAGCCACGCCGTGCGACTGTTCATCGAGTACGTCGAGCGCACCCGTACCGACGCGTTTCCGAGCGGGCACACCGCCGTCGCGCTTGTATGTCTCTACTTCGCGTGGCGCACATCGCCGGCGGCGTTCGCTGTTTTCACCCCGCTCGCGGCAGGAATTGTGTTCTCGACCGTGTATCTGTACTACCACTATGTCGTCGACGTAGTGGCGGGAGCTGCGCTTGCCGCCGGGTGCATCTGGCTGGGCCCGCGCTTGGAGGTGGCGCTCGAACCTCGCGAGATCTTCGAACGCTTCGGCACCCGGCTGGGATTGTGGTGAGCACCGCCGGTGACCGCCCATCGCAATGGACCGGGCCGTTGAGCGCTACGATCCGCGGCCGCTCCGGGACGAACCCTGAAGCGACCCTCAGGTTTCGCCAAGCACCGCTGCCTGCACCGCCCTCGCGTCCGCGGCATCGGGCGTCAGCTCACTGTGGCAGGCATGCTTCTCACCGATCACAGGCAATGGCCGCACGCGCTGCTGCAGCACCTTGAGCCCCTCGGGTCCTATTCCGGGACTGGGGACGGACTTGCGCTCCGGCTGGAATTCCGGGTCCTTGCCGCTGGCGAACGCGTCGATCTCCTTCGAAATCCGCATGCTGCACCAGTCGTGACCGCACATTGCGCAGAAGTCGGTGTCGACCGCGAGATCTTCGTCATGCAGCGCCCGCGCCGTCTCGCCATCGAAGGCGAGCTCGAACTGCTTCGGCCAGTTCAACGCGGCGCGAGCCCGTGACATATCGTCATCCCACTGCCGCACCCCCGGGATGCCACGGGCGATGTCGCCGGCGTGGGCCGCGATCTTGTACGCGATGCAGCCGGCCTGGACGTCCTGCGCCTTGGGCAAACCGACGTGCTCTTTCGGTGTGACGTAGCAGAGCATGGCGGCGCCGGCGCGCGCCGCTTCCGTAGCCCCGATGGCGCTGGTGATGTGGTCGTACCCCGGGAACACATCGGTAACCAAGGGGCCGAGGACGTAAAACGGCGCGTCGTCGCAGACGCGCTGCTCCAGCTGCATGTTGAACGCGATCTGATCGAGCGGCACATGTCCGGGACCTTCCACCATGACTTGGACCCCTGCTGCGCGCGCGCGGTGCACCAACTCACCGAGGGTGTACAGCTCCGCGAGCTGCGCCGGATCGGAGGCGTCGGCGCAGCAGCCCGGGCGCAAGCCGTCGCCCAACGAGTACGTGACGTCGTACTCGCGCATGATGGCGCTGATCTCGTCGAACATGTCGTACATCGGGTTTTGCTTGTTGTGGTGGATCATCCACTTCGCCAGCAGCGACCCGCCGCGCGATACTACACCGGTGACGCGGTTCTTGATCAGCGGCAGGTGTTCGCGCAGGACGCCGGCGTGGATGGTGAAATAATCGACCCCTTGCTGCGCTTGCCGTTCTACTTCTTTGAGGATGTCATCGTAGATGAGGTCCTCGATGCCGCGGCCGACGATCATGCTGTAAATCGGCACCGTGCCGATCGGGATGGTGCTGTGGTCGATGATCGCCTGCCGGCACTCGTGCAAGTTGCCGCCGGTCGAAAGATCCATCAACGTGTCGGCGCCATATTTCTGCGCCCACTGCAGCTTCTCGACTTCCGCTTGCGTGCCGCTGCTCACCGGCGAGGCGCCGATGTTGGCGTTGATCTTGGTCGTGATCATGCGGCCGATACCGGTGGGGTCCAGACCCTTGGGGGCGCGCTCGCCGCGCATGAACTCCGGGTCGCTGATCACTTGCCAGCGCTGCGCCACCGTCTGGTTCACCCAGTAAAGCGCGCCGCGGGTCTCGGGATGCCCGATGGCGGCATCGGGGTACCTCGGCGTGCCATTGCCGTTGGCAGCGGACGTTGGGGCCTGCCCCGCGCTGCCGGCTAGGTGCCGCACATTGGCCGGGATCACCAGCCGGCCATGCGTCACCTCATCCCGGATGAATTCGGGCGTTGTGTTTTCGCGCACCGCCACGCGGCGTATCTCGGGGCTGATGATGCCCTGGCGCGCGGCCTCCAACTGCGTCATTGCTGCCTCTCCTTATCTATGTGCTCAAAGCGGCCAGCCGAGGGCGCTCTTGCACCGCAACTTAACCTTACGCCGTGGCTTCCGCAGCTTCAAGCCGGACACAAGCTTCCCGCGCGATCGGGGGACCGGCGGTAAACACCCGCCTCACCCCGCGCAGAGACAAACGCCGCGTTTTCTGGCAGGCTTATCAGTGAGGGGGAAACGAAGGTGCCGGCATGGCTGGAGTGCCGTGGCCGGAGTGATGAGCGACGAATGCTGAAGAATGAAAGGATGAAGCGGGTGAGGGCTCAGTGGACGTCGCGGCTGGGGCATATTATGTAAGGAGGCCGGGACAGCAAAAAGGAGGAGAACATGGAGGAGATCCGATTTGACGACATTGAGAAGCTGCGCAGCAAGATCAGCGACACCTTCGGGCCGTTCGGGTCGCAGATCGAGGTGACACAGGAGATGATCAACAAGTTCGCTGACCTCACCGGTGACCACCAGTGGATCCACACCGACGTCGAACGCGCGAAGCGCGAGAGCCCGTTCCGGCAGACGATCGCGCATGGCTTTCTGACCCTTAGCTTGCTGCCGGTCCTGCGTGCCAGCTCCCAGTATCAGATCGCCGGTTACGGGAACGCGACGAATTACGGCGCCGACAAGCTGCGCTTCGTCGGCCCGGTGCCCGCGGGCTCGAAGGTTCACGCGCGCTCGCGGCTGGTGGCGGTCGAGGCGAAGCCCAGAGGGACGCAGATCACGCAGGAAACCAACGTGCATGTCGTCGGCAACGACAAACCAGCGCTGATCTACGTGGGACTCGTGCTGTATCACCCGCCGATGAAATGATGGAAGAAACCCCTCCTGGCCTCCCCCTGGTATGGGGAGAAACCTCCTTGCCCTCCCTACGAAAGACGGCTCCGGGGAGGTTCCCCAACCGGTTTCGAGTGCTGGGACAGCGCGGATTCAGCTTCGTGGCGGTGTTGCTGGCGCTGCTGATCGCCGCGGCGCTGTATTTCGGCTACTTCCATTTCCAGAGCGTCACTGGTGAGCGCGCAAAGGGCATCGCAGCGATCAACGCTGCGCGCGCCATTACATGCCGCACCAATCGGCAGACCATAGAACGGGAGATCGTACTGTGGTCGGTCAACCATCCAGATGAAGTCCCGACACTGGCTGCGTTGCAGGCGGAGGGGTTGCAGATTCCGTCCTGCCCCGAAGGCGGTCGTTACGAGATCGTCGGGCACGAGGTGCACTGCAGCGTACACCGGTAAGTGCCGCCTCGATGTGGTCTAGCAGGCCGCACCCTCACCGCCCGCAGAGGTACGTTGGGGCCCCGGGAGCTGCGCTTTCGCATGCTCCAGCACGACGCAAAGGCCGTGCGTTTACTTGTTGACTAACGCTTGGCAGTTGGGTTATAGGGGGGCGACGAGGGTGGAATAAGGGGCGAGTCAGCGCAGTTGAACTGCGCCAAGGCTAGGAATCGGGGGGGCACTTGATGCTCGGGAAGATTCTTCGGGGGGTAGCTGTATTGCTGGTGCTCGGAAGTGGTCCGTCTTTCGCGGCCAGCCTGCCGACTACTTTGGATAACGTGGTCATCCTGGCCCGGGACAGCTTGAGGCTTGGTTTCGACTCCAAACTTGCCAGCGGCCAAGTTGTCGTCAACAACACGGGTGGGGTGCTGACAGTCCGCCCGAGGGCTGGGGCGCTGCAAGACACCGAGATCATCGCTGATATCGTCGCTGTTCAGGCGACGGCCAATCAGAAGCCGGAACTGTTCGACATTTTCACGAATTCATTTCTCAACGGAGCCAACGCAATCATCGACGATGTCGTCGTATCTCCGCCCGGCGGATGGCTGCCGCTCTTCCCTTTCCCGAGTGCCCCGGTAGTAACACCCGGGACTGATTCCTGCCCGAGTCAAACCGGGAGAACGGGTAATTGCACCGTTCGGCGCCGAAACGGACCGGTTACACTACCGCCGGGCGATTACGGCAAGATCAAGCTGAGCGGGTACGCGGTACTCTACCTTGAAGGGGGAGCGTATAACATCGAGTCTCTGAGCTGCGGTGCCTTTTCGCACGTCCTTGTGAACGGCACTACGACCCTTAACGTGCAAGGAAATGTGTCCTTTGCTCCGTTCTCGACTTTTGAACCGGCTGATGTGAGTTTTAACCCACGCTGCGTCGTGCTGAACGTTGCCGGTAATCGCGTCCTGTCGGTGTTCGCCACCATTTCCGCCAGCATCAATGCACCCGATGCGACTGTAAACCTGGCAATCCAGACGGTCTACACCGGCAACCTGGTCGGGAAGAAGGTACGTGTGGGGGCTGAGGCGACGCTGCAAGCTGCTGACCCGTTGCTGTCACCATGCCCGGAGTCGTGATGCGCCTCGGCCTGCGCGCCAGCTGTCTCGCTGCTGCATTGTTGCTGGCGGTGTGGCCTACAGTGAGCGCCGGACAGTCGTATCAGCTCGACGACTATGTTGTCGTCGGCGAACAGAAGGTAGAGTTCGGCGCTAACGTAGTGATTGCCTCGGGGAATCTTGCTGTCGACGCAGTTGGTGGGGAATTGAACTCGCAGATTAACCTGATAACGGGTGACGGCGCGAACCTTGTTGCTGACCGAGCTCGAATCAGGGGAAATTCTTCCATATATTCGATCTTCGCCAATGACTTTCACAACACCGGACCACTAGTCATACGGGGGGCAAGCGGGGCTATTCCGTTCCCGCCGCCCGTGCTAAGCGACTATCCCTCCACCACGCTAGCGCCGCCGGGAATTAACAATATTGTAACTCATTCCTGGATAACTGAAACCGTGCGCTCGGGTAGCTACCTAGACGGTAAGCTTGGTGTTGGTGCTACCTGGGTGCTCCTCGGGGGCACATACAATTTCCGGACTCTCAAGCTGGGTTCGTACGCCCGTCTGTTGTGCACGGCGCCCACCGTGGTCAACATCAGCGATCGCGCATCCTTCGGCGCTTTGGTCGTTGTCGGACCCATAGTGACGGGAACTCGGCCGGAAGATTTCGTGATAAACGTGGCTGGTTCCCGGGTCGGCATCAAGCAGCGAGCGAACATCGCGGCCCGCATTATTGCTCCGCAAGCGACTCTGTCAGTTGGGTTCGCGGGTGTCATCAAGGGGCAACTCGTCGCCAACAGGATCCGCCTCGGTGCTAGCACCATAGTTTCAGCCCAACAGTTGGCTGGGCCCTTTGAGGTCCGCACCATGGCTCCGACGCCGACACACACTGCGACGCAGACCTTGACGCCGACGATTACGCCGACTCCGACGCCACCTCCGACACCGACATTCACCTTTACCCTAACTAAAACTCCGACCGCCGCCTCCACCGGAACACCTACAGCGACCAGTACGAAGACGTTCACGCCAACCAAGTCCCCAACGCCGACGTCGACTTCAACCTCAACACCCACGTTCACAGCGACGCCGCGGCCGAGCGACACGCCGATTCCCACGGCAACGTACACGCCGGTGCCAACCGACACCAGGACCCCGACGCGGACGGCAACGAACACGCCGACATCGACTCCAACCCCAACGCCGCCGTTCACAGCGACGGCGCTGCCGAGCGACACGCCGCTCCCCACGGCGACGAATACGCCGGTGCCGACCGCAAGCGGCACGCCGACGCCCACGCCAAGCAATACGCCGACATCAACCGCAAGCTACACCTCGATGCCAACCGCAACCGGCACCGGCACTCCAACACTGACGCCAACGCGCACTTGGACAGCGACCGCGACTGCAACCGGTACTGCCATCCCAACCGCCACCGCTATCCCGACCAACACGGCAACGAGCACACCGCTGCCGAGCCTCACCCCGACGAGCACGTTCACTTCAACGAACACTCCGGTGCCGACGTGGACTCCGACGTGGACTCCAACCCCAACGCCGCCGTTCACAGCGACGGCGCTGCCGAGCGACACGCCGCTCCCCACGGCGACGAATACGCCGGTGCCGACCGCGACCGGCACGCCGACGCCCACGCCAAGCAATACGCCGACATCAACCGCAAGCTACACCTCGATGCCAACCGCAACCGGCACCGGCACTCCAACACTGACGCCAACGCGCACTTGGACACCGACCGCGACTGCAACCGGTACTGCCATCCCAACGGCCACCGCTACCCCGACCAACACGGCAACGAGCACACCGCTGCCGAGCCTCACCCCGACGAGCACGTTCACTTCAACGAACACTCCGGTGCCGACGTGGACTCCAACGTGGAGTGCCACCTCAACACCCACGTTTACAGCGACGCCGCTGCCGAGCGACACGCCGCTCCCCACGGCGACGAATACGCCGGTGCCGACCGCAACCGGCACGCCGACGCTAACGCGAACGTATACCTGGACACCGACCGCGGCCAAGACTGCGACCCAGACCGCAACCGCTACCTGGACCAAGACGGCAACACAAACCAGGACACCGACCCCGACCGGTCACTGTGGGGAGTCCGCGTCCGCGGCCGCGATTTGTGGTGACGGTATCGTCGAGCCTGGGGAACAGTGCGACGATGGCGCTTTGAACGGCACGCCCGGCGACGGGTGCTCAAGTGAGTGCCGCTACGAGGACCACGATCAACTTCTGGGAGCGCAGTTCTGCACCTTGTCCCAGGGCGCTTGGGGAGCCCCGAACGGGATTGCAAACGGACCGGGCGGGTTTGTTACCCGCTACCCGCAGATCCTGCCCATCACGATTGGCGGACCGGGCAGATCGACGACAGTAGACACCCAGGCCGCGCTCATGGCGTACCTACCTGCGGGCGGGTCGCCGGGGGCCCTCTATCCGGGCGTCCGTACCTTCAGTGCGCCGGGGGACGTGGAGGACGACGGTGGCGGGGTTCTGAAGGGTCAGGCGACCGCATTGACGCTGGCCTTCCGTCTTTCGGAGGACGGTGGAGCGCCCCAGTACTTCGGTGAACTGGAATTGCCGCGTCTCGGTTTCTGCACTCAGGGTCTGACGCCTGGAAACGACGGCCTCCTCGGTACTGCCGACGACGAGCTCGACCCGGACGATCCCATTGCCGGACCGTTCGTATTCCCTGCGAGTGTCGCCGTGAACCAAACCACGGTAAAGGACGTGGTCGTCATGGCCAACCAGTACCTGCGGGCTGCGAGCAGCGCACCGTCGATCGGCGACCTCAACACTGCGGTGACGATGCTGAACCAGGCATTCGACGGATGCCGCCGCGTCGTGCAGTGCCAGTAGCGGCTCAGTACGAAGGCAAACAGACTAACTGAATCGTGTCCGTGTCTTTGGATAGGTGGCCGCTGCCCGCCATGGGTACGGCAGACGTAGCCATCTTGAGAATGCGAGTGCCGAAGACCGACCCGGATTGAGTGAGCGGTACGTGTATTTGTTCCACTGCCGTGCAACGCTCGCCGCCTGCCACCACACCCGCGAGGGAAACTGACTGTAACGGGCACAATCCGTCGCTTAGCCCCGGTGAGGAGTCACAGTCGGTATCCTTCTGGCACGGACGCTTACGGATTCCTGCAGCGCACACGCCAGTGCCGCCACCGGGATTCAGCGCTGCCACACCGGCAGCGATCGCCGCAGCGTTGGCTGCGTCGACGGGATAATGGCGGCGCCGCACGAGCCCGGGCCGAGTGATTTGGAAGAGCACCACGTCCGGTGGAGTACAGGCCGGTGCACCTTCCCGGTCGACTAGACTCGGGTCCGTCACGGCGAAGCAAATCCCTAAATTGAACGTGCAAGTGCCGTCCGCCGTCCCATCAGCATCACATGCCGACCCGTCGGTACAGGTGAGCAGCGGCACCTTAGCTTGCGTCCGACCCACCGTTGGACCGTCCAGAACCAGCCACTCTGCATAGCAATCTGTGCGTGCTGCACCCCCGCCGGACAAGCACACAGCACCTGGACTCGAGCAGGTTGCTTGCCCGCCGCTGACGGTCACCGTGATCGGCGGCGCTGCACCGCGGTTCCCCGCGATAGCGTAAGCCGTGGCACTCAGGGCGTGGGGACCAGCCGCCACCGATGCTGTGTCCCAACTCGCCGTGAAGGGGGGAGCACTCGTTGAGGCCACCACGATGCCATCGACGGCATAGTCCACTCTCGCCACCACCGCTTCATCGGTGATGTTGACGGCTAGGGGCACGGTGCCTTCAACTGCGGCCGTATCCGGTGGCGTTGCGATGCTGACCACAGGCGTTGGGGGATTGGGCGCATCTGACAGCTCAACGGCTTGTGTCACGGCGCGCCCCACGTTTAGCCGTCCCCAGCCGAAGTGGGGATCGACCCCCGGCGCACCGCGGTCGTCGCTCGCCAGTTCGAGGATTGCGGCGACCTCCTGAGGTTGCAATTCCGGGTTGAGGGAGAGTACGAGCGCGGCGGCGCCCGCAACGAACGGCGACGCCGGCGATGTGCCGGTCGAGTCGCTGTAACCTCCGCCGAGATCTGTGGTCAAAATGCCTACCCCGGGCGCGGCCAAACTGATCCAAGGCCCGTAATTCGAGAATGTCGCGGCTGAATCCCCGACATCCGTCGCAGCAACCGCAATGACCCCTGGGTACGCTGCCGGGTACGCCGGGACGGAAAAGCCATCGTTTCCAGCGGCGGCCACCAGTACAACGCCGTGATCCAACGCGTAGGTCACTGCAGTCGACAGGGTCGATGAATCGACCGCGCCGCCGAGACTGAGGTTGATAACACGTGCACCGTTATCGGTGGCGTAGACGATTCCTTGCGCGATGTCGGCGTATGTCCCCGCCCCGGTTGAATCCAGTGACTTAATGGGCATGAGCCAGGCGTTCGGGGCAACGCCGATGATCCCGAGATCGTTGAAGCCCGTGGCAGCGGCGATGCCAGCCATGCGGGTGCCGTGCCCGTTGTCGTCCATGGCGTCAGATGCGTCAGTAAGGGTGTTGTAACCGGCAACGATGCGGTCAGATAAATCGGGGTGCGAGATATCGATGCCGGTATCGACAATCGCAATCGTGGTTCCGGTGCCAACTGTTGTGTCCCAGGCTGCGGGCGCGCTGACTGTGAACAGCCCCCACTGCTGAGGATAGAGGGGATCATTCGGTAACGCGTCGGCGGTGACGATGTAGTTGCGCTCCACGAAACGGAATGCGCCCGAACTTTGCAGATTGTGTTCCGCCGCCGCCCGCCGCCCCGGCAGGGTCTTCACCACCATAATACCAAGCGGCGCGATCTCTCTGCTGGTCACCACCGTCTCGGCCGCCAAGACGGCGTGCGCCACATGTTTCGCAGTTGCCAAGGGACGCACCAATAACTCGTCAGGGACCCAACGGAGCGGCCGCAATGGCGCGGCGTCGGCACGGCCGCACACAAACCACCCGCACACCAGAAACATACTTACTGCCGCCAGCCTTTTGCTCGCTGCCCTAGGCATGAGCGACGCCGGAGCATGAGACGTGCCCAATCATCCGACGGGGCACGTCGGTTAATTATGTCGGTTTCGTGGTGGCTTGGCGTCGTTGGCGAAGCTGATGCTCATGTTGTGTCAGCGTCACGCGGCGTGAACTTGACGGCTTCCGGGAATGTGATGGGGGCGCGGCCGTCCAAAGTACATGTCATATGCTTTTCTCTTTGCCATGCTGCAGCACAGCCCCTGCTTCCGAGCGTTGGGCGCGCAATCCGTTTTCGTGCTAGCGTCCGGCTGTGGCTAAGCACGTGGGCAGTAAGGTGCTCTGGATCATCGCAGCTGTGGCCGCCGTGGTTGTCGCCGTCTTGTTTCTACGACGCCCGCCCTCTAGTGAGCCGCCGAGATTACAACCGGCATCAATGGACGGATCGGAGCCGTTCTTCGGCCCGTGGCTCAAGTTCGAATCTGAGGAGGCCGGTGGACAGGCGCAGCTGCAGCACGGCTATCTCGATCAGATCCTGGCGCATCAGGTCTTTCAAATTCCGCCACAGGACTTGCCGCCGATGCAGGCGCGCGAGATGCTCCTCGACGACGATAAGCTCCTGCTGTCGTCAGGGCGGCGGCTGTGGAATCACGAACTGGTGAACCAACCGGGCCTGGCCGGGAAGTTCTGTTACTTGCATTCGAGTTTCTGCCTCAAACGGCTCTTCGATGTGCAGTTCTTCGTCGATGGCAAGCCCATCGTCATCTACGACAACCAGTATCGCATCGAGCGCACGCCGAGCCATACGCGGGTGCAGTACGCTCTCGGCCCGGTGAATATCGATGAGTACAAGTACATCACCTCCGACGACCGCGCGGTGTGCACGTATCGAGGCAGCTCCGCCGATCACAACCGGCACCAGCTGGACATCGAGGTGCTGGCACCGTACCTCACGATGCCCAGCAGCGACGATGATGCGAGATTCCCGCTGCTCGGAAGCGGCACGATGCAGGGCATCCCGGTGTTCGCCTACCTCGACGCGCCGGGCTTTTCCCGTCTGGACAGCGCCGCGATCCATTTGCGTAGTACAATCGAGCTCAAGCCCGACGGCGGCGCCACGCAGACGCAGGTGGCGGTCAGCTTCGAGAACCGGCGCCGCGACGGCCCCGCGGCGGATCTGCCGGACGATCTGCTTGCACAGCACGAGGCTGAGTATAACCGTTGGTTCTTCGACAACGTGCCGTACTTCGACGCTTCCGATCCGGCCTTCAAGAAGATGTGGTACTACCGCTGGTGGGTGGTGCGCTTCAACATGACGCAGGCGGATACTCCCGACCTCAAGGGCTACCGCTTCTACGAGGGCAAGCTGGGGTTCGACAACGAAATCTCCTTCGCCGTCCCCGCGCAGCTGAAGGAGCTGTCCTACTTGCGCAATCCGGAGTTCGGGTTGCAGCAGGCCGAGAACAGCTACCGCAACCTGTCGTCGGGGGCGGTGGTCGACCCGCCGGGAAGTCCGTACTGGGGAGAGACGTACTCGCATTGGATCGCCGCGGCGGTAGCCGAGTTCAACCGTGTACACCCGATCCCGCTGGAGCGCTTGAATAAGCTCCTGCCGGCGATGGCCGGTGACGTCCGCTCCTGGTTGTCGCAGTTCGACAGCGACGGCGACGCACTCCCGGAGCGGTCGAAGCCACGCGTCACAGGGTACGACCTCGACATCCTCTCGTATTGGTTCTTCAGTGGGACGAAGCTCGATCTGACGGTGGACCCGCCCAACCTGGAGCGCGTCGATTTCGCCAGCTTCGTCTACGCCAACGCGCGCGCCGTCGCCGAACTGGCGCGCGTCGCCCACAACACGGTGCTGGCTTCCGAGTTCGACGCGGTCGCCGACCGTGTTCGCACCGCGACGCTGCAGCAGCTGTGGGACGACGACACGCGTTTCTTCTACCCCCAGCGCGCGTCGGACCACACCCGTGTGCCGATCCGCGAGCTGCACGGCTTCTTCCCGTTCACCACCTTGCTGGCGCCGGACGAGCCCCGCTACCTCGAGGCCCTCGAGAAATTCGTCGACCCGGAGGAGTTCTGGGCGCGTTTCCCGCCGGTGATCACCAGCCAATACTACTATCGGCGCTGGACCTGGGAGATGGACGGCCTGAGCCGCAACATCGCCCCGCACCCGATCAGCATGGGGGCACGGACGCTGTTGCAGGTGTTGAAACATTATCACCAGAACATCATTAGGCCCGATCATTTCATGGAGCTGATGGGGCGCTACACGGCGTTGATGTATCCTGGAGTGAATCCGTACGACCCTTTGTGGCGACCAAATGCGCACGAGTACTACTCGAAGTGGGAGCCGCACCAGGTAACGAACCATCCCAAGCCGTCCGACATTTCGCACGACTTCCATTCGATGTACTGCGCGCTGATCGTAGAGGGGGTGGTCGGACTGACGCCGCGTTCCGACGGCAAGATCGAGCTGCAGCCGGCGGCGTTGCAGTGGGAGCATTTTGTGCTCGATCGGCTGCGCTACCACGACAAGGACCTCACCATCGTCTGGGAGCGGCCCGGCGGGCAGGTGCGCTATCGCGGGTATCCGCAAGGCTTCTCGCTGTACATCGACGGCCAGCGCGCCTTTACGCGCGACCGTCTGAGCCATGTGATCTACGACCCCACCACCGCCACGGTGGAAGACGTCGCCGGTCCCTCGCCGGAGCCGTAAGCCGGGCTATCCGGCCTTGCTCTTGTCCTTCACAGAGCTCGAAATGCTTCTTCCCGATGAACGCGCCACTTACCGCGCTGGGAGATGCAGGCGGCGTTCGAAGGCCAGGCGTGATGGTAGGGGCTCACGCTGGTCACTCACGACCGGCGCATGGAGCCCTACGACGTCGAAATCCTGTGGACGTGAAGGGTCTTCAGGAAAGTTTGAACCGAACCATTTGAGCACGCTCCAGAAAGGCTGTTCATCCTTTCATTTCTTGCCACGTCAGCCGAGGTGGAATACCCGTCGCGCATTTTCCGACAAGAAGAGCTGTTTGGCCTCGTCGCTAAGAGCAAGCGATTCCAGTCCTTCGAAGCAGGCCGATGCCGTGAGCATCGGATAGTTCGTGCCGAACATCACCTTCTTCGCACCACGCCCGCGCATGAACTCGACAAAGTCGGCCGGGAAGCGCGTCGCCTTGTACGCCGACGTGTCGATGTAGAGGTTCGGGAACTTCGTCGCCAGCGAGATCATCTCCTGCGTCCAAGGCGCACCGATGTGGCCGGCAACGATCCGCAGGTCGGGAAACTCCAGCGCGACGTTCTCCAGATACGGAATCGGACGGCCCGGTTCCGATGTCATAAGAGGGCCCGTATGACCGACCTGCAGGTAGAACGGCACATCGAGCTCGATGCACTCCACGTAGAGCGGGTAATAGCGGCGGTCATCGGGTGGGAGGCCCCATAGCCACGGTACGACGCGAAGACCCCGAAAGCCGAGTTCCCGCACACAGCGCCGCAGCTCTCGGACCGCCTCCATCGGCCGCGCGAGATTCACCGAGGCAATACCAACGAGGCGGCCCGGATGCTCACGAACGAACGAGGCAACTTCGTCATTGTCGATCAAGGCGCCGTGCGGGCCCCACCACGCCGCCACCAATCCGACCTCAACACCCGCCTGGTCCATCGCCCCGATCGTCGTCGACAGCGGGATCTCTGGAATCGACTCCTGCCGTGCCCACCGTCGGAGGGATTCAAAGAAGGGCTGCTCGAGGAAGCGCCGCGTCGGGTGCTGCATCCACACATCAACAACTCGTAGGCTCATGGGCGCGTGCTCTCTATCCACAGTCCATTGCTGCTCCACACCGTCGTGGATTGCAATGATCATGCTCGCAAGATCCCTTGCCTCGCTTGAAGTCGGGATGAATCTGAAGGTGAGGTGCGCCGCCACCCTCGGCAAGCTGACTCCCGAACGACGTGGAGGCGCAGCTCTACTTCGGCTCCCTCGACTCGAACCGCGAGATCGGGCCGAGAAGTAGGGGAGGTGTGGGGGCACGCGGCTTGTCGGCTGGCTCCCGATTTTCTATTGAGGGTGAGGGATGCCTGGCTCATTGTCGGTTGCTGATAGAGAGGGGCATGCAATGGCAGAGGGAGCTGCGGAGATTCAACGGCGCAGATTGGAGGATTACGTGGTTCTCGCCCGGCAAGGAAAGCGGGTGCGAGTCGATGTCAAGCTCAGGAAGTAAGTGGTTCCGCAGAAGGTGCATCCGGAGCAAACAACGGATTTGCGCGATGAGATCGGCATGTATCTACTGTTGGCAGACTTCACGCTTACGGCAGAGGGCGAGAGCAGCGTGGTAACTAAAGTCTATGCCTTCGGGGCTCAGGGAGAGCCCTTGGAGCATGCCAGGGTCAGCCGGAGTATCGCTACCGCGCGACTGAAAATGGATTACAAGCGATTGAAAGATGCCAACATCGCAGTCGATGAGAAGTACTTCTAGTCGGCCTGTATCAGAAGTGCGCTGAGTATTTCATCAGCTCGCACCCCGCCCGGTGCTGGGAGTGGCTTTGCACAAGACGTGTGAACAGCAGCTGTCATGCCCGCGAAAAAGCCTGCCCCCGCGAACGCGTGGGGCGGACTCCCGGTGGCGCGGGACACTAGCGTGACACGCGCGTCTCGAGGACCTCGTGAAGAAGCACTTACGTGAGCTGCTCGACACCAGGCGAATCGAAGAGATCATCGATCTCGCGGGGCGCCAGAGACGTGTGTTGGGCACCCTTCTTTCTCTCACCTTCGACGCCGAGCCGCTGATCGCGTGGCGGGCGGTCGAGGCCATGGGAGCCGCTGCCGCTCGCATCGCCGACGACGATCCGGAATATGTCCGCGAGCATCTCCGCCGTCTGCGATGGCTCATCAGCGACGAATCCGGCGGCATCTGCTGGCATGCCCCGGAAGCCATGGCGGAGATCATCCGTCGAAGACCGGCGATGTTCCCCGACCACATCCCCATCGTCGTGTATCTATTGCGAGTCATGGAGGAAGAAGACCTGGTGCGCTTTCGTGCCGGTATACTCTGGGCCATCGGCAGACTGGGGGACATCGCCGCCCGCGACATCGACGCGGTCCTCCCAGCGATGGCCGCGTGCCTCGACCACTCGGACCCTCAGGTCCGGGGCATGGCAGTCTGGTGCCTTGCACAATCCCGGCGAAGCGAGCCCCTGAAGGCTCAAAGGGACCTGCTTTCCGACGAGGGGACCGCGGTGCTCTATCTGGACGGGCATCTTGCCCGCCGGAGCGTGGCCGAACTGGTGCGCCAGGCGTTGACGTAACTTCAGACTGTCGGCTGTCTGACTGAGGCGGATTCGGCCACCATTTCGCAGTCGGTCAACGCGCAGCTGGCGGCCGGCGTTGGGTGTTGCTCGATTTGCGCCTGCTCACGCGGGCGTCTTCTCCGTCTGCGACTCGTCCGTGCATTGGTTCTGGCCCTGTTCGTCCATGAGGAACTGTTGCACGTCATCGGGCGACGGACGCACGGCGCTCAGCGGCTGCTGCTTGCGTCGTGCTTCGATCGCGCCCAGCCGGTCCAGCAAGCCGGCGACATCCTTCCACGTTGCAGGTCGGTCGCGCTGAACGTGCCGGACGTAGTCGCCGCTGGCCGTCCAGTAATTCGCCAGCGGCCGATAGAACTGGAGCACCGTCAGTTCCTCGTCCAACGCTCCGCGGTTCATGAGCAGCGTCAGCTGGTCGAAGAAATCGAGCACGGCGTTGACGTCGGTGCTCGGCTTCCTCGCGAGCAGCGCTGTCGCCGCAGCGCTACGGAGATCCAGCATGGCGGGCGAATTCCACTGGTCGTCGACATGCCAGAACGCCTCGACCTTGGCTTCCAGGCGTGCGGACCGGACCTCCTCGTGTACCTCCCACGCCACGAGCCCCGCCGTTGCCACGGCCGCCAGAGCAGCGATGGCGGCGAGGAGACTGACGATGATGGCAAGGTCGACCTTGCCTGCGCGGCTACATTCCATGTGCCCGGCCTAGCAGCGCCTCAGCCCTGACTCAAGAAGCGGCGCGACCGCCTCGGGCGAGCAACCAGGCGTGGGCCAATCTACGCCGGGAAACGCCCTTGACGATCGTCTCCACTCCTGGCAGGGAGAAACGGCAAAGCTTAAAAAGGGGGCAACCCATGTTCATGGCGATTCAAGGGCGGCAAGCGATATCGGTGCGTCACCTCTTTGCAGCACTCGTTACAGCGGGCGTGATACTACTCGCTGCGCGCGGCGCGCGGGCGCAGGTACCGTGCGAGGATTGCGACCAGTGCATGACCAGTTGCGTTTGCCAGGCAGACGGCAGCTGCCAAGGCGTTCCGAAGCCGAACGGCACCGCCTGCAACGACGGCAACGACTGCACAACAGTCGATACCTGCCAGTCCGGCCAATGCGTCGGTGGCAGCCCCAAGAATGCCGGCGACCCCTGCACCATCCCAGGTCTCGGCCTCTGCGCGACCGGCGCGCAATGCCAGGTGATCTCAGGTTTCGGCGCCTTCTGCCTGCCTCAGAACGTCGTCGAGTGTGCGGATAAGTGCCAGCTCTGCGACCCTAACAGCGGCAATTGCACCATCCCAATGCCCTGCGAAGAGGATCCGTGCAGCACCGGCCAGTGCGATTCGTCGACGGGCGAATGCATCCCCGGCAACGAGGGCGGCTCCTGCGATGACGGCAACGTGTGCACGAGCAACGACCGCTGCCAGAGTGGTGAATGCGTCGGCACCGCTGGGGGCACGCCCCAGCCGACGGCGACCCCAACCGCGACGTCGCCAAGCGCTAGCGGCTGCGTCGGCGACTGTAACAACGATGGAGTGGTCACCATCGATGAGATCATCACTGGGATCGACATCGCGCTCGGCAATGCCGACGTGTCTGCCTGCGAGAACTTCGACGCCAACGATGACGGTCTCGTAACCGTGGACGAACTCCTCACTGCGGTGAACAACGCCCTCAACGGCTGTCCCGAAGTGCCGGCAACCGCCACCCCACGGCCGACGAACACGAGCTTGCCGACAAGCACGCCGGCGCAGCCCGCGACGGCAACGGCAACAACGCACATCACCGGCACCGTGCCGCCCACACAGACTCCAGCCCCGACAACTCCGGGCGGCGGCACGCCGAGTATCGGGACGCGGGCGGCCGGTACCATCGAGAGCACAACTTCCGCCTTCCTCGTGATCCCGGATCTGCTCTCGGCTCTGCTCGGGCACTTGCCCGGGGCCGGTTCCGGCTCGGGAGCGAGTCCCATTTTCTCGACCCCATTCACCTGCAACATCGGCGGCGGGACAGTCGCGTGCGCTCAGGATATCGTCCTGTTCCCCCCATCGGTCGGCCCACCGACGTACACGGTCACGCTCAACAATTGTCAGGTGACCGGCAGCACCGGCACCTTGACCTTCAACGGGACGCTTACCGCCACCGGCCAAGCGGGTGACGTCTGTGGAACGATTCCAAGTACCGTGACGGTCTCCATTCCTAGCCTGACAGTGCAAACGCCCACCGGCACCGCAACCTTCAGCAACTTCAGCGCCGACGTCAGCCTGTCCTGCAGCGCTGGGTCGTGCAGTTGCTACTATGACACGGCGTACCTGCAACCCACGGGGACGATTGCGGTGGCAGGCACGAACACCAACAGCCAGGTGACCTTTGGCGACGGCAGCAGCATCTACATCAGTGTCACCAGCTATGGCACAAGCACAAAATGCGTACCGACGGTCTACGACATGGAAGTGGACGGCAACATTACGCTGACCACGAACGGTACCACGTTTGCGGCGACCTACTACGGCTACGACATATACGACGACGCAAGCTCCGGAAATGACATGGTTGACATAGAAGGTAGCGTCGAGTCGGCCTGCTTTGGTGATACCGTGGACTTCTCGACCTCGACTGACATTGCACTAGGCAACCCGTGCCCCAGCGCTGGAGTGGTCGATGCCTATGCCAACACCAGCGGCAACACGGATGAAATCACCTACAGCAGCAGTGGCGTGCACATCGACTTCGGAGCCGGCGGCAGCGCGGACTTCACGACATGCCTCGATTCGCAACTGTTCGCCTGTCCCGCCGGCTGAGATGATGCTACCTTCCCCTGTTGCCATCCTTCGACTGGGCTCAGGATGGGCTTCCGGCAACGGGGGAAGGTTAGAGCCTGCCCTGAGCTACTACCCCGAAAGTCTTGCCGTGGCGCGAAGAAGTCGGCGCTGTACCCGATCCGACCCTCGCCCGCGCGTTGCATCAGCGTGGGAGAGGGCAGGGTGAGGGCATAAGCAGGCAGGTGAAGTAGCGCGCGCCGTGGCCGAACTCCCTCACCCCCACCCTCTCCCGCGCGGAAAAGATGCGTGGGCGAGGGGGAAATGTCTGGCTCGACAGTTGGCTTGCGGGCACCGCTCCGGCCGTCCGCAAAAAGGGGCTGAGTTGAACCGGACGCCAACTAGTCAAGCCCCCCCGGTTGAAACGGCGAACCCGTCAGCCATAGCGGCAACTGGCTGGTCGGCGCCATTGTTGTCACTCTTTAAGTTGTAGGTTGTGAAGTTGCTAGGTTGTTAGGTTGCCAAGTCTTTGGACCTAGCAACCAACAGCCTAACAACCAACAACTGTTCTTTATGGGGTTCGCCGAGGACTCACAGCAGCGGGTCGATGATCGCGTTCAGAGTGGGGCTCGGCCGCATCGCCTTCTCCACCTTCACGGGGTCCGGCTGGTAGTAGCCGCCCATGTCGACGGGCTTCCGTTGCACCCCGAGGAGTTCGGCATTGATCTTGGCCTCGTTCTCCTGCAGATGCTTCGCCACGCTGGAAAAGCGCGCCTGGAGTTCCTTGTCCTTGGACTGCGCGGCCACCGCCTCAGCCCAGTACATGCCGAGGTAGAAGTGACTGCCGCGGTTGTCGATCTGACCGACCTTGCGCGCCGGCGACTTGTTGTTGTCGAGGAACTTGGCGATGGCTTGGTCCAGCGTTTCCGCGAGCAGCGCCGCCCGCTCGTTCTTGAACGTGCTGCCGATGTGATCGAGCGCGGCCCCGAGCGCCGAGAACTCGCCGAGCGAATCCCAACGCAGGTAGCCTTCCGTTTCGAACTGCTGCACATGCTTCGGCGCCGAGCCACCGGCACCGGTTTCGAACAGGCCGCCACCCGCGAGCAGCGGCACGATCGACAGCATCTTCGCCGAGGTGCCGATCTCGAGGATCGGGAAGAGGTCGGTCAGATAGTCACGCAGGGCATTCCCGGTCACAGAGATTGTGTCCTGGCCCTTGCGGATGCGTGCGAGCGAGAACTTCATGGCTTCCACCGGCGGCAGGATGCGAATCTCGAGGCCGCTGGTGTCTTGGTCCTTGAGGTAGGTTTCCACTTTCGCGATCACCTGGGCATCGTGCCCGCGGTTCTTGTCGAGCCAAAAGACGGCCGGCGCGCCCGTGGCGCGGGCCCGTCGGATGGCGAGCTTGACCCAGTCGCGGATCGGGATGTCCTTCGCCTGGCATGAACGGAAGATGTCGCCCTCCTCCACCGCCTGCTCGAGGAGCGTCGCCCCGGAGGACTCGTCGACGACTCGAATCGTCCCTGCACTCGGGGCAATGAAGGTCTTGTCATGCGAGCCATACTCCTCGGCCTGCTGGGCCATGAGGCCGACATTCGGTACGTTGCCCATCGTTGCCGGGTCGAAGGCGCCGTGCTCCTTGCAGTCTTCGATTATCGTCTTGTACGTCGTGGCATAGCAACGGTCAGGAATCATCGCCTTGGTCTCGTGGAGCTTACCGTCGGGCCCCCACATCTGACCCGACTCGCGAACCACCACCGGCATCGACGCGTCGACGATGATGTCGTTCGGGGCGTGGAGGTTGGTGATGCCCTTGTCCGAATCGACCATCGCCAAGGTGGGGCGGATAGGGTAGACGGCCTGGATGTCGGCTTCGATCTCCGCCTTTTTGTCGGCCGACAGCTTCTGAATCTTGGCGTAGAGGTCACCCAAGCCGTTGTTGGGATTGACGCCGAGCGCTTTGAACGTCTCGGCGTGCTTATCGAAGACCGGTTTGAAGAAGACGGTGACGGCGTGGCCGAACATCACCGGGTCCGAGACCTTCATCATCGTGGCTTTCAAGTGTAAGGACAGCAGCAGGCCCTTCTGCTTGGCGTCCTCGATCTGCTCCTCGAAGAACTTGCGCAGCGCTTTCACGTGCATCACCGAGGTGTCGAGGATTTCGTCCGCGAGCAAGCCCATCTTCTTCTTGAGGACGGTGACCGTTCCCTTGGCGTCCACGAACTCGTAGCGAACCTCCGTGGCCTTCGGAACTGTGGTGGACTTCTCAGTGCCGTAGAAATCGCCGCCGCTCATGTGCACCACGTGCGCCTTGTTGTCCTTGGTCCAGGGGCCCAGCTTGTGCGGGTGCTTCTTGGAGAATGCCTTCACCGAGAGCGGGGAACGGCGGTCGGAGTTGCCCTGACGAAGCACGGGATTGACGGCGCTGCCCTGCACCTTGGCGAAGCGCGCCTGCAGGGCCTTTTCGGCCTCGTCCTTCGGGTTCTCAGGATAGTTCGGGATCTTGTACCCGTGCGCCTGCAGCTCCTCGACCGCCTCCTGAATCTGCGGAATCGAGGCGGAGATGTTCGGCAGCTTGATGATAATGGCCTCCGGCGACTGCGTGAGTTCACCGAGCTGCGTGAGGTAGTCTGGGATCCGTTGCGCCGGCGTCAGGTTCTCGGGAAAGTTGGCGATGATGCGGCCGGCAAGCGAGATATCCGGCGTCTCGACGGCAACGCCCGAGCCCTTCAGGAAACCTTTGATGATCGGCAACAGCGAGTAGGTTGCGAGCCGAGGTGCTTCATCCGTGAGTGTCCACATGATTGTCGAAGTCTTGGTGGTCATTCCATCTCCTCTAAATGGGAATTTCGCCGGCCGGGGCTGAGTTCAAGAGGGCACGGCCATTTTTCGGCCCGCTTTCTATAGCGCGTCGCGGCGAAGAGTGCGAGCGGCAAGCGCCTTTCCGCCGGGCGATAGCGTATACCAAAAATGCAAACTGAAGTGTAGTCGCGCAGCATGATTAGCCAGCCTGCGATGTGTCATTAGCTTGAACCTCATGGCCATGACCGTCACCTACGACTTCCATCGCCTGATGGAAGGCGCAGCCAAGCTGAAGTGCTCGGAGTTCGGCAAGGAGATCATCAAAAACATGTGAGGAAGTTGAAGAGTCGAACAGTTGAAGACTCGAAGGGATCCTTTCGACTTTCGACCTTTCGACTGGTAGAGACGGGTCCCATGGATCTCGATCCACGCGTTCCCGGGCACTACGTGCAGTTGAAGGCGAAGGACGCGCCCGACAAGGTCATCTTCACCTTCGAGGGGTGGTCGAGCGGCATCCCCGACGAGATAATCACCTTCGGCTCGCTGTGGGAGAACGCCGCGAAAGTGGCGCAAGAGCTGGCGCGGCAGGGGCTGCAGCCGCGCAACAGCGTCGCCATTTTCATGCGCAACCATCCTGAGTTCGTCTACGGCATGATCGGCGCCTCGATCAGCGGCGCCGTGTTCGTACCCATCGACCCACGCCAGAAAGGTGACAAGCTGCGCTACCAGCTGACGCACGCCGAGTGCAAGGCGGTACTGACGAGCACCGACCTGTTGCCGCAGCTTGAAGACGTGCTGCCGCAGGTGCCGGGAGTCCGGCTGGTGCTGGCGACCCAGCGCCCGGGAGGCCCGCCGCCAACGGGCAAGCTCGTGCGTTCGTACCAGGAGGTATTGCGCGAGCCGCTGCGCGGCGAACCCGAGCAGCGGGTCGTCGATATGGACCACCCCATCCAGATCATCTACACCTCGGGAACCACCGGCGATCCGAAGGGCGTGGTCGCCGAGGTGGGACGCTGGACGGCAACCGGCGGCATGATCGGCGCCGTGTTCGGCTACACTCAAGAGGACCGGCTCTACACCGGCCTCTCGCTAACACACGGTAATGCACAGATAGTTACGTTCCTGGCGGGACTGTACAACGAGATTCCTGCAGTCTTCAGCCCGCGCTTCACCAAGTCGAAGATCTGGGACATCTGCCGGCGCTACGGCTGCACCACCTTCTCGCTTCTGGGCGGCATGATGGCGGCGATCTACGCCGAGCCGCAGCGTCCGGATGATGCCGACAACCCGGTGCGGTTCGTTCTCAGCGCCGGTACCCCGCGCGCCATCTGGGAGGATTTCGAGCGGCGGTTCAACGTGCGTATCCTGGAGTGGTACGGCGCGGTCGAGGGCGGCTTCGCGTTCAAGCCCATTGGGGAAGGGCCGATCGGCAGCTTTGGAAAGACGATCCCCGGCCTGATGGAGATGAAGATCGTCGACCAGAACGACAACGACTGCCCGCCGGGTGTCGCCGGCGAGATGATCTCACGGGTGGCCGGCAGCGAAACCAAGGTCGAGTACCTGAAGAATCCCGAAGCTTCGGCGGCGAAGACCCGCGGCGGTTGGTTGCGCAGCGGCGACATGTGTTACACCGACGCCGAAGGCTGGTTGTTTTTCAGCCACCGCAAGGGTTCGGAGATCCGTCACAACGGCGAGTTCATTCAACCGGATTTCGTGCAGAAGGTGATCGCCGAGCTGCCGGAGGTCACCGACGTGTACGTCTACGGCATTCCGGCGAAGTCCGGTGCGCCGGGAGAGAAGGACGTGGTAGCGGTGATCGTGCTTGCCGAAGGCTCGACCTTCGATCCGGCCGCCTTCTTCCGCGCCTGTGCGCGGCAGCTGGAGCGCAATCAGCTGCCGTCGTACGTGCAGGTGCTAAATGAGATTCCGAAAACGGCTTCGGAGAAGCCGATCGACCGCTTCCTGATCGACGACCTCACCAACCGGGGCAGCCCAGTCTACGAGTGTGACGCCTACGTCACATGAAGAGGAACTCTCGTGTCGGCGTGCCACGCGAGAGCCACGAGGACGCTGTTGTACGAACGCAGGGAAGATGCAGCAGTAGCCCGTGCCAGTGGAGGTGCCATGTTCGATAGATCCGCTTCAGTGAGGACGCTCCTTGCTGCGTCCGTCATCGTTGCAGCCGGCGGCCTATTTGCCTGCGCCCGCACCCGGCCCGAGCGGCACGTCGCCGATCCAGCCTCACGGCGGGTGATGCGCTCGGGCGAGGTGGTTGGATTTCAAGGGCGCTACGACGCGCATGTCTGGCTCGGCATCCCTTACGCCAAACCGCCGGTCGGCCCGTTGCGCTGGCGCGCCCCGCAGCCGGCAGAGCCCTGGGCGGGTACGCGACCGGCGCTGGCTCTAGGGTCGGCGTGCACGCAGTTCGGCAACCCGACGACCGTCGAGCATGTCAAGGCCGGCGAACCGATGGGCAGCGAGGATTGCCTGTACCTCAACATTTACGCACCGCAATTCGCTCAAACTGCAGTGCCTGCCGGTGAGGCGCGGCTGCCGGTGATGGTCTGGATCCACGGCGGTGGTAACACCATCGGTGAAGCAGGCTTCTACGATGGCGGCAACCTCGCGGTGACGCATCGGGTCGTCGTGGTCACCACGAACTACCGCCTCGGCCCATTCGGCTGGTTCCGCCACGCCGCCCTCAACGGCGAGGGGACGAGCGATATCGATCACTCCGGGAACTTCGGTACGCTCGATCTCATCCACGCGCTGCAATGGGTGCAGGAAAACATCTCCGCCTTCGGTGGCGATCCAGGCAACGTCACCATCTTCGGAGAATCCGCCGGCGGCACGAACGTGTTCACGCTGCTGCTTTCACCACAGGCGCGCGGCCTGTTCCATCGCGCTATCGTCGAGAGCGGCGGCCTGTGGATGAGCACGGGCGCCCGGGCCGAAAACCTTACCGACGACGCCGAGCCTGGTGATCCCAGCAGCTCCAAGGAAGTCCTGTTGCGGCTCCTGATGAAGGATCGCCTGGCGGCTGACCGCACGACGGCGAAGGCACGTCTAGCCACCATGAAGGCGGCCGACATCGAGCACTACCTGCGTGCGAAGAGCAATTACAACATCCTTTCCGTCTACAAGCCTATGCCTCGGTTCGGCATGATCGACATGCCGAAGGTGTTCCGCGATGGCGTCGTGTTACCGCCAGACGAAGGTCTGGAATGCTTGCGCCATGGCGACTATACCCACGTGCCGGTCATGCTCGGCACCAACCGCGATGAGAACAAGCTGTTCATGTACGGTGACCCGGCGCGGGTGCGGCGCATCCTGTGGGTCTTCCCACGGCTGCGCGACGAGCGGCGGTACAATCTGAGCGCCGAGTACATGGCGAAATCGTGGAAGGCGAACGGTGCCGACGAGCCAGCCGCGTTGATGCACGCGGGCGGCAACCCGAACGTGTTCGTCTACCGCTTCGACTGGCACGATGAGCCGAGGGTGTTGGGCGCGGATCTCTCCGTCATCCTCGGTGCGGCGCATGTGTTCGAGATTCCGTTCGTCTTCGGCCACTTCGATCTCGGACGGGAGGGGAACAGGATCTTCACGAAGGAGAACGAGCCCGGCCGCATGGCGTTGGCCTCACAGATGATGTCGTATTGGGCGCAGTTCGCATACACTGGCGCGCCCGGCCGTGGCCGTGACGGCAAGCTGCCTGAATGGGCGCCGTGGGACGATAGCAGCACGACGAGTCCCCGCTTTTTGGTCTTCGATGCTCCCAGCGTCGGGGCGCCGCGCATGTCTGCTGACGCGGTGACGTTGGCCGGCGTGCTCGAGGCGGCGGATGCCGACCCGCGCCTGCCGACCCAACGCGACAAGTGCATGATCTTTCACGACCTTGTCACATGGTCGTCGAATCGCTTCACCGAGAACGATTACCCGAAGGCCGGGCTGAAAGGTTGCGCCGCGTACCCATTCGACGCGTATCCCTGGGGAGGGTGAAACGACGCGGCGAGGCGGAGCCACTCTACGTAGATCAGGCCGGTGGGCCGACGCGTATGCGGCCGTCAACAACGATCGCGCCCTGGCCCGGCTCGAGGACCTTCACCGGGTTGAGGTCGAGTTCACGCAGCTCTGGAACGGCCTCGACCAAGGCGGAGATGCGCATGATCACCATCGCCAGCGCCTCACGGTCCCCCGCTGGCGCTCCGCGGTAGCCGTCGAGGAGTATGCTGGCGCGCAGCTTCGCGATCATCTCGGCCGCATCGACGTCGGTTACCGGCGTCAAGCGGAACGCCACGTCGCGCAGCACCTCGACGAGAATGCCACCAAGACCGCACACGATCAACGGACCGAACGTCGGATCAGTCGTCACGCCGACGAGGGCTTCGATGCCCCCCTGCACTTGGCGCTGCAAAAGGATGCTCTCGAGCGGCGCATTGATGGCGCGCATACGTTCGATGAGAGTGTCGGCCGCTGCTTGCACCGCCTCGGGTGAATCGAGCCCCATGATGACGCCGCCCACATCGCTCTTGTGGATGACGCCCGGAGCGATCGCCTTGGCCACCAGCGGATAGCCCATCTTCTCGGCTGTGGCCACCGCCTCGGCGGGCGTGGCTTGCTCGGCAACGGCGAAGTCAATCCCGGCGGCGCGCAGCAGCATGGCCATATCCTTCGTCTGCAGCCACTGGGGCCCTTGTGCTCGTGCCATCACGCGATCGATCACCGCTCGAACTGTACTGTGCGCGAAGCGATCGAGCCCTAGCGGCACCCCACGCGGCCGCTGCCGCCAACGGCCGTAGCGTTCCGCCCTCGCCAGCGCCTGTGCGGCGTTTTCCGGAAAGCTGTATGACGGCAGACAACCGCGTGGCCCTCCGCTCAGGATGGGCGGCGCGCCTTTCGACGACAAGAACACTGACAGCACCGGCTTCTGCGGCGGCACGGCGCCGGCGCCACGTGCGACCGCGGCGGCGATTTCGTCGACCTGGGTAGTGAACAAGGGGATGTAGATGACGATTACGGAATCAACGTTGGCATCTGCACCCACCGTCGTGATGGTGCGCTCTAAGTTTTCCGGAGTCGCGGACCCGATGATGTCGATCGGGTTGGCGAGCCCAGCCTCCGCCGGCAGGAACCGTCGCAACTGTTGCAAGGTTTGCGGCGCCAACTCCGGCAGTTTCAGGCCCTGCGCTTCACACGCGTCGGCGAGCAGAATCCCCGGTCCCCCCGCATTGGTGACGACCCCGACCCGCGGACCATTCGGCACCGGCTGCGTCGACAGCAGCGCTGCCACATCGAACAGTTCCTCCAGGGTGTTGGTGCGGATCACGCCTGCTTGCTCGAACAGCGCGTCGACCGCTACGTCCAAGTTCGCAAGCGCCGCCGAGTGGCTGGAGGCGGCGCGAGTGCCTGCCGCAGAGCGGCCGGACTTGACCGCGATGATGGGCTTGTGACGCGCCACCTGCGGTGCGATGCGCCCGAACCGCCGCGGATTGCCGAAGCTTTCGAGGTAGAGCACGAGCACACTGGTTCGCGGATCGTCAGCCCAGTAGGACAACAGATCGTTGCCCGAGACATCAGCTTTGTTGCCGACCGAGACAAAGGTCGAAATGCCGATGTTCAGCGCCCGTACGTAGTCGAGGATGGCTAGCCCCAAGGCGCCGCTTTGCGAGAGCATTCCGATGTTCCCGGCTGGCGGCAGGTTGGGCGCGAAGGTGGCGTTGAGAGAAACGGCAGGATCGGTGTTCAGCACGCCCATACAATTCGGCCCCACCATCCGCATGCCGGAGCCACGGACCAATTGGCGCAAGCGCTTCTCCACGGCGCGCCCGTCCTCAGACACTTCGCCAAAGCCGGCCGAGATCACCACCACACCGCGCACGCCGACCTGCGCACACTCCGTGATGATTGCCTCCACTGCCGGCGCGGAAACGGCAATGACGGCGAGATCTACTGGGGTGCCAATCGCGCCCACGTTGGGATACGTGCGAAGCCCCTCTATCTCTGCGGCACTCGGGTTGACGGGGTAGATCGGACCGGTAAAGCCGCAGCGCCTGAGATTGGCGAGCAGAATATCACCGATAATGCCGGCCTCCCGCGAAGCGCCGATGACCGCTACCGAGCGCGGATTGAGGAAGCTTCTGACGCTCTGTGCCGCTGCCACGCGCTCTCGCGTGTAGCTGGCCTGAAGAAACTGCTCGGTCTCTTCCGTGGGAAAGGTGACGTGCACGACGCCCCCATCGACCGACCGCCGTGAGATGAAGCCGCTGTTGGCAAACACCTCCAGCATGTCGTTGTTCTCACCGAGGACATCGGCTTCGAACTCCGTAATGCCGTTGGCGCGGGCCAGGGGCGCCAAATGCTCGAGCAGCAACGTCCCAATGCCGCGCCCCTGGTGCTCGTCGGCCACGGCAAAGGCGACCTCAGCACGATGGTCGGTGGCGCGCGTCATGTAGCGTCCGACCCCGATGATGCGCTCTCCTTCTCCTTCGCGTAACGTTGCGACGAGCCCGACGTGGCGCACGAAGTCCGGCTCGGTGAAACGGCTCAACTCCTCATCCGTGAGCCGCTTCTTCACTCCGAAGAAACGAAAGTATACCGAGCGCTGGCTTAAGCGTCGGAAATGGTCGATCAGCCGCGGCTTATCGTCGGGTCGGATGGCGCGGATGTGGATCGAGCCGCCGTCGCGCAGGATCTCCTCCGCCTCGTAGCGGCTGGCATCACTGAGGCTGCCAGCGCTCGTCTGCTTCACCACGTTCCTTCTCCCGGGCGGCAGAAGTATAGCTCAATTCCGGCCGTGGGTAACCGAGGTGGGCCAGTGCTTCGTGTCGTTCTTTTCACACCGGCAGATCGAGCGCCGGATGCATGCGCGATTGCTGACGCGCGATCGTCAGCGACGGCACACCCTCAGCCCGCCATCGTCAGACCGCCACTCACGCTCAGCACTTGGCCGGTGATGAAGTCCGCGTCTGGTGACGCGAAGAAAGCCACCGCCGCCGCGATTTCCTCCGGCCGACCCATGCGCCGGAACGGGATGGTGCGAACGACGGCGTCGATCACCTTCTTGCCGTATTCCGCTTGCGTGACTTCACGGATCAGGGCGGTGTCAGTGATGCCCGGACACACGACGTTGACGTTGATGTTGTATCGCGCCAACTCGCGTGCCAGCGTCTTGCAAAAGGCAATGATGCCGCCCTTGCAAGCTGAGTACACCGCCTCGCCGGTGCTGCCGGCGCGCCCCGAGTCAGAGCTGATGGTGACTATCTTGCCGCCGCTGGCGGCGATCATTCCGTCGAGCACCGCGCGGCAGCAGTGGATCGGCCCTTTCAAGTTGATGGCGATGAGCTTGTCCCACAGCGCCGGCGAGTTCTGGATGAACGGCTCGATCCGATCCCATCCGGCATTGTTGACCAGGATCGCGATGGGACCAAGACGGTCTTGTGTCTGGCGCACGGCTCCTTGCACCGCGTCGAAATCGCTGATGTCGACATCGATGGCCGCCGCTTCACCCCCGGCTGCACGCACCATCTGCTCGGTTTCTCTGGCGCCTTGGATGTTGATATCCGCCACCGCGATCCGGGCGCCGTCGTCGGCGAGCCGCAGCGCGATCGCCCGCCCGATGCCGCTGCCGCCGCCGGTCACAAATGTCGTTTTCCCTTGGAGGCTTTGCATGGCTGCCACAATAACCGCAGCCCACGTGCGGAGCAAACCGAGCGAGAAGGGTTCCGGAAACCTGTCGACACGCCGAATCTTATTCTCACGTGTCGCCCGGCCTGCTCAGCGCCATGTCGCCGCTGGCGGCGCCAGGCTCAAACGCGAACGCCGCCGACGCTGGCGATGAGCTTCGCCAGCCTGCACGCACTTACGCCGCCACCCGTGACGGCACCCAGACGCGGAACGTCGAGCCTTGCCCGACGTTGCTTTCGGCGTCGATCGTACCACCGAGCATGTCGAGTATCCGGCGCACGATGTAGAGCCCCAAACCGACACCGCGGTACTCGCGGGTCATGGCTGGCTCGCCTTGGCGAAACGGCTCGAAAATCACCGGCAGCATCTCGCGAGCAATGCCAACTCCGGTGTCGGCTACCGTGATCTCCACACCGCCATCACGCGCGCGCAACCGCACGACGACGTCGCCCGCATGGGTGAACTTGATCGCATTGCCGATCAGGTTCTTCAACACCACCTTCAACTTCGCCGGATCGCTGCGCAGCTCCGGCAGCTCCGGCGCGACATCCCACGCGAAGTCCACGTTGGGGTTTTCCCGGAGCCCGGAAATCTCGGAGTCCAGCTCGCTGACCAGATCCGCCAAGTCGATGGCCTTGACATCGAGCTGCACCTGCCCGGTGTCGAGACGGCTCAGGTCGAGCGTGGCGGTGATCAGCTCGAGCAATTCCTCAGCGCTCTTCTCGATCCGCTGCAGTGTGTCGACTTGCTCCTTGGTCATCGGGCCGAAACCGCCGTCGAGTAAGAGATCGTTGTATCCAATGATGATGTTGAGGGGCGTGCGGAGCTCGTGGGACATGGTGGCGACGAAGTCGGACTTCAAGCGATTGGCGCGCTCCAGCTCATCGATCAGCCGCACATTTTCCAGCGCCAGCGACGCCAGCTGGCCGATGCCGCGCGCGATGCGCTCGTGGCGCTCTCCCAACACCTCGTCGCGGCCGTGGTAGTCGGCGGTATGAAACCCGACCAGCTCGCCACCGCGGCGCAGCGGCACCATCAGGCCTGCGGTCATGCCGTAGGCGCGGGCCCACGCCCTGGCTTCCGAGTCGGGCAGGTCCGCGATTTTGGTGTTGAAAAACCCGTCGCGCTCCATGCCCTCGAGCTGTGCTGCCAGGGCGGACCGACCGAACCTAAACAGGCGGATGATCTCCCACTGCTCGGGCGAGTCGCCGTAGCTGGCGACGGGAATGAAGGCCTCGTCCGGTGCGTGCCAGAGCCAGGTGCGGCTGGTGTCGCAGCCCAGCACCTCGGTGGTCAGCTGACAAAGGCGATCGAGGACCCTGGGCGTACTCAATGACGAGATCAGTTCTTGCCCGACGCGGGCCAAGGCGCCACGGACGACAGCCTCTTCGTGCTGCGCCCGATACAGCTCCGCGGCTTCGACCGCCATACCGACTTGCCGCGCGATGCCTTCGAACAGCTTCACCTGACGCGCGTCAAAGCGCCGGCCGCCCTCGTTATTGTAGGCGGCCAGCGTCCCCCTCTGACGAACGCGCACCACGAACGGGACTAGTATCAGCGCCCCGAGCCGGAAGTGGGTGAGCACCTCAAGCGGAACCCACTCCTGCTTGCCAACATCGTTGATCAGGAGCGTCTGCCCGGTGGCCAGATACTCCACGACTGTCTGCCCGGGTCGAAACTCCATGGCGATAGTTTCAGGCACGAGTTCAGCGGGGACCCCGTACCATGCAATGGCGCGGTAGACCTTCCGCGTTGCATCCCAGTAGTAGGTGACGATGCGGTCGCACGGCAGCGCCGCCGCCGTGCGCCGGAGTACGCGGTCGAGCAGCGTGTCGAGATCGAACGTGCCACTGATGTCCTGGGCAATCGCAAGGAGTGTGTCCTTTTCCTCTTCGGCCCGCTTGCGCTCGGTGATGTCGCGCAGCCCCGTGATCCTGACGCTCCGTCCCTGATACGGAATGGCTTTGCCGCGCAGTTCGTTGACAAAGGTGGAGCCATCCTTGCGCAGCCCAATACCCTCGTAGGGTTGCTCGTACTCGGAGAGGATATTCCGTTCGACTAGGTCGCGCGCTTCCGGCGCAGCCACGTCCAGTACATTCATCCCGATCACTTCCGCCGGCTCATATCCGAACATCGCGGCAAAGGCGGAATTCACGTCCAGTATTTTGCCACGCTCGTGGATAACAATCCCTTCAAAGGCGGCGTCCGCAAACCTGCGGAAACGTTCCTCGCTCTCCCGTAGCGCCTCCTCGGCCTGCTTGCGCTTCAAGGCAATGCCGATGCTGGCGCCGAGGCCTTCGAATAACCGGATACGGTCGAGAGTGAGTCGCCCTCCGCGGCGGTCATTCAACTGCAACAGGCCAATTATCTCATCGCCGGACCGCAGGGGGATAAGGGCGACCGATTGATAGCCGGCATCGATGCATCGGTTGCGCGGATTCGTTCTGGGATCGTCCTCGGGCGCCAGGGCGAGCAATTCCGAGGATGCGTTCGTC
>Ga0187884_10000743_pt1 | contig 31673 bp, 26 predicted proteins | sample June2016WEW_20_4_FD_132983 | JGI IMG/M metagenome (GOLD analysis project Ga0187884, IMG submission 132983) | Peatland microbial communities from SPRUCE experiment site at the Marcell Experimental Forest, Minnesota, USA - June2016WEW_20_40 | ecosystem: Environmental > Terrestrial > Soil >...
CCGGCCGTGCACCGACGTTTTCAAACGCCTCCTCCTTCTCTGCTCTCATCTCCGGTCTCCTTTCGAAGACCGGACAGAATTTCCGGAATTCTTCCGGTCAGAATTTCCGGAACCGGCAGCATCCCGATGGATATGTCGCGTACCCGTTGGGTGTGAAGGGAGTGGTCGTTGGCGAAGGTGACACCTATGAGGCTGCCCTCGCCGATGTGAAATCGGCGATCCAGTTTCACATCGAGAGCTTCGGAGATGAGGTCCTCGAGGTCGACCCCCCAGTACTCGAAGCCTTCGTCGCCGAAACCGCGGTCGAACGGTAGTGGCAAAGTTTCCCATCGACGCGCCGAAGTCGAAAGTCGTCAGGACGTTTGCGATTCTCGGGTTTCGGTTCACTCGCGAAAAAGAACACATCTCAATGGTTCGCGACAACGCCGACGGCACAGGACACCGGTGACAATGCCGAACCACCCCACGCTGAAAGCATCAACCTTGCGGGCGATCTGCACGCAAGCGGGCATTTCGAGAGAGGATTTCCTCGCGGCTTACGACAAGGCGTAGTCAGGGTTGGTGCCGCCTTGATTGCGCCATGGCAGGGTCTGTAGGGAGACGCTGACCGTTACTTGGGCTCCTGTCGCCAACGTGGGCCTTCAGCCTGCCGCACCGGTTGTGATGAAATCGGAAACACGAGCAGGCGGCATTCGATGGCACCGTTGTAGAGGATGTGCCGGCGCGTGGCGCGCAGACCGATGCGTTTGCCGAGCGCAGGGTTGCCGGTCAGGACGTAGCCCGTCCAGCCGGTGAATTTGCGGCGCAACGCATCGCCGAGCGCCGCGTACAGCGCACCGAGCTGCGCGCTGTCTCCAAGTCGCGCGCCGTAGGGAGGATTGGTTACGACCACCCCGGGTACCTCGCCGCGCCCGCGGATCATAATGGGCTCGCACGCCTCCAGCGCGCGCTTCTCGATGTGTACCCGACCTCGCAGGCCGGCGTGCTCGACATTCTCCAGCGCCGCCCTCACCGCGGCGGCAGAGGCGTCATACCCGTGGATCGGCGGCAGCCGTTTGGGATCGCGGATCTCCTGCTCCGCGGCTTCCTGGCGCAGGCGCGTCCACAGCGCCGGTTGATGCCCGCGCCAGCCGAGAAACCCAAAGTACGGCCGGTTCCGCCCGGGCGCGATGTGCGCCGCCATCAGCGCGGCCTCGATGGGCAACGTGCCCGAGCCACACATCGGGTCGAGCAACGGCGCGCCAGCGGCAGCCAGGCGTGGCCACTCGGCCAACAACAGCACCGCCGCGGCGAGGTTCTCCTTCAGCGGTGCGGCCGTGCCGTGCTGCCGGTAGGCGCGGCGGTGCAAGCTCTCGCCGGAAAGATCGATGCTGACGACGGCGCGGTCTTCGTGCAGGTACACGTTCACGCGCACATCGGGGTGCGCGACCTCCACGGAAGGCCGCGCGCCGGTCTGCTCACGCAGCTGGTCGACGATGGCGTCCTTGGTCTTCAGCGCGCCGTAGTGTGAGTGTGCAATGGCCGAGCGCGATGTCGCGCAGTCCACAGCGAGTGTGCGGCGCGCGTCGAGGTGATCCGACCAGTGGATCGTCCGTACCCCTTCATAGAGCGCCTGCGGCGTCGGCGCCGGAAACGTCGCCAGCGGCAGCAGCACGCGGTTGGCTACCCGCGACCACAGGCAGACGCGGTACGCGGCTTCGAGCGAGCCGGCAAAGGACACGCCTGCCCGCCGCACCTCGACGGCCGATGCCCCGAACGTCTGCAGCTCAGCGGCCAGCAGATCCTCCATTCCCTTGGCGGTGGTGGCAAAGAGCGCGAGTGTGTGCGGCATGAGGAACGACCCGTGGCGGCGAGCATCGCACGCGGTTGCCGCCCGGACAATCTCGGTAAGGCTGACGGCGGTGCCCCCGCCCCGGGCGTTGCCCGGGGCTGATGAATGGCTGCCCCTTCGGGGCGCCGCAACACCACCTCACCTGTCTTTGAACGAACCATAACCGACGGCGCCGCCTAATGCGCATTATTTTTGACAATGCGCATTGGCTCTGCTAGGAGGAAGCTCACATGGGCCGGCTGAACGTATCGATCCCGGACGACCTCGCGCCGCTGGTCTCCAAGTGGCGCAGAAAGATCAATCTATCAGAGATCTGTGCGCAGGCTCTGCGCTACGAGCTCACCGCGGTCGAATCGCACCGCAGCGCCGCTGCGCTGCTGGCCAAGATCCACCGGCCGGCAAGCCCGCTGGAACAGCGGTTGACGGAACGGTACGAGCTTGCGGACGTGCGCGTCAGTGGCGAGCCGGTGGAGCACGAAGCTGGTTTGCGGGAATCTCTCGGGAGTATGGCAGCGGAGTACCTGAGCCAACAGCTGGGTACGGGCGCTGTTCTCGCAATCGCCGGCGGACGGCAATCGTGGTGTATCGTGCAGCGCCTGGGTCCGCGGCCCCTGGAGGTCAGCATCGTCGCCCTGGGCTACAGGCAGAACGATCCGCATGTGTTGCACGCGCATGCCAACACGCTCACGACCTTGCTGTGGTTGCTGTTCAGCCCGCGCGCGGTGGCCCGCCTTGTTGGGGGCGATGCGGAAGAGGTTCTGAACGCCTCGCTGCCGGTGCAGCCACACCCGAAATACTTCGTTGTTGCGTCGTGTGCGCCGTTCGCTGCGGGCGGCCCGCTGGCGAGATTGCTGGGAGAAGAGATCACGTCGACGCTCCTCGCTAAAGGTGTCGTGAGCGACTTCGCGTACAACTTCTTCGATAAGAACGGTCGGCTGGTTCCCATCGCGATAAGCGCTGAGCAATCGATCCTATCGGCGGGCTGCCTGTCCATGCTGTCCAGACGTCCGGATGCGCGGGTGGTCCTGGTGGCGGGGGGACGTGAGAAACTGCGAGCCATGCGGCTCGTGTTGGAGGCCAAGCTATGCAACACGCTCGTAACCGACGCGGCAACAGCCGAGACCCTGATCGGCAAAGTCTCGAGAAGGGCGCGCCGCCGGCAAGAGCCGCGGAGCCGTTCATGAAACTGAAAAAGAACACCATCGCGATCATCGACTTAGGGGGGCAGTACTGTCACCTGATCGCGCGCAAGCTGCGTGACATCGGAGTCGAGCCGAGGATCTACGGACCCGACGTGGCTCCCAAGCAGCTCGACTGGTGCGCGGGCGTGATTCTGTCCGGCGGTCCGCAGAGCGTTTACGAGGCGGCGGCGCCGAAAATCAGGAGGAGCGTCCTCGATCTTGGTGTGCCGGTGCTCGGCATCTGTTACGGCCATCAGCTGCTCGCACAGATGCTCGGCGGCCACGTGACGAAACGCGACGGAGAGTACGGCCACGCGCAGCTCCATGTGAAGGTGAGCGACACCTTGTTTCGCAACACACCCCGCTCCCAGCAGGTGTGGATGAGCCACTCCGACGCGGTGACCCAGCTTCCGAAAGGAGCCGCGCCAATCGCGTCAACTGAACGTTGCGAGAACGCGGCGTTTGCAGACTTCAAGCGGCGGGTCTTTGGTGTCCAATTTCACCCAGAGGTCGTTCACACGGAGCATGGGCGGCAGATTCTCAAGAATTTCGCCCGTTGCGTCTGCAAAATTCGGAAGCGCAGCAAGCCCAGCGATCGCATTCAAAGGCTCGTCGGATGGATCCGTCAGACCGTCGGCGACAGGTCGGTGTTCTTCCTGGTGAGTGGCGGGGTGGATTCGACCGTCGCCTTCGTGCTGTGCGCGCGGGCGTTGCCGAAGGAAAGAATTCTCGGCCTCTACGTCGACACCGGTCTCATGCGCGAGCGCGAGACAGAGGAACTCCGTGCCACCCTTGCCGGCCTCGGGCTGGCGGATCGCCTCATGGTTCGTGACGCCTCGGCGCTCTTTTTCGACAAGCTGCGCGGCATCACCGCACCGGAAGAAAAGCGCCACATCATCGGCAGACTCTTCGTGCAGATCCAGTCCGAGGCGATGCACGAGTACGGCATCGACTCCAAACACTGGCTTCTCGGGCAGGGTACGATATATCCGGATACCATCGAGTCGGGCGGCGCCGCGGGGCGAGCGGCTCTCATCAAGACGCACCATAACCGCTGCGAGGAAATCAGAGAGCTGATCCGATTGGGAAGGGTGATCGAGCCACTCTCGGAGTTTTACAAGGATGAGGTGCGACAGGTGGGGAGCGCTCTCGAGCTTCCTCCGCAGCTGACACAGCGGTGGCCGTTCCCCGGGCCTGGATTGGCAATTCGCTGCATTTGCAGCGCGACCTCTGGGAAGGCGGCGCAACTGTCGAGCGCTTCTGCGGAAACCGTGCGGGAAGCGGGCTTTAGCGGCGTTCTCTTGCCGGTGCAGAGCGTCGGCGTGCAGGGAGACGCGCGGACATACCGGAAGGTAGTGGCGTTGCGAAACGAAAGACGTCGATTCGACTACCACCGCATGCAGGAGCTGAGCACGGTCTTGTGCAACGTGCATGCAGAAACCAACCGGGTGATCGTTTTGCTGGCGACGGGCTCGGAGGTTCGGCTCGAAGACGCGCGCATCCGGCAAGCGTCGATCACACGCAAGCGCGTCGATATCTTGCGCAGGGCCGACTTTCTCGTTCGGATGGCCATGGAGCGAAGTGGCCTGACCGGTGCTGTCTGGCAGTTCCCGGTCGTCCTCGCTCCGATTTGCTTCGGCGGCGGCGAGAGCGTCGTCCTGCGGCCCGTCAATTCAGAAGATGGAATGACAGCGAACTTCGCCAGACTGCCGCTTCCCTTCTTGATGCGAGTGGCGCGGAAGGTCGCAAACCTTTCGGGGGTAGATGCGGTTTTCCTCGACATCACGAATAAGCCGCCCGCAACGATAGAGTGGGAGTGAAGCGGCCGCTGCGATCGCCCGAACCCTCAACCCCTGGAGCGACAGTCCGAAGCAGACGGTCACGCACGCCAACGACATGCAAAAAGTGCCGATGGAATCTAGCGGCGCTGCTGGCTCTCTTTAATTTGCCCAGTACCCTTGCTCGGGAACGAGCGCCGGCCGCTGCGCGCAGCGCCGCCGAGACTAGCCACCGAGCGAAGCCCAGAACGCGCACTGGTGATCGACGGCGAATCCGGACTCGACCCCCGGCGTCGGCGGCACAAACGATTCGCGTTCGTCCGTGTCGGCCTTGTACTGGGGCCAGGACGCGTCCGGGATGCTGGTTTTCGCGAACTGCGTCCAGTAGCCTATCATCGTCGCGGAGAGTTCCTTCTGATCGTCGTCCAGCACTGGCGGATACACTGCTGTCGGTGTGTCGAAGATATACGGGATCTCGGCGGCATGGTAAGCTCCATACGGGAAGCCAGGGTCGGGCGGCAAGAAGATCATTGGGGGATCGGGGTCGTTGAACTCGTAGGCGAACGTCGTCACGTACTGCGACAGCAGCTGGGCCGCAGTGCGAGCGTTGCAAGCGAAAATGGCGTCGGTGCCGACAGCGCCCAGTGCGATCTTGGCGCTTGCGTAGTTGCCAAGCGGGTACTGGTAGAGGACCTCATTTAGCTCCGTCGACGATATGTGGAGCGTGATCGCAATGGCGGACGGGTATTGGTCGGCCGTCAGCGAGGGGTTGAACAACTCCACGAAGAGTCTCCATTCGTCGTGATTCGAGCCCTCGATAACCGGCACTCGGTTGAACTGCCCGCTGCTAAAGGCGTCTCCAATAGACCGGGTGAGCACCTTCCCGTCCACGATGGGAACGAAGCCGGTGAGGGGTGTGCCCTGCGCGGTGAGCACCTGGTCAACCGTCAGCGCGCGCAGGCACGCAGCGGTTAGTTTAGCGGTGAGGAGACCGCCGCATGGAGTCTCGGCCGCCACCCAGGCGCTGCCGTCCTGCTCAGCCAAATCCAGTGACTCTTGCGCCAGCGAGTACGCACCGCTTTCCACGATCGCCTTATGGAATAGCCCCTTCGCCTTGGGGGACGCCAGCTGGGAATGTACACTCAGGGCGCCGGCGGACTCGCCGAAGATCGTCACGTTCTTCGGGTTGCCGCCGAAGTGGGCAATGTTCTGTTTCACCCACTTGAGTGCCAACTGTTGGTCCATGAGCCCATAGTTGCCGTGGGGCTTTCCCAAAGCCGAATGGGAGAGGAAACCCAAGTCGCCCAAGCGATAGTTGATCGTGACGACAACCACACCTTGTTCCACGAGCCTGGTGGGATCGTAGTCGTCGCTTTCGCCCAGCCACAGCGAGCCGCCGTGGATCCACACCATGACGGGGTACCCGCTACCTGTCTTAGGCGCGAAGACGTTCAGATACAGGCAATCTTCCGTGTCACTCGGGGTTCCGAAAGGGCTTGAAGGCTGAGGGCAGTGGTTGCCGAAGTTGGTCGCGTCGAGCGTGCCGGTCTTCTTCCAGCTAGCATGAGGCTTAGGCGCCGCCCAGCGAAGGTCTCCCATCGGCGCGGCGGCGTAGGGGATGCCGAGGAACTTGAAGAGCGTAGATGTCTCGACGCCGCTGACGAGTCCTTTGTTAGTTTTGACGACCAATGATATGTCCGCGGTCGCGCTCGCCACCAAGCCCGTAACCGCTACACAAGCCAGAACCAGTGCAACCATGAATCTTCGGATCAGACCACACCATACCTGTCGATGCGCGTTCATTAGTCTTCTCCTCCCTTCGCCCGTTCTAATCGGGCAGCCTATGGGCCCACTCGTTCTTCCGGATACGCCGCTCACCCGCCTTTCCCCTTTCCCACGCTTTGCCTGACGCACTGCGTTTCTACATCAGGGTCTTCGGGAAGTCGAGTGCATAAAGAATGGTGAGGTTGGCACTGGAAAGCTGCGCGGCACAAAGGTTTGAGGGTTTTGAGCCGAGCGGAAAACCTGGCGTGATTTGGCGATGGGCAAACAGCGACGGTTGCAGGACGCGTATCGCTTCGCCGGGTTGCTCCCGCTGGCAACAGTGCGTGGGGTGTGTGGCGATCCGAAGGCGCGGATCGTGGTGCCAAAAATCCCCGAGATCAGGAGGTATGGGGCTGCAGTGCGCCCAGGACACGCTTTCGGCTCAGTCGTTCAAGGTCGCGCTGGCCCTGCCGTGCTCTGCGACGATCCAGCCTCCGGTGCACAGCCCGAAGCACTCGCGGCAGGAGTCGCAGTCCGCTATGCCAGGGATGAACGCCACCCGGCGGTTGATGCCGCGCCCCTGGAAGTAGAGCGCATTCTTCTTGGCGACCTCGGCGCAGTAGTGGACGCACAGCCCACAGAGGCTGCAGTCGGTCAATTGGGGAACGAAGCGTGATTTCGTGATGCCGTACTGCTTGCCCAGCTCTCCCCACGCCGGCCACAGGAGCTCGATGATCATCCTGCGGATTTTGTGAATCTTGGGGGTGTTGGTCGCGACCACGAGGCCGTCCTCTGCCGGGTAGCAGCAGGAGGCCACCACCCTGCGGCGCTTGCCCTTAACAATCTCCACCATGCACATCCGGCAGACACCGGAGGGCTTGAGCTGCTCGTTGTAGCACAGCGTCGGAATGTCGATCCCGGCCTCGCGGGCCACCTCGAGCACCGTCATCCCTTCGCTCGCGCTGACCGCCTTGCCGTCAATTTCCATCGTGATCGATCTCATGATCTCTCCCTTGTCAGGCAAACTACGCCGCGCTCGCGGCCTGACCCAGATCCGGGCAATAAAGGGCTGGGCATTGCTTGAAGCGGATGTGCGCCTCGAACTCGTGCCGGAAGTGCTTGATCGCGCTCATCACGGGATTCGCGGCGCTGGTGCCCAGAGCGCAGAGCGCGGCGACCTCGAGGAACTCGCACAGCTCCTCGATCAGCTCGATGTCCCCCTCCTGGCCCCTGCCGCTGACGATGTTATCCAGGATGTGGAGCATCTGTCGCAGCCCCTCGCGGCAAGGGACACACTTCCCGCAAGACTCGTAGGCGAGGAAGCTGACAAAGTAGCGGGCCGCGTCGACCATGCAGTTGTCCTCGTCCATCACGATCATGCCCCCCGAGCCCATCATCGATCCGGCCCGCGTCAGCTCGTCAAAGTCCACTTTCAGGTCGAGGTCGCTCTCGGGCAGGAACCCGCCGGACGGTCCGCCCGTCTGCACGGCCTTGAACTTCCTGCCGTGGAGAATACCCCCGCCGATCTCGAAGATAATCTCGCGAAGCGATATCCCCATCGGTACTTCGATGACCCCCGTGTTGTTGACCGCGCCGGAGAGGGAGAAGACCTTCGTCCCGCTGCTTCCGTTCCACGGGTTCTCGCTGACGTCCCCGGTGCCCATAGCCGCGAACCACTGAGCGCCACGGTCGATGATCAGCGGCACGTTGGCCCAGGTCTCGACGTTGTTGAGGTTGCTCGGCTGGTCCCGGTACCCGTACTCCACGGTGTGGACGTACTTGGGCCTCGGCTCGCCGACCTTGCCTTCAAGCGAGGCCATCAGCGCCGTCGACTCGCCGCATACGAAGGCCCCGGCGCCCTGGGCGATCTCGATGTCGAAGTCCATGCCGGTACCGAGGATGTTCTTGCCCAGTAGGCCGTAGTTCCTTGCCTGTTCGACGGCTTTGACCAGAAGCTCGCGCGCCAGGGGGTACTCGTGCCGGACGTAGACAAAGCCCTCCCTGCAACCGATCGCACGGGCGCCTATAATCATCCCCTCTACAATAGCGTGCGGGTCGCATTCGATGATCGAGCGGTCCATGAATGCCCCAGGGTCGCCCTCGTCGGCGTTGCAGATCGCCACGGGCTCCACATGCCGATGGAGGGCGGCCCGCCGGCAGGTTTCCCACTTCACGCCAGCGGGGAAGCCGCCGCCCCCGCGACCGCGCAGCCCGGACCTCTTCACCTCCTGGATGATCTGCTCCGGAGTCATCTCGATGAGGGCCTTGGGCAAGGCCGTGTAACCACCGGACGCGATGTAGTCGTCGATCTTCTCCGGGTCGATCAGCCCGCGGTTTCGCAGGACCACGAGCTTCTGCTTGGAGAAGAACGGGATCTCCTTCAGCAAGGCAAAGTCGGCGACGATCGCGCCGCCAAGCACGTGCTCCTTGAGCACGCGCACTATCTTCTCGGGGGTCAAGTCAACGTACTTGACCGGGGACTGTCCCGCCATGTCGACGGTGGCCATCGGCTCCCGGCTACACAACCCTGCGCAGCTCGACGTGGTCACGACGACGTCGGTCACCTTGAGGGTCTCGACCTCCTTGACGAGAGCCGCCATGACTTCGCGGGCGCCGGCGGCGTTGCCGCACGTTCCCATGTGCACGGTGACCTTGCCCCGCCCCTCACCGGACCCGGCCATCATGGTCTGCTCCGCCTGATCCCTGATGCGCTTCAGGTCCCCGATGGTCATTCTCGGCATCTCACGCCTCCCTACCCGAAGGCTCTGGCCTGTACTTCTTGAGCAGGCTTCGAATCCCAGTGTGTGTTACCTTACCTTGGACGTCCTGCCCGATGGTGACGGCCGGCGCCAGGCCGCAGCAACCGGGGCAGTTCACTGTACGGAGGCTGAACAGGCCGTCCGCGGTCGTCTCGCCCTCCTTGATCCCCAGCTCGCGCGAAAACGCCTCTACCAGCTTCTGCGCGCCCAGCATGTGGCAGGCCGTGCCGGTGCAGACCTGGACGACGTGCCTTCCTTGTGGCTCGAGACTGAAGACCTCGTAGAACTGGGCGACCTGGTATATCTGGGCCAACGGAATGTTCAGGCGCCGCCAGACCCAAAGAAGCGTGTGCCGCGGCAGCCAGTTCTTCTGGCTCTGGATAGCAAGAAGAATCTGGATCAGAGCGCTCTTTCTGAAACCGTGCCGCTCTATGATCTCATCGACCATACGAAGGTCCGCCAGCAGGTCGGCAATGGCCTTCTCCTTCTCGCGAATCTGTCCCAGGACTTTGGAGTGGTACTGGGCCTCGGCCTCGAGCGCGCGCAGCTCGCCGGCCAAGGTGTGGTCCCGCAGGCCTAGGGAGTAGTACTGGCCGAGCGTCTCCAGCCCCTTGAGCAGGATGTCGGGCTCGCTGGGCCTTGGCGCCTCCATGGGAGGCGGCTTGGCCACCGCCGTTTCCGGCACGAGGGCTTCGTACTTGCGCAACCCGCGGTCGACGACGCCCAGCAACCGATCCATGTCCAACGGTTTGGTGAGGAAATCGAAGGCCCCGAGCTTCATCGCCTGGACGGCGGAGTCGATCGTGCCGTAGCCGGTGATGATGATCGGAATGATGCGGCGATCGATCCCCGGAAGCTTCTCCAGCACCTCGACTCCGCTGATGCCAGGCATACGTAGATCGAGGATGACCACGCGAGGCCTGGCGCGCTTCACCAGGTCGAGTCCCTCCACCCCGTCCGCCGCCACCAAGACGCGGTAGCCCTCGCTCTCCAGCGTCTGCCGGGAGCCCTCGCGGATGGAATCCTCGTCGTCGATGACGACCACATCCACGCGGGCACCATGGGAAGGCTGTGGGTACGTGCTTGCCATATTTCACCTCGGCTTGCGGAAGGTTCTGTCGAGCGGTACCGCATGAGTGCGGTTCGCTCCCTTGCAAGCCGATCAACAGCAAGCTCTATGCCAGGTGCATAAGTAGACCCTTCCCCTGAGAAGCCTAAGAGGAATGGTGCGTTAGCCCATCAGGGGACAGCCAGCGGCGCTGCAGGCATGGTGCATTTCTATTCCGTGTGCGCGTAGATGGGGAGAATATGTACCAATCTAGGGAAACCCAGCGCTACTGTAGCTCGGAGAGGCCGTATTTGCGGATCTTATCGCGCAAGGTCTTGCGGTTGATTCCCAGATAGTAGGCGGCCTTCCCCACCTGCCAGTGGAATCGCTGCAGAGCCAAGGTGATCTCCCGCTTCTCCATCTCGACTAGGTGGCCCTCGGCTGGAGCATCGGGCCCCCCCCCCTGCACGGGCCCGTAGAAGAAGAGATCTCCGGGCTCGATGATCTTTTTCTCAGCCATGACCAGCGCCCGCTCGACGGTGTTCTCCAGCTCGCGCACGTTGCCGGGCCACTCGTACGCTTCCATCGCCTGCAGCGCCTCGTCGGAGAAGCCTGTCACGTCGCGGTTGCGCTTGGCCGAGAACTTGCGCAGGAAGTGATGGGCAAGGACGCGGATGTCCTCCCGGCGCTCGCGCAGCGGCGGGATCTGGATGGGGACCACGCTGAGCCGATAGAAGAGGTCCTCGCGGAAGTGGCCCGCCTTCATATCCCTGAGCAGATCGGTGTTGGTAGCGGCGATGATGCGCACGTTCACCTTGATCCGCTGCGATCCGCCGACCCTCATGAACTCCTGCTCTTGGATCGCGCGCAGGAGCTTGACCTGCACCTCGGGTCCGATGTTGCCGATCTCGTCGAAGAAGAGGGTACCATTGTTGGCCAGCTCGAACTTGCCGACCGTTGTCGCCACCGCGCCGGTGAAGGCGCCACGTACGTGGCCGAACAGCTCGCTCTCAAAGAGATTCTCCACCAACGCCGCGCAGTCGACCGCGACAAAGGGCTTGTCTCGCCGGTAGCTCTGGTGGTGCACGGCACGAGCCACGAGTTCCTTGCCCACGCCCGTCTCCCCGATCACCAAGACCGTAGCATCTGTGGGAGCCACCTTCTGGATCAGCTTGGCTACCTTCGCCATGGGCGGCGAGTCGCCGACGATCGTCTCGGGCCCAAGCTTCTCCTTCAGCGCCATACGGAGGCACATGTTCTCCAGGGCTAGCTGTTTACGGTCCAGCGCCCTATTCACCACCGTGACCAGCAGGTCAGGCGAGAAAGGCTTCGGCAGGTAGTCGAATGCGCCTTGGCGGATGGCCTCGACGGCCGACTCGATCGTCGCGTAGCGGGTCATGACGACAACGGCAATGCTGGGGTTCTCCTCATTCAGTTTCGCCAGCACCTCCATCCCGCTCATACCAGGCATCCTGAGAGCGACTATGGCGACGTCGAAGGACTCCTCCCGCGCCAGCTGCAGACCGCCAGCCCCGTTGCCGGCCGCCCGGGCCCGGAACCCATTTTGGCTGAGCGTCTCAACGCAGCCGAGCCTCATGGATTCGTCGTCATCGATGACTAGGATGTTAGCCGCGACTGGCATCAAGTTCTGTCCTTGATAGTTGGCCTATCTGTGTCCCCTCGCTCCGGTCGACGGATTCGGTAGAGTATGATGAGCCTGCACTTGCCCTTCGTCGCTTCGAGCCTGCCAGCTATCGCCGGTCCCTCACGCGGCGACCTGCGAGTTGCCCAAGGTGATGTTCACCATTTCCCGACGAGCCGCACCGTACTCGCCTGCGGCCCCTTTTCTCCTTCCTCTTCGACGTACTGGACCTCGCTGCCGACCTCCAGCCGGTCGAAGGCATCGTTCAGGACGCTGTTTTTATGAAAGTATATCTCCCGGCCATCTAAGGTGGTGATGAATCCGTACCCCTCCGTCGGAAACAGTTTAGTGACGTGCACGGCCAGCGGAGCTTCGCGCGGTTTGACGTCACCACGTTGGCGCTGCGCGTAATCCGCGAGGCGGCGTTGCGTCGCGTCGAAGGCGTCGCGGATAGCGACGTAAATGTCTTCATGGGAATAATGGTCCATTGGCTCCCGGCTCACGACCAGCTCGCCTTGCGGCACGGTCACGTCGATGCGTACGTGATAGAGCCTGCCCTGCTGGTGGCGGCGATGCGGCGCCTCGACAACGACACGGCAGCCCATGATGTGATCGTAATAACGGTCGAGCTTGGCCGCCCGTTGGCGGATTTTGACTTCGACGGCGGCCGAAGGTTCCATGTCACGAAAGCTGATCTGCAGGGGGATTTGCATTGGCACTTCCCATCTCAATGGTTGCAATGCGTCTGGAACGGTTGCTGATGTAGGATACCACCGATGCCGGCGAAATTCCTCTGCGGCGGCGCCGAAATGTCGTGCAGGCGCCGGCCACGTGCGTCACTCACCTGGCCACAGATCACGGAGTGCCTTGGGCAAGAAGTTCTTGACGTCCCTGACCTCACCTTCGGAGTTTCAGCTCTCCTCTTTGCCGAGTCCTAACCACCAATCCGTGCGTCCTCCAGACAGGCCGAAGTGCGGATGCCACTCCACTCTTACCCCTCCACTTTATCACAACCATGCGCAAGCATCTCGCTGCCAAGACGTCGGGCGGACACGGTCTAGGGTGTCTTTAGGCCCGCTGCCGATTATAATGCAGCGGTGTTCAAGAACCGGAAAGACGCCGGGCGGAAATTGGCCGCGCGCCTGTTAAAGTATAAGGACGAGCATCCGGTTGTTCTGGCGCTGCCGCGTGGGGGCGTTCCGGTCGCGTACGAGGTTGCGAGGGCGCTCAACGCGCCGCTCGACATCGTCGTCGTGCGCAAGTTGGGTGCTCCTGGACAACCGGAACTCGGCGTCGGGGCGGTGGCGGACGGCGACCATCCGCAGAGCGTGCTCAACGAGGAAGTCCTGCGTGCCCTGGATGTTTCCGACGACTACCTGAACCGCGAAGCCGAGGCGGAGCTGAAAGAGATACGGCGTCGTCAGGAACTCTATCGCGGCGGGCGTGCCCCCGAGCCGATCGAGGGTCGCACTGCAATCGTGATTGACGACGGCATCGCTACCGGCGGATCGGTGCGCGCTGCCCTGCGCGGGGTGCGCCGCTCCGACCCCAAGCAGCTTGTTCTCGCGGTTCCGGTGGCGCCTCCCGACACGGTGGAATCGCTCCAACCCGAAGTCGACGAGCTGGTGTGTCTGAGCATGCCCTTCTTCTTTCACGCCGTTGGTCAATTTTACGAAGATTTCAGTCAGACGACCGACGAAGAGGTCGTCGAACTGCTGCAGGCCGCGCGCCGGCAGATGGCCTCGGCGAGAAGAGAAACGACCAAAGACAACGGCACGACATGACCCTCGGCGCCGCATTTGCTGACACCGTCGCGCGGCGGCGATCCGCCACGGCGCTGGTGTACGGCGGCGCGCAGTACTCCTTTGCGGAGGTCGGCGCGCGGGCCGTTGCGGTCGCCGGCGCTTTGCGGCAGCGCGGCGTGCGCCCTGGCGATCGCGTGGCTGTGGGGTTGCGCAACTCGCCAGAGCTGGTGGTGAGCGTGCTCGGTGTGCTGCACGCGGGCGCCGTGCTGGTCCCCGTGAACCCGGCGTACACCGCTGACGAGGTGACCTACATCGTCCGCGATGCTGGCGCCTCGCTGGCGATCCTCGAGTCCGAGCATGCCGTGCTGTTGGCGCAAGCGCACTTGCCGCAGTTGTCGGTGATCGTCACGGCGCTGGATGGATTCGCCGCTGCTGCGCCCGCCGCGGTTGCCGCCGATCCGGAGGCGCCGGCGCTCATTGTCTATACCTCCGGCACCACCGGCCGGCCCAAAGGCGCCATCCTCTCGCATCGCGCCTTGCTCAGTAACCTGACCACGGTGGCGCAGGCGTGGCGCTGGACCGAGAACGATCGCTTGCTGCTTACCTTGCCTTGCTTTCATCTGCATGGCCTCGGTCTCGGCATCATCGCCTCCTTTCTCGTTGGTTCGAGCGTCGTCCTGCGGCAGCGGTTCGTCGCCGAGGAAGTGTGCGCCGACCTCGAGGAGTATCGCGTCACGATGTTCTTCGGTGTGCCGACGATGTACAACCGACTCCTCGCCGTGCCGGATGCGTTGTCGATCGCGCGCGACCTCCGCCACATGCGACTATGGGTGTCAGGCTCAGCCCCGTTGCCGGCCGCGACCTTCGAGCGTTTTCTGCAACGCTTCGGCGTCGAGATCCTGGAACGGTTCGGCATGACGGAGTGTGGATTCCCGCTGGCAACGCCGTACGAGGGGCCGCGCCGGGCGGGCACCGTGGGCCTGCCGCTGCCGGGTATCTCCGTTCGGGTGATCGATCCAGAGGCGGCGGACGCCGGACACATGACCGCCGTCGGCGAGGGCCTCGAAGGCGAGCTCGCCATCCGCGGCCCCAACCTGTTCAGCGGTTACTGGAACCGCCCGGAGGACACACGGCGGGCATTGGTGAACGGCTACTTGCGTTCGGGCGACCTCGCGGTGCGCCAGCCCGACGGCGCGTTTCGCATCCTCGGGCGCATGTCGGTCGACATCATCAAGACGCGCGGCTTCAAAGTCAGCGCGGTCGAGATCGAGGATTGTCTGCAGCGCCACCCGCAGGTCCAGGAAGTGGCTGTCGTGGGGCTACCGGACTCCGATCAAGGCGAGCGCGTGGTTGCGGCAATCACCCCGGCGGCCGGTGTGACGCTCAGTGCTGAAGACATCCGCGCCTTCGCGTGCCAGCACCTGGCGCCGCACAAGGTTCCGTCCCGTGTCGTCTTCATCGAGGAAATCCCGCGCGCCGGCCCGGGGAAGTTCAAGAAGAAGGAACTGATCAGCTGGCTCTCCTCAGGGTGACGCCGTAGCCGCAGGCTTCAGCCTGCGCCCGCGCACCCTGAAGGGCGCCCCCTACATCTCGCGGCGGCCCTCGAGGGCTTTGCCGAGTGTGGCGCTGTCGGCGTACTCGACGTCGGCGCCCATCGGCAGGCCGTGCGCGATGCGGGTGACGCGCACACCCAGCGGCTTGATGAGCCGCGCCAGGTACAACGCCGTGGCTTCGCCTTCGACCGTCGGGTTGGTGGCGATGACGACCTCGCGCACCGAACCGTCCTGCAGCCGGCGCAGCAGTTCCGCGATACGTAAATCCTCCGGGCCGACGCCGTCGAGCGGCGCCAGGCACCCGTGCAGGACGTGGTAACGTCCGCGGAACTGTCCGGCGCGCTCCACGGCAATTAGATCAGCCGGCCGCTCCACGACGCAAATGGCATCGGCCTCGCGTTGCGGGTCGCTGCACAACTCGCACGGATCACTAGCTGTGAGTCCAAGACAGGTCGAGCACAGCTTGGTTTCATCCCGCATCTTGAGCAGCGCTTCCGCGAGCAGCTCGACGTCACGCCGCTCGGTGCGCAGCAGATGAAAGGCCAACCGGGTGGCGGTCTTCTCGCCGATCCCGGGAAGCTTCACCAGCTCCTGAATCAATCGGGCCAACGCTGGCGGGAGAGCGGACATGGATAGAGCAGTGATCAGTGACCAGTAATCAGTGGCCGGTGACAGTGTCGACTAATAGCCATTTTTCAGGCCGTCAGTCCTGGGATCTGCAAGCCGCCGGTCACCTTCTTCATCTCTTCCGCCATCATGTCCTGGGCCGCGCGGATGCCTTTGTTCACCGCGGCGATCACCAGGTCCTGCAGCATCTCGGTGTCACCGCCCTTCATGACTTCGGGCTCGATGCGCAGCGCCGTGACTTGCAGTCGGCCGTTGATGACGGCGGTCACCATGCCGCCGCCGGCGCTGGCCTCGACCGTTTTGGCACCGGCCTCTTCCTGCACCCGCGTCAGCCGCTCCTGCAGCTCCTGCGCCTGCTTCATGATATTGCCCAGCGGGTTGAATCCTTTGCTCATTCCTTTCCCTTCTCTCGGCGTCCTCGCGAGCGGACCTCCTGCACTTCGCCACCGAGGATCTCGACGGCGGCGCGCACCACCGGATTTCCGACCGCCGCCGCATGCAACGCCGCGCCGCTCTCGGGCGGCGCCGGGGCCGCCGCCGCGGCCTCTGCGACACTGACAGTGACACGCAGCGCACGGCCGAAAAAGCGCTGCGCCATCTCCTCCACCTGCCGGGTGTGTTGCGCCAGATAATCGTAGTAGTAACCGCGGGGCACGGTGAGCGCCAGTACCGCCCCGTCACAGGACGGCGTTTGGCTGCTCTTCAGGTACGGCAACAGCGTGATCTTCTCCTTGCTGACGAAATGGAGGAACTCCTCCCAGCCGCGCCCGCCGGGAATCGCCGTCGCGGCGGACGCGACGGGAGCCTCCGCCGAACTCGCAGCGGGCTCAGCACGGCTGGCTTCTCGGCGCGCCGGCGCTGGCGTCTTGCCACCTGACGCTGGACCTCCGCTGCCCGGGGGTTGTGGCCGGTCGTTCAAGCGGCGCTCCAGATCGTCGATGCGATCGAACAACTCGCCGGCGGCCACCACCGGCGTCAGCGTCGCCAGCTTGATGAAAGTCATTTCAAGCACGAGCTTCGGGTAGGGCACGCGGCCGACCTCGGCTTCGGCGCCGAGCAGCAAGCGGAAAGCCCGGTCGAGGTCTTCGGTGTCCCACTTCTGTGCCTGGCGGCTGACCTCAGCGCGTTCCTCGTCGGGGATATCTGGGAGGAGGTCCACGCCCGGCACCAGCCGTGCCACCGCTAGGTTGCGGAAATGTTCGAGCAGGTCGCGCGCGAAGCGGCGCATATCGTAACCGTAGAGGTGCAGCTCGTTCAGCAGCTCGAGCGCCCGCGCCGGGTTGTGATCCAGGATGGCTTCGGCGGCACCATACAGCAGCTTGCGGTCGGCTAGGCCGAGCGCGGCTACCACGTCCTCGTCGCGGATCGTCTTGCCGGCGAAGGCGATCACCTGATCCAGCAGGGACTGCGCGTCACGCATGCTGCCTTCGCCTTCGCGCGCGATCGTGAGCAGAGCCCGCGGGCTCACGGTAACGCCTTCACTCTGGGTGATGGCGGCGAGGCGCTCGGCGATGAGGCGGAACGGGATGCGCTTGAAGTCATAGCGCTGGCAGCGGGAGTGGATGGTGTACGGAACCTTGTGCGGGTCGGTGGTGGCGAAAATGAACTTCACGTGCGGCGGCGGCTCCTCCAGCGTCTTCAACAGCGCGTTGAAGGCGCTGGTCGAGAGCATGTGGACCTCGTCGATGATGTAGATCTTGAAGCGGCTCTTCGCCGGCTGGTAGCGCACGTTTTCGATGATCTCACGCACGTCATCGACGCCGGTGTTGGAGGCGCCGTCGATTTCGAGCACGTCGACGGCGTTGCCGGCGGTGATCTCGTGGCAGTTCACGCAGGCGTTGCACGGGGTCGGGGTAGGCCCTTTCTCGCAGTTGAGCGCCTTCGCCAGCACGCGTGCTGCCGTGGTCTTGCCCACACCGCGCACGCCGGTGAAAAGGAAGGCATGAGCGACTCGGTCGCTACGGATGGCGTTCATCAGCGTCTGGCCCACATGCCCCTGGCCTACGATGTCGTCGAAGGTCTGCGGCCGCCACTTGCGGGCGAGGACGAGGTAGCTCATTCACGTACCATGAAAATACACCCGGCAACCCGCTTGGGTCCCTTCCCCTGTTGCCATCCTTCGACTGGGCTCAGGACAGGCTTCCGGCAACGGGGGAAGAGCCTGTCCCGAGCTTGTCGAGGGATCAGGATGGGGGCCATTTTCTGAGCAGTCTCTCTCTTATTCTTTGGGACCATGAGCCACATGCCGCGGATGCGCAGAAGTGATAGCTAGGTTTCCCCGCGGCACAGAGAAGCGATCGGTACCGCTGCTTCCTTCCGGACCTGACGGAGTTCGCGATGCCCTCTTGCGCGGGACCTAGCTATCACTTCTGCCCATCCGCATCGCCTAGTGATTCGTGTTCGTGGCGCTCACCGCTTCTCCGCACCCGATTTCGCTACCACTTCCGACCAATCACGGCTCAACGAGATACTCGCATGTTGCGGGTGACGCGTCCACAGCGGAAACAAAAAAGCGGAGAGGGTGGGATTCGAACCCACGGTACCTTTTGGGTACACACGCTCTCCAGGCGTGCCGTTTCGTCCACTCACGCACCTCTCCCGGCGCAAAGACCTTGATTCGCTTACATCGCGCTGTATCTAACTGCAACCATCAACAGTGGAAGTCATAGCCCGCGCGGCCTCGAGGATACGCTTGCTACGGCGCCCATGGCAGGCCTTTCCAGGGATCGGCACAATGCCAATCGAGGTGTACGAACGGAAGGCGATGACGTTGCCTTGACCTAACCCAGTTGAAATTGCGGGGCAGTTGAACGAAAAAGGGACTAACCGCGAGTAGAGGAGGACCGATATGGACTGGGGAATGCAGCACCGCTTAGCAAACATCATCCCGCCCGAGAGCGGCCGCACCGTGATGTTGGCCGTCGACCACGGCTACTTTCTCGGTCCGACCGGCGGCCTGGAGGAACCACAGAAGACAGTGACTCCGCTACTGCCGCACGCCGACTCGCTGATGCTCACCCGCGGCGTGCTGCGCCAGTGCATCGACCCCCGCAGCCGCGTCCCGATCGTGCTGCGGGTTTCGGGCGGCACCAGCATCCTCACCGAACTCTCTAACGAAGAGATCACTGTCTCCATCGAGGACGCGATCCGCCTGAACGTCTCGGCGATGGCGCTGTCGATCTTCGTCGGCAGCGAGAACGAGCGGCGCACGCTAGCTAACCTCGCCACGCTGGTCGACATGGGCGAACAGTACGGCATTCCCGTCCTGGCAGTCACGGCCGTCGGCAAGGACATGCAGCGCGATGCCCGCTATCTGAGTCTCTGCTGCCGCATCGCGGCTGAGCTGGGCGCACGCATCGTCAAGACCTACTTCTGCGAGGGCTTCGAAGAAGTCGTGGGCGGCTGCCCGGTGCCGGTCGTCATCGCGGGCGGCAAGAAGATCGAGGAGCGCGCCGCCTTGCAGCTGGCGCACGACGCCGTGTCGCACGGCGCCGTCGGCGTCGACATGGGGCGCAACATTTTCCAATCGGACAGTCCGGTGGGTATGATCCGCGCCGTCCGCCAGGTGGTACACGAGAACAAGACGCCGGACGAAGCCTTCCGCTTCCTCACCGGCCTGCGCAGCGCGGCAGCGTGACGTCCCGTGCCGTTGTTCATCTTCATCGGCCACGACGGCCCGGACGGATCTGAGCGGCGGAAGCTGAATCGCGAGCGCCACGTCGCGCACCTGGAAGCGCTCGACCGTGCCGGCCGCCTCGCTTACGGCGGCCCTATCCGTGACGAGTCCGACCGTTCCATCGGCGCGGTGCTCATTCTCGATGCCTCCGATCTCGAGGCCGCGCGCGCCATCGTCGACCAGGACCCGTACGTTATCGGCGGTGTCTTCGAGCGCAGCGAGTTGAATCGCTTCGTGCGGGCGTTCCCTCGGTGAAGCATGCGCAGCGGTTGGAACGACGCCGAAGCGGCCTCCGCGATCGAGCGCTGGGCCGCTCAGTACGGCAAAGACCTGGCGCTCTGCGTCTACATCTCGCGGCTGATCGGTAGCGACAGCGGTTTGGTGTTGCACGGCGGCGGCAACACCTCCGTGAAGGCACCGGTGAAAACGCTCTTCGGCGACGAGACCACCGCGCTGTTCGTGAAAGGATCGGGCCGCGATCTGCACGCCATCGAGCCGGCGGGTTTTACCGCTCTACAGCTCGCGCCGCTGGTGCGGCTGTGTAAGTTGGGCCAGTTGTCGGACGCGGACATGACCAACCAGCTCCGCCTCAGTCTGCTCGATGCGTCCGCAGTCCGCCCGTCGGTTGAGACGCTCCTACACGCTTTCTTGCCGCCTCGCTTCATCGTTCACTCGCACGCCAACGCCGTGCTCTGCCTAAGTAACCAGCCAACGGGCGAGGCGCTGCTGCGCGCAGCGGTGGGCGAGCAAGTCGCGGTGTTACCGTACATCTGTCCTGGTTTCCTACTCGCACAAGCAGTGGCGCGCGCATTCGAAGTCGCGCCGACAACGCGTGGGATCATCGTCGCCAAACACGGATTGTTCACGTTCGCCGATGATGCCCGCACCGCATACGAACGCCACATCGAGATCGTCGATGCGTGCGAGCGCTTTGTGTCGGCGCGACAGCGGCGGCCGCTCTTCACCCCGCGGTATCGGGTCGAGGCGCGGCCGGCCGATCTGGCGGCAACCGCCGCGCCGATCCTGCGTGGCTTGCTCGCCGAGCGTACCGGCGACGAGGATGTGCCGTACCGCCGCTTGCTGCTCGACTGGCGCGCCGACGAAGAGGTGCTCGCGTTCGTCAACAGTGTCGAAGCCGCCGCCCTCGCCGCAACCGGGCCGCTCACCCCAGACCATGTGATCCGGACCAAGCCGTTTGCGTTGCACGTGGCAGATCCTGCGTGGAACGACGTGCAGCAGTTGCGAGGGCAGCTGACGGATGCGGTGGCGGACTTCGTCACTCGCTATGAGGTGTACGTCCGAGAGAACGCCGGAGGTCTCACCGGAACGAAGTTGGATCCGTTCCCTCGCGTCGTATTTCTGCCCGGCGCGGGCGTCTTTTGTTTCGGCCGCACGAAACGGGAAGCGCAGATCGCCGCCGACATCACGGTGCAGAGCCTGCACGTGAAGGGGGTAGCGCAGGCGATGGGCGGGTACGAGTCGGCTTCGGCCGAGCACCTGTGCGCGATGGAGTACTGGAGCTTGCAGCAGGCGAAGCTCGGAAATGACGCCGAGCGACCGTTGGAGCGCCAGGTCGTTTTGATCACCGGCGCCGCCGGCGCCATCGGCTACGGGGTCGCCAAGGTGTGCGCCGAAGCCGGCGCGCACGTCGTGCTGACGGACATCGATGCGGAGCGGTTGGGGAGTGTGGCCGAGCGCATCGAGGAGACGCATGGTGGCGGGGCCGCCTCCGCGATCACCATGGACGTCACCGGCGCCGCCTCGGTGCGCGCCGCCTTCGACGAGGCTTGTCGCCGCTACGGCGGTGTCGACGTGGTCGTGGTCAATGCGGGCATCGCCCATGTCGCTCCGGTGGCCGAGCTGAGCGATGCCGATCTCGAGCGGGTGATGGCGGTGAACTTCACGGGAGCGTTCCTCACCATACGTGAAGGTGTCCGTGTCCTGCGCGCGCAAGGGTTGGGCGGCAACATCGTAATCAACTCGTCGAAGAACGTCTTCGGACCGGGGAAGGACTTCGGCGCGTACAGCGCCTCGAAGGCGGCGGGGCATCAGCTGGGGAAGGTCTCGGCAATCGAGCTGGCGGCGGAAGGCATCCGCGTCAACATGATCAACGCCGACGCCATCTTTGCGGAAGACGACATCGAGTCGGGTTTGTGGGCCACGGTGGGACCCGACCGCGCCCGCAGCCGCGGGCTGAAAATGGAAGAGTTGCCTGAATACTATCGCGGTCGCAACCTGCTGCGCGCCCGGGTCACCGCGCGTCACGTCGGCAACGCCGTCGTCTTCTTCGCCAGCAACCGCACGCCCACGACCGGCGCCACCCTGCCAGTCGACGGCGGCGTCGTCGAAGCCTTCCCGCGCTAGGGCCTGCGGCCAGCGCCCTTGCAGTGACCCGCTCCCCGGTGGGTCGCTAAGGGCTGCAAGCGGACAGCGGCTGACCGCTCCGGGCAGCCTTCGGAATCGCGGGGGATTGCTTGGCATTTGCCTCCCGTTCACCCGGCGTGATAGGCTGCATGCGATTGCAAGCGTTGGAGGTTTTATGAGGGCAGCTACGGCAAGTACATAGTCGGGCAGACACGAAACAACACGTAAACACGAAACGACAACCACCGCAGAAAGAAGACAGCCATGGGACTGGCATACCGAAACCTGGATGAACGAACCAGGAACCTTATGTTGTCGGAGATCGAAAGGGACATCAACGCCAATAGGCTCTTCCTGAGCGACAACCTTAATCCTCAGGGAAGAATCGACTATCCTGATCTCCTTCGGAACGCAGTTAGGACCGGAAGCGACGTGACGCTTGCGGCAGACATCAAGAACAGACTGAACACGCACGAGAAACCGCGACAGCTGAGATCCGGGGGATTCTCAAGAGCTCCCGTGATGCGAAGCAATGCTCACGAAATGCTTGCTGAGGGTGAATTCAATCGTTTCTACATTCGTGCCCTCTGCTTACGGGCAATGGAGGACGGCTTCGCTGAGGTCATAGTGTATCGAGCAAAACAGGTGCAGCAGGCCCGCTCAGAGTCGGAGGCGAAGATCGGGCAAAGAGTGGCGGCACAGCCCTTGCTCGAGGATCTGCGCGAGCATCCAGGCGTTGACACTGCGCTTGGGCTCCCGCCCGGACCGAACTCCGGTCTCAGCGTCTATTTGCCGTGAGCACGTCCATGGCGTTGCATGACCTAGGACTTGCCCGACCCGCCGGGTGCAGGCGACGCCGGGTTCGCGCTTGTGTTACATTTCGGACGTCATCGGTCCGGCGCGCCTGACCAGAACGTTCGGCACCGCATGAAAGGGGGAAGCAGTAGTGGACCTCGTGACTCGGAACCTTCTTGATGCCTTCCGCCAAGAGCACGGCTTCCCGGAGGATGTCGATCAGGCCACGCTCTTCGAGCATTTCGCCAATTTCTGCGTCGCGTCCAAGGAGTACTCTGACGAATTCGAGGTCGAAGATCTCCACGTAGCGGGCGGAAACGACCTGCAGCTCGATGGGTTTGCGATCGTGGTCAACGGCGTGCTGGTCAACTCCACAGATGAAGTGGATGATCTCGCTCAGACCAACAAATACCTGGACGCTGAGTTCGTGTTTGTGCAAGCGAAGTCTGGCGCCGACTTTAGCGGGGCTGACATTTCCAACATGTTTTATGGCATACGTGAACTCTTCGCTGAAAGTCCTAAACTCCCACGGAATGAATTGCTTCAGGCAAAGGAGCGGGTTGCACGCCGCCTCTATTCCAAGAGCCCCCTCTTCCGACACGGCAATCCTCGGCTGAAGATGTACTACGTAACGGCGGGCAAATGGCAGGACGACCAGCAACTTGTCGCTAGGATTGCGAACGAGGTGGCCACCCTTGAAGAACTCAACATTTTCAAGTCCCCGCCGCTTTTCGAGCCCGTAGATGCGCGTCGCCTCCAGCAGTATTTCAACCGTGCCCAGAATGCACTTACGAAGACGATCACGTTCGGCAACAGAGTCACGTTGCCGGCGATGGAGGGCGTACGCGAGGCCTATCTTGGGTACCTCCCCGCTCCCGAGTATGTGACCATGATCACGGATGAGAACGGCAACCTACTGAGGGGCCTCTTCTACGAAAATGTCCGCGATTTCCAGGGCAACAACCCAGTGAACAAGGAAATCGAGGATACCCTTCGGACCGTTGAGAAGCATGCGTTTGTTCTTCTCAACAACGGCGTCACCATTGTCTCAGAGGATCTCGGGCTCACTGGAGATAGGTTCACCCTTTCGGGTTTCCAGGTCGTGAACGGCTGCCAGACAAGCCATGTGCTTTTCAACAACCAGGACGAGCTCACAGATACAGTGCTGCTTCCCGTTAAGTTGGTCGTCGCACCTGCAGAAGACCTCAAGAATCAGATCATCAAGGCAACCAACCGGCAGACCGTCGTGAAGACTGAAGAGCTGTCCGCTCTCACGGATTTCCAGAAGCTTCTGGAGCTGTACTACAATGCCATCCCTGAGCAGCACCGGCTGTATTACGAAAGGCGGTCGCAGCAATTCAGGGCGACTCCCGGCCTCGAGAAGATCAGGATTGTGACGATTTCCACGCAGATCCGCGCGTTCGCATCTATGTTCTTAGATCGCGCCCACCAGGCAAGCCGGTACTACGGCACTCTGCTAAAGGATATTGAGAGTAGAATATTCGTGGACGGTCACTACCCGGTTGCCTACTATGTGAGCGCGTATGCGCTCTTTTGCATCGAGTCCCTCCTCCGTCGCAAGCAACTCGACAATCGGTATCGGCCATTCAAGTACCACCTCTTGGGGATCCTCCGAATGGCCGTGGCCGGTGCAGACATGCCCAGCATGACCACCAACCGCTTTGAGAAATACTGCGAGTCCCTTCGCGACGTCCTCTGGGCTGACGCGCGGTGCCTGGAAGAGCTTCGACGGGCGTGCTCCGTCCTTGACGGGCTCTTGGCAGGCAATTACGACCGAGACAAAGCGAAAGACTCGACGATTCAGACGCAGGCGAAGGGACGGATTCAGCCCGAACAAGCCACCCCAGCCGACGCGCAGAAGGACGCGTGCGGCTAAGCGGAAGCGTTGAGCTTGTAGAAAAACCCAACGAGGCGGGCCCAAAAGCCGAAACTCGCGATATGACGAATCGAAATCAGAAACGCCGCACATTTGGCTAAGATGTCGGGAAACCTGACCAGAGGAGCGCTACGCGCGTTTCAGGGTCGATCTGAAGCGAAGCAGCGGGAAAATATCGAGTTGCGGAAAGTCACTCCAAGTTCCATCTTCCGTAGAGGACCGTAGGGGGACGTAGTTCCGAGTGTTCCGAGTTGGAGTTGCAGCGGCCCCACGCCACGCTTGCCCCATAACCCCCAAACACGATACAAGACCAATAGGTTTTGAACACAACTGTGATGACAGCGGTTCAGTCCAACGGGGCTTGCGTGCCGAAGCGACGGCGGAGGCAGGCCTTTCCGCCCTCCGGCCGCGGAGTGCGCGATGCACGCGCGGCGCGTCCGTCGGGCCGGATGACGGAAGAACCGTTTAACGTTAGCCAGCCACGGAGTAGCGTGAGTAGATGACATGACCGTTTTGCGCTCCCGGCGTTTCCGTCGCGCGGCACTGCTCTTTGCCGCTCTCTTTGTCTTCGCCGTTGTAACCCAACTCGGAGTCGGCTGGTACCAGCGCTGGGCGGCCGCGCGCGCCGATCTCCGTGCGACAGTCCACGACATTCGTCAGGAGCTCCGTTATGAGAGCCGCTGGGAGCTCACGCGGCTAAGGCAAGCTGATCTCGGCGGCCGGTACTACATTGTGGACGCGAGCGGCCTGCTCATAGATGTTGAGGGTTTCGCTGCCGACCTGACCTTTCGGGCCGATGTAACAGATCTGCAGCCCGGAATTCATAGCCTCACCGTGCCGCTCACCAACGAAACCTGGCGACTTCTGGTGGCACCCGTCAAAGGAGGACGAGTTACATTGGGCGTCTCACCGCCAGAGGACATCACTGGGGTTGACGACCGCCTTCAAGAAAACGCCAAACGTTTTGGTGAATCTCTGGAACGCGCAACTCGCGTCACCCCCAGTGACATAGATCGCAACCTTTACTACGCCGTTCTCGACGATCGCGGCAGCGTGAGATTCGCGATCGGTGGTATCCCGCTGAGGCTTGTGGAGTACCCCAAATCACCCATCGACGAAGTAGAGGAAATGGCCGGGCGAAGCACCCTAACGTACGCCCTTCTTTCAGTCCCCTTTGTCACCGCGTCAGGCAAGACCGTAGGGACGATCACGGCGTTCGAGGAACTTGCTCCGCAGCCCTGGTTTTCGTTCAGCGCCTGGCTGGTGAATCTCTCTTCATCACTGGCTCTTGCGTTCGTGGGTACGTTAATCGGAGTTCGGTATATTCCCGATGAGTTTCGGCCCGAGGAATTGCTCGTTGACGCCCTTCAGAAGGGCGAGTCTCCCACGGTCGAGTTCAAGGAATCCTTACGCTGGGACCACTGGAGGGCTCCTGCTGGCCAGCCCGATGATCCAAGGAAACCCGCCGAGCAGAAGGGCGTCGCCGAGGCCGTTGCCGTCAAGGCGGTCGCCGGGTTTCTCAACAGCCGGCCGGGCGGAACCTTGCTCATCGGGGTCGCGGATGACAGGAAGGTCGTTGGCCTCGACCGGGACTACGATTCACTGGCCAAGCCCGGGGAAGGTCCGGTTGGCCCCGACAAGCAACGGGATCGATTTCAGCTTCATCTGCGCAATCTCTTGGCGACCAAGATTGGCCGGGACGTCAGCAATCTCTGTGTAACAATGGCAATCGTTTATCGAGATGGCAAGGACGTTTGCCTTGTCCACGCGAGTTCTTCACCGACGCCGGTCTACATCGCCGTTCCGAAAGGCAAGGCCTTCTACCTTAGGGTGGGCGCTGCGACGGTTGAGCTCGATGTAGAAGAGGCGGTTGCCTATTGCCGTGAGCGGTGGCCGGCCCCGCTGTTGGCCCGCGTTCTGCGCCTGACACGACCCGCCTGAGCGTCGCTGGAGGCGGGAGCAGTCGCAGCACACAGGGGGTGAGCTGGCTACTCGGCCCGCCGGGACTGGAAGCGTCTCAGGGGCACGATGGTACTTTTGGTACGTTTCATATGCAGACGTGGGGGAGCCAGGCACCGGGGTCAAGTCTGGATTATGGACTTAAGAGTCAGGTGACGCGTTCGCCCCTCAACATGCCGCCGACCAGGGTCGGCTTGAGCTAACACTTTCGCCAAGTAGGTACCCTCGTCCTATGGCTCGACCGCTGTGCGCGCGGTTCTCTGGCGCGTTCTACCACGTCACGGCGCGGGGCAACGAGCGCAAGCCGATCTTCCGCGATGAGCGCGATCGCCCGGTGCAGGTCCGAAAGTGCCTCAGCCAGTACCTGTCTGCCGACGTCCAGGCGCGCAGCGCGTGGCGATCAGCAACCGTCGCCTGCGCTTTGTCGGTGCGGGGAAGCTCCGCTTCACCTACCGCGACAAGCCACCCGCGGCTCGCTTGCCCGACAACCCCAAACCACGATACAAGCCCCATAGGTTTTGAACACCACCTATGATGGTCAGCGGCTCAGTCCAACGGGGCTTGCGTGCCGAAGCGACGGCGGAGGCAGGGTTCCCTGCCGAAGCCACGGCGAAGGCAGGCCTTTCCGCCATCCGGCCGCGCAATGCGCGATGCACGCGCGGTGCGTCCGTCGGGCCGGATGACGGAAGAACCCTTAGCGTTCGCCGGCGCGAGAGTTGACGGGCAGATCGGGGACTGGCAGGTAGTGCCATGCCTTCGGGTGGCTTCGAAGCGCTCCCGCCATTCTGTCTCAACGGTGACCTACCGGAAGGTGTACACCGGGCGACTCTGGCGCAAGTAATCGAACGCTTCGGTAGCCAGACCCTTCAACGTCTGGCGGTCGCGAATCGTCTGGAGCACATCTACCATACGGCCCGCTCGACCGGCTTTCTAGCACGGTTCGTCGTCTATGGGTCGTTCGTCACGCAGAAACACGAGCCGAACGATGTCGATGTCTTCCTGATCATGGAGGACAGCTTTGATCTGGCTCAGATCACTGGGGAAACGCGGCTTCTCTTCGATCATCTGGCGGCTCAGACTCACTTCGGTGCCAGTGTCTTCTGGGTGCGTCGGCTGGGTTGTTTCGGCGGCGAGCAGGCCGCCATTGCGCACTGGCAAACGAAGCGCGATCGTGGCAAGAGAGGAATAGTCGAGATTGTCGAGGACGCCCTATGATCGCCAACGACGAAGAACTAGAGGTCACGTTGGAGCGCATTGTCCATTTTCAGCATCAGGTTGCCCATTTGCGCAGGGTCGAAACCAATCCGGTCAATTTCCACGCTTGCGTATCGGGTTTTCTGGCTGAGGTCGACCGTATGCAACTCGAGGTGCGCGAGTATCTCAGTGTTCATCCCGGCGAGCAGCCCGCATCGCACAAGGCCCCACATAGCTGACCACGCCAGCAGACCGTCGCGGTGTGCAATCCGCGGAGATGGCATGTCTCCGGGCGCGCGACTCCGAGGCCGAACAGGGTGGCTGCAGGCGACTGGCCACCATCATGGGACGGGGGTCAGTCGTTGAACTAGGACTTTCGCCAGGTAGCATACTGGCGTCGTATGGCCCGACCGTTGCGAGTGCAGTTCTGTGGCGCGCTCTACCACGTCACGGCGCGGGGCAACGAGTGCAAGCCGATCCTCCGCGATGAGCGCGATCGCCCGGTGCAGGTCCGGAAACACCTCAGCCAGTGCCTGTCTGCCGACGCGCAGGCACGCAGCGCGTGGCGGTGAGCAACCGCCCCCGTTGCCTCGCTGGCGCTACAACCCCCGCCTTCGCACACACCCGCTGTAAACCCTCCACGCGTCACCTCTTGCCCGACGTTCTACCGTACCGGGCCCTGGCCCCTATTGTCCTGCCCCCCGGGCAAACATCCCGTGCTCTCGGGCCGCTGTGTGAGAACAGCGTTCGCGGCCAGATGCGGAACTCCTGCCGTTCGGCGGATCGAATGGTTTTCCTTGTGATTTCAGGCTAATCTCAAGCCGGCAAGGGAGCAGAGATGACGCTCGACCAACGCTTGATGCAAACCCTGAAGGCGCTACCCGCAGCACGGCGGCAGGAGGTCCTGGACTTCGCAGAATTCCTGCGTTCACAGGTGGAACAATCACCCGCAGGGACACGAAGCGAGCTGACTCCGTTGCCCGTCCTTCCCGGACGCATGACGCCCGGCTGGAAGGACGCGATCTATGGCGAGCGCTGATACTGTCTTCGTCGATGCCGGAGTATTCATCGGTGCTCTCCTCGGAGATGACCCGAGACATCAAGAAGCGCGCCCTCTGGTCGAGTCTGCCCGCTGCGGCGAGATCTCCTGATGCACGTCAGCGGGCGTTCTCGCCGAAGTGTACGCCGCGCTGACCTGGATCGGCGCTCAGCCCCCTCAATCTCCCGACACCGCGGCAGAGGCAGTTCGATTGCTCGTGGCGGAGCCATCCGCCATTCGAGTTCTGGATACGGGACGTGCGGCCGGATTGCGGATGCTCGATTTTGCGAAACGGTACGCGCTAACCGGGCGCCGCGTTCATGACGCCCGCCATGCCGCGACCGCGCTGGAGTCCGGTGTGCGCAGCGTGCGTTTCAGGGTCGATCTGAAGCGAAGCAGCGGGAAAATATCGAGTTGTGGAAAGTCACTCCAAGTTCCATTTTCCGGGTTTTCCTACAGCCTCGTTAGGTGAGGCCAGTGACAAAGGAGAACGCGATGAAAACCAAAGTGGGTTTATGGATTGACCATAGGAAGGCCATTATCGTGGCTGTTACGGAGAAAGGGGACGAGACAGCACTGGTCATATCGAAGGTTGAAAAACAGCTCCGCCGTTCTGGCGATTCGCCTCTTAAGGGCACCTACGAACCAGGGCGAGTACCGGCAGATGACAGCCGCCAGAGAACGTTTACGGGACATCTCAACATTTACTACGAGGCGGTAATTGCGTGTCTTCGTGATGCGGAATCCATTCTGATATTTGGTCCTGGTGAAGCAAAGGGCGAACTGAAGGAACGTCTTGAAAAAGGCAAACTGGGCGGACGCATCGCAGGGGTTGAAACAGTTGACAAGATGACGGATCGTCAGATTGCGGCGAAAGTTCGACAGTACTTTGCAGAATAGCCTTCGGCAATAGGATCGAGGTGAAACCGATTGGTGCCAATAGAAAGGTCGGCCATGCACGGTGAGTTGCATCGTAGCGGGCGCATCGGCTGGTTGCGCGCCGCCACACTCGGCGCCAACGACGGCCTCATTTCCACGAGCAGCCTGGTTGTGGGCGTGGCTTCGGCCGAGCCCACCCAAGCGGCCGTCTTGCTCGCCGCGGTGGCGGGTCTCGTAGCCGGCGCCCTCGCCATGGCAGCGGGCGAGTACGTCTCGGTCAGCTCCCAAGCGGATACCGAGCACGCTGATCTCTCCCGGGAGCGCGGCGAACTCGCTACCTCGCCCGAGGCCGAGCGAGCCGAGTTGGCGGGGATCTACATGGCCCGAGGCCTCAGCCGCGACCTCGCGATCCAAGTCGCGGATCAACTGATGGCCCACGATGCCCTGGGGGCTCATGCCCGGGACGAGCTCGGCATCCATGAGACGACACGGGCTCGGCCGATTCAGGCAGCGGTGGCGTCCGCGGCCTCTTTCGCTGTAGGGGCGGCACCCCCCACGCTCCTTGCGGCGCTGTTGCCTCCCGGGGGCTTGGCGCTAGACGTCATGGGAGTGACGTTGGGCCTCCTGCTTGTCCTCGGGGGTGTAGCTGCTCGCCTTGGCGGCGCTTCGCTCACACGAGGGGCTCTGCGCGTCGCGTTCTGGGGTGCGGTGGCCATGGGATGTACTGCCGCAGTCGGGCGTCTATTCGGCGCCGTCGTCTAGCGGCTTTCGCAGGATGCCACCTGGCCCGCGCTTCAGCTGACGGGGTCCTAAACGCTTCGGCCGCCGCTGGATATACTTACAGCTTCGCCGGGCGAACCGGGGTCAGCCCTTGAACTAAGACTTTCGCCAAGTGGCATACCGTCGTCGTCTAGCCCGGCCGTTGCGAGTGCAGTTCTCTGGCGCGGTCCACCACGTCACGGCGCGGGGCAACGAGCGCAAGCCGATCTTCCGCGATGAGCGCGACCGCCCGGCGCAGGAACAGGGACCCCGGGGACGAGCCTGAACGCCACGGCGGGTGCGCAACACCACCCGTGAGCTGCGAGAGGGGCCGGTCACCATCCCTCTGGGGCGTCCGGGAACCAGAAGAAACCGAGCAGGGAGTCGCCGCGGTCGCGGTTGACGGGGGCGAAGACGTCCCACTCCTCCGGGCGCACGTCCATGTCGATGCGCGGATAGCCGATGGGCGTACCGCTGCCGATGCACACGAAGGTCTCAGGATCGAAGCCGCTGACGCCATACGCTGCGGCAACGGCCGCGCCGATCTCTTGCTGCCAGGGAGTCGGCCGAATGCCCCGTTTCGGTACGTGGGTCGGATAACAATTGAAGGTGCGGAAGCTGGCGGGGTGCGCCATGCGTCCGCAGCTCAACACCCGCGGTTCAACCGCGATGCCTGCGGCCATGAATGCACGCCGCTCGAGTTCGCGGAACAAGCCCCGGCGGCGGAAGCCGGCGTCGACGCAACAGATGCCCGCTAGCGCAACGGCCTGCTGCGGCAAGCGTGGCAGATCCATGATGCGTATCTCGCCCAACGCAAAGCCGGCAAGGGCGTCGGCCGACGTCGCGGTCGCAATGAAACGTAGCCGGCTCAGGGAGCGCTTGAGGTACGCCTCGCTGGCCCCCCGATACGACGCGCGGAACAATGCCAGGACGCGAGCCAGGGCGCGCTCCCCGAGATCGCTCGTGGCAACGACGTCGAACTCCAAGTCCGCTGTGCTGTCGGTGCCCATCGGGCCACGAGTATCGGCCGAGAGCTGGGTGCGTCAAGAGGTTGGGAAGCTGTGTAGAGTCGAGATGTGGCGCGGTGGTTTAGGCCGGAGTTTGGGTTCCCTGTTGCTCGCCCTTTCGTCTGCGAGTGTCCCATGATCCCAGCCATGCTCCGTTTCCACATCCCGCTCATCAA
>Ga0187884_10000746_pt1 | contig 31581 bp, 24 predicted proteins | sample June2016WEW_20_4_FD_132983 | JGI IMG/M metagenome (GOLD analysis project Ga0187884, IMG submission 132983) | Peatland microbial communities from SPRUCE experiment site at the Marcell Experimental Forest, Minnesota, USA - June2016WEW_20_40 | ecosystem: Environmental > Terrestrial > Soil >...
CCTGGAATCGTTGCTCGACGTATAGGGGCACGTACATGACCCGGTTGTCGAGGAGTGAATACATCACCTGATCGCCATAGCGACCCTCGACCCGTTTGCCTGCCTCGCACTGCAGGGTTACTTCCACCGGGGTGTTGATCGGAAACTTCACGACTTCTTTCATTGGTTTTTTCCTTATCTCATTACGAGTTAGTCAGTTCTCGCCCAGGATCAACAGCCGCTTCCGCTGCGGTTGTCCTGCCTCACCAAGGGCGGCCCTGCGGGACTCTTTGTAGAAGTGATTCATAATTATATTATGCACATCGCTGTGCATAATGTCAAGGAAAATTTGCGGTACACAGCGCTGTGGAGATATACTTCGGACATGGTGGATCTGGCCGCCGCGAAACTCGGACGAAAGGGTGGTAAGAACAGTCGTAAGTATCTGGAACCGGGCGAAGCCACGGCCCTCGCTCAAAAGGCCGCGAAAACTCGCTGGGATGCCTACTACGAAGCACATCCGGAAAAGCTCAAAGCCAAGCTGGAACGCGAAGCGCGGAAGGGGACCAGAAAGCGGGGCCGGCCACCGAACAAGAGAGGGACGAAGTGAGCGTCCATGACGCATCCTCGCTTGCGTGCGGGCCACCCAAGTAGCCGAGCAAGGTGCCCGTTCACCGGCGGCGGCGCTTGTTTGCCCTGAACACTGGAAGAGCCCTGACGGATCTTCTGGTCCCTCCCGGCAACCGCTTGGAAGCCCTGTACGGAGATCGCGCAGGGCAGCACAGCATACGGATCAACGATCAATACCGAATCTGCTTCACTTGGAAAAAGGATGGCTCCTATAATGTCGAAATTACCAAACACTACCGCTAGGAGAATTGCGATGGCCCGCAAGTTGCCACCCATTCACCCCGGAGAAATCCTCAAAGAAACGCTGGACGATCTGGGAATTAGCATGAACCGTTTGGCCCAGGCGCTTCATGTGCCGGCCAACCGGATTTCCAATATCGTCGCCGGCCAGCGTGGAATCACCGGGCAAACCGCCTTGCGTCTGGCTCGTTACTTCAACACCACGCCGGACTATTGGATCAGCATGCAGGCGCAGTATGATCTCGAAACCGCACGCGCCGAGTGGGAAGCGAAGATCCGGTCGGAAGTACGCCCGCGCCACGCGGCCTGACAAATCCTGGACCTCGTTGCCCGTGTCTGGATCGGGCAAAGAGATGGGGGAGTGAGATTGCTTCAGCGGGTGCCGCGTGTCAACGATCAACCTTGACCGATCGACAATCGTCGCATAATCGAATTCGGAGTGGTCCGTGACGATCACCACGCAATCAGCCCGTGAGCACGCCGCCAACGGCTCCCTTTGACAATCACTTCTGCGGAAACGTCGGATCCAGCGGAGAGGCTTCGGGCGTTGCAGTGCTGCGGGAAACAAGTGCCACCCCCTCGACGGTCGCTGCCCTTCGCAGTTCGGCGTCCAGCGTCGCCAGGGGTAAGCCCTCACGCTGAGCTAGTTCCAGATAGACGGCATCGTATACGGAGAGCCGGTGAGCGCGGGCCAGCCGGAGGGCAGCGTTTTCGTCAGGAGCCTGGTCCACCCGGAATCGAAGCAGCGAAAGGTTCTGCAGAAAAGAGGCGGTGTCGGATTCCGTGATCCGCCGTCGGCGTTCGTTCACGATCAGGATGTTTCGCACTTCGAACCACCACAGGCTGGGTACGATGCCCTCCTCGGCGCGCATGCGGTCGAAAGCCAAGCGGGCGTCGGGGTGATCTTCGTCGTCGAATGCCCAACACGCGGTGACAGATGCATCAATAACGAACGCCATTAGAACCTTCGTCCCTCATCGCGGGCCGACAGCAGTTCCCTGAGGGTGATCTTGCCGGTACGCTGACCAAGCGCCCGAATGGCGGCGATGGCTTTGTCGATTTCCTCCTGACGCCGGTCAACCTCGGGCACGATCCGCGCGATGCGGCGCCCGTGCCGCGTGATAATCAGCGTTGCGCCGCGCTCCACTTCGTCCAGGAGCTGGGGAAGATGAACTTTGGCTTCCGAGGCTTGAATTTCGCGCATATAATCAACCAGTCGATTCGACCAGTCTTATTGTATCATACGTTCGGGCAGCCCAAAAAGGAAAAGCCGCAAGAACCGCAAGATTCTCAACGAGACCATTCATGCTAATGATAGAGAAGCAGACGATCCGTAAGCTGCGCGACGGATCTACGCAACTAAACCGCGTCACCTCAGCCTTTTGACAGGACCGGAAATAAATGCGACAATGAATATCAGAGGAGTTGAGTCCCCGTCACTAAGGTTTGTCAAGGCCCGCGGCCCTGGCAATGATTGCACGGAGATCCTTGGCAAATCCTCAACTTTGTGCGAACCCACCCGTGTAGCCAATTCCCCCGTGGTTAGCAACGTGCCCTATATGAGTTGCGGTCGATGAATGCCTTGTGAGCACCGGGCTGCCGCGGGAATCTGCACGTCATATTTGGAACGCCCCACCCTTTTCGGCTTGGAGATCGCCGAACTTCCAGAATCCGTTAAAGCCCTTTCCACATTTGAATCGCCTGGCAGGATGGCGCCGGTCAGTGCTCTTCTAAGCCATGCTTGCACTGCGCCGGTATCCCCAAGGTGGGCTCTAAAACCATGTAGCGGGCGCGCACGCGGTCGCCGACCGTGTTTTTTCTGTGTTCCTACGTTGGCCGAACCACCCTGTTCTCCATCATTTCTTTTGACTCTTTCAACATTACTTGGGCAAGTGACAGGTCTTGGTGCAGATAGTTCGGTGTTAGCCACTGGTAGTGGAGAAATCGACGGTTAGTAACTTGCAACGCACTTAACCAGTCAGCTCTTGACGGAGCCGCAAATATGTGCGAGACTTATGCACGTGGTTCCATACGCCAGAGCAGTAACAATAACTTGTGTCATCGAGATGACTAGACGGGTGGGGCAGGTGCTCAGCTCCGAGGGAATCTCCGACGATGAGCTGATGCTTATGTTGGACAAAGGTTGGACTACGACGTTGCGCGGGTTCAACTGGTGTTACTCCGATTGGCTGCTCAAGATCCAGGGCGCCGCAATCCTGGACATGCAGCGTGCGAAGATGAAGGAGTTCGGCACGGGTGAGACTTGCATCATTGAAAAGCACGAAGCCTGTCAGGGCAAAGGCTGTCGTGCCTGTGGCTGGATCGGTCGGATCAGACGCTGGATGACGGACAAGGCGCTTCCGACTCCTGCCCCTTCAGGAGGCGGGCGACGTCGTTCCCGAGTGAAGTCAAGCAATAAAGGTGGCCTCCTTTGAGAGTCTGCTGGAACAGGCATTGCGTGCCACCACCCAGTTTGTCAAGGCGCAGGGTCCGGCGCACTTGATTGCAAATAATTGAATCCTTGGCAAATTGTCAATTTTGTGCGAACCCACCCTGTGTAGCCAATTCACCCATCCTTAGTTACTGAGCCCTGTATGAGTTGCGATCGGACACCATGTTGTCCACCCTTTCTTTTGAAGTTTCCAGCACGTGGGCAAGTTACAGGTCTTGAGGCAGATAGTTCAAAGGCGTTGGCGAGTGGCTGATGGAGAAGCAGACGATCCGTAACTTGCGAGACGGATGTACGCAACTAAAACGAGTCACCTCTTGACAGAGCCACGTGCAGGTGCGACACTGTCGCAGGTGGTTGTCCATACGCAGAAGGGTAACAATGAGCCGTGTTATGGCGGTGAGTAGACAGGTGGGGTGGATGCTCTGCTCCGAAGGAATTCCTGAGCTGACGCTCAGGTTGGATGACGCTTCGCCTACGACGCTGCGCGGGTCCAACCTTTGCGAGTCCGACTGGCCCTTCAAGATCCAGGGCTACGCAATCCTGGAGATGCAGTATGCGCAGCTCAGGGAACTTAGTACGAGTGCGACCGATATGTTGGAAAACCGCGATGCTTGTGCGGGCCAAGGCTGTCGTGGTGGTGGCTGGGTAGGTCAGGTCAGACGCCGGGTCACGGGTAACGAGCTTGCGACTCGTGCCCCATTGCATTTGGAAGCGCCAGAAGGCGGGCGACGTCGTTCCCTAGTAAGGTCAAGATTCAAGCTGGCGTCCTTTGATAGCCTGCTGGAACAGGAATTGCGTTACAGACCTGCCTTTTCGTTTGCCAAGGGGCACGACTTCCGTGCAATTGATTGCACTAATTGCGGCCTCGACAGATTGTCAATCTCGCACGAAGCCACCCCTGTAGCGAACCCACCCATCGTCACTACTGGGCAGAGCGAGGCAGGTATGCTCCCCAACGGAAGTCCAACCTCTGATTCTGGACAACAAATTCCAAGGAGTGCCAGGATTTCCGGCGGCGCCATTGTTCAGACACACAAACCTGGCGTGTCGAAGGTCCAGCAAGCGGCAAACGGCCTTGGCGGTCCGCCGTCGATGGAGAGTTACAGGCACGCGATGAAAAAACGTGAAGAAGCCAAGATCCTTAGGCTGATTACTGCCGCTCGCCCTGACCGCGCTGATGACGCGCGCGGCGCAGGCCTGAGAAGTGGGGGCGGATTCGGCTTTTGCTGGGACGCCTGTAGTGTGGCGCGGAAAATCGCTTCCGGGCCCCTGGCGGAAATGGCACAACCCGCGTTGAGGATAAAGCACGGATTGTCGGCGAAGATCTCGACGAGTTGGCGGGTTTGCGACTCGACCAATTCAAGCGTCGAGCACGCTGACGGTCGATGCTGCCGATCAAGGTCGCCCTTCATCAGGTCTTGGGCGAGGCGTACGTCGGTTTGGTAGTCGGCTTCGATGGCATCGGCGCCACAGGTGACACGGTCGAGGAGGGCGGCGCCCAGATGCTCTTCGAACGGCGCCAGAATTGGCGGTTAGCCTCCGTGCGGTACTCGAAGCAGGCGATGGGTCTCGAGTTCAGGGTCCATGATGTCGGTGAGCCAGCCTTCCAGGCCGCGGACGAGCGCGGCCAGGGCGAAAGGACACGGATCGACGGTCACGCGGTCATAGTCACATCGTCAAGCGATCCGGCAATCGGGTAGCGCCGATCGGGCCAGGATTCAGAAACGAGCCCCCTCTCCCGCTCAATGGCCTGCTCCCCTCTTGCTGGTCGATGAGGAATTCGTGTACCGAGACAACCACCCTCTCACGAGGTCTGAGACGCGGCCAGCCGAATTAGGAATGATCGACCTGCTAGGCCTCTCCAATACGGGAATCGGCCGTCCGAGTGTGATCAGTTTCGCGAAGTCCACATCCATCCTGGCGAGTTTGGCCAGCGGGTTCGGATCCTGACGGCGCTAGGCGGGACGAGGCAGGTGGTTCGCCAGCAGAATTCCCGTAGGCGTCCAGCAGGCCGGAGCGGTGCGGTGCAATTTGAAGAATTTGACAAATGGTCGCTCTTGCGCACCGCGCCGTGCAGCCAATCCTGTCCCGAGGTCGTTCTGCGAGCCCACGCTGGCATCCTCTCGCCCACTCAGTCTACATCATCATGGTGCATTCTACATTCCAGCATGTGCACCGATATCTCTTCGAGTTGACTGAAACACGGAAATAACCCTGCTGAAGGCCCTGTTTTTCTCCCGACAACCGTAAAAGTTGCAGTCTACAATGGGCAGAGGTCGCGTTGAGGGCAGCCATCCCAGGAAATCAGATTCTGGGCCCTTCAGCCCTACTGCCCGAGTAGCAGCCTCCGCAAGGTCCCGCGCCACCCTTTCAGCGCCTCGCCAACGTCCCCAGGTAATTGCCGTATCCGACCACCACCGTCGACCCCACCAGCACTACCAGGCTCACTGCCAGCCATGTTTTCGTCCTGATGCTGGCTCCGCGCCATTCGTGCAGCGCAATGCCCCACAGGCTGCTGAAGATGATGATGCTCGCCATGTGCAGCGTCCAACTGGAGAATTTGTACGCTCCCATTTGCGTTTCGCCCATCGTGTAAAAGAAAAACTGGAAGTACCACGTGGTGCCTGCCAGCGCGCTGAACAAATAGTTGTTCCACATCGGCGCCCGCTCCGGCTCGGCGCTGCGCACGGGCAGCGCCACCGCCATCTCCTCGCCGGGAGCGTCGATGGCGGTTTCGATGATGCGCTCCTCGCCGCGCGCCGGATGGTGATCGCGAATCTCCGCGCTGAAGTATTGGTATCCAGTGTGGTTCTTGATGTTCAGAATCAGGCACCATACGAAGTTCGTTGTGAATCCGCCGGCCAGCAGCACCACCAGCACCGGCAGCCCCTGCCATAGCGTCGAGGTGCCGTGCTTCAGCGCCAGCGCCTTGATGGGCGATCCCGCGTCCAGGCCGAAAGAGAAACAGGCGCTCATCACTCCCGAAAACGTCGCCACCATCACGCCTTTTTTCAAGTTGAATTCGTGGATGACTGCGGTCTTTTGCTCCGCCGACATCTCCCGTTCCTTCGACATGCCCGCCTTGCCCGCAAACGCGATGCCCGCCATGCAAATTGCGATGCCGAGCACGATCACCTGGCCCGAGTGCGTCGGCAGCACGTGGGAGAAGAACTGGCCGTGATAGATGGGCGGAATCAACGTGCCGAACGCCGCGCAGTAACCCAGCACCATCGCCATTCCCAACGACATGCCCAAATAGCGCATGGTCAGCCCGAAGGTAAGTCCGCCGAATCCCCACAGCACCCCGAAAAAGTAGACCCACCAGATGGTGTCCCAGTGCGTCTCGTGCAACACGCCGAGCAGGTCAGTGGAGATGGTCGAACCGACCGCCCACGGCACGATGATCCAACTGAAAACGCCGCCCACCAGCCAATACGTTTCCCAGCTCCATTTCCGCACAGCCCGGAAGGGAACATAGAAACTGCCGGACGCCAGCCCGCCCAGCCAGTGAAACACTACGCCAATCAGAGGATTCGGAGTCATCGCTTCTGTCTTGTCACACGAATCCTCTATTGTAAGCGCCGTCCCTTCCACGTGGAATTCGAACGGGACAGACCTCTCTGTCCCAAGGCGCCGCCTTTTGCGCCGCGTGGACAGAGCCTCTGCGTTCTTCCCCTGTGAGGAACTCCTTACCGGTATAGTCTTCGATACATTTCCGCGTTGCGCAGCACGGCCTGCACGTACTCGCGCGTCTCCGCGTAGGGGATCGATTCCACGAACTCGGCCGGCTCGCGGTAGGTGTTCCACGTCAGCCATTCGGCTACGCGGTTGGGGCCGGCATTGTATGCGGCCAGTGTCTGCTCCAGGCTGCCGCCATTCTGGTCCAGCATCGAGCGCAAAATGGCCGTGCCGATTTTCAGATTCGCCGACGGCTGGACGAGCACCCGCGCCGTCACGCGCGCCACACCGGCGCTGTGCGCGAACCGGAGTCCCGTGCCCGGCTGCACCTGGGTCAGGCCGTAGGCGTGGGAGTGTGAGACCGCCCCCGGGTTGAACTCCGATTCCTGCCGCACCAGTCCGGCCACCAGAAAAGGATCCAGGCCGCGCCGCCGCGCATCCGCCGTCAGTTCGGCGCGATAGGGCAGCGGAAACAGCAGCTTCCAAAAACGCCGCGGCGCTCCGGCCAGCGGCAGGTTCAAATAGTCCGGCGCCAGGTTCTTCATCAGGCGCATGCCCTGGTACGGAGCTTCGGCCGCGGCCGCCCCCTCCATGGCGAGCAGCGCCGGCTGCCCATCCGTGCGCGCTCCGAACCGCAGTTCCTGGTCGGCCAGATCCGTCAGGCCGGCGCTGCGCAACATCCGCGATCGTTCGATCCGCAGCTCTGTCGCCGCCGTCGCCCGCGCCGGCACGGCCGCGGCTGTGGGCAGCGCCACGCCGGCCAGAAACTCCGCCGTTGGCGCTGAGCGGCCGGCGTTCCTCACCTCTGGCTGGCGCAGTCGCTCGCGCGCCTCCTCCGCGTAGTAGTAGCCTTCCAGGTCCGTTGTCAGCCGCTCGAAATACACGCGGGCGGCGCCGAAATTCTTCTGCTCTTGCGCCAGCCTCCCCAGAAAATACAGCGCGGCGGCGGCCAGGCCGTTGCCGGGATAATTTCGCAACTGCTCCCGCAGCAGTTCTTCGGCGTCGCCCTGGCGCCCAAGATACGCGCGAAAAGCGACTTTCCAATGCCATTGCGCGGCCCGCGGGTCGTCGGGAAAGTTCTGGTAAGCCGCCTGGTAGAGCGGTAGATAGATCTGCGGCTGGTTCTGTTGCCAGCTCCGGCCGGCGGCCGCCACCAACGCCTTCAGCCGCCACGATGATTTCGGATACTGTCCGGCCAGCCGGTCCAACGCCGCGCTCACCTGCGTCTCATCCCCCGCGTCGTGAGCACATTCTTCCAGATAATAGGTGCGCTCTGCGTCGGCTTCGCCCGGGTTCAGTTTCATCCCGCCCAGGTCGTCGCAAGCCGGCTGGGCGTGCCCGTCCAGCAGATCCGCCGCCGCTGCCCGCACCAGCGCCTGCTCGCGTTCCGTTCCGTTCAGCCGGTCCGCAGCGGACTGGTATTCGGCGCGGGCCTCCTCATATTGCCGCGTCTGCAGCAGGCGGTCGGCGCGATGCAACACCTGCTGCGGCAGCGGTTGCGGGTACGCCGCACCCATCCACTGCTGGAGGCTGTGCAGCGCGTCCGCCGCCCGGCTGGCGGCCTCGCCGGTAACAAACTGCGCGTTTGCTCGCTCCAGGAAATCCGCGGCGCTGTCCATGTCGCCGGCCGCCACATAGCAATCCGCCAGCGTCAAATCGCCGTCCGGCTGCGGTAATTCGGCGTAGTGTTCGCGTAGCAGTTTCACCGCGCCCGCCGCATCCGCCGCTTGCCGTGCGCGCGCCTCCAGCACCCACGCCCGTCCTGATTCCGGCGATACCGGCTGCCTGTGCGTCGGCTCCAGGTCGCGCGCCACGCTGTCGAAGTCGCCGCCTTCTACGCGCGCCGCGCCCAGGTAGTAGGCCACGTAATCCGCGATCCGCCCCAGCTTGGGACGCGCCTTGCGCAGGCTCGCCGCCGCCGCTGCGTAGTCCTTCTGCTCGTATGCCACCACGCCCAGCGCCAGTTGTGCCAGCGGCGCATCCAGCGGACGCGCTGCCGCCCACCGTTCCACCGCCGCGCGGCGGGCCGGCGATGGGTCCGCGCGATATGCGCGCGCCAGCGCCGCCAGGGTCGTCGCCGTTTTGCGCCCCGCACTAGCGTGGCTCGCGGCGGCGGGGTCGGCCATCGCCCGCCCGGCGACGCTACAGCAGAGGACCAGGGTAATCTTTGCCAAGCAGTTGCGCATCGTCATTGGCGAGCGTGTGCACCATCTCCAGATGAAGGTAGTCCAGCATGCTGGGGCACTGGGCGAAAAATTCGTCGTGAAAATTGGTCCGCGCTTCGTCGATCTGCGCCGCCAGTTCCCCATAGATGTCGCCCCGCGCGCGGCCCGAGCGCACTGCCGCGCCGTCCCTCAGCCGCCACTGAGCCACCCGCACGCGGGCGAAGCGCTGCGCCCGCAAGTGAATCTGCTTTTCCGCGCCGGAGAGGCTGTCCCAGCTTCCCTCCGCCGGCGCAATGTTCACCAGCTCGGCGGCAGGCTCGGCCGCGGTGGCCGCCGGGGCCTGCCATTCCACGCCTGCCGCCTGCGCCAGAAGCTCCACCGCTGCGGCTTCCACCGAACCCCAGGCGCACACCAGCGCCGCCACTCCGTTGGCGCTCGTTACCGGAAAGACCGCCACCCGGTCATCTCCGGCCGATGCCGCCAGCCGGGCGAGCGTCTCCCCAACCTCGCTCTCCGCCGCCGCCGCGATCACCGGCTCGCGGCTCTCAATCGCCGCCGCCAGCGCCGGCGCTCGATCGAGCGCCGTCTGGCTGCCCGTCGCCTGTCCGCCATAGTCGCTCGGCCGTATGCTCTCCAGCGTCGCCACCCCGCCTTCAATCGGCAGTACCGCCGCGCCGCCCGCAAACTGTGCCGCCGCATCCGCCAGCGTGTCCGCCAGCTCCGTCGGGCCGCCAGCCTGCCACAGCCGCCGCACCGCCTGGTTGAGTTGATTCGCGCATTCCTGGCGCGCGTACTTCCCCGCCTCTTCCGCCGCCCGCTCGATGTCGTCGAGCAGCAGCGCAAGCCGCTCTGCCAGCATCGCGCGCAGAAAAGATGGATTCGCGGAGAGGGCCATCGCTGTTGGTCATTGTAGCGTAGCCGGCCGCCCGCGATCGTCTTTCATCGCCGCCCGGCGCGCCTGATGAATATGTGAAGGGCTCTACGGTGCGAACCCCGCGGATGGCTCGTCGGGCGAATCTGCGGCGGCCTCGAGAAGCTCGCGCCTCACTGGTAGCGAAGGGCCTCCAGGGGGTCCAGGCTGCTGGCGCGGCGGGCCGGAATCAGGCAGGCGGCCAGCAGTCCGACCGCCACCGGCGTCATGCCCTGCCAGAGGATCAGGCCGTACAGATCGCCGGCCTGCGCGCCCAGCGCGGCGCGGATTCCCAACTCCGAGGTTCGCCGCGCGACGGAATAAGATACTACGGCGTAGATCCCGAAGCTGGCCACCAACAGGGCCATCAGCGCAAACCCGCCGGCCAGAAGCATCTGGAAGCGGCGTGTGCCGACGCTCTCGTCGAACACCTCCGCCATGGTGCGCATCGGCGGCACCGGCACATCCGGGTCCGCCGCGTGAATGGCCGCGCGCATTGCGCCGGCGATGGACTGGGGCACCCCGGCAGCGCGCGCCACCAACACCGTCCGGTACGGCATCCATTCCCAATAGCCGCGATACATCATCGCCACCGGCGCCTGGTCCGCCTCAGCTCGAACGTCGCCGGCCACGCCGATCGCTTCGAACCACTCGTTGTTTCCGCGCGTGAACCGCCGTCCCAGCGGGTCTTGCCCGGGCCAAAGGGACGCCGCCAGCCTTCTCGAAATCACTACCCGCTGGTGGCCGCGGTCGCTTTCACTGAGAGGCCGGCCCGCGCGCAACGGAATGCCCATGGCACGGAAGTAGTCGGGACTGACAAACCGGACATTCACCGTGAACTCCGGACTGGAGCCTCCATTGGTGGAAACGGTGTCAATCCACGTTTCGCCCTGTAGCGGCAAGGCCGAAGAGATGGCGGCCGCTTGCACGCCCGGCTCGGTGGATAGCGTGGCGAACAGCCTCCGGTAGAAGCCGTCCCGCGCTGCGTCCGCCTGGTACTTGCTGCCCGACAAGCCAATGTCCACCGCCAGAACCGTGGGCGCGCGGAACCCCTTGTCGGCGCGGATCAGCCGCACGAAGCTGTTTAAGAGCATTCCGGCCAGGATCAGCAGGGCCGCGCCCAGGCCTACCTCCGAAGCCACCAGGACGCTCCGCAGTCGCATCGCACCGGATGAGGCGGTCGCACCGCGGGTAGCGGAACGCAACGTTTCCTGTGGATCGGTGCGGCTTGCCCGCCAGGCTGGAAGAAACCCAAACAGGAGGGCCGTAACCGCCACCAGCATTGAGGCGAACGCCACCACTCGGCCATCCAGCGCCACCTCGTCGAGTCGCGGAATGCCCGCCGGACCGTATGCCTTCAGTAAATCGATTCCGACCGCAGCGACGCCCGCCGCCAACAGGCCGCCGCCGAAGGCCAGCAGCAGAGATTCCGCCAATCCGTGACGGATCAGCGCGCCCCGCGTGGCGCCCAGCGCCGCGCGCACGGCGAACTCCCGGCTGCGGCGCTCGCTGCGCGCCAGCAGAAGGTTGGCCAGGTTGACGCACACAATCAGCAGGAGCGCTGCAATCGCGCCCATCAGCACCAGCAGGCCGCGCCGGGAATTGCCGGCCACGGTCTCCAGCAGCGGAGTCGCCACCGCCCGCAGGTTGATCTTCTCTCCCGCCATGGTTTCTATGCGTGCCTGCACGGCTTCGAGCTGGGCCACCGCCTGTTGTGGCGAAGCGCCGGGTCTCAGCCGCGCGATCACGCCGTAATTGTGGCGGCCAAGCAACTGCTCCAGCTCGTTCTTGGCAAAAACATTGGGCACGAAGACCTCGGCGTGTGGCGACCCGCCTGGCCGATCAAAAAACGGGTTGGGGTCCGGGAAGCGGAAATCGGGCGCGAGAATTCCAACTACGGTGTGCGCGCGGCCATTGAGCGAGATGCTGCGGCCCACCAGCGACGGGTCGGCATGGAAGCGGCGGCGCCACAGACCGTCAGTCAGAACAGCCACCGTGTCCTTGCCCTCCTGCTCCTCTTCGTTGCGAAAACCGCGGCCTTGCGCCGGCCGGACGCCGAGGACACGGAAGAGGTTCGCCGACACCATCGCCGCATCCAGGCGCTCCGGCTCTCCCTGCCCGGTCAGGTTCAGCGTCGCCGGCTGGAATACGGACATACTCTCCAGCGAAGGGCACGATTTGCGCCACTCGACAAAGTGGCGGGCGTTGACGGGCAAGGTGGGATACACCTGGGCGATGCTCGGGATGACTTCACGAATGCTCACCAGCCGGTCCGGTTGCGCGTACGGAAGGGGCTTGAGCAGGATGCTGTTCACCAGCGAAAACACCGCGCTGGTGGCCCCGAGGCCTAATCCAAGCATGAGAATCGCTGGCACGGTGAAGCCGGGCTCCCGTAGCAGGGAGCGCGCGGCATGGCTGAGATCGCCGGTGAGCTTCATGGAAACTCCAATTCACCATAAGACGCGGCAAATCCGAAGATGTTAGCCCTCCTTCGGTACGAAGCATGGACGGCGACGATTCTCAAGACGCGCCAAGGCCGCCTGTCAAAAGATGCCTCAACCGGCGTAAGAAACCGCCTGCGAGAGGAACAATGTTCCCGCCGATCTCCCTCAATCGCTGCAAGCACGATCTGCCAAGGGCTTGGCGGAATATCCTCCGTTGATCGCCGCTCACTCGTAGCGCAGCGCCGTCATCGGATCCACCTTTGCGCCGCGCCGCGCCGGAATCAGCGCCGCCGCCAGCGAAACCGCCAGCAGCAGCGCCACCGCCGCCAGGTATGTCCACGGGTCGCCGTGTCGTACCTCGAACAGCAGGCTCTCCAGATACCGTGCCAGCGTGAACGCGCCGCCCAGGCCCACGCCAATGCCAATCGCGATCCACCACCCCGCTTGCCGCAGCACCATCGCCACAATCCGCTCCGGCGTTGCGCCCAGCGCCACGCGAATCCCCAGCTCTCCCATCCGCTGATTGACGATGTATGAGAGCACTCCGAAGATTCCGATCGTCGCCAGCAGCACCGCTACTGCTGCGAAGGCAATCAGCAGCACCATCTCGAACCGCCGCTCCGCCACCGACTGGCTGATGATTTCTTCCAGCGTCCGCACATTCGTCACCGGCTGGTCTTTGTCGATCGCCCACACCTGCCGCTGCACGGCATTCACCAGTTGCCTCGGATCGCTCCGCGTCCTCGCCGCGAAATCGGCCAGTCGAACAGGATACAGATCCGTCTGCGCGGCCGATAGGTACACTTGCGGAATCAGTTCAGCGGTCTTGCCGCCGCGCCGAATATCGTTGACCATACCGACGATGGTTACCCACGGCGGCGAATCCCGATGGAAACGGCGGCCGATCGGGTCGGCGCCCTGCAGGTACTGGCGGGCGAACGCCTGGTTGACTACCGCTACCGGCGGCTGCCCCCTGCGGTCGCTCCGCACCAGCAGCCGCCCGCGTTCCAAACCAATGCCGAGCGTCTCGAAGTAGCCCGAACTAACCGCCTGGAAACCGGGTTCGACCTCCACATCCGGCGCGCTCTCCAGTTCGATTCCGGAGCTCCACCCGCCTCGCAGCGGCAGCCGGTTGGCGAAGGCCACCGATTCGACGCCAGGCAGTGCCGTCACGCGCCGCTCCAGCTCTTCAAAGAAACTCAGCCGCCGGTCCGCGTCGCTGTAGCGCAGCTCGGGTAGATTGATGTTCAGCGCCAATACCCGCTCCGGCTGAAATCCCAGATCCACGCCCATCACTCGCACAAAACTGCGCAGCAACAGCCCGGCGCCCACTAGCAAAATCAGCGACAGCGCAATCTCGGCCGCCGTCAGCGACGAGCGCCAGCGGGCTTGAGCGCGAGCGCCCGTGCTCCGCGCCGAAGTCTTCAGTGCGTCCGCTGCCTTAGCCTGTGACGATTGCCACGCGGGTGCGACGCCGAACACCAGACCCGTCACCAGGGCCACTGCCGCCGCCACTGCGAACACCTGCCAATCCATGCTCACGTTCTGGATGCGGGGAATGTTCTGCGGCGCCAGCCACACCAGCACCCGCAGGAGGATGTAGCCCGCCGCCATCCCCGCCCCGCAGCCCGCCCCTGCCAGCGTCAGGCTTTCCGCCAGATACTGCCGCACCAGGCTCCAGCGTCCTCCGCCCAGCGCCATGCGCACGCTCGACTCGTGTTGCCTCCGCACGGCCCTCACCAGCATCAGGTTGGCCAGGTTCACGCACGCAATCAGCACAATCAGCGCCGAGGCGCCCAGTAGGATCCACAGCGACTGGCGCACATTGCGCGCGATGTCGTCGCGCAGCGGCGCGATCGCCGCGCGGATGTTCCGGTTCGTCGATCGAAACTCCTTGGCCAGGTTGGCCGAAATCACATTCAGCTCAGCCTGCGCCTGCCGCACGCTCACTCCCGGTCGCAGCCGCGCCACCGCATTCACGTCATGATCGCCGCGGCCGTAGTTCGACAACTGCTGCTTGGTATACGCGGCGGGCACAAAGAATTCGACCCGGTCCGGAACTGTCAGCTGGTACGGCGATTGAGATCCCGGCGGCAGCACACCCACGATCTGACACAGCTGCGCATCAAGCGTGATCGAGCGCGCCAGCACATCGGTATCGGCGCCCAGCCGGTCCCGCCAAAACTGATCCGTGATGATGACTGCGCCTGCGGCGCCGTCCCGGTCTTCCTCGGGCAAAAAGCTGCGCCCCAGCGCCGGCTTCACGCCGAGCACATTGAAGAAATTTGCGGAGACCGCCTCACCTTGTAACCGCTCCGGCGTACCCAGCCCGGTCAGGTTCTTCGCGGCCAGATCGAAGCTCGCCAGGTCGGCGAAGGCCGGCGACCGGCCGTAATCTGCCAGGTTCGCCGGCGAAACCGTCGTTCGCTGCGCCGTGGTGCGACCGCCCAGCGGCGTTCCGGAACTGTTGAACTCCGCTGGCCGCAGGCTAGAGGATTCTTCCTCCCACAACGAGACTAGCCGGTCCGGCTCCGCGTATGGCAAGCTGCGCAGCATCACGGCATCGACCAGGCTGAAGACCGCCAGGTTCATCCCCAATCCCACCGCCAGCGTGGCGACAGCTACCGCCGTGAATCCCGGAGCCTTGCGCAAACTGCGAAACGCGTGGCGAAAATCGCCCAGCAGCCGCTCCCACGCGGTCCATCCCCATACGCCTGCGCTGGCGTCGTGCACCGCCAGCTCGTTGCCGAAGCGCCGCCGCGCCGTGTATCTGGCCTCTTCGGCCGCCAGCCCCTGTTGCCGCAACTGGCGCGCCCGCAGCTCCATGTGCAGGCGCATCTCTTCCTCCAGTTCGCTCGCTGCCCGGTCGCGGCCGAAAATGCCGGCCAGCCGCCGCCCCCATGCTCTGAAGCCCATCGTTCCCTCCTCTGCCGCCGGCGGACAGCCTCCTATGCCGTCGCCAGCACGCGTGCAATCGCCCGCGCCACCCGCCGGTAGCGCTCCACTTCACGCTCCAGTTGTTTGCGCCCCTCCGCCGTCAGCCGGTAGAATCGCGCCCGCCGGTTTTCTTCGGTCTTTCCCCAGTCGCCGCGGATCCACGCCTTCAGCAGCATCCGCTGCAAGGCCGGATACAGCGATCCCTCCTCCACCTGCAGGACGTCTTCGGAAATGGAAAGGATCGATTCCGCAATCTCGAACCCGTGCTTCGCCGGCCCCGTCGCCAGCGTCGTCAGGATCAACATCTCCAGTGTCCCCGGTGGAATCTCATCTCGCTCGCCGCGCATATTGACATAGACAGTCTATGCCAGCACCCCCGCGCCTGTCAATACTGAAGAAAATGGCGTAGGCACTCTCGCCTGCCAACCCGGCATCGTCTCGCCGCGAAATGCCTCTGGGGAGATGCTCAAAAAAGTCCGGAGAAAGCATTCTCAGCCGCCGAAGCAACTCGTGCTGCAGTTCTTGAACGATTTTGCCACTCAGAACTATGGAACCGCGACGAAGAAGTGGATGTAGCCAGCAACGGCCCTCGCTCGTGGTTAAGCCCGCAAGGGCGATAGAAAGTAGCCCATCGCGCGAGCGATGGGATTTGGCGGCAAATCACGGAGCCCCGGAACGGGGCGGAAGAACCGCCCGCCGCTATAACCCGAACCGTTCCTCCGTCCACGGATCGCCGCGCATGTGATACCCGTTGGCTTCCCAGAAACCGGGGCGGTCCTTTTCAATCAGCTCCACTCCGCTGAGCCATTTGGCGCTCTTCCACGCGTAGAGCCCGGGCACCACCAGCCGCGCCGGACCGCCGTGTTCCACCGCAAGCGGCCCGCCATCGTGCAGGAAAGCAACCAGCGCATCCGCAGCCAGAAAGTGTTCGAGAGGCAGGTTGGTGGTCCAGCCGTGGTCGTATCCGTAAGCGATCACGAAGTGGGCCTCCGGCCGGGCGCCGCCTGCGCGGGCCATCAGCTCGCGGGTCGAGACGCCTTCCCACAAGTTGCCGAGCCGCGACCAGCGGGTGACGCAATGAAAGTCGGCGAACACTTTAACCCGCGGCAGCTTCTGCAATTCGTCCCAGCTCCACTCCGCAGGTTGCGCCACCAGGCCGCCCAGGCGCAGGCGCCAGCCCTTCAAATCGATCGCCGGCGGACCGCTGGCGTCGAGCACCGGCCGCTTCGCGGTCCGCGCCTGGCCCGGTGGAACGCGCTGGGAGCGCCGCGTGTCCGGGCTGATGATCACGTCCGCCGGTTGCGCGTCCGCCGACGGCGCCTCCTTGCCTTGTGTCTTACCGCGGTCCATTCCAAACACAGCCGCCTCCCCGCTACCATAATAGAGATTCTCCGCAAAGGAAATTTGCGCCATAATCGAATGAAGTTGTGGTGCGAAGGTGGGAGGCGGAGGAGGCGCGGCGAAGCGTGATGCCAACGGTACCCCAATCTTGCACGTCCGGCCGCCCGGCCTGGTGGGTTTGTTGCGGCCTGCTTCTGGCTGCCACGGGGCCCCTCGCGGCCCAGGAACTGATGCAGGGCGATATGCCTGGCGGCATGGTCCGGCTGTTCTCCAGCGATGGAGCGGTGCTGGAGTCGCAGGACGCACGCAAAGATCTGCCGTGCACGGTAACTCCCAGCAAGCCCGTGCTGGGCTTCGACTTGAAATTCCATGCCGGGTATGAAGTCGGTGTTCCGCTCCAGGAACTGGCTGGCGATGGCAACCAGCTCACCATGGTCTTTCGCGTGACTCCAGAGGACCATCCCAGCGATCCTTTCTATTTCGCGCAGCACGTCAATGTGCCGGCCCTCCTCGACGAGGAACGCGGGCCCGCTTTTCTACTGGGCGCCTTCGACGTCGGCGAAGGCAAGTATCACATCGACTGGCTGATGCGCGACCGCTCCGAACGCGTCTGCTCCTTCCACTGGGACGCCGAGGCCGCACTGCCTGCGCGAGACAAGCAGATGACCCTCAACATCGCGGCCGGCGCCGTGCGGCAGGTCGATACCGAAACCTTCCGGCCGGAACCACCGGTGGAGCGGGACCGTGTCAATGCACCTCTCAACGTGAAAGTGTTGATCAACTTCGCGCCCCAGGATGTCGGCGCCGCTGCCTTGCCGCCCATCGACACCGGCGCACTGGTTTCTATCCTGCGCAGCATTGCCCGCGAACCGCGCATCGTCAAGTTTTCCCTGGTGGCGTTCAACCTTCAAGAGCAGAAGATCATCGACCGCCAGCAGGATGTCTCGGAAATCGATTTTCCGGCGCTGGGCCGCGCCCTCCGCGCCCTTAACCTGGGCACGATCAACCTCAAGCTGCTGGCGCAGAAGCACGGCGACTCGGATTTCCTCGCCGGCCTCATCGCTAAGGAAGTGTGCCAGGCCGCCCCCAGCCCGGACGCGGTGATTTTTGCCGGCCCCAAGCTGGTGGCGGAGGATTCGATTCCGCCGGAGGCCCTCAAACAACTGAGCGACGTGAAGTTTCCGCTCTTCTACATGAACTACAATCTGAACCCGTCCGCCAACCCATGGCGCGACGCTATTGGAAACGCCGTTAAGTACCTGAAAGGTATGGAATTTACCATCAGCCGGCCGCGTGACCTCTTTTTCGCCTGGAATGACATCATGGGCCGCATCGGGAAAGGCAAACCGGGCGCCACGGTTGCGGGTAACGCGCCCTCAAAATAGGACGTCCAACCCATTAGTCCATGCGAATTGCTATGATCGCGCTGGTTGTCGGTCTGCCCTGCCTCGGGCAGCAGTTCGGGCCTATGGAAAATCTGGCTCCGAACCTTCCGACTCCGGAGTTGATCGTACAGAAGATGCTCGAGGCCGGCCACGTGAAGCCGGGCGAAACCGTCTACGACCTGGGAAGCGGCGACGGACGGATTTTGATCGCCGCGGCGAAGCGGTTCGGCGCGCGCGGAGTGGGAATCGAAATTCTGCCCGATCTGTGCAGGAAGTCGCGTCAGCGCATCAAGGAACTCGGGCTGGACGGCCAGATCACCATCATCGAGGGCAGCGCTCTGCGCACGGACCTGCGGCAGGCCGACGTGGTGACCATGTGCCTGCTCACTGCCTCCAATGAGCGGCTGCGCCCCATTCTCGAAAAGTCTCTCCGGCCGGGAAGCCGGGTCGTGACCAACGAGTTTCCGGTCAAGGGCTGGCGCCCCTTCGCCGTCGCCCACGTCCGCGAAGGCTCCATGGAGCACATCATCTACGTCTACGACATCGGCAAAACCAAGTAGCCGCCGGCGCCCCACCACCGCGTTGTAGGGGCCGGGCATGCCCGGCCCGTGCCGGCCCCGTCTGCGGTTCTCCCTTGCACCGCCCGGGCGGGAAGCCGTCCGGTCAACGGCTGGCCCCCACTACCGCGTTGTAGGGGCCGGGCATGCCCGGCCCGCGCCGGCTCCGTTCTACGGTTCTCCCTTGCACCGCCGGGCGGGAAGCCGTCCGGTCAACGGCTGGCGCCCCACCACCGCGTTGTAGGGGCCGGGCATGCCCGGCCCATGCCGGCTCCGTCTACGGTTCTCCCTTGCGCCGCCGGGCGGGAAGCCGTCCGGTCAACGGCTGGCGCCCCACCACCGCGTTGTAGGGGCCGGGCATGCCCGGCCCGTGCCGGCTCCGTCTACGGTTCTTCCTTGCACCGTTGGCGGGAAGCCGTCCGGTCAACGGCTGGCGCCCCACCACCGCGTTGTAGGGGCCGGGCATGCCCGGCCCGTGCCGGCCCCGTCGACGCGCCGGCTCCGTCTACAGCTCTTCGAAGCACCCCCGGCCGGGAACGCATTCCTCCTTGCCGACCGCCTGGCCGTCCGGGCCCAGGCATTTGAAAGTGTGCTGGCACCAGAAGGCGTAGTCGCCGGAGTGTTGGATGGTAGCGTCGAACTCGGCTTCGACGAACATTTCCTTCCAGCGCAGCTTCTCGCAGCGCGTGGGGCCAATCACGGATAATCCTTCCATCTTTCACGCCCTCACTTTCGCGGCCGCCAGCAGCGCCCGTTTGACCGCCGTTTTGGCCAGGGTTACTTTGTAGGCATTGTGGCTGAGCGGCTGCGCGCCCTCCACCGCGGCTTTGCCGGCTGCCTCGGCGGTTTCGGCAGTAATGGTTTTCCCGGCCAGCCATTCGCCGGCCGCCGTGGCTTCCCAAGGCGTGGGCGCCACGTGGCCCAGCACGATTCGCGCCGAGCTCACCACCGGTCCTTTCATGCGGATCGCCACCGCAGCGGCTGCCAGCGGCCAGTCGAGCGCTTCCTTCTGCCGCACTTCGTAGATCGCCGAATGTGTTGCCGTAGCGGGAACCAGTATTTCCGTGAGGATCTCATCCGGCTGCATGGCGATTTCCCGCGCGCCTTCCTCTTTGGGCGCCACGAAGAAATCCTTCACCGGGATTTCACGCGTCCCTTTGGCTGAAACCAGCTTCACTTTGGCGCCCAGCGCGACCAGCGCCGGGCCCAGGCTGGACGCACTGACGAAGTACGCCGGGCCGCCGCCGAAGATCGCGTGATACTGGTTTTGCCCGTCCACCACCAGCGACTTGCCGTCCTTCATCGCCAGCAGCCCGAAACCCTGCCGGTAATACCAGCAGCGCGGCCGCTGGCAGAGGTCGCCGCCCACGGTCCCCATGTGGCGGATCTGCGGGCTGGAAATTCCGGACGCAGCCTCGGCCAGCGCCTGGTACCCGGCGCGCACTTCCGCGCTCCGGGCCAGTTCGTCCATGGTCACGGTGGCGCCGATCCGCAAGCCCGCCGCCGTTCGCCCGATGCCGCCCAGCTCATGGATCGACTTGATGTTCACCAACCGCTTGGGCGTTTCGAGCGAATCCTTCATCAGGCTGAGCAGGTCCGTGCCGCCAGCCAGTACCTCGGCCTCGTTCCAGGAAGCCGCCAGCAGCCCGGTGGCTTCCTTCAGGCTCACCGGATTCGAGTATTCGAAGGCTTGCATTACACGTTCCTCCCTTCCAGCGTGTCGAGCACGTGATCCGGAGTCATCGGGATATGCGGCACGCGCACGCCGATCGCATTGGCTACCGCGTTGCCCACCGCCGCGCAGATCGCAATTGCCGGCGGCTCGCCCAGCCCGATTACGCCGCGCTTATCGTTTTCCGGCCGGATGTCCAGGTGTATTTGGATGTCGCCGATATCGCCGATGCCGGCCAGCTTGTAAAACTCCATATCGGGGTTCAGCATGGCGCCGGTCTGGTCGTCCATAAAACGGCGCTCGAATAGGGCCGTCGAGATGCCCATAATGATGCCGCCGTAAATCTGGCTTTCGGCCAGGCGCGGGTTGATGATGAGGCCGCAGTCCTGCACGGCCACATAGCGGATGATCTTCACGATCCCGGTTTCGGTATCCACCGAAACCTCGGCTATCTGGACGCCGCCGACGCCGGAGGAAATCAGCTCCCGGCTCGGATTGCGTTGGTCGTTGATGCCGGTTTCGGTAATCGCTCCGGCGGCGCCGATCTTCTTGCAGGCAGCGGCCCAGGTCAGGCTCTTGGAAGGGCTACCCTTGACGCGAATGCGGCCGTCGACGGCTTCGAGTTGATCGGCAGTGGCGCCCAGCGCAGGCGCAACCACGTCGAACAGTTTGGCCAGCGCATTGATGGCCGCCTTGCGGGTGGAAGCGGAAACGCCGCCGACGGTGGTCGAACCGCCCGATGCATTGTCGGGCGGCAGATCGCTGGAGCCGATGTTCACTTTGAGCGCCGCGATCGGCAGCCCGAGCGATTCGGCCGCTACCTGGGCGATCACCGTGCGTGTTCCCGTGCCCAGGTCCTGCGTTCCGATATCCACCTGCACGGAGCCATCGGCGTGCAGCGTCACGTCGCAGCGGCTGGTATGGCCGCCTCCGCCCCACGCGCCGAAACCGAGGCCCATGCCCTGCTTCACCGGCCCTTTGCTTTGGCCGCGCGGCTTCCAGCGGGCCTTCCATTCGGCCATCTCCGCCGCTTTATCGAACTGATAGCTGTAGAGTTCCTGGCGCGCTTTGGCGGCATACTGCAGATTGCGTTTGAAGACTTCCAGCGGATCGAGGCCCGCTTTGGCCGCGAAATCCTCGATGGCGCTGCACGTCAGGTACGAAGCCTGCTGGTTGTTCGGCGCCCGCCACGCGCGGAAGGGACCGGCGTTGGTCGAAACCGCCGTGTGGGCCAGCCGCTTACTGGGGATGTCTTCGACGATATACGGCAGCGGAGGCGAACCACCGCCGGTGAAACCGCCGCTGGCCCAGGAATGCGACTCCCACGCGGTGATGGTGCCATCCTTGTCGCCGCCGATCTTGATGTCGGCGAAAGCCGACGGGCGGTTGCCGGCGATGCGCTGGTCAGTCGCCCGGTCGAGAAACAGCTTCACCGGCCGCCCGCCGGATTTCTGCGAGAGCCGCGCAGCCGCTTCGCCCCAGGAATCGGGCGAGAATTTCGACCCGAAACCGCCGCCGATATAATCCATCTTTACCTTGAAGTTCGTGGCCGGAACCTTCAGATTCTGCGAGAGTTGGCCGGCGTAGTGGGTGACGTCCTGGGTGGAAGGCCACACCTGCACCTGGTCGCCTTGCCAGTGCACGGTTTCGCCGTGGGTTTCCAGGCAGCAGTGCGTCACCACCGGGATGCCGTAGTGGCCTTCGGAAACCACCGCGGCTTGCTTGAAGGCTGCGTCCGGGTCGCCTTTGAGAATCTCGCCGGCGGCTTTGGCGTGCGTTCCGGCCTTCGCCAGGTCTTCTTCGTTCACCAGGTGCGACAGCACTTCGTATTCCACCCGGATGGCGCCCACCGCATCGCGCGCAATCTCTTCGGTCACGGCGGCCGCCACGGCCACTTCCGCGCCTTGCCACTGAATTTCGGTTCCCGGGGGAGCCGCTACCAGCACCGCCGTCACCCCTTCCATCTTCTCCGCCGCGCTGGTGTCCACGCTGGTGACGCGGGCGTGCGCATGCGGGCAGGTGAGGTACACCGCGAAAAGCAGGTCCTTCGGATTCTGGTCGGATGAATAGCGCGCCCGGCCGCTGGCTTTGGCCGGACCGTCCAAACGCTTCGGCGACTGGCCGATTACCTTACGCGCCTCCATCGGAGGCCAGCTATAGTCGGGCGTGTTAGCCATTCTTGCCTCCTTGCGGCTTCAAAGTGCGCGCCGCTTCGAGCACGGCCGGGCGAACGCCCATATAGGTACCGCAGCGGCACAGGTTGCCGCCCAGTTCGTGTTCGACTTCTTCGAGATTGGGATTGGGATGCTCACCCAGAAAACCCTTGACCGCCATCACGAACCCAGCGGTGCAGTATCCGCATTGTTGGGCGTCGTGATTCCAAAACGCGGCCGAAACCGGGTGCAACTTGCCGGGCTCGGCGATACCCTCGATGGTTTCGATCGCTTTGCCTTGCGCGTCGATGGCGAGCACGTTGCACGCGTAGACGCTCTTTCCATTCATCAGGACCGTGCAGGCGCCGCAAACGCCGCGGTCGCAGACGCGCTTGGCGCCGGTTAGATCGAGCCGGTTGCGCATGGCGTCGAGCAGCGTCACCCGCGGTTCCACCGTGAGGTGCACCGGCTTGCCGTTCATGTTGAGCGTGATGGGGACCGGGCCGGGCCCGACACTGTTGCCAGGCGACGGCGCGGCTTCCGCCGCATTTTCGAGCAGGCCCGCTCCCAGTGCGCCGCTGCCGATTCCCACGCCCCGGATGAAGCCGCGCCGCGAGTAGCCGGACTTGGCCTGCCGGGAGCGACCAGGGTCTTTCTTGGAACTCACCTGAAACACCTTCCTTTCGTCATCCTGTTTTACGGTTCCGACGTGCTGGATTCGTCAGTCAATATATCAAATGCGGTGCGCAGTGGGGGATCGACCGATGTGATCGACAGCACGCCATTCCCGCCATCACCCACGTAACCGATATGTAGGAACCTTCGATCGCCGGTTACTCGACGGCCGGGATCGACTTCAACTTGAGTGCCGGTCTGTTGCGCGACCAGCGGGAGGGACAATGCGAACAACAGCGAACAGGTTGGTGCACGAACCGTTTTCATCGCTTTGGTCTCCACCACGGGAGTCTATTACCGGCGTTGCGGGGCGGAGATGCGAAACGGGCTTACCGCGCCTTTACCGCCAGGAACTCGCGCACGTTCTCGCGCAGCAATTGCGGAAAGGTTTTATCTAAGTAGGAGCGGATCGAAACGTAGCACTCGTCGCAGGCGTTGGATCGCGTGAATTCCTCCACCATCCGCTCACGGTCCTCAAGCTTGTACCTGCCGAATTGCATCGAGCACGGCTGCAGGGCGCCATCCGCCGTCACCACCAGGAATCGCAGGCCGGCCTTGCAGCCCGGCGCGCTGGCATGTTCGAAATATCGTCGCGTCGCGGCCAGCGTGGACGGAGCATTGACGATCCAGTTAGTCTCGTCGCGGCGCTGCTCCACGCGGTCCAACTCGCGGTTCAGGATCTCGAGTTGCTCGGGCGAGCTCAGCAGATAATCGCGGCAGCCTGTGCGCCGCGCCGAGTAGGCGCTGTAGCAGAGGTTGACACCCCAGGCGCGGGCCTTGTCGGCGATGGCATTGATCTCGCCCACGTTCTCGCTGGTGATGCAGGAATTGAGGACAATGTCGTCGTGCCCCAGCTCGGCCAGCTTCGGAATCAGGCCCTCCAGGTGCGCGTAGAGGCCGGGGTGGACTCGGAACTGGTCGTGGCGCTCGTCGGGGAAATCCAGGCTCACCGAAAACTGGTCAACGCCCGCGTCGCGCAGCTCCAGATAGAGGTGCTCGGTCATCAGCGACCAGTTGGAGACCAGAATTGTGTACGGCAGCCCGTGGCCGGACTGGATGTTGCGCACAAGTTCGGTCAGGTCCGGCCTCATCAGCGGTTCGCCGCCCGATACCTGTACCACGCACGGCCGGAGCGCCTCCATGTAGCGGCGATAGTCGGAGGCCCGCAAGTTGCGCGATTCGTCGCGCGGGCCGCCATGATCGCAATGCTTGCAATAGCAGGTGCAGGCGTCGGTCACCTCGAAAGACACCACCAGCGGATGGTCCGTCACCCAGTTGCGCGTGCCGCGGCCGATGATCCGCAGCGATTCCGTCAGTGGCACTTTGCGCATGGTTTCGTCAGACGCCCCGTCCGCCGCGCGCAAACTCGCGCCCCACGCGATCCGCGGCAGTTCTCGAGGGCTGAAGCCATTGTAATCGAATTCACCGCGCGTCAGAATCCCTGGGACCAGCGCTGTGCGCCGGGCTGTAGAGGCCGGGCATGCCGGCCAGCGGCAACTCGCCGCCTTTCCCGGTAAAAAATCCCCTCGGCCAGCGTCTAATATGGGATATGGTCATGCTGTTCGCTTGCCGCTCGTGATGTCCCAGGACCGGACAGCGCCAAAGTTTTCCGAACCGCCGCGGCTGGTGCTTCGTATCATCCAGGGAAGCATTTGCAGCGGAAAATGTGATGGCGGCGAAATTGCCGCAACTTAAGCCTATCGAGGTCTCGACTCTAATTATGCTTCGCGTTCAGCCGATCGTTGCTCTCCTTCTTTGCGCCTTCGTAGCGCTGCCCGGATTTGGGCAAACACAGCCGTTCGCCCAGGATCCCAGACATGGCGTAATTGCCGGCGCGACCAGACCTTTCCGCGCCCACCCGGTGACCGGCATTTCTTTTGCCGATTCTCCCCGCATCGACAAGCTGATGCGCGCCGGCTCCATCTACCTGTCGCTGCGCGACGCCATCGCGCTGGCGCTCGAAAACAACCTCGATCTCGAATCGAGTCGCTTTACACCCAAGCTGGCCTTGTCGGATCTGCAACGCGCCAGCGCCGGACAGTTGCTGCGTAACTTCTCCACCACTGCCACCCAGGCTCCCAGTTCGGCTTCGCTCGGTGTCCTGTCCGGAGCCTCACAGGTCAATTCCGCTGCCACCACCGCCACCAGCAATGCGAACAGCGGCGTGCTCAGCGGCTTGAGCGTGCAGTTGGCCGGTTCCCCCATTCCCAATACGGACCCCTACCTCTATGTGGCCGGCGGACTCTACCATTCCACCGCCATCGAGACTTCCACTGAGTTCACCGGCACCGACTTCTTTGTGCAGCAGTTCAAGAACCTGGTATATGGCTTCCAGCAAAGCTACTGGACCGGCACCACAGTGACGCTCGGCATGAGCAGCATCTTCGGTTCCACCCAGAACGCCCTCACCGCTCTCTACAATCCGATTGACACCGCCCAGGCCAGCTTGACGATTACCCAGAACCTGCTCAATGGATTCGGCCTGGCGGTGAACAGGCGGTCCTTCCACAAGGCGCAAAACGGTCTCCGGTCGGCTGACCTGACCGTCAAGAACCAGGCCATCGCCACCGTGGCCGGCGTGGTGAACCTCTACTGGGCCCTGGTGACTTTCAACGATGAGCTCAAAGTGAGCCAGCAGACCCTTCAGCTCGACACCCAGCTTTACGAAGACAACCAGAAGCGCGCCGACCTGGGCGCCATCGCGCCCATCGACATCATCGCGGCTGAAGCCGATATGAAAGCCGCCCAGCAGGATGTGGTGCAGCGCCAATCCCAGGTTCTGCAGCAGGAGATGATTCTCAAGAACTACATCACGCGCAGCGGCCTCGATACTCCGGCTATCGCCATGGCGCGTATCATTCCCACCGATCACATCGAGATTCCGGCGCAGGAGGCGGTGATTCCGTGGCGGGACCTCGTCGCCGAGGCCATCGCCCACCGGCCGGAAATCGAACAAAACCAGATTGCACTCGAAAACGCACGCCTGGACCTGCTCGGCACCAAGAACAATCTGCTGCCGACGCTCTCGGTTTCGGCTAGCTTTGCCAATAACGGTCAGGCCGGCAGTGTGAACAGCGCCGTCCAGGTGCCGATATTGAACTCCAGCCAGCAGATCATCGGGTACCGGCCGCTGGTCGCCAGCGACGTCAATTCGTTCCTGCTCGGCGGCTACGGCACCGCTCTCAGCCAGGTCTTCGCGCGCAACTTCCCCAACTACGATGTGGCTTTCACCTTTACCATTCCCCTCCGCAATCGCTCCGCCCAAGCCGACCAGATTACCGCCGAGCTCAGTTACCGGCAGTCGGAAATCCAGGACCACCAGCTTCACAACAGCATCAAGCTGGCGGTGATCAACGACTGGACCACGTTGAGCAACGCGCGCGCCGCCTACGACACCAGCGTAGTCGCCCGCAAGCTGCAGGATGAGACGCTGGACGGCACGCGCCGGAAGTACGAACTGGGTACCGCCACGGTTACGGACGTAGTGATCGCGCAGCGCGACGATACCACCCGGCGGCTCTCCGAAGTCGATGCGCTCAACCAGCTCCAGAACGCCCGCACCGCCATGGATCAAGCGCTGGGGAAGATCCTGGACGACTACGATGTGACCATCGACGAGGTGATGACCGGCCAGGTGGGACGCGAACCCGACTTGCCGGTGGTCACGCCGAAACCGTAGCTGCTGGCGTAGCTGGCGGTGTAGCTGGTAAATTGGGGCTTGGCCAAAATCTATCCTTTCCAAGCCCTGCGCTACACCGCACAGGCTGGCCCGCTCGCCAGCCTGGTGACACAGCCGTACGACAAGATTTCGACCACCATGCGGGAGCGCTACCTCGCGCTCAGCCCGTACAACCTGGTGCGGATCATCCTGGGCAAGGCTGAGGGGCCGTCGGCGACCAAGACCGACGTCTACACGCACGCCGCTGCCCACTTGAACGACTGGATCGCTCGCGGTATCCTGGCGCGCGATCCCGAACCCGCCATCTTCCCCTACTTTCAGGACTTCGCCGTACCGGACACCGGCGAGCGCCTGACCCGCAAGGGCTTCATTGCGCTCGGCGCGGTGGAGGACTACTCCGCCGGCGTTGTGCATCGTCATGAGCAGACGCTGGCCGGGCCCAAAAAAGACCGCCTGGAACTGCTGCGCCACACGCACGCGCACTGCGGTCAGATTTTCATGCTCTATCCCGACCGGGCGGGCGAGATCGACGCGCTGCTGGACGAAACCGCCAAGGGCGCCCCGCTCGCCGAGGTCACCGATGAGTACGGTGCCGGCCACCGCATGTGGCGCATAACCAACGCGGCGCGGATCCAGGAACTGATGGCCGACAAGAAGCTGCTCATTGCCGACGGCCATCACCGCTACGAAACCGCCCTCGCCTTCCGCAATGAAAATCCCCAACTCCCAGGCGCCGGCCGCGTCATGATGACGTTCGTGAACATGTACTCACCGGGGCTGAAGATTCTGGCCACGCACCGGCTCGTCAATGGCATTGATCGCAGCCAATTGCCCGAGGACTTCCTGAACCGCGCCGCTGACGACTTTAGCGTCGTCGAGATCGGCTCACTCGAGAGGCTGCGGAGCGCGTTGGAGCGGGCCGACGGCCCAACTGTCATCGGCGCGGCCATCGGCAGCCGCCTGTTCCTGCTCGAATCGCGCCAACCGGCCGGTGAACTCGACGTGCGAGTGTTGCACGAGCGCCTGCTTGCCAAAGCGCTGGGCATCGGCGAAGAAGCCGTCCGCGACGAAAAGCATCTTCGCTATATCCGCGGCCTCGACGCGGCCATCGCAGAAGCGCGCAGCGGCAACGCGCAAATCGCATTCCTGCTGCGCCCCACGTCCGTCCAACAGGTCGCCGATACGTGTTTCTCGGGCGGCGTGATGCCGCAGAAATCCACTGACTTCTACCCCAAGCTGCTCTCCGGCATGACCATCTACCGGATGGAATAGTCCGCCGCGCCGGTAGCGCCGGCGGTCTCTTGCCGCCGGTGTTTTTTTGTTTGTACGCGCTTGACCACGGCCACTCTTCGGAACACGCCGCCAGACCGCTCCTGACCGGACTATCCTCAACGTAGGCGATCACTGAGGCGAGTTGATTCTCGGACCGTATCCACCGGTCGAAATATTCCCTCTGCCAGAACGCCGTACCCGTCCGGCCCAGTAAGGCATTGGCGCGGTTGGCGGTGGCCGCCTTCAACCATCGCATGATCTCCGACAGGGGCCGGATCGGCTGCATCACGACGTGAACGTGATTGGGCATGATCACCCATGCGAAGAGATCGTAAGAGCGGCGAACGGTTTCTCCGTGAATCAGGGCCTGGGCAAGAATCGCGGCGATGCGCGGCTGGCCTAACCACCTTGGGCCAGCGGCGGGAACGGGCGGGCGCTTCGATCCCGCGAGCCGCCAGGTGACGAGGACGGCGGAGTTTTCGGGCACCCAATGCGGGAGGCGGCGCTGCCAGTACATAGGAATAGAGACAAAGAAAGAGAACTGGCGGCAAGCCCTCCGGCGCTACGGCTACGGCGTTTCTTGGTAGCGCCGGCGGTCTCTTGCCGCCGGTGTTTTCCGAACAAACAATCGTGCGCTGAAACCCGGAACCTTCTCAACCAATCTCGAGCTGGCACGCACGAATGCCCGCACTTGCCTGTGCCACGGGCTTCCCGTGAAGTGAGCTAACCTACGGGTGAATGAACGAGCCGTACATTCGCGCCCGCAATCTGGCCAAGCGATACCGGTCCGGCGAAGGCGCGCTGGTGGTTTTCGAAGGGCTCGACCTCGACGTGGAACGCGGCGAAATGCTCGCCCTGGTCGGCGAATCCGGGGCGGGGAAGTCCACCCTGCTACATTTGCTTGGCGGTCTGGACAGCCCTTCGGAGGGTACGATACACTACGGAGAGAGGGAGATTTCCGGGCTCACGGAGGCGGATCGCGCTGATTTTCGCAACCGGGAGATTGGTTTCGTCTGGCAGATTCACTACCTGCTGCCGGAATTCACGGCGCTGGAAAACGTGATGATGCCGTTGCTGATCCGGGGCGTGGCGCATGCCGCCGCCGCCGCCGAATCTGTGGCGAGGTTGGATGAGGTCGGGCTTCACGCGCGGGCTACACATCGCGCCGGCGAGTTATCGGGGGGAGAGCAGCAGCGGGTGGTGCTGGCTCGGGCCCTGGTCGCCAGACCCTCCGTCCTGCTGGCCGATGAGCCTACGGGCAATCTTGACTTCCGGACCGGCGAAATGATCTTCGACCTGCTGGCCGGCCTGCACCGTTCGCATCGGCTAACGTCGGTTCTGGTTACCCACAATCTGGCTTTCGCACGGCGCTGTGACCGGATCGTCACCCTCGACAAAGGCGGTCTAGTACCGGACAGCGTAGGCGGTCCCCATCCGGAAGCCGGGTCGGGTTATCTTGAAGCATAGAGGGGCCTCATAGATTCCATGTTTGAGCGATACACGGAGCAAGCGCGGCGGGTGATCTTTTTCGCGCTGGACGAGGCCCGCCAGTTCGGCAGTCCATACATCGAAACGGAGCACCTGTTGCTGGGCCTGCTGCGCGAGGACAAGGCGCGGGCGAACCACTTTCTGCGTTCAAGGGCCGCGGCGGAATCGATCCGCAAGCAGATCGAACAACATACCGCGCCCCGAGAAAGGGCCTCCACCTCCGTCGATCTGCCGCTCAGCCACGAATGCAAGCGGGTGCTCGCCTACGGGGCCGAGGAATCCGAGCGCCTCAACCAGAAGCACATCGCGACGGAGCACCTGCTGCTCGGCCTGTTGCGCGAGGAAAAGTGCTTCGCTGCTGAGATTCTCTACGAGCGCGGCCTGCGCCTCAGCAACATCCGTGAAGAATTACGGCAAATAGTACCGGACAGCGGTAACCGGCCGCATCCGGAAGCCGCGTCGGGTTATCTTTAAGATTAGGGGGGAATCGCAAATCCTATGTTCGAGCGATACACGGAGAAGGCGAGACGGGTGATCTTCTTCGCCCGGTATGAGGCCAGCCAGTTCGGCAGTCCTAATATCGAGACGGAACACCTGCTGCTGGGCCTGCTGCGCGAGGACAAGGCGCTGGCGAACCGCTTTCTGCGCTCGCACGCCGCGGTGGAATCGATCCGCAAGCAGATCGAAGGGCATACCGCGCCCCGCGAGAAGGTGTCCACTTCCGTCGATCTACCGCTCAGCCACGAATGCAAGCGCGTGCTCGCCTACGGGGCCGAGGAAGCCGAGCGCCTCAACCACAAGCACATCGGCACCGAGCACCTGCTGCTTGGCCTGCTGCGCGAGGAGAAGTGCTTCGCCGCGGAGATTTTACATGAGCGCGGCCTGCGCCTCACCACCATCCGTGAAGAACTGCAGCGCTCGCAAAGTGAAAAGGCTCCCACCCGGCCCAAGGAAAGCTCCCTGCTGTCGGAATTCAGCCGCGACCTCACCCAGGCCGCCATGGACAACACGCTCGACCCGCTGATCGGCCGCGATTATGAACTCGAGCGGGTGGTGCAGATCCTCTGCCGCCGCACCAAGAACAACCCGGTGCTGATCGGCGAGCCCGGCGTCGGCAAGACCGCCATCGTGGAAGGACTGGCGCAGCGCATCGCCGAAGGCGACGTCCCCTCCTTCCTCGCCGACAAGCGCATCCTGGCGCTCGATCTTTCCCTCATCGTCGCCGGCACCAAGTATCGCGGCCAGTTTGAAGAGCGCCTCAAGACCATCATGAAGGAGCTGATGGAGAACCAGAACGCCATCATCTTCATCGATGAGCTGCACACGCTGGTGGGCGCGGGCTCGGCCGAAGGCTCGCTGGACGCGGCCAATATCCTCAAGCCGGCGCTCTCGCGCGGCGAGATTCAGTGCATCGGCGCCACCACTCCGGCCGAATTCCGCAAGTCCATCGAAAAGGACCGCTCGCTCGAGCGCCGCTTCCAGGCGGTCAAGGTTCCTCCGCCCACCGAAGCCGACGCCGTGAAAATTCTGTTCGGCATCAAGGACCGTTACGAAAAATTCCACGCCGTGGCTTATACCGACGACGCGGTCGAAACCGCGGTCTACACTTCCAGCCGCTACATCCCCGACCGCTATCTGCCCGACAAGGCCATCGACCTGATCGACGAAGCCGGCGCCCGCGTCAAGCTGCGCCAGACCACTCTCCCCGCTGAGTTGGCCGACATCCAGAAGCGCATTAAGTTCATCGTCCACCGGATGGAGAACGCCATCGCCAATCATGAGTTCGAGAAGGCGCGCTTCTATTCCGACGAGGAACGCAAGGAGCGCGAGAACATGCGGCAGCTCCGCGAGAAATACAATCTCGACGATTCCTCCACCGGCTGCGTCACCAAGGACGATATCGAAGACGTGGTGGCGCGCTGGA
>Ga0187884_10000752_pt1 | contig 31533 bp, 36 predicted proteins | sample June2016WEW_20_4_FD_132983 | JGI IMG/M metagenome (GOLD analysis project Ga0187884, IMG submission 132983) | Peatland microbial communities from SPRUCE experiment site at the Marcell Experimental Forest, Minnesota, USA - June2016WEW_20_40 | ecosystem: Environmental > Terrestrial > Soil >...
CCTGGAAAAGTCGAGCACATATTCGCCCAAACTGGGCGCTTACCTGTTTTTGCAGCGGGGAATGGTGACGTAGATATAGAAATGCTGGAATCTGCCAAATTCAGATTGTTCATACACCACGACGATGAGGAACGCGAATACGCGTATGAAAATGGAGCAGAGAAAGTATTCGCCATTGCTCAGGAAAAAGATTACACCATCGTAAGTATGAAAAACGACTGGAACGAGATTTTCAGATGAAAGACAAACCCGAACTAACTGTTATCGATAAATTGTTCAATCCTGATGAAACCGTGGTCAAAGAGCACTAGAAATCAAAAAAGAATTGTGGTCTCGTTGTTCTTTATAGCCTCGTTGATGCAAGCAGAGCCATCAAATTGCGGACGTTTCGCTGTTCGGCGACAAATCGGGGCGGAATGCTGCGTTGAATGAACCCCGATATTCCAAGCAATGCTTCCATTTCAGGAGAAAGCGCGTGCATTGGTCGTCCTCTCCTATCTGGTTTCTTTTGGCTGATCAGTATCGCTTTGTCTAAAAGTCTGCTATTCCCTGCACCTGCTACAATAACAAGATCGCGTAAGGAATTTCGGCGCTTCACGTGTGCGTTGTGCTTGTACCGCTGAAGGCTTTCTGTGAGCTCAGCTTCTGATAGCTTGTTAAACTCCGTGACGTTGTCCACGTCGAAATATCCGATGATGTAAAGAGCTTCGTTGTATTTGGCAGTCGCAAATGGCTGTAAGCCAGCATAGAACACGAGCAGATCTCCTTTAACGAGCTTCAGCAGGTAATAACGCTTCAACGTGGGGTCGCCGTATGTGCAGGTCAGAAACTCGGGGTCTTCGTGCATCGGCGCGTTCTTAATGCTCGACGGGACGTAGGCTGAGAGGCGCTTGCCCTTTCTCCCAATCCTATCGTTAAACGTCGCGGCGCCCGGTGCCGGAACGCTCTCGGGAATCGGGACAAACTCGAACGATCCATCGTCAAATATGGGGGCGAGCGTCCCACCACACCCCTTATCAATACCGACGCGCAGTAATAGTGCCTTCATTGCAGCTCTACAGGCGAGACGTACCCGAATAAGTCTTGCGATGCATGCTGTTCTGAAACCGCTGTTTCTAACAGAAACGTGCGCTGCGCGTAAACAATCCGACCATCAAAAAGAAACAGTAATGAGGGGTAATATCGTGCAACTATCCAGTTAGAAAATCTGGGGGGATTCAGAGATGAGCAACCAACAACCAGAGCCGAGGAGGATATATGAGTCTATCGCCGTGCCGTTCGCGTGGCTCGTTTTCCTAGCGTTGTGGCTTTTCTATTATGCAAGCAGCTTCAGCATTCTGCAAAACATAGGTGTCGTTCTAATATCGTTCGCCGTTGCGGGGGTAATAGAGGTCCTCGTGTGGGTTCCGTGGGCTATGAGACACGCCGATCAGGGTTAGCACTGGCGCGAAGAAATAACGAAAGCAGCACGAGCGTGGGCCTGTTCGCTAGTGCACGAATGGCGTCAAGCGTGCTGACCGTGCAGCTAAGCAACCAGAGGAGGGCGTGAAGCGGTGAGATACCTTGCGTTGTTGCGCGGAATCAACGTCAGCGGTCGAAAAATCGCGCCGATGGCGGATGTAAAAAGGGTTTTTGAATCGCTGAGTTTTGAGAACGTAAGAACGTACGCTCAGAGTGGCAACGTCATTTTTGACTGCATGCGCGGGGAAACTGCAAAAATCGCCCCGTGTGTTGAAGAAAAGTTGAGCAACACCTTTGGGTTTTCGACAAACGTGCTCATCAGGACGCAGCGCGAACTCGAGACGATTGTCGAAAATAATCCGCTGATCGATAGCGCAAATGCAGGGCCTGACAAGCTGTATGTCACCTTTTTGTTAGACAGGCCAGACGAAACGATCGCGTCAAACCTCGACACAAAACCAGGCCAAGGTGAGAAGTTCGTCATTGTTGGCACAGAAGTGTATCTCTATTGCCCGAACGGCTATGCTAGGACAAAGCTGAACAATGCTATGTTCGAAACGAAGTTGAAAACCGTAGCAACAACGAGGAATTGGAAGACGGTAAATAGATTGCTCGTCATTTCAAAATTAAGCTAAATAGGTAAATTGGGTAACAAATAGCGAATTGTGAGCAATACCGCCGCTCCGCGCTATATCAGAAACTAACCGACGTCACTGCGAAGAGCCCAACGCGATGGTAAACCATCGTAACGTACTAAATTTGTAATAAACCTTCAAATAGGTTTTAGCTATACTAACAATTGCCTCGGTTAGCATTTCTAAGGCTGTGAAACCGCTCCGGGAACGGGTCGATGCTTGGTCCAAATAAGTCCGTGTGACTTTTTTAGAATTACGCGGGGCGGTTAACAGCCTTAGTTGTTGTGTTCTTTTTGCGACACCCAAACTCGCAGCTTACGATCGTCAGAGTGGCCATTTGCACATTTGCACTTTAAAGCTCCCCGCTACGCGAGCACCTCCTCATAATTTTTTCGGCTTCGTTCTTAAGGCAAAGGGCATGGAGGGGCGTCCGCGTACGGAGCAAGTGGTCTCCGGTCAAAACGATGTAGAGGACACGAAGCACCTTGGCGTGACGAGGTAATAGGTTGACACAAAATGCCGGGCTTTTTTGGGCCGAATTCGGTGCGAACCTTTTTATCGACGCGCTCCGTGAAGGGATAACACATGAAGACCTTGATCGCATATGACACCAGATACGGAACCACCGCGACGATCGCGCGCTGGTTGTGTGAGGCCGTAGCAGGGGAGTGCGATATAGCAAATGTCGCGGACGTAGCTAGTTTGGATTACGATCTTGTTGTAATTGGATCACCGATCTACACTGACGCGCCGTTATCCAGCGTAACGCAGTTCTTGCACGATCATGGCGAAGCGCTGAATCAAAAGAACGTGGCCCTCTTCTTCGTCTATGACGAACTGCTTACCGAGAAGAGCGAGACCTATGCCGAGGAGCTCCGCGAGTACGCACCACCGGATGTCCTCGCCGTCGGAATCTTCGGCGGATACTTCGACATAAGCGTGCTCAACGAACACGACCGACACACAATGGAAGATTTTTTTGAACGACTGGGGAAGCGATACGAAGTTCTTGACCATCGAAATAAGGACGACGTCGTGCGGTTTGGCAAGCTGCTGCGAGAAAAGCTTAGCGAAGCACGGCGATCGACGATTTAGGACGCATCTCAGGGGCAAGAGAACGTGACTAACAACGACCAACCTGGCTGGTACTCGGTCAGTGTCGAATACGAGCCCATCCCATCAGGCAGATCGCTGCCGAACTTAGGCTAGTGGTGCGCCGCCGCGCTAACGACACAAGACCAATGAGTTTTAGAAACAGCGTGTTAAAGCTTAAGCTCTCTCTTTATTCAGCTATCCTCTCACGGATGCTACTTTTCGCTTTCTGGTAGCATCTCTCCACAATGTCCGCATTTCCCCTCAGTTGAACGACGTTCATTTGTTGCTGCCGTGTATAATCACGAGTATTTTTGTCAAAATTAGGCTCATACCGAAGACCTGTATCTACTTTAGCTACTTTCAATTTCAATTTGAAACGTGCATGTTTCAACAGTTTCTCCACGCTTTGGGTTAGTTTTTGGTCCATCTTTGAATGCTTCCTTGGGCTCTGCCAGTTCGATGCCCACATGGGAGTGGAGAAGAATACGATATTACTATGGATACATGACGTCTGCGCCGAAAAACTCTTGCGGAAGTGCTCAACCCGTTGGGAATCTCATCGATACCTGCGGGACCGCGTGCACGATCTTTGGCTACCCAACAGTGCGCGCCAGCAGTTGCGACAAATTATCAAAAGGATATAGGTGCACATGCATCAGTGTCGCGAATATGGCGATTCGTGAAGGGTCGTGAAAGCAACTTTCTTTGAGTGCCGCGATTTGCCTTTTGAATCTTTGCTTAGCGCTCTCCTCAAGGAATAACGGCCATTTCGACGCTAATATTGTCATCAGAAAAAACCGATCACGCTATAATGGCATGTGTTCATGTAAAAAACACCGACCAGGAGGTATAAAATGATTAAATCTACCCATACCTTGGAGGATTACAAAACTCTGGTGAAACTGATTATAGAATTGTGCGAGAACGGAGCAAACCAAAGTGCCAAAGATAATCGTGACTCGGTGGACACCGCTGCTTCTTTTGCAAATGGGCGATATGTTGCCTACATGGAAGTGTTAAATCTGATTGTTAATTACAAAAAAGAGGACAAAAAATGAACTGGACCGGAGTACCTTAGAGAACGCGGGCTTTCTTTCACCCACTTCCGTAGCTCCTAGCTCGTAATCTTTTTTTCGATTTCAAGCACCTATAGGGCTCCGTTCACGACCTGACCCCTGAAGGTAAGAGATACAGCATGCAAAGCGCGTTGGAGGAACAAATCGCCGATGCGCTTACTTTGGTATTCATTCAAGCAATTATGGCGGCTGTCGTAATCGCTACGTTCTTTTTAGCTGCCGTGGGGGTTGTCTTCTCGCGAATGGAACCGTTAACAACGTCTCTAATATCAACAGAACGACAAGGGATAGCAGAAAGACCCCTAAGTTTTGAAGGATGCTAAAACCGCTGGCATAGAAAAACAGCCACAATGCCCAGAACAGGAGCCACGCAAGGATAATAGCGAGACCTATAACCATCGTCTTGATGTCAGGTTGTTGCTTGTTTTGAAGTTCTTCACCACATTGAGAGCAATAAAGTGCACCGTTGCGGTTTTGGCATTGACAGTTATCGCACCATCCTTTCGTCACCATATTCACCTTCAATTCTTTTCCATTGTAATAAACCCGTAACAAAGCGCCCTGTCAAAGCAAACATTATTATGAGAAAGCGCACGCTTATGTGTTTATAAAAATGAGCGACGGGCGCCTTCAACTCAGTCCAGAAGAAATACAGAGGTTCGAAGAGCACGGCGTAGTGATTGGTGATGTTCTCGCCGAAGCACGACTCTTCACAACGGTTTCTGGAATTCTGTTCGGTTTCCTGCTTACTGCATCAGTCGCCGATACAAGTCAGCTCCCGGGAGTTATCCAGCGCATCCTTCTGCTTCTGGCACTTGTCTGCACGGCGTCTGCCACGCTGATGTTCATTTTGCCCCCGTTATACCATCATCTGCGCTTTCCAATGGACCAAAAGCAAAGGGCGCAATTTTTTTGGCGGAGTCACAAGTTTCTCGTGTGGGGCATAGTCCCTCTGTACGCGGGCGTGTATTTCTCGGTGTTTCTCGCCTTATACTCACTCATCGGTGCTTATGCCGTTATATTGGCGACGGGAATACTGATAGTCCCTTTTATTGCATACGAGCTGAGGAAGATCGGCGACCCGAAGGAACTCGGGTAAACGCTAGGAACAAAGTCACCGAGCACTTAGCGCATCATCCGCCACTGTGGACACAACAGCAGTGAGGCATATCTTAACCCCTTGCGCAAGCGGCTTGTTCCGGCACGCTTCTCGAAAGGCAAAATATCGAGTAAAAGTGTTTGACACATCAAAAAATAGCGGTTATATCCAAATTACCGCAGCGAGTACGTGTGTCTGTGTCAATCATCATTTTCCCCTCAATAAGATAACATAAACCGCTCCAATAGCCACGAGCGCAAAGACCCCAAAAGCCGCAGCAATGAGAGGCACGTCTACGCCTTGCGCTGGCGCGGGTGCGTTACCTTGGACTGTGTAAGTGATGTTAGCGTTTAACGCTGGACGCACAGTCGATGACGTCTTAACGACCATGCTTGAGCTAAAATTGCCTTCATTAGCTTCGCTCGGTACGTCAAGCCTCACGGCCACCGTTGCGTTTGAGTTTGGAGCGATTGTCACGCTTGCTGGGCTCGCGCTTAGCTGTCCGCTCGTGTTCGTAACATTGGTGAATTTGATAGAATAAGCGAGCGTCGAATTGCCGCCGGTGTTGTAGAGTATCACGTCTCGCTCTGCACTACCTCCACGTACGACCGTGCCGAAATCAACTTGAGCAGTTCCTATGCCTGTGCTTGTTTGTGCGGTAACTGCTGCACTCATTACAATAAGGAAGATAAAGAAAAGAGGCGTTACGCGCACCGGCCAGGCGAATCGCCTTTCTGGTGAAGATAATGAGGCCTCGCGTGAATCATCAGTGATCTTACGGCCCATCACGCAACTACGATTGTTCCTTTCATATATGGGTGAATGCTACAGATGTATGAAAACGAGCCCGTGTTGTTAAACTGATGCGTGTACGTGTCGCCTTTATTGAGGAGTGGCGATGAAAACGCCGACGAATCCGAAACAACATTATGCTGGACCGAATCGTAATTTGTCCACGTCACATTCGCCCCTTTCTGAATCGTGAGCGTCGACGGGGTAAAGACATAATTCTGGATAGCGACGGCATTTTGGCTCGCAGTGCTAGTAACAGCATTATTAGCCGAACTGGGGCTCGTATTTGACGATGATGTGCATCCCGCGATCATAACCGTTGCACCTGCTAGCACAACGATCGCTAAAATGAGGTGTTTTTTCATTTTTTCTTTTCCCACAGACAGACTGCGTGTCGCTAACTACTTTGTTATGCACTGTTCGCTTAATGAAGTTTAGCGCAAATCGTCGCTCGTCAATATGTCCGTGCTAATTCCAGTTTATAGGTTCACAACTTTGAATGAAGGTAGCCTTCAAGGTTCGCTGACTGCCTCCTCGGTTAACTCTTCTTCAGTCGCCATTCTCACTCACGTTGTACGCCAGCGTGTGCGTATTCGTTGTTTGATCGGTGTCGCACATCGACACTATTTTGGCTTTAACGGTATCAGACAAACTGTCGCGCCGCGCGCCGCGCTCTAAACAACCGTAATCGTTCCTTTCATGTACGTGTGGATGGAACAGTGGTAGGGATACGTCCCGGTGCTGTTAAACTGAAATGTGTATGTGTCGCCAGTGTTGAGGAGTGGCGATGAGAATGCCGGTGAATCGGAAACAACCATATGTTGGACCGAATCATCATTTTTCCACGTCACATTCGCCCCTTTTTGAATCGTGAGCGTCGACGGGCTGAACGCGTAATTCTGGATAGCGATGGGATTTTGGCTCGCGGTGCTAGTGCTCGCGGTGCTAGTGCTCGCGGTGCTAGTAACAGCATTATTAGCCGAACTGGGGCTCGTATTTGACGATGATGTGCATCCTGCAATCACAACTGTTGCACCTGCTAGCACAACGATCGCTAAAATGAGGTGTTTTTTCATTTTCTCTTTCTCCCATAAACAGTCTGCGTGCCGCTTTAGACTGCTCTGTTATGCATTGTTCGTTTAATGAAGTTTACCCGCTGAATCGTCGCTCGTCAATGCGTCCGCGCTAATTCCAGTTTAGGGTGATGACAAACTTTGAACTCGGGTTGCCGCCAGTGTCGCGGCGACGATCATCTAGACGAGAACGGATTGCCTACAGCGACGACGTGGTCGACGACGTACCCAAAAGGCCCTTCGCAAACGCACGGGCATTCTCCAGATCCTTCTCGTCTGGATGCCCTTTATTTTTACCGCCAATGAATGCGAGCGCCCCTTTCCAGTCTCTGTTCAATCGCAGCGCCTGCGAACTCGCCAAAGCACGTGAACTCGCCGACGATGTGACAGCCTCTCTCTGTAAGCTTCTCTTTGATGAGCTTGTGGTTGACCTCTCGAAGGTTGCCGCAGGTCGAAAAAACGAATACGTTCTTGTCCATCGCCGGCATGGCTTCGATCAGGTCGATCAGCGCCTTGTGGTGCTTTAACCCGTAGATGCCCGAGCCAAAGCCGATGGGGTCGTACTCTGCCAGCGCTTCCGGCCGTGCGTCCTCAACCTTAGTGAGCTGCGCGTTCATGGCCTCCGCCATAGCCTTTGCGACCTTTTCGGTGTTCATACGATGGTAGGACTTGTAGACGATAAGGGTGTTCACTATGCCTCCTGAGTTATCATTGTTATGACAATTGTCGCATATAAGCCGATTATGACAACTGTTTGCGCGTTATTCTTTCTGTCGTGATAGTCCTGAACTTTTGCAACAAACGACACGTATAGACAAAACCTGTCTTCGACACCTTGCTAAAAAGGAAGGTAACGCCATTTGTTTTGTCGTGCTGCACACCAACCAACAGAAACTAATTAGGCTTCCTAGGGGATCAATCCGCCGTCGATATAAAATGCGACGTGCACGCGGGGATCGGGCACAGTGTTCGTGCTACGACCAACGTGGGACGGAACGCGCGAACGTCGGCTCATTCAGTTTCATCCGCTCTGCTTGTTCAGCGTCGGATTTGGACCCAGAAACAAGCGCGTCCATCACGGTGCGTCCGACCTGATGTACTTTTCCGTTACGCTGCGTTCATCCTAGCCCGCGCGGAGCAGGCTATTAATTTTAGCTGAAATCTTCGTGGTATTCGTGACGTCGACCCAACGCCCTACTTCGTGGCCGTTGTTCAGTAGGATCAGTGTCGGGACTGACGACACCTTGTACTGGCTGGCCAGTGGACTTGCATAGTTCTCGATCGACTGCACGGGAGCCTTCGCAGCATACGTCTTTTGAAGTTTGGTCACGTTTGGCCCCAGCGCTTGGCAGTAGGGACAGTTCGTCTCATAGAAGAACAGCACCTTCAAGTGTGGCGGCGCTGGCGTTGCTGACGCTGCCGCAGAAGTCGTCGTATGTGCTGTGGTTGATGCCGTTTGTGATGCGCTGCTTGACGTTTGGCTGCTGTTAGTTGATGACGTGCAACCCGCGATTGACAACGAAGCAACCATAACGAGCATTATGATAGCTAACAACTTTTTTATCATTTGCTTAGCTAAAAAAAGGCGGCGAGATACTATAAGTGTTATTGTTAGCTGCGCTACCTCTGAAGAGACGACCCCGTGATACGGCATTTCAGCGCCTAGTGTGTATCAGGCGCGTGCGTTAAAATGAGGATGCCCCCCAGGAGGAATAGTACGAAGGTAAGAACGCCAAAAAGACTGATCGATATCAGAACCTCGAGCGGAATGAGGGCTGCCACGAACTGTCCAAAGCTAAGAGCGCTTAAAAAAGCGATCGATATCAGGGCTCCGAGTGCTCCGACAATCATCAGAGCTGCCCCGAGGATTTTCCGGTTTTCGAGTACGCCGCCGGCGATTCCGACTAGTGAAAATATGAGTGCTGCCCCTGCTGCGTTCGTGTAGGGCTGTGACCCTAGAATTGCGTCAAACGCCTCGCCCATTCCTCCGAGCAGAACGACGAGGACGACAGCGAGTATACCGAAAACTCCTCCCACTATCCCAAGCCAAAATGCGTTGCCCATATGCGCCTCACAGGACTCTGTTATACCTCTGTGCCACCCCAGTGCACAAAACTGTTAGGTCGTAGAAACGTGCCTGAACCCTTAAATGTTCGCGTTTAGGCAAGGGCTACGGGATCTGCATCTAATCCCACACGCTCTTTTTAGGCGTCCACTTACGCCATTTTCTGGAGGATTTACTTCCGCGCGCCGCCATCGAGTGCAGACTTCGGCTTGTGGCCCGCCATCGTGCACGAGCCACTGCCTGATACCCCGATTGGATCGTCCGTCATCCTTCTACGCCGGATGAGAGCCACAAAAGAGGGAAGTCGACGGCAGAAAAACAATAAGGGAATCCCAAACGTTAAATCGGGAGACGTTCAACGCCTTGTCGAGAATCTGCACGGGTCGGGGTTGTTTGCTTTGGCCGGCGTGCCTCGTCTCGTTCTCTTGACGCTTCGTTGTTTTTTACATGAACCACGGTCCATCATAGCTTGATCGTTTTTTTCTGACGTTGATAATAACGTCAAATGGCCGTCATTCCAGGCGGCTAGCGTTAAGAAAGCTTCAATGCGCAAATAAATGGTGCCATGACCAAAATTGTCGAAGTGGCATCAGCGAAATAGAAACGAGTTGTACCTACTTTTTCCTACCCTTTTTTTGGACTTTAAAACACAGTTTAGGGATCTCGGCCGCACACCAGTTTAGTTGATTTGCTCTATCTGCTCTGAGTCCTCCCACAGTTTGTCGAAGACTTGCGGGCGCATCAAATATTGGGCGATCGACGCGTTCGATACCCACAGCGCAATGGCGCTGTCCAAGTCAGGTACCTTCTCATCGGCCCTCGTAAGCGCTAGCAGAATTTCCCGACGATCGATAATCACCCACCTTGCAATTCCAGAACCGTCGTCGCCATATCGGTCGTCAAGTTTGTTAGGGTCCTCAAGTTGGGGGACGTGTAGCCTGACATCGTTTTTTATCGGCCGGAAAGCCTTGATGATGTCGGCTTCGCTCTCTTTCGAACGCGATGTGATGACGAGGATACGCACGGCAACGTCCTTCTTTTTCGCTTTTATGATCTTCTTGTTGAGCTGTTCGATTTCAACCGGCGACACGAACGTTCCCATGATCATGACGCTTCGCCGTGTCCGATCCATCATCTCCATCATCTTCGCCGAAATGCTATCGAAGCCCCGTATTAGGAGCGCATTGAGAGACTCATTTTCGATCTGTCGATCGTACAACGAGGTCAACTCGTTCGAAAGCTGGTCGAGCTCGGAGCAGAAGAGCGTCTTTCGCTGCTCGACGACTTCCCTCGGATATCGGGGGATGTAGGTGCTGGGCTTGCCTTTCGACACGGTGATCCACTTTTCTTCCTCCAGTCTGTGCAGTGCCCCGTAAATCTTCGGCCTAGGAACTTCAGATTCAATAGAGAGCTCAGTCGCGGTCGCCGGGCCTAGCGCCGCGAGGGCCGTGTATGCCTTTGCCTCGTAGGAGGTAAGTCCCAGTTTTTGCAGGGTGCCGATCGTTTTCGCATGAAGTAACATGAGCGCGTTTTTATCTGTGCATCCTAATAAAAGTTACCAATTACCGTAAAATAGTTACAAAATCTTCATAAGCTGCTATAGTAACCATGGATTAGGGATTATAGAAATGGTGAAAGCAGTCGAAACAAGGGATCTCGTTAAGCGATATGAGGACGTCGAAGCGATCAAAGGCATAACCCTCGAGATCGAGGAGGGGGAGATCTTCGGGTTCCTCGGCCCGAACGGTGCGGGAAAGAGCACGACGATCAAGGTTCTCACGACACTGCTGCGGAAGACCTCCGGTTCGGTGACCATTGAAGGCTACGACATTGACAAGGACGTTCGCGAGATACGCAAAGTGATCGGCGTCCAAAGCCAAGAGACTGTTCTGGACGGGGACCTGACGGGTCGGGAAAACCTCACCCTTCAGGGGCACCTCCAGCGGCTGCATGGTAACGCCCTCAAAAAACGTGTGGACGAACTGCTCACACTCGTTGAGCTCTCGGACGTCGCTGACAAGAGGGCGGCACACTACTCGGGAGGGATGAAAAAGCGGCTCGATCTCGCGTCCACGCTTGTGCACAAACCACGCGTGCTCTTTCTCGACGAGCCGACCTCGGGGCTCGATCCACAATCGCGCGTCGCTATCTGGGAGCACCTCGAAACGCTCAACCAAGATGAGGGTGTAACGATTTTTTTGACAACCCAGCAGATGGAAGAAGCCGATAGGCTCTGTCACCGACTCTCAATAATCGATCACGGAGAGATCGTGGTGAGCGGTTCTCCTGTTGAGCTGAAACATCAACTCGGCGGTGACACCATCACGCTGTCACTCGCCAACGGGGACTCAGACGGCGCGAAAGACAGGTCAAAGCGGATTGTCAGCGGCGTTCAAGGCGTCACAAAAGTCCTCGATATCGAAACGGGACTGGCGGCATACGCTAAGAACGCGAGCGCGCTCGTTCCCGATATCGTACGACTATTTGATGAGAACGGGATTCGCTTGACGTCAATCAGCGTCGCGTCTGCCTCGCTGGATGACGTCTTTTTGCAGCACACGGGAAGACGGATACGATCAGAAGAACTGTCGAAAGTAGATACGTGGAAAGGACACGTGTGAGGCGATAGAAGATGGATCATGACTTTCTCTTTGACGTGTGGCACCTCTTCGTCAGGGCATTGAAAAAGACCATACGGACTCCTATCGTCATCATTAGCGCGCTCGCCCTACCAGTGCTGTTTCTGGTTCTCTTCACGCAAATTTTTACGCAGTTTGGAAACCTCCCGGGATTCCCTGCTGGTGGCTATGTCCAATTCGCAGTGGCTGGCGTCATTGTTATGAACCCATTGATGGATTCAGGGGGTGCAGGAGAAGCCGTGGTTGACGATATCAATTCGGGATTTCTTTCAAAAGTGCTCGTGACGCCTGCGAACAGGACCGCCTTCGTGCTCGGCCGGTTACTGCATGATATGGTCATGGTGCTTCTCCCGGTCAGTATAACGCTGGTGCTCGCGTACGCTCTTGGTGCAACCGTCATAACAGGGGCTCCAGGAATTCTGCTGATTCTTTTCACTGCCGCTTTCTTTGGGTTGGCTATGTCAGGGCTGGCGATGGCCATCGGAGTGAGAACAAAGAGTTCGCAAGCAGTAGCAGGTTTAGATCTTGTAATTGCATTCCCTCTTATGTTTGTGAGCACAGCACTTGTGCCATACGAGTTCCTTCCGCACTGGGCGCAGGCCTTTTCGAATGTCAACCCGTTTAGCTACGTGGTCAACGCTGTCAGGGTATTGATGTCCACAGGATTTGTTTGGAGCACCATTCTGGCCGCGTATGCAGTTATAGCGGTGTTCGCGACAGTGACGATAGGAGCAACGTTATATCAGTTCAGAAGTGTGGAGAGGTAGGTGATTGCAACGCCTCTTTACCACGGCGCAGTTTAAACAGATCAAGGTTCAGTATGGATACACGCCGCTGTCTGGTTGGCGACGTCGCCCCTGGATTTGGTACCGACATCTTCCAAGCGGGGCTGGTCCTCGCGCCCCGAGCGGTCTTCATGCTAGTCGCAGCACCGATCGCCGGTGCGATCGTCGCAAGCCGCGGCGCAAAGCTGCCGCTCTTCATCGGTGCGGCAATTCTCGCCGCAAGCTTCTACTACTTCTACGTGTTGCGTGCAACACAGCTGCAAATCGCGTTCGGAGCTATTTTTGTGTGCATCGGCGTCGGTTTTATGCTCACTGCAATGATTAACGTTGTTATACAGTCCGTTGAACAATCGCAAACTGGCATTGCAACCGGTATGAACACCGAGTTCAGGACGATCGGCGGCGCGCTTGGGCCCACTATTGCAGGCGTCTTTCTCGCCGCGTACGTTTCACCGCTCATCATCCAGACCCCCCGGGGCCCGATAATGGGCCCACCCCTCCCCAATGCAACCGCATTCAATTACATATTTCTGACTGGCAGTGGCCTTGCCGTTGTAGCAATGCTCGTCACGCTCCTGATCAAAGGTCCGGTGAAAATGGAAGAACCAGCGGAGTTGTTGGCCGTGGAGGAATCGTGACTAGTAGACTTTGACGAGTCGCAGCGGCGAGGTGCAAATGCAAAAAAGTGAAGTTGAGAGTCGTATCAATTCTTTCTTTTTCTGCGCCAATCCGCTCTACACTAGCACTGATTAGAGTTTTTCCTTATCATTTCGAAAAAGAAAAACACCCTACCCCCCAGATGCCTTCTTTTTGGCTAAGAAGGCCTATAAGGGACTCAACACTATTGTTCGCTGGTCCAGCTAACACACTCCGCAAACGAGAGCATGAAGAGCTTGCCTGATTCTTCCATTATTTGCCTAGAAGGTGGCTATGCATGGCAGAAGCAAAGATAGTCAGTGCAGAGCATACGAAACAGAAGATATGTGAGACACATTATTTTCTCAAAAGAATGGTCGAGAACCGAAATGATCCAAACCCGTTTAAATTCAACTTTAGCGCATTCCTGGCCGCGTTTGATAGCATATGGGATTTTATGAATGAGAGTTGAGGGCTCTCAAGCTAGAGGGGTGTAATAAGAACCTGCAGGGAGGAGAAACGACAGTGAGATTAAGTAGCTGAGGGTGTCGCGCAATATTACCACTCACAGTAGCATAAGTGTTATCAGAACTAATTAAATTAACATAATCAGATTCGATTAATCAAAGGAGCTAGATGTATGGGATTCAAAGAACAAGCAGGATTGCTAAAAAGAGTGCTGGGATTAAAAAAGGAACCACTGGCGATCACGTTCACCAATGATGAAGTTTCAGATGGCCTGTACGAGAAAACATCGATTTGTAAGGCGTTGAAACGTGCTGCAGAAGGTGACTGTTTTGTTATTGACGCAAAGGTAGAGACCTGCCCCGGCGGCAGTAGATATTGCGGCTTCACGGAGTTTGCGGGACAACAGAAAAGGAGACTTCAGCGGTTCCTCACGAAAGGCGAGAAGCTCACTAGTTCGATTGTATCCTTTGAGAGAATGTTAAAACTGACGGTTCAACCACCGACAGGATTGGCAGAAAGATTGGTGATCTGTCCGCTTGAAAAAACAACACTACGACCAGACATTGTGTTATTCCAATGTAACCCAGAACAAGTATGTCGTCTCATAACCTTAGACACCTTCTGGGACGGCATATCACCAAAACAACAAGTCATAGGAGCATTATGTCACAGCTCGATCACATTTCCCGTAATGACCGGGTGTACTAACATAACGACGGGTGATTGGACAGCGCGAAAACAGCAGGGATTCGAACCTGACATACTGTTTCTGTCAGTACCGTACGAACGAATGCACAATCTTATAGCTGCCATCCCCAACTGCTCAGCAGGAGATGCAGAAGCAGTAATACCCGAAGAATTCCAATCAGATTAGTTACGGTCAGGGTAGTGCTTGAGTCCGGCTTGATTTTTTGACCGAGAACGCGCTGATCGGCAGCCGGGTTTCTCTCCCTCGCTTTGATTGATTGCACGAAGGCCGCTTGTTGTATGATTACAGCGCGATATACAAGCACCATTTCAGCGTGGCTGCGCTTGGCGTGTAGCGTCCTCATTACGCCAGTCTCCCTCCTCGCAAATATTGCGTCACAAGATACGAAGTCAAGTCCGTATCGGGTGCATGTTTGCTGCAAGTCTGAAACAATTATTTAGCAGCAGCGCACGTCGTACTTAATCGAGGTGCAACGATGAAAATACTCGGAATAAACAGCAGTCCGCGTGGGAAGAACAGTCGGACGCTTAAACTAGTAAGCGCGGTCCTAGATGGTGCGAAGGAGCGCGGAGCTGAAGCGGAACTCGTTGATATCGGCGCATTGGATATACGCTATTGTCTAGGGTGCCAGGTTTGCTACGCCGAAGGCGAGTGCGTTCAGGAGGACGATCTCGCTGAGTTGTGGGAAAAAATGATGCTCGCCGACGGGATCGTTCTCGGCTCACCGGTGTACATCAACAATGTCACTGCTCAACTCAAGACGGTGATCGACCGTCTGGCTGACGCAATCCATTGTCAGATGCTCGTGGGCAAGTACGGTTGCGCTGTGACCACGGCAGGGGGTTCGGGCATCAGCGAAGTGCTTGGCTATATGAATTACTTCCTTAACCAGCTGGGTGCAGTGTCGGTGGGCGAGGCCGGTGCAGTTGGAAGGGATCCTGCAGCTCTTGATGCGGCGATCACCAAAGCGTTTAATCTCGGTCAAACGCTTGCGGATGCAATACAGACAAAGCGCCACTACGCTGATCAGGAAAGCACGATTGCCGAGAGGGGTGCGTTTTTCAGGCAATTAGTGAAAGCGAACAAAGAGGAGTGGAGGCATCAGTACGAATTTTGGATGGAGAAGGGCTGGATGTGACTGCCTCCTCCTACTTGGACTACGCTGAACAGCCGAATGAAGAAATAGTGCAGTTAAGCGGGCGTATCGCCACGCGAGTAACAACTACGAGACGAGGAAAACGTAGGTTATTTGCGGACAGAATATAGCAAGTCCAACGATGCGTTAGCGATTGTTCACTGAGAGCACACCTAAGAAATTATTATGGGATGAAATCATAGGCGGTTAAACGAGAGGTGAAAAAATGAAATCTGATGTGGATATGCCTTGGTCGGCTACCGCTGACCAGCCTGATGACTTGAAAACCTTAATTTTGGAAATAAAACACAAAAATGACAGGATAATGCAACTATTGATCGTAGTGATCGTACTGTTAGTAATCCTGTTAATCTTAATCTTCGTTCCGTAAATTCGATGACATCATCGAAAGAAGAGTATGATTGAGGGTCAGGTAGTGAGCTGCCAGCTACCAAAAAACCAGGGTCAAAAATATTCACAACGAAAATATCACTTCAATCATCTAATCCTACTTTTTCATATCCGATCATTCGCTTGCCAAGAGAGCTGAAAGAGCTGGCAGGTCGAATTGCAACTGTCTATTAAACACAGATTGACGCGTCGCAGGGTTCTTTATTGCACTGCAATTAGACAAATATGTCGAGAATAAAGAATGTATAGATACCCCTACTTTAGCCTCCGCTTGCCAACAACCCAGTCCAGAAGTTTTACAACCACAATTGAGCCCTACTAGAGCTTCTGGTCCCACCATCGTGCACGAGCCACTGCCTGATACCCCGATAGGATCCCGACCAAGAGGCCCACAACGAGTCCGAGGGCGACACCGGTTGACGACGCAAAATACATGAAGAAATATGTGCCAAATATCGCGGTACCCACCGCCGTACCGATGGCGCTAAAGATCATACCCATCCGTCTCCTGCTCCCTGCAAGCGCCCCGGCGACGACGCCTGCGATGAGTCCAACGAATGCGCCGATGCGAGCGCCGTCGATAATCCCTAACGTACCGCCAAAGGTGACGCCGTAACGGGTAAATGCGATCCACGCGGCGGCCGCCCCCAACACGCTGTAAAAGATCGTGTGAAACGCGGCTGACCAGCGTCGAGGATGTAGTAGCAGTCCAATGAGCGCGCCCAGGATCCCGCCGATGATGCCACCAACAAACAGCCCGGCCAGGGCGCCGAATATCCAATAACCGATGACGCTCGCAATCCAGCTCAGGATCACCGTCACGAGGAGGTAGAGTATAAGCTCAAAGATGCCGCCGAGAATGGCGCCCAGCACGAGACCTGCCACTAGTCCGAGTATGATTGCAATAACGGCCCCGCTCAGGGTGCTGCGTGGCATTCGACCTTCCCACCTCGCTAAGCGCTCGTACGGGTTTTTAAGCATTTCGCTTTACCCACAGATCTTGCTTGTAAGGGATATCGAGTGAGTTAGTTCGCAAATCTATCATTATCGCTCTTCCTTTCGTTATGTCGTGGCCATTGCGTGCTACTGCAACTTCATATTCGCGATCGCCTGCGTACTCCTTAAATTGAAGCTGTCGTGCCGTCACCGGATGCGGCATTTCCATTATTGAGATGCTCGCCACCCTTCTGATCAAAGGTCGCAGCGACGATGCACGTTGCCGGCCAGGCAAAGGGATAACGATGGCACGATGGAAACAATGGGTGCTAGATTTGAGTGATGTTACGGCAAATCTTAAGAGCAACGTATCTAACGGCACGTTCTTGGTTCAGAGAGTCTCACGGGTGACGCGAATTGACTGCCAATATGCGGGACGAACTGAAACGATCGGAGGTGCGCAGGTTGTCGGCGATTCAATTCAAAAATTCTCCACTCCGAGATGGAATGTTTCATAGAATTTAGCGCTTAATCTCGTTCGAACAAATAAACGGTGAAGCCTAGGTACTTCTGTGTAGTGATCACGTGATACGGACTCGCGGTCTGGTTCATAGTCTTGATGACGTCCAGCTTCCCTACGTCAGGCTCATAGGTTGATTTGAGTACCCACACTCTGCTGTGGTTCTGCACGGCCGTGTTCAGAGCCGTCGCGTTGACGATAGGGGGGCCTCCTAAGGGCCACGGCGGGGTCGGGAGCGGCGTGTAGAGTAGATCAGCCCGGGTTTGATAATAATTCACGTCGTACGTATGCCACCACGGAAAGTAGAGGATGAGATCTCCGGGCTGGGCATTGGCACTTATGTATTGAACCGCTTCGCGGATTTGGGGCTTGGGTTTAAGCACGTCCATAAGACTCCACGAAAGCGTCGTCATTGTCGTGGGCGCGGTGTAATAATCGTACAGAGCAGCGCCCGATAGGAGGACAATGAAGACAAGCACAAGCACCTTGGTGTGACGCTGCCTGATGCTCACCGTGCCTGCAGCAACGAGTAAAAACAATGCCACAGAGGCTGCAATCGCGGAGTGCGTTTCGAACATTGGGTAAACCTGTGAGATGACGAAAGGCACTGCCACAATCACCACCACCCACAGGGGAAGGAGCACGTGTGGAACGACGCTTCCAGCGCTTGACGTGCTCTCAAGCTTGAATATGCGCTTCCATGGCCCCCACCTGCCTGCCAGCGCAAGCGTGATAATGCAGATGATCGCCAGCGCACAAAAGGATATCAGCAGCCACAAGCTGCCTGAATATGCTACAAACGACGCTTGTAACGTCTCTAACGAAGGAACGGTGAGCTGCCACAAACGTTGCCTGCTGACGATGATCTGGCGCAGTATAATTACTATCCAGGGCGCAAAAAGCACAAAAATCGCGCTCTGAAGCACGATCCACTCCTTTATCCGTAAAAAACGGCGTGCGGCAGGGCTGATGGCGAAGAGCCCAAGCAGGTACACGTTTTCAACGATAACCACGAAGAGCCCATAAACGTCTGTATACAACAAAAGGACGGTAACCAGAACGTAGGCGACCAAGATAAGGCGGCTGGGGCGCTGCAAGTAGAGGATAAAGAAGTAGAGCGAGAGCAATGAAAGCAGCACGAGGAGGCTGTACATCCGTGCATCTTGTGAATAGAATATCTGAAACACAGAGAGCGCAAGCACGAGTGCCCCCACTAAGCCTACCTCCCGATTGAAGAGAAGACGACCCAGCTCGTAGATCATGACAATTGCGGCAACTCCGAACACAACGGACAGAAGCCTGACCCCAATCTCGGAATCGCCGAATGCAATAACCCAGTAATGGAGCAGAAAATAATAGAGCGGCGGATGGACGTCACTTGCAGTCGCTTTCACCATGTCAATGATGCTCATGTGGGCTAAGGCAACGGAATAAGCCTCATCAAGCCAGAGACCGTCAGACGCGATTTGAAAGACGCGAAGTACTAGTCCCACTACCAGAATGAGCGCTAATGCTAGCCCATAGCGCCCTATACGTAAGGCCCTCAGGCGCCTGTGAATCTCATTAAGCATCCCTTGTGCTCTTGTATTCACTCTAGCCTACGTCGGTACGCTCGTGTCTTAATACCTTTGATTAAGAGGCCTGGATATCAAGTGCTCGTTTATGAAAAGAAGCGCACTATGTAGGTGACTCTCTCTCGGTGATTGCCTGGATTCTAGGTAGGCGGCAGAGCTGACGGTTAGCCGCGGAACATACGGCGTAGGCCTCAGCAATTAGGGGCATAGCATCATCACAAGAGCTATGTATCCAACGGCACCTCGTTACACAGATCTCAGGTAGCGACGTGATTAGCGCAAATACGCAGGACGAACGGAAACCATCGGAGGTGCGCGGGTTGTCTGTGATTCAAATTCAAAACTTGACAAAGTATTACGGGAAAACCTTGGCTCTCGATAGCGTGAATCTCGAGGTTGAGCAAGGTGAGGTGTTCGGTTTTATCGGTCCGAATGGCGCCGGAAAGACCACGACCTTGCGGATCCTGCTCGGGTTGCTCCGGAAGAACGCCGGGAAGGTCAGTGTACTCGGGGGAGATCCGTGGCGCGACGCGGTGGCGCTCCACCGCCGACTGGCCTACGTGCCTGGTGATGTGAACCTGTGGCCGAACCTTTCTGGTGGCGAGGTTATTGACCTCTTGGCCAGGTTGCGCGGGGGCTTCGACCAATCGCGGCGCGATGAACTTGTGAAACGCTTCGCGCTCGACCCAACCAGACAGTGTCGCACCTATTCGAAGGGCAACCGACAGAAGGTTGCCCTGATCGCCGCCATCGTCTCTGACGTTGAACTCTTCATCCTCGATGAGCCGACGTCGGGCTTGGATCCCTTGATGGAGGCGACTTTCCGCGAGTGCGTCGCGGAAATCAAGCGGGCCGGCAAGACCGTCCTGTTATCGAGCCACATCCTCGCCGAAGTCGAGGCGCTGTGTGACCGGATTAGCATCATCAAGGAAGGCAAGATCGTCGAGACCGGGACGCTCACCGAACTGCGCCACCTCACCCGCACCTCGGTATCGGTCAAGACCCGTCGACAGATCACCGGACTCAGCACGTTTCCGGGCGTACATAACCTTACGGTCGACGGTGCCAGCACCAGATTTAGCGTGGACCCTGATGCGATCAACCCCGTCATGCAGTACCTAACAAAATTCGACGTCATGGCACTTACGAGCACTCTGCCTACGCTTGAGGATCTATTCCTGCGCCACTACGAACTCCAGACAGGGGAAAGCGCGCAATGAACGTGGGCGAGTTTAGTGGCACTGGCGCACTCATTCGTTTGATCCTGCGGCGGGATCGGCTCCTGCTGCCGATCTGGATCGCGCTGCCGCCCCTCTTCGTGATCCTCGTAGTCGCTGCGTTCTTCAGTCTCTATCCGACCGCTGCGTCGCAACAGATGCTCGCCGCTCAGATCGTGAACAGTCCAGGATTCGTCGCGCTGCTCGGTCCCGTGTCCGCTCCGACCATCGGCGGGCTGACCGCGTGGCGGTCGAGCCTCTTCGTTGCGGTGATCGTTGCCGGGGCGAACGCGCTCACCGTTATCCGGCACACCCGCGCCGACGAGGAGACCGGACGGTACGAGCTGCTGGGCTCGGGTGTAGTGGGCAGACGCGCGCCGTTGTCGGCGAGTTTGGTCGTGACGCTGGGCGCCGACCTGGTGATCGCCGCGCTCGTAGCGGGGGGGCTGGTCGCTTTTGGGCTTCCCGTAGTCGGGTCAGTCGCATTGGGACTTTCGTTCGCGGCGATCGGGTGGACGTTTGCGGCGCTCGCCGGCGTGGCGGCGCAGCTGGCCGAGAGCGCTGGGGTCGCGAGGGCCATCGCAGCAGCGATCTTCGTTCTGTTCTACGTATTGCGCGCCGTTGGGGATGCGAACGAGCAGAGTGGGCAGTCATGGCTCTCGTGGATGTCGCCGATCGGGTGGATGCGCCTCGTCCAACCATTCGCCAACGAACGTTGGGGGGTATTTGCGCTCTTCCTCGGCGCGTTCATCGTGCTGATCTTAATGGCCTACGCGCTCGCGTCACGGAGGGACGTCGGCGCCGGCATCATCAGCCCGCGGCTTGGCCCGACGAGGGCGTCGCAATGGCTCCGCGGCCCACTAGCTCTAGTGTGGAGGCTGCACCGGCGCACGCTGCTTGCCTGGGCCGCGCTGTTTGCGGTGTACGGCATTATGATTGGTTATCTTGCGACAACCTCTGCCGACCTGCTGGCCGCTAATCCGCAGCTTGCAAACTTGTTCGCCCATTTTGGCGGTGCCTCGGCATACACTGACGCCCTTTTCACCCTCTCCTTGACGTTTCTCGGTTGGGTCGCCGCCGCATACGCGATCACGGCCACGCTGCGGCTGCAGTCCGAGGAGGTCGAGGGGCGGGCCGATCACGTGCTCGCCACCGCGGTCAGTCGGCTGCGGTGGGCGGTGAGCGACCTCGCCCTCGTGGTCATTGGCTCGGCGGTCCTGCTCGCGGCATTCGGCCTCCCGGCCGGGCTGGCCTACGGGCTGAGCACCGGCAACGTGGGCTACGAACTCCCCCGCGTGCTGGTCGCCACGCTCGCGTACCTGCCCGCCGTCTGGGTGGTGGCAGGGATCGCGATGGCGGTGTACGGTCTCGTACCTCGGCTGTCGTTCGTGAGCTGGGGGGCGTTGGGAGCGTTCGTACTAGTCGAGCTGATCGGAGAGACGTTGCAGGTGAGCCAGTCAGTATTGAACATCTCGCCATTCAACCACGTGCCGGAGGTCCTCGTTAGTGGGGTGTCCGTGATGCCCCTGGTTTCGCTCACCCTCTTGGCGTTGGTGCTCGTCATCGCTGGACTCGTCGGATTCCAGCGTCGCAGCATCGGCTGACCGAAGGTTCATGGTGCCTGTTGGATCATCGCTAGTGCCATTGTACTTCGATCTGGGTACGGCTGTGATACGTGAATCAAAAAGCCGCTGGCGGCGCGTGAGCCCGGTGGCACTCCCGCAAAGCACCGGACCTCGGGAACGTAATATAGTCCCTTATGTATACGGAACGATGTTCTCGGCCTTGTTTTTCCAGAGGTTCGTCTTGAGTTTGTCCACAGTAAATGGGGCGCCGTGTGCCGGGAAAATCTGGCGAGCGCCCGCAGCAATGACCTTTTCCCAGCTCTGATAGTAGGCACTCATATCGGTAATAAGAACCACACAATACTTCGCTCCTAAAAACTGAAGGAAGTTTGACGCTGCATCTCCGATCAGACAGTCGCCGTCGTCAAAGAGGACGGAAATGGAGTCCACAGTATGCCCGGGCGTTTCGATGATTTTGCTGTCGAGCGGGATTCCGATTTCCCGCAGACCCGTATCTTCTGCAACCAAGATATCGCAGTTACGCAGCCGATATGGCGGAAACGTGTCAATCTTCCCCTTGGCAATCACCTTTTTGAGAACCAGCGAGAGATAGAGCCGCCTTCGACGCATCAGAAAGGCAATCCGACGGTTCAAAAAACCCCCACCGTGCGTGCGGTCGTTCTCCCCCCTGAGGATGAGATCTTTGCAAAGGTGCGACATTACGACCCGAATCGAGTGATTCTCCCACAATATGTTGCGCAGCAATCCGCAATGATCGTCGTGATGATGGGTCAGAATAATATGGCTGATTTGAGACAGTTCCACACCGGCTTCGTTCAGTCTTGTGCGGAACAAATCCCAATCGTCTTCGTAGCCCGTGTCGATAAGGACATAATGATCGCCGGCCTTTATCAAAAAGCAGTTTGTCACACTTAGTTCTAGCGGGATAAAATTCATGATTCTCCCAATGCAATGCGCCTCAATCGGCCTGTCCGTGGCCCACGGGACCCACAATACCGTCAGTATCATCCCAGCCACGACGAGCGAGAGCAGGAAGACCGCTATGTTCTGGACAATGCCAAAACTGGTCGCATAATAGAATAACCATAGTGCCAAGAAGAGAAGCCACCCGAAGGCTACGATGATAGAGGCATACACCCTTTTGAGGCTTGGTCGTTGTGCCAGTGGTTTTTTCTGTCGCTCGTGTGCTGTTGGCGGTGTTTCTGTCATTTGTTTTCACCTCCTATGAAGTAAGACGCTTGGTAGGCGGTAGCGCCGAACTTAAAGGTGCTGCTTTGACGTAACAGTTAGTCACCAGAAGAAGCCGCCGCTGCGGTGAGCTTTTGGAGCGCACCTGGACTGACAGAGAAACGGGAACCGGCCTGACAGCAAAGAAAAAAGACGACTCGCTAGACAAGCGAACGGAGGATCACATCGTAAATGCAGTGATTAGCGCGGAGCACGGGTTCGCCAAACAACGAGACGGTTTGAGGTAGGGCCAGACAGGCGACGCCCTGCTCCTGCTAATGTGCAGCCAGACTCGGCGTATAATGCAGTGCACCAGTAGATTAAAACAGTTCCGATTCGATTTTTTACTTCTTTTGGAAATTGGAGTCGAAATAGAGGTTCTTTAATGCGATAAAACGGGTATTTTTTCGTGAGCGCAGCATTCTGCGGCTATTTGCGAGGAGCCCTCGCGCCGTAAACGCCTCCACTGGAACCGATGAGTGAGAAATGCTTAAAATACCGCTATACAGAATCTCCTTGTTCTATTTGCCATTGTCGGCTGTCGCAGGGGTCGCACTGCGCCTCGATCGCGGCTGCCTACCGCCAGGAAACTCTCGACTGCTCGCGCGACGGCGGACCCTACCCGCGCTGGCAACGTTGACGTCACGTGCGACAGGAGGCGTGACGTATCCGACCCTTTTTTAGCTGAGGGCCAGCCTCAAAAAAATCACTGCCGCGCCGAGGAGCAGCAGAAGCACGACAATCACGACCGCCAGCCACTGCCGCTGCCGTCCGCTCCACGAGGCGATGCGGTCCATGACTCTCTGCCGCCATGGCAGGGGCATCGGGCCGGCTTCTATACGAGTGCCAGCGTGGACCGTTACGGGCACGCCCTCAGCGTTTGCGCGCTTAATGTGCTCATCTTTGCACGGCTCGCAGCACGGAATGGTTATAGCGCCATCAGGCAAGTTCAAGATAACGGTATACAATGCTGTGGTTTCGCAGTTGGGGCTTACCGGCTTTTCGCACGTTCCCTGTGCTTCGACCTGCGCATCAGTGTCTGCCTCATTGAGCGTATCGGGTGCAGTTTCACTCATTCCCTCTCTCCGTGTCCACAACTGAGCGACAACGCAAGTAGTCGCTATTCGGATATCTAGTCTCGCACGGTCTGCGGTAACCGCGTGAGGTCAGCGTTTGCCGTTTACGACGACTCAGGCATGATCCGCTACGACGTAGCAACGCAGCGATGACCGCATCGGGTCAAACGCAGGGAAACGAAGCTATGGAGCTCTGCGCCGGGAGTCACAGCTCGCTGCGGGCAATCAGCGAAACTCTTAAATATGATAATATCTCATAATATATCTAAAGATATATCGGAGGATTAAATGAACTACAAAACGTACCAAAACCCGTGTGGACCCTGGCACCAAATGCAGCATTTGCACAAGGCTTGGTCCAACCACCCGAGACGACACGGACACTTGAAATATCTCGTCATGCTCGCCGTAAAGGATCAGCCTCTCAACGGCTATGAAATCATCAAAGCTATCGAAAATAAGTATGGCCGCGCCCCGGGTCCCGCAGTGGTCTACCCGACGCTTCAGCTACTCGTGGATCAGGGCTACGTGAATTCGAGCGAACACGAAAGCAAGAAGGTGTACGCGCTTACCGATGAGGGCAAAAAATGCCTCGAAGAAAACCGTGAGCGGATCGATCAGCTCGTCACAAGCGTGGGGCAACCCAAGTGGAATTCACTTCCTGGAATCGGCAAACGCGTTGCTTCGCTCGCGGGCACCATTTTTTCAAACTGTACCTACCTTGATGACGCGAAGACTAAGCAAATCGAGGACCTGCTCGACGAGACGCGAAAGCGCGTCGGCGACATCATCTTCGAAAATCAAGCGGATTAAGGAGGTCCATTCTTTTGCCAATGCCACAGCCAATGCCACAGCCAATGCCACAGCCAATGCCACAGCCAATGCCACAGCCAATGCCACAGCCATTCCCTTTGCCACACACGAGCGCAAGGACAATGCGCTTTCAGTAGACGCACCCACAGCGAGAAGCATGAATCGAGTGCTAGCGGCTAAAGCGGCTGCCTGATGTCGTATCATCAAGGCAGCGGCTTTTGCGTTAAGCAGCTCACACAGCCGTTCACGCTAATAGCCGTAGCGCGAGCGGGGGAACGTGCCCCGCGCGGCTAATGAGCCCCAGATTTCAGTGGCGTCAAAACGTCTTGGAAGGGCAGCCGGTTCTTAACGAATATAATCACAGCGAGCGCTAGGGATGTCAGTGCGATGCCGAGCAATTCGCTTTGCACGAACGCGGCAGGCGGCTCAGGAAGTAGTACCACAGAGCCGTGGGCAATGATCAACTCGTACGTGAAGCCAAACGTAGTCGCTGAAACCGGATAGAACAGAGGCACGCCAGCGCCGGTGAACAGGTCGAGCAACAGGTGTGAAAGCAGGAAGAAGGTCGCGATTAGTGCCACGTTGTATAAAACTTCATTCTTTGCCCTAAAGCGCGCGTACAACGCAAGGCTGATGGTGGGCACGAGGATGAAGACGTTGTGCAAAAGCAAACGGTGGAATGGCGGCAGCAAATGATCTATATCTGGCAACACTGCTAGGGGAGACAGCAGAAGGATGTAGTTTCGGTACTTCTTGTCCCAAAACAGCCATAATAGCGAAGTGGCAACGATGAGGTGAGTAATCGGGTCCGGCATTGTATCTTTTGACGCTGCTTCTCGCAGTGGTTTCACTGGGACGCAGCTATTCGTTTGACACTGCGGGTTTAAATACTTCCTCGTGGGCTGCGTGCAGCGAAGCGTTGAGTCGCTGGCGGCGCTGCCCCCCTCATCATTCAGGTATGCGTTTTACCCGAACGCTGTCATGGAGACGGCTTCAAAATCCGCGCGCCGACGCGGAGGTCACACCGCCCGCGTCCGCGTGAATGTTGCTCGGGCCGCTTCGATCACCTATGACGTCGCACGGCCTCCTCCATCCATTCTCGCGCGTGCAATTCATTGGTGAGGAGCTTCACATCATTGCCCTCAATCTCAGCCATGCAGGCCCCGAAAACCACCATTATGTCGTCAATGTGTGCATGCGGGTGCAGAGGATCGACAAAGAAGACCACGATGTGGCAGCGATCGAACAGGATCTCTGTCGCGATCTCTATATCGCCGCCCTTAGGCCCTGTCAGGTAACGCCTGATGGTCCCCCCGTCTCGCAGCGTTCTGCAGGCGTTTTCGACTTCTTCACCCGTACGGCCAGTTGTCAAGACACGATTAAACCTACAAAGTTCATCCTCGTACTGAATTGCAAAATCGGTCATGCGCTGTTTCATCTCGTCGTGGGCGATAAGTGCGATCGTTTGGTTCTCAAACCGAGTGTAAAACGCCGCGTCGCGGGCACGGCGAGGTATGGTCACTTCGTCGTATGCGTTTCCGTTTCTTCGTGCCGCGACAGGCCACGCGCCGTCGGGTTCGCGTGATCCCAGTCGTAACTTGAGCGGCGATTTTGGCGCCTTTTGGGGGTTTCTTTTGGCATCTCGTGCAGCTTCGTTCCTGAACCAGTCTGTCACCGAACCAGCGTTCACGAGGCGCTTAACGTCCCAAAGGTCGCTGAGTCGATTCAGCGCACGATACTCAGGGCTCAGCCAGTGGGTCGTAATCGGGCTCAAGAACGACCATACGATGCTGCACTGGCGCTCCACAATCGCGTTTGCAAGAATTGTGACGCCGCACTTCTTTCGATCAGGGAGAACGGTGACGCCGCACTCCTGCAATAGGAACTCGCGAACGTCGTCCCGCATTGTATACAACCGTTCAGTCTGCGACGCCTCTGGATTAGCTTTTCCCATCACGACGCGGTTGAATGTGCCGCCCGTGAAAAGAAAATGAAACTCCTTCAACGTTTCTCGATCTTCGCCGTCATCATACAGTTCGTGGAATACGTGAACGAGATCGTTGTTCTTCTGGATGCTATCGTAGCCCGCAAGAACCGCGATAAGTGTCTTAAGTCCTCCACGATTATCTTCCATCATTCACCTCAAAATAGCCGCACGCACTTCTCTGCCGACGACGGGCACGACTTAGGCGCCTAACATGTCAGCTTTATTTTTCCACGCCCCAGGCTGCCAATGTGCAGCATCCTGTTTGGTGTTAACAGGCTGCCTCATTCGCAAACTCATGAGTCATGATGCGGAGTCGGCTTCAGTCTTTCGCGTCGATCATGGTTAAATAGTTAAGTTTGTGAAGAATACAAGAGCTGATAGGGATCCATGTTGAAAAGGAACCGTCCGAGGGTAGAAAACACGAATGAGAACTACGCCAAGTGCTTGTGCTACACAGAACGCTGTCCGACGTACAATCGAAGCAGTCTTAATGGCGGACTGTTCTGCGCACGAGGTCGAAGCGACAAGACCCTCGAAAAAAAGGGCTGTGTGTGCCCCTCTTGTCCGGTCTGGACCGAATATAAGCTGAACGGTGTATTTTTTTGCGTGTACGGCGCCGCTCAGTAACTCTTCCCAGGGTCAAAGGGGACCGGGAAGGTCGCAGGTATTACCCTCACTCGCCCGCAAAAATCAAAATACTACTTTTTCAACGAGTTCAACCGCAGCTCGGATAAAGACTGGACACCGCTCCATCGCGGCATGATGCGTTTTCGCATCAGCAAACTGTTTCGGGTCAGACAGGTTGTACCCGAGCAGATCCGTACATGCTACCGAACCATGGAGCGTCTTAAATTCATGTAGAAATTCACGGACCATTGCGTAGGTTTTTTCTTTCGCTGCAGTATCATCCGGTCGTATGCCGCCGTACCGTAGCCCGATCACCATGATCGCCGCTGAGAGAGAGCCGCAGATATCATCCGTGCGACCCATCCCGGCACCAAATCCCTGTGAGATCCTGCGTGCCATATCCCGGTCAAGCCCGAAGTCCGCTGCAAAGACCGAGAGAATAGATTGCGTACAGTTGAAACCTTGCTGAAAAAGCGCAACTGCGTCTTCTGCCTTTGTCATAGCCCACAGTCACGTGGGAGTGGTAATAATTCTATTGCTCTATTATGTGACAACAAAAACGGCCGTTGAATGCTTCAGACGCAGTAAGAGACGCCCTTTTTTTGTCAAACCTATATGCTCGACGTTAGACATCCGCGCCGATGATACATCCCGCGCCTATTATAGTGTTAAAAAAGGGCCGGAGCCACAGAAATGACCCCGGTAGTTTGCTACACCACTGCCCGCAAGGAGAAACGTTCGTGGTGTTGTGGAAGTGAAAAAGCGAGAGAAGACATAAGCGTTTCTCCCTGCTGGCATCGCGGGCTTGCAAGATAGTTACGAGCACTTTCGCCACGAAACGTCATCCAAAGACGATCCGACAGGTGCCAGCAAAGCCATAGTATGTTAAAACAAGAGACAGCAAACACGATCCAGAAAAGCTTTTGATGTCGTCACCTGAAGTGCGTGAAGGATAGGGCGGCTCTTGTCGACGTCGCACACGAAGAGCCTAAAAAGCCGCCAAAAGCGTGGACACAGCGACCACGCAACTACGTGTGAATCGTTTTGTCACCCACAAAGTAGAGCGCTGCAACGAGAACGGCAGTGGCAACCAAGATGACGGCAAAGTCTTGTAAGTCGGTGGGCTGATAGCCGAAGACGATGATGTCCCGTATCATTGCCGTGAGACCCGCGCCGAGAAGCAGCCCCAAATTAATGGATCTGGTCCTCATATAGCCGACGACGATCATCAGCAGCTCGAGCGCGATTATCGCGGCGATAAGAGAGTTTAATCCGATTATCGGGGTATCGGTGACGAAGTAGCTCACGATATTGTCGACCTCTCCAGCGAGTGCGACAACAGCGATGACAACGAGCATTACCCCGACTGCGCCGTACAGTATCAGCTCGACGCTCTCAAAAATCTGCACCGTCCTCTCGGGCGCTCGTCTTTGGGGAGGTTCAGCATCCATTACGTCGTCACAGGAACGCTATTACCCTTCAACGTTTCTAATCGTCTCTCCGCTGCAATGAATTCCTGCGGAAAGCAGTTGAATGGGAAAACCGGTAGAAAAAAACGTCAATTTGTTCCACAAGCTCGATCGCTTTCGCGTCGTTGAAGACTGAAGGATGTGCCCGGCTAAGCTTCGCCCACCCCCAGAGCGGAGCTAACAACGGTCCTTCGACGCCGTGTAGATCTACCTTCACGGCAGCCGCTTCCTTTGAATGGTCGCAGAATGTCTCGCGCGCGATTAGAATTATAGCGTTATGCCTCCACGGACTGGTTGCGGCGAACAGGCGTGATCATTGACTGATAAAAATCTGCGTCGCCAATCCCCTCTGTTGCAGATGGCACAACGCGTTTGTTTCTAATAAGAAAAAAAGAAAGGGGGGGCTCAGGTCTATCCTATCGAGGTTGCCATCAGCACGATAACAAGGTTGCTGGTAGTGTCCTGACTGATGTACGCCACGTAGCTGTTATCCGAGTTGTACCCGATCCAAGTGGTGCTGTTGCTCTGAATCGCTGTATAGCCCTCCTGCTGCGCGGCGACCGTAGTTGCACTAAACAGGCTAGCGGTGTCCGTCGCCGATTTGGTCAGTTCTACGACCGCGCCATAAACGTATTTGCCATCCGTAATCGATCCTGAGTACTGGTCGTTCCCTGTAGAATTGCTCACGCTCTTATTGAAGGGAATAATTACAGTGTAGCCTTGACTTTGCATGTAGTTCGTAAAGAACGAACTCAAATCAGTGGAATTAGGTAGCGCAGTGGGAGCGATGACCTTTACGGACGCTGCGGCAGTCGTGTTCGCTGTTGCGGTCGAAGTCGACGTGCTAGGGCTTGGAGTCGGACTTGCGGTCTGAGAGGTACACCCTGCAGCAAATACCGTGGCAAGCACGGCGGCTGCAATCAACAAAACAGTGACTTGTTTTTTCACAAAAAAACCTCTTTGTGCATCACAGCTTTCAACGATAAAAGATTTTTGATTTTATAGCCGAATGCTCAGCTTCTCGCTCACCTTATGCACGCATCAGTCGCGGATGCCTCAAGACTTTTTGACAGCGCGAGCGACGCCGCTTTTTCATGTCGCTATCTCTTTTGCGTTGTTATTTGATTCGATCTGCGTGGCGTAATGGTGAGCAACTCGTTGACTCTCACATCGGGGAGCGCCACGGCACCCGCAACATAAGATAGTCTCGCGTGCCGCATCGATCCGCTTGGAGAAGCAGATGATCGGCTTTTTTTGCGCTGCAAAAGAATAATACACGAGGTCGACATTCATGTAGCAATAGTGATGAAGGCGTTACTCCTATTGGGGTGTCCCGAGGTTCCGGTGCAAACCGGCCTCGCGCTGTACATCGGGAACGCGTTGAAAGCGCAGGGGTTTGAGGTGATATGCGCGGGAACGCCGAGCGCTGTCAACTTAATGAAAGTCGCCGATCCCAAGAAAGTATACATCGAGTCGTACATGAACATCGACAAGTGCATCGACCAGATCGCCGAGGGAACATTCGACGTCGACCTTACGTTTGGCTTCATTCACAAGGACTCGGGCCTGCAATATCTGGCGACGATTGCTGCGCTGTCACGCAGCACCCCCGTAGCCGTTGTTTTTGGACGAGAGGCAGAGCCCCTCAGCAAAGAGGTTGGCGAATCGCTGGACGGCGTGCACGTCGTATGGGCGAAGGCCGTCCATAACCCACTGCCACTTAAGAAGAAGCTGGACAAGATAGGCGAATGGACCGCGCTTGTGCGAGATCAGGGCTGAATACGACACTTCACACAGAGCGGAAGTCGCTTCGTCGTCACCTCCGGAGTGTGCCAGGATACGAGAACGGGTGCAAACGTTAGCTCCGTTGCAGATCACGGCGAGACGTTACATCGTGGGATTATGTAAGCAACCGAGGGACAAGAATGACAAGCACGGTATATTTTGCGCGCCTGAAGGCCGGCAGCGTCGATGAAAGCGCGGTCACTCGAGTGAGAAAGCTCTTTGATGAAGCGCAATTTGGCACGCTTATCGAAGCTGACGCGCTAACTGCCATAAAGCTTCACGTCGGCGAACGCGGGAACGATTCACACCTTCGCCCGGAGTTCGTCAGGCAAGTCGTCGAGCGGGTAAAAGCGAGCGGCGGAAAGCCGTTTGTTACCGACACAAATACGCTCTATTCTGGAAGTCGGCACAACGCAGTTGACCACCTCGCCACAGCGCTCGAGCACGGCTTCGACTACGCAGTCTTGGGGGCGCCCTTCGTCATCTCTGACGGTCTCGTCAGCGACCACTACCAGGACGTTCGAATCGACAAGAAGCACTTCGAAACGGTCAAAATTGCAGGTGACGTGGTCTCGGCCCAGAGCATGATCGTAATGACGCACTTCAAGGCACACGCAATGGCAGGATTCGGGGGCGC
>Ga0187884_10000753_pt1 | contig 31526 bp, 22 predicted proteins | sample June2016WEW_20_4_FD_132983 | JGI IMG/M metagenome (GOLD analysis project Ga0187884, IMG submission 132983) | Peatland microbial communities from SPRUCE experiment site at the Marcell Experimental Forest, Minnesota, USA - June2016WEW_20_40 | ecosystem: Environmental > Terrestrial > Soil >...
GCCTCGGCGATTATTATTTCGATTTCAGAAAGGAGCCCTGGAGACCGGCCGCTTCGCTCCCTCCTCCAGGCTCATTCTTGGATGAGAAAATGCTCACGCGCCGCCGGAAGCCGGCGCGCTCCGCCGCTTCGCGCTCGCGGAAAAAAACCACGTTGGCGCGGCGCGGCCGGCGGCTCGGGCAGGAAGGACGGCAGTAGACGCCGGTCGAAACCACGGCATAGAAAAAGAAGCCGTCCATGCGGGAATCGCGCCCCATCAGAGCTTCCCAAAAGGACGTTTCCCAAAAAGCACTTTCTTCGGCGGTCATCACCCTCTCAGTCTAGGGCCGACGCCGCAGTCGCGCTATCCGGAACTTGCGGTCAAAGTGCGATGGGCATCCTTCCCAAGAACGACTGCCAGTAAGTCAATCGAGTAGCTGGGTGCTGTCTCCGATCCTTCCGATTCTAATCTGCCTCGTGTTAACGTTCGATCATCTGTAGCGGATTCCGAATTCAGGAGGCATTTCGTGAGACGCAAGGCAATTTCGATTGTGGGGGTGGCCCTCATCTGCGGTTCTCTGGCGATGGCGCAGAAGCCGGCTGAGAAGGCGCCCGCCCCGCCGGCGCAGGCCGCCGGTGAGCTGGCGGATGGACTGGCGCAACGGTTGAGCAAGGAACTGCATGTCAAGACCGTGGTGGGTGAGGCGATCAAGGCGGGCTCGGTGACGCTGATCCCGATCCTCATGGTCGAGGTCAATTTCGCCGGTGCGGGTTCGCAGGGGCCGAAGCCTGGCGCGCCGGGAATCGATGGATTTCTGATGAGCGGCGAAGCCAGGCCATTGGGCTTCGTTGCAATTACCAAGACGAAGACCCGATTCATCGGCGCGGGCACGGCGCCCGCCAAGTGAGGAGACCACGGTGACAAACGTATCCGGATCGATTGCTCTGGCAGCGTGCGTGGCGTGCGGGGCGGTTTCGGGGTTCGCCCAGCCGTTGGCAAAGCCGCTGGCCGATTTCGACAAGATGGTATCGGAGCTGAAGACGAGCGTCGTCGTCGGAGAACCGATTCGCGCCGGCGATACCGCGGTGATTCCGTTTGCCTCGGTTCAGTTCGGACTAGGCAGCGCGGGTGCGATGGCGGGTTTCTTGGGAGGCATGGGCGCGAAAACGGTTCCGCTGGGCGTCGTCATTGTGGAGGGCGACGATGTGCGCGTCGAATTGCTGCCGCGACACGAGGAGAAACCGTCCGCGTTGATGCAGCAACTGATTCAGGGCATCATCGACCGCAAGGTCACCTTTATGGTGAACGGAGTGAACCTGGGGAATGCGCCGGGAAACGTGGCGGATCTCACGCCGATGATTAACGGCATGATGGGCCAAACCACGGTAATGGTCAATGGGCTGAACCTGGGTAATCTGAACGCTCCGCGCCCGGCGGCCGCTGCCGTGGACAAGGCGACGGCTGATCTGGAGGCCGCCGTACGTCAGAACCCGACGCCGGAGAATTACTTTGCCCTTGGAGAGGCTTGGCGGAAAAATGGCCGGAAGGACAAAGCTGCGGCAGCCTATCAAAAAGCGATTGAGCTGCGGCCCGGTTATGCGGACGCGGTAAAAGCGCTGGCGGGACTGAAGGAGTAACCCGCGGGCCGGCAAGTGGGATGCCGAACCCGGACCGGAGGCACGTCCGGCCTTGCGCGGCGCCAGTGCCAAGCCGGAAGACGGCAGGCGCCCCAGTGCCGCGCTACCCCTGCTCTTCCACCAGCTCCCACAACCCTCGCCCGCAGAAGTTGGGGCGTTCGGGCAGGATCTCGCCCTCGGTGAATTGCGCGGGCGTTTTGCAGACGCTGCACCAATAGATGCCGGTTACGGGCGCGGCGGTGCCTGGTTTATGGTTCATTTGACTCGGGTCCTTTCTCGGTCGCGGTGCCCAGCACCCAATCGACCATCTGCTCCATGCTATCGACCTTTATGTCGGGCCACGTGATGTCAATGGTGATTTTGGTACGCGGTGGCGAGGATATCCACACTAGCCGGCCATTGCCCCACGCCTGGCCCCGCCCAGGGCGGGCGCTAGGTCCGGAATCTGACTGCGTGACGTCCCTCCCACCATAACCCCTTTTTGCAATTCGACGCATAAAAACGATCACACAGGCATTGCAAAGACGGCCATGGTAGCGCTACCATAATTCCGCCGCGATGGAACACCTATTTCCCGGCATCGATGTCGGATCTCCCCCGTTGTCTATACAGCCGATCCCGATCCTGCGCTCAGCGGCCTGTTCGCGGCCCACATTGTGAAGTACCGAGCGCTCTCGCCGAGCGTCGAAAAAGTTATTCGAGGAGACTAGCAAATGACCACGTCGTATTTCGCCGATATCCCACCCATCCGCTTCGAGGGTGCCGATTCCGTCAACCCGCTCGCCTATCGATATTACGATAAGGACCGCATTGTCCTTGGCAAGCGGATGGAAGACCATCTTCGAATGGCGGTCTGCTATTGGCACACGTTCTGTTCGGAGGGTGCGGACATGTTCGGTCCGGGGACGTTCCACCGTCCCTGGAATAGCGGCCCGATGGACCAGGCGCACGCGGAACACAAACTGAACGAAGCCTTCGAGTTCTTCACTCGCCTCGGCCTTCCTTATTTCTGCTTCCACGACACGGACGTCATGGCCGAGGCACATACCATCCGCGAGCACGTGGACAACCTCGCGCGGATCGGCGACGCGATCGCAACCAAGATGGCCGCGACCGGGGTGAAGTTGCTTTGGGGCACGGCGAACCTGTTCAGCCATCCCCGTTACATGGCGGGCGCCGCATCGAATCCGAATCCGGATGTCTTCCGCTTTGCGGCAACCCAGGTGCGCCACTGCATCGAGTTGACGAAGCAGCTCGGCGGACAGAACTATGTCTTATGGGGTGGCCGGGAGGGTTACGATTCGCTCCTCAATACCGATCTCAAGCAGGAGAAAGCGCAGCTCGGGCGTTTTCTTCGGATGGTGGTTGAGCACAAACACAAGATCGGCTTTAGCGGCACGATCCTGGTCGAACCCAAACCGCACGAGCCCACCAAGCACCAGTACGATCGCGATGTGGAAACCGTCTATGCATTCCTGCTCGCCAATGGCCTCGAGAAGGAAGTGAAGCTCAACATCGAAGCGAACCATGCCACGCTGGCCGGGCATAGCTTCGAACACGAGATTGCCACCGCGGTCGCGCTGGGCGTCTTCGGCTCGATAGACATGAATCGCGGCGATCCGCAAAACGGATGGGACACGGACCAATTCCCCAACGACGTTCGCGAGATCACCATGGCGGTTTACCACATTCTGCTTGGCGGCGGATTCACGACTGGCGGCAATAACTTCGATGCCAAAGTGCGCCGCCAGAGCATCGATCCGGCGGATCTGTTCTACGGGCATATCGGAGCTGTGGACACGGTCGCGCGCGGCCTGCTCAACGCGGTAGCGATGATCGAGCGTGGCGAGCTCGCGGACATTGTCAAACAGCGCTATGCCGGATGGCACAACGATCCCGGCCGTGCCATCCTCGACGGCAAGATGACGTTGGAAGCGGTTTCCGACGGCGCGGTCGCCGAGCAAATCGCTCCGCAGCCACGGTCCGGACGTCAGGAGCTGATCGAGAACATCACAGCCAGATATATCTGAGATGCAAGTGCCCCGGCCATCAGGCTTCGCAGCGCTGGATCGCGAGACATAGCGTCACGCGAGATTCGGGGTTTCTCAATCGGTCCAGTGTCAGATTGCGCTCCCTCGCGGCCGGGGGTAATCGTGCGGATGTCGCCAGTAAGGCAGCACGTGGAAGGAAGCGACTCGCGGCCACATACCTTACGCTGTCCCGTTCTATCCTTTGGGTATGCCGGATATGACGAATCGGAACGCCCCGGTGGTGCTCGGAATGCGCGCTCTGGGCTGGACCGCCTTGGCCGTGTGGCGTTTGGAAGAAGCTGACACTGTCGAACTTCCCATGCAGGCCGCGAAAGCCGAGATTCTCTATCCGGCTGACCGCGGTATCGGGGTTCGCGCGGTTTTGGGCAAGCTGATCGTTCGATTTCCGAGGCCGAAGATGCCCTGTATCTCTTTGCTTGGGACGCTCCAAAGTGCCATCCAACGCAGGCCTGGAAGGCCCTTCCTCAGGCGCTCCACAACAGAGCAGCAATAGGAGAGCTTCGAATGATAGATCATTCCCGCCGCAATTTCCTGAAGACGAGCACCGCCGCTGCCGGCCTCAGTTTCATTCGCTCCCTGGCGCCCATGGAAGCCCTGGGTGCGGGTGCGCCCTCTGACGCAAGCGCAAGGCTAACCCCATTTCCGCTGGGCTCGTCTCGTCTCGCTCCTGGCATCTTCAAGGAGCAGGCGGAGATCAATGCGCGCTACCTGGATTCACTTTCCGTTGATCGGCTCCTGCATTCATTTCGGGTCACAGCCGGCATCTCCTCGAGTGCGACACCGTACAAAGGTTGGGAAGATCCTGCCTGTGAATTGCGCGGTCATTTCGCCGGGGGACACTACCTGTCGGCCGTCGCTCTGGCTTCAGCCACCTCCGGAAACGAAGTGCTCAAGAGGAAGGGCGACGAGCTGGTTTCCGGCCTAGCACAATGCCAGAGAAAGATTGGGACCAGATATCTGAGCGCCTACCCGGCCGATTTGTTCGAACACCTCGTTCAGGGGAGACCGGTGTGGGCACCCTTCTACACATACCACAAGATCCTGGCAGGTCTGCTCGATATGTACGTCCTGGCGGGCAACTCCGAGGCGCTTCAAATTGCCGAAGGCATGGCCGAGTGGGCCGGAGATTATTTCTCGGGAGTCAGTGCCGGGCAACGTCAGCGCATGCTGCGCACCGAATATGGAGGAATGAATGAGGTCCTTGTGAACCTGGGATCGCTAACGAAGAAGAGCAGATATCTCGAAACCGCGCGCCTTTTCGAACAGCCGGGCATTCTTGATCCCCTGGCGGAGCGCCGGGACGAATTGCAGGGCCTCCATGCAAATACGAACGTTCCGAAGATAATCGGCGCTGCCCGCATGTACGAAATCACAGGCGACCGCCGCTACAGGCAAATTGCCGAGTACTTCCTCGAAGAAGTGCTGGCCGCGCGCAACTATGTCATCGGGAACACAAGTTTCGATGAACATTGGAGGACGCCGCCGGGACAACTCAAAGGAAGCCTCGGCTGGAAGAATGCGGAATGCTGCGTGGCCTACAACTTGATGAAGCTGCAGCGGCTCGTCTTTGGCTGGACCGGGGACGCACGCTGGATGGATGCGTATGAACGTTCGCTTTTCAACTGCAGACTGGGGACGCAAAATACTAATGGTTTGAAACAGTACTTCTTCCCGCTTGCTGCCGGGTACTGGCGCGCCTATAACTCACCGGAGGAATCCTTCTGGTGCTGCACGGGAACTGGCGCAGAGGAGTTTGCCAAGTTCACCGACACGATCTTTTTCCGCCGAGGCAGCGATGTTTACGTGAACCAGTTCATCGCATCAACTCTCGACTGGAAAGAGGAAGGCCTGCTCATCGACCAGGTCACTCAATTCCCACGCGAGCAGGGGACGACTCTCAAGATCAAAACCTCGCGTCCCATCGCCCGCACAGTTCATGTGCGGATTCCGGGTTGGACCACAGATGCTGTCCAGGTGCAGATCAACGGCCGAACCTTGGAAGCCGTCGCAGATTCAGGATCGTATCTCGCGATTCGAAGAGTCTGGCAGGGCGGCGACACCATCAGCATCAGCTTGCCCATGGAATTGCGGCAAGAAGCACTGCCGGGTGATGACTCTGTCACTGCCGTCTTGTATGGCCCGCTGGTTCTTGCCACAGATCTGGGACCCGGTCCGGCTGACGGTCCGAGCAAAGTAATCCACAGCGGGGCCACCGCCCCGGATAACCTGCCTTCACCGGACCCGTTGCCGAAGACATTTGCAGGTCCGGGTATCAGGCCGGACCAATGGGTCCAGACTGAATCCAAATCGGAGCTGCGTTTCAAGGTCGCCGGCGATGGCGCCAAGAACCAGCTTATCCCGATGTATCAAATTCGCGATCAGCGGTACGCGGTTTATTGTCAAACAGGGAATCCCAAAGAGCGGCCCTAGCGTGGGGCCTCGCGGGATGAGGGCCCAATCCTCTATCCCGATGGCATCGGCATGTTCACTTGTATCGAGTCGAGTGCCGCCCAAGCGCATTCGCCCGCTTCTGGCGACCTACTGATCGTTGTTCATTGCTTCGAGTCTTCCGTTGACACACGCTGAGGTGCGTTGACGCTGCTTCATTGGGCCGTTCTCAATGGAATCCACCTTTCGCCGACCTCTGCCCCTACGTTTGTGTGCCAGATGTGTGCCAACTTCGCAAAACTCGGCCTTCTTCAATCGCGCTGAATCATGGTGAGGATTCCGCGACCTGTTGATTCAGAAATCGGTAGGCAAGAGAAGGCATCTCAACCAACGTCAGCGGAAAAGACAAAAAACAGATTCCGTAATCAGCAGGTCGCCGGTTCAACCCCGGCGGGTGGCTCCATTCCCTTAAAAATCAATCGCTTAGGAATTTAAACTGAAGCTCGAAGGGCCGCTGATTGCGGAAATCCAAACGTACTGAAAGCTCTCTATCAAACCTTCCTGGACGAACGGCTTGCGCCGAGGCTTTCGCTCCTTCGGAGCTTGACTGCACCCAGCGTTGGAACGTGAGATCGCACTTATGTCTAGCGTACCCGCTGGGGAGTTCAGCCGCCGCGTTCTACTTCACCGCCAGCCAGGCCAGGAACAACCCGTCCGGCGGCACGTCTTCCCAATACGAGATGTCGCGGCTCTCCACCTTGCGGCAGTGGCGCTTCAACAGCCTCGTGAGTTCCCGCCGGGTGAACCACCGCTCCCATTCGGGCGTCTCCAGGCGTCCCCGCGCGCGGGCGTTTTTGTCGATCACCACGATCCGCCCGCCCGGCTTCACCACGCGGCAGATCTCGCTCACGGCTTTGGCGATTTCGACTGCATGCTCCAGGCTTTCCGTAGCGTACGCGGCATCGAATGCGGCGTCGGCAAACGGCAGCTCGGTCATCGAGCCGGCGCACACACGGACGCCCGCCGGCGCGAAACGCAGCATCTCGAGCGAAAGATCCAGCCCGCAGATTTCGGCCGCCGGTTCTTCCTCGTGCAGAACGCGGGCGAAGCGGGCTTTACCGCAACCCACGTCGAGCACCCGCCGCCCGGCGAGGGCACCGAGGTGCCGGCGGATCAGCTTCACATGATAAATGCGCGGATCGATGGTGGCGGGGAAATGCTCCTCATCGGCGGCGGCCTGGTCGAACGAGGCGCGGATGCGGGCGCGCAGCTCGCCGGTAAGCCGCGCATCCGCCCGCGAAAACAGATGCCTCCAGTTCAATCCTCAGGCCTTGGTGAGGAAGATGGGCAGTCCGAGCTTGTGATCGTAAACCGGCCGGAAGCGCTCGGTGTTGTACATGGTTTCGACCTCGACATGCCGCGGACCGAGCTTGGGATCGGGAATCGGCACCATGGTGTAGCAGCCGCTGCTGATGGCGGTCATCAGGCCGCTCTTGCCTGCCTCAATGGCGTCCATGGCCATGCCGGCGAACGTGTTCGCCACCAGGCGGTCGACGAAGTCCGGGCTGCCGGAGCGCAAATCGTACGTCAGGTCGCTGACGATGGTTTCCTCTCCGGTGGCCGACTTGATCTCGGTCGACAGGTCTTCAGCCACGCTCATCTTCTTGCGATGCCCGAAGGCGTCGGCCTCGCCGTACTCCTTCACCATGTAGCCTTCCCACTCCGCGCCCTCGGAGAGAATCACCAGCGAGTAGTTGCTGGGGTTGTGCTTCTTGTCGTTGACCAGTATTTCGATCAGCTTCGGCAGATTCACTTTGTATTCGGGGATGCAGCAGCGCACCGAAGTGACATAAGCAGTGTACAGCGCGGTATAGCCGGCGTCGCGGCCGAACACGCGGAAGATGCCGATTCGCTCGTGCGAGCCCACCGTGGTCCGCTGCCGCTCGATCGCATCCATGGCGCGCGTGATGGCGGTAGAAAAGCCGATGCAGTACTCGGTGCCCCGCACGTCGTTGTCCATCGTTTTCGGCACGGCCACTACCTTAACTCCGCGGCGATCCAGCGCGGCCGCGTAGCTGAGCGTATCGTCGCCGCCAATCGCGACCAGGTACTCGATCCCCAGCGCTTCCAGATTTTCGAGCACCGCCGGCGTGACGTCGTACACGGTGGAAGTGACGCCCTTCTTGGTGCTCTCCCGGGAGGGGAAAGTGCGGCGTTCGAGCGTCGGCGGCAGCTTCGACATCTTCGACGGGTTGGTACGCGAACTGTGCAGGTACGTGCCGCCGGTGCGGTCGATGGTGCGTGTATTCTCGCGGTTCAACGGCAAAATGTAGCGGCTGCGGCTAGCCGGGTCCAGCAGGTCGACGTGCGTCAGCCCCTCCCAGCCACGCCGGATGCCGATCACCTCCCATCCGGATTCACCGGACCGGTAGACAACCGATTTGATGACCGAATTCAATCCGGGGACGTCGCCACCGCCAGTCAGGATACCGATACGCTTCGAGGACATGCATGCTCCTTGAGAGTGGAATTGGTTGCAGATGAAGAAACATCATTATAGAAGATGGCGCGTATTGGGCGTGGCGCAGGTCTCCGGCCTGCGATTCCCCCGGCCCTTCAACTCCCCATCCGCCACTTGCGTGCTATGATCACGGCAGAGAGAGCGGCACGCCCTGAGGGATGGATCGCCGCCGGGAGGGACCCATGATCCAAACGCTCATTAAGAACCGGTGGTTACTGGCACTGTGCGGCGTTTTTTACGCGGCATATTCCGTCATGAACCTTTTGTATATGGAGGGCCGCCCGGATGGATTTCTGACTTTGCGTAGATTCGCGGGGTATGACGCGGTCAGGAATATGGGTATGGTCGCTTTCGCGGCGGGAGTTTGCGCGATCGCCGCCAGCACCTGGAGTTCCAGAAAGGGCCGGCCATGGCTTCTGGCGCTGAACGGCCTGGCTCTCAGCGCATTTGCGGTGATCACTACTTTCGGGAGTCGAGGCAGACTCAGCTTTCGTCCTATCTCGCTCCTGTTCGTCGTCATGGCCATGAGCATCGGTATTCTCGCATTGGCAACCGCGCTAAGGCTGCGGCGTCATGTGGCGGGCGAGTGGCTTCTCAGCGCGGCCGGAGTGGCCTCGGTTGGTTTTGCTGTGGGGTTCTTTGCCTTGGGGTTTAATTGGATCAGATTGAAACCACCTTACGCATTCTTTGTTTGGATGGCCTCTTACTTCGGCTTCGGCGCAATCTTGATGCTGGGGATAGCCGTCCGCCTGAATGGCTTGCGGGCGGACATCCATCGCATGGCCAGCCGCGCATTGCCCACCGGCTGAGCCTCAAAGTGGCGCAGGTCCCCGGCCTGCGAATCCGGCCGGTTCTTCAATCCTCTATCCGCCACTTGTGCCTGATCCACGGCACGGCCGCATCGAACGCGGCGTCACTGCGAGCCTCGACGATCTCCGCGTAGCGAGCCAGCACGTTGCCGGGTGGCGGCTCCAGTTTGTCGACGCGCGCCAACAAGACCGCGTCGCCTCCGTCATTGCGCGTTGCATGCTCCAGTCCCCGCGCGGTAACCAGAACCGGCGGTTTTCCGGAGGGTGCCCGCCCAGGGAAGCATGCGACGGAACCATCCGTCAGCGACAGCAGCGACTCTTCAAAAACGGGCGGCCGCTGCCCAGGGTTGGCAGGCTGAAGCCTGCCCCACCACAGCAGCGACGCTTCGCGACCTTCCTGCGCATCGGCCGTCCCTCCGGCCAGCACGACCCTGGCTGCGCCGCGCAACGCGGCCCGCGCCGCAGGATCGTTCGGGGCGCGCAATCGCAACCGGTCGAGCGCCTGCCGCCACAGCCTCCGAAAAACCGGCGGACTGGCTACCGCGCGCACCAGAAACTTCAGGTAGTTGATCTCCAATACTGTGGCAAGTTGCTCTTCGGTGTAATATCGCGACGTGGTGGCACGGTGCTGGTGCTCCGCCACCGCGCCCGCGACGTATACGCTGGGCCAGCCGCGCAGCCAGGCGCGGTAACCCAGGTCCAGGTCTTCCACATACGCCGGTGCGTACGCCTCGTCCACACCGCCCAGCGCGCGCAGCTTGGCGGCATCGTAAGCCGAGCATCCGCCGCTGCCGTACAACACCCAGGTGCCATCCTCGCCGGCCAAGGGCTCATCGCAGCGGACGGGGAAATCCTCCAGCGCGGACTGCGCCATCACCGCCTTGCCGGTCTCTTCGCGGCGCACGCCCGGCGGGAAGCGAATCTGCGCCGTGGCGCAGAACAAATCCGGCACCGCCCGAAACGCCTTGAGCAAAGCCGCGAAGAAGCCCGGCTCAATCCGCATGTCGTTGTTGAGCAGGCAGACGTGAGAGAAACGGGCGCGGCGGATGCCTCGGTTCACGGCGTTGGCGAAGGAAAGCGGCTCGGGCGAGACTTCGATCGCAACCTGCGGGTACGTGGCGCGCAGCCATTCCGCGGTGCCGTCGCGCGAACCATTGTCAATGACGACGATCTCGCCCGGAACGCCCGCCAGGTCCGCCGCGACACCGGCGAGTTGCGCTTCCAGCAGCGCCTTCCCGTTGCGCGACGGGATCACAACGGACATTCCGGCGCTGGCAGTGTTGGCGGCAAGCGGAACCTCCGCGCCACGCCGCGCAGGCCGCGCCCATCCTGCCAGGCGAGCGGTGGCATAGGCAAGTAACATGATCAAATCAGCGGCCGGCCAGGCTCAGTGGCGCCGGCGGGCCGCTCCCAAAGGTCGAGCGCTTCGATGGCGAACGCTGTCGAGACCGGGTTGACGTGGGGCAGCCACGCGCCGTCCTTGCGGCCGAACCAGAATCCTCCGTCGATACGCGGGTCGGCGGAGGCAGCCTGAAACTCCACGAGTGCGCGCGCCTCGGCGGCAGCGGCTTCGCGATCGAGCGGCGCGGCTCCCGCGGCGCCGGCCAGCATGCGAATCCGCAGCAACTGCGCGTAGACATCGGCGCGCGCGAACTCGGGGGCAATCTCATGGAGCAAGCGCGACACCTGGCGGATGCCACCGGCCAGGACCAGCGCGCATCGGACTTCATCGCGCTTGCGGGCTGCAATGCTCTCTCGCGAACCCTTCAGCACCGGCATCAGACCCTCCAGAAAATACAGGTAGGCGTGCAGGTGATCCATGGTTTTCAGCCGGCCGGCACTGTCCGCAAGGAAGCCGGCGCAGCCGCCCATGGCCGACTCGAGCGCCTGCACGTACGGCAGGCGAAACGCGGTGTCGCCGGTGACACGGTAAAGATCCGCCCAAGCCATGGCGGACTTCAACTGGTAGCAACCGGGCATCCGCGACCAACTCGTGGCGTCGCGCTCGAGCGGCATCTTGGCGGGCAGCGTCAGAACCGGGTGCCAGCCATCGGCGGCACGAAAGTCCCGCGCCATCGAGCGGCCCACCGCCACGGCGCAATCGAGAAACTCATCGGTGTTCAGCGCGCGCCACGCGGCCAGCAGCCCGCGAACGACGATGCCGCAATCGAAAAAATAGGACAGCGCCGGCGGATCGGTCTCAAACGGCATCGCGCCCAAGTCTGCCCGCCACGCATCGCGCACCAGGAAACGCGCCGCGGCCAGCGCCCGGTCCAGATACCGCTGGTCGCCGGTCAGCCCATGCAGGTAGACCAGCGCTCCGATGGCATAGCCGGTGATTTCGGTCGAAACCACGCGATTTTGCTGTTTATCCGCGCGGTAATAACGGGCCACGCCGCCAGCGGCAACTTGGATGCCGGAGGCCAGAAACCAGCGTCCAGCGCGCTCGAAATGATTCGACAACCCGCTAGTGTAGCATCCGGGTTGTGCAGAGGGCCGGGCACGCCAAGGCCGCCGTTTCCAAGGCGTCCTCAGTCCATGCCGGGCTTCCCGGGATCAGCGTGTGATGCTAAGCTCGTTGTCTAACATGCGGTTGATCGCTAAACTGGTTGCGGTGCTGACCCTCGCCGCGGCTGCCGCAGCGTCTGCCGAGGACTTCCGGCTGGTTCGGTCGCTTTCCGGCCCTTCCGGAAAAGTCGACGGTTCGAGGTTCGTGTTCGACGATGTTCGGAGCCGCTTTGTTTACCCTCAAGACAAGTCGTTCATCGTGTACTTCGAGTGGGAAGGACCGCTCGGCACGCACGTCCTGACGGGTCTCTGGAGGCGTCCGGACGGGCGGGTCGACTCAATATCCCCCGAGGTCAAAATCGAATCCAAGACCAAAGACCTATCCTGTTATTGGACCTACGAACTGGCTCCTAACATGATGGCCGGAGTATGGGCGCTCGAGGTGCGAATCGACGGCCAACCCTCCGGGGCTCATTCGTTCGAGATCGCCGGAACCAATCCATCACCGAGCCCCGCGCCGGAGCCTGCCCCGAAGCTCCCCACGCTGGATCAGATCTTCCGGGCGAGCTTGCCATCGTTGGTATGGGTGCGGAAGTTCGACGCGACGGGTAAGCGCATAGACACCGCGTCGGGGTTTATCTTGAGCAAGGATCGGGTCGTGACCGCGCTCCAAGCGGTAGACGGCGCAAGCAAACTGGAGATCGAATTTGCCGGAGGGCGCAAAGAAGAAACGGATGAGATCAGCGCCTGGTCCCGCAGCGGCGACTGGGCTGTGGTCGCAGTCATCACAGGCAATCTCCCAGCGCTGCCACTGGGCGACCCCAAGCTCGTCACCGTTGGCGAGCGGCTGATCGCCTTCAACGTGGAAGGCGGGGCGAGAGCGATTGGCGGCGTTGATATCTCGGGAAAGCAGAATGTGCAGGGGTTCGGAGAAAGGATTCAGCTCACACCCTCACTATCTTCCGAAGCCGCCGGCGGACCTTTGCTTGACCCAAGGGGAAGGGTCGTAGCGATCTTGGGCGGCAGCGTGATGCCGGGGACGCGATTCGACGCGCGTCACATGGGTGTCAGCCCTGCGCTTCGCATGTCCGTCGATATGGTCAATGCAGCGACGCCGGTGTCCGGTATCCCGGAGAAAGCGCCCGAGGAGGCGTCCAAGCTGGGCGAACTGGCAGCCACGGGAGCGCTCACTGCGCCCCTATCCGAGATGGAGGGGCTCATTTACGTTACAACGGCGCTGGAGATGAGTAAGTCGGCTGGCGACCCGTTGCCGCGTGAAGTATATGAGTTTTCGCGCCGTGACGGGCTAGTCTGGGTCATTTCCGAATGGCAGAAGAAAGGAAAAGTGTCAAAAGGGATGCTGGCGGCCAAGGTGTATGACGACCAAAATCGTGTTCGCGTCGCAGCAGCACCGAAGAAAACCTCACTGCCTTCGAGCCCGATGCGTTCGAGCTTTAGCTTTGCGCTTGGACCATTGAGCCCAGGCATCTATCGCATTGACTTGATTTGGGACGACGAGCCCGTATGGCGGACCTTTATCCGAGTGACGGATTGACTTTCGGCCTGATCCGGACTGGCACACGGAGGGATCCGGTGAAACGCCGTCCAGCAGGATTCCACAACTGAGCCGCATCCCCGCGATATCGGAGATTCGTACGGACACCCCGCGGTCCCCTACCCCCCTCGCGCCAGTTGCGGCGTGAACGTCAGCCACGGGGTGTCGCGCGGCTCGATGGCGATGCGCGCGCCCGGGTGCGCGGAATGGTCAGTGAAATTTATATGACGAACGTTTCCAAAAAACGCAAATGCATTCGCCGGATGTTCCGTGACTAGCCGGCAGTGGGAGCCTCAGAGCACTTCCTTCTGCGTGTTACACTTCCCACGAAGGAGACGTTCGGCTTGCAGGGTCGGCAGTGGCGGCGATGGCGCAAAGGGGTTACATGTGCCTCCTTCTTTGGCGCGCTTTCTTCGACATGGCGCTCAGCCGCGGCAGGGCTCCTGCTGCTCCTTCTCCTGATTTCGTACGGCGCTGGTTTGCTCCCGCTCGCCGGAAGCGCGAGGTCGAGCTGCGGCATGCAGTGCTGCAAGCGGCCGAAGGTCTGCCACTGCCGGAGGGTGGACAAGATCCCGCACCCGGGCGGCCCCGGCTGGACTGTCTCGTCGAAATGTCCAGGAGGTTGCGGTCAAGTTGCTACGGTGTCCGCAACGGCGGCTGCGAGTCTGGTCGTGGCTCGGGTCGCGGTCAGGCCGATCGTTCCCGTATCGCGTTTGCGAATCCAGGCCCTACCACCACGCGGATCCTCCGGGGTTGGTTTCGCTCTCTTTGAACGGCCGCCTCCCTCGATCTAGCCTTATCAACACCTTATAGCTGCGATTGGCCGGGACAGGACTGGAGGGTCGTGCCGACTCCAGGGTCTCTCGGTCTTCATTGGGCTGGAAGCATCGTGAGAGATAAAGATGGATAAAAAGAACTGTTTAACCTGTTTGCTGGTGTGTGTGGTTGTGCCGCTGAGCCTGTCTGGGGCGGAGGTTCTGCGCGGAACCGTGACCGACCGCTCCGGCGCCGTGGTGCAGGATGCCGCCGTGCAACTGTTGGCCGACGGACGTACCGTGGCTGAGACCAAGACGGGCAGCAGCGGAGATTTCACGCTGGCCGCTCCAGCCGGTGCACGGGCGGAGGACGTGTACACCATCCTCGTCGCGGCGAGCGGCTTTGAACCAGCGAGCCACGCGGTCCATCTGGTGGACGCGGTGAAGCATAAGCTGGCGCTGGTGCTGGACATTGCCCCCTACCGCCAGTCGGTGGAGATCCAGGCGGCGTCGCCGCCCAATGAGTCTGTGCTGGACATGAGCGGGGTGCGCGAAAGCGCGGCGAAGGATGTCGGTGAGGCGCTGACGGCGCTCGACGGCGTGTTTAAGATCCGCAAGGCAGGCATCGCCAACGACTTGGTCATCGATGGATTCCAGCAGAACAACATCGTTGTTTTGGTCGACGGATCGCGTACTTATGGTGCGTGTCCGGCCCACATGGACCCGCCGGCCGAGCACGTCGACTTCGCCGAAGTGGATTACGTCGAGGTAAGCAAAGGGGCCTTCGACGTAACTGACCAGGGCAGCCTCGGCGCAGTGGTGAACATCGTCACGAAAAGCCCCGGTAGGGGCTTCAATCTGCGGCCGTCCCTCAGTGCCGGCTCGTTCGGTTACTATAACCCCAGCGTAACGGCCTCTTACGGCAGCCGAACCGTTCAGATCCTCGGCGGTTACTCTTATCGCGACTCGGATCCCTATAAGGACGGCTCCGGCCGTCCTTTCACCGATTACGCCAATTACAGCGAAAGCGGCAAACGGCAGCGGGCCTTCGACATCAACACGGGCTGGTTCGAGACGCATTTCACGCTCTCGGACCGCCAACAAATCTCGCTTGGCTACACGCGCCAGCAGGCCGGCCTGATTCTCTATCCTTATCTGACGATGGACTCCGATCACGACGGCGCCGACCGGGCGACTTTCAAGTATTCCGCCCGCGATCTGACGCCCACACTTCGCAACCTGCGGGTTGAGAGTTATTTCACCCAGGTCCGGCACTTCATGTCCGACGATCAGCGCACTTCGGCCATGATGGGAAACTGGATGATGGCCGCCGACGCCTCGACGCGGACCATCGGCGGACGCGTGGAAGGCGACTTAGGACAGGACATCACCGTGGGCGCGGAGACTTATCATCGCAACTGGGACATGCTCAGTTACATGAACATGGGCGGCATGACGACGGTCAGCCCCGCGATTCCCGATGTCAATACCGAAACCGCGGGCTCTTTCGTAAACCACCGGCGCGCAATCACCGAAAGGTTGAAGCTGAGCGCGGGGCTGCGTTTCGATCACGCGCAAATGGAGGTTGGATCGGTGCAAGCGTCGACGGACCTTTATTACCAGTTCCATAACACGCGGCGGACTGGCAACGACGATAACTACGGCTCCGGCAACGCGCGCCTCAGCCTGGCGCTGTCGAAGTCGACCGAGTTATTCGCCGGTGCGGGCACCACGGGCCGCGTCCCGGATGCCGAGGAGCGCTACATCAACCTGGTTGCGATGGGCGCCAATGCGACCGTCGGCAATCCGCTACTGCCGATGACCCGCAACACGGAAATCACCGCCGGATGGAGCGCCACTCACACGCGCTTCTATCTGCGGCCTGCGTTCTTTTACTCGTTCCTTGATAACTTCATTCTGGTAAACAACCAGCCCCAGTTAAACATGATGACTGACAGCGGACCGATGAGCGCGATGGACATGGCCGGCGTGACCACCGCCCGTTCCTATACCAACGTCGATGCGCGCATCTATGGTGGCGAGATGGCGTATGGCGTCACGCTAACTCCCGCTCTCTCACTCAGCGGGGGAGGCTCTTATTCGCGCGGGACGGTAACTCCTCAGATGGGAGTCAACGTTCTGAGCCACAACCTGCCCGAGATGCCTCCGCTGCGCGTTTGGAGCGCCCTGCGTTACGCACACAGATGGGCGTTTGCCGAGTTGGGCACGGTAACGGTGAACCGGCAATCGCTGGTGGACAGCGATCTGAACGAGGTGCCGACGGCCGGCTACGGCCTGCTGGACATCAAGCTTGGCTTTACGCATCGCAAGCTATCCGGAAGCTTCACCGTCGATAACCTGCTCGACCGCTTCTACTACGAATACCTGTCGTACTATCGAGACCCATTCGCTTCCGGCATCAAGGTTCCCGAGCCGGGGCGGAACCTGTTCGGCCAGTTGCGGTATTCGTTTTGATCGCGCCGCAACTAACCTAAGAACGTGTCAGGAAATAACCAAATCCAATCGCCGGCAACCGCTCCCTTGCTTCTACTGTATTTCTACCGTGTCATAAACAATAAATCTACCCTATGCTGAAGTTTTCCACCTGTCGGGAATGACGGCGGCAGCGCGCGCGTTCGCGTCGAGTCAGCGGGGCGCGGCCCTCGACGAAAGGATGAAAAAAGAGCGTGAGCCTCACCCTCCCGCGGCAGGCCGTTTCGCTGGTTGAGGCCGCCTGGCAGGCCGGCGCGTAGCGCGAGCTTCGCCCTACAGCAACTGTACTTCCCGCTGGATCTCGCCGGTTACCCGTGCGTCGTTATCGCCCACGAACATATCGATCTCCGAGCGTACGCCGAAATGCGGCAGGTACACGCCGGGTTCAATCGAAAAACACGTCCACGGGATCACGCGCCGCTCATCGTGGTTCTCCAGGTTGTCCATGTTGGCGCCGTTGCCGTGCACTTCCACGCCGATCGAATGGCCGGTGCGATGCACGAAATACTCGCCGTAGCCGGCGCTCGTAATCACCTCTCGGCTGGCGTCGTCCACCTCGAAGCCGCGCAATTCTTGGCCTCCCGCAACCGCTGCCTGCACGCGGCGTATGGCGGCGTCACGCGCGGCCGTCACCACGGCAAAAACCTTACGCATCTCTTCCGGCGGCTGGTCGCCGCAGAAACCGGTCCAGGTGATGTCGTAGTAGACCGCCTCCGGCTGATCGAGCTTGGCCCACATATCGAGCAGCACCCAATCGCCGGCGCGGATCGGCGCGCTAACTTCCTCGGTCGGCTCGTAATGCTGGTCGGACGAATTGGCGTTCACGCCCACGATCGGGCCGTGATCGGTTATCAGCCCCGCTTCGGCGAAGCGTTCCCGAATGGCGTTCTTCACTTCCACCTCGCTCAGCGGAGCGCGGTTGCGGGTGCGCTCGGCAATCAGCGCGAAGGCTTCGGCACGCACTTTGTCAACCCTGCGTCCGGCTTCCAGGTGCGATTCCAATTGCGCCGGCGTCCAACGCGCTTCGAACACCTGAATCAACTCCGCCGAGCTGACCACCTCCAGGCCGAGGCTGCGCACCAGCTCCACAGTGCCCGCATCCACCATTGCCACGTAGGGAATGGCGCACAGCGGGGAATACTGCATCGCCACACGCTTCAGCCCGGCCGTCATCTGGCGCAGGTGGTCCACCTGCTCGCTCCAGCCGGCATACAGCAGCTTCTCGCCCGGCGCCCCCGCGGTCATGCCGCGCTCGATGCGATGCTCGAGGCCGCGCGGCTCGCCCGTAGCCGGTATCAGGTAATACCAGCGGCGTGTCGGCGTCCGTGGCGGCGTGAATCCCAGCACCCGGTACGCCAGCGGGTCGCGCATGTGATGATCGAAAAACAACCAGCCGTCGAGCGCCTGGTTGCGCAATTCCTGTTGAATTCTGGCAAGGTCCATAAGCGGCAACTCCAGTCTATCCGATGAGCCGCGTGGGTGGGGCATGCTTTAGCTTGCCCGCGTGTGTGGACTATACTGTGGAATGGAGTCCACAATTGTGACCATACAGGTTGTACTGGATGCAAAGCTCCTGCGGGCGGCCGATCTTGCGGCGAAGCGGCGCAAGGTGAACCGGTCCGCCTTGATCCGCCAGGCTCTCGAGCAGCACCTCAAACGCTTGCGTGAGTTGGAATTGGAAGAGCGGGACCGGCGCGGGTATCTGGCCCATCCGCAGCGTGAGGAAGAGTACCGCGTCTGGGAGGATGCCGCGGCGTGGCCGGAAACCTGAGCAGGGGCGAGGTCCGCCTGTGCCGGTTCGCGCCGCCGGACAAGCAGCGGCCGGTGCTGGTTCTGACGCGCGACAGTGTGATCGGCCACCTCGCGACCGTCACCATCGCACCGATCACATCAACCATTCGCGGCGTGCCTTCCGAAGTGATCCTGGATATCGATGACGGAGTGAAAAGCCGCTGCGCCGTCAACCTGCATAACGCCGTCACCATCGCCCAGGCGCGACTGGGACGCCGCGTCGGTGCCCTGAGCGCGGAGCGTATGCGGGAGGTTTGCGCGGCCTTGGCTTTTTCGCTCGGATGTTCTTGAGCAGGCCGAACCCGCTCGGCCCGTTCGCCTGCGCACATCCCGTCCCAATTTCGAACGCTCCCGGCGAAGCCGACACGCTGCCGTGCGTTTTCGGCTCTAGAATCAGCCTGCGGAGTTGGTATGACAATTGCCCATATTCGGTCGTGCGAACCCTCATCCAGGATCTCCGCTTCGGTTTCCGCATGGCCCTGCGGAGCCCCGGTTTCACCCTGATCGCGGTGCTAACGCTGGCCGCCGGAATCGCCGCCAATTCCACGGTTTTCAGTTGGATCGACGGCGTCCTCTTGCATCCTGTGCCCGGCGTGGCCGACCCAGCCAGGTTGGTCGCGTTTGAAACCGTGGCGCCGAACGGCGACGCTCTGACTACGTCCTACCCCGATTACCGGGATTACCGCGATCACCTGAGGCTGATCAGCGGCCTGACGGGTTCCGCGATGCTGCCGTTCAACATCGGCCAGGACGCGCATGCGGAGCATGTCTGGGGCGAACTCGTTACGGGCAATTATTTTGCCGTGCTCGGCGTAAAGCCGATTCTGGGCAGAATGTTCACGCCCGATGAGTATGGCGACGCGCAGGGTTCCCACCCCGTGTTGGTTATTAGCGAGCGCCTCTGGAAGAGCCGCTTCAACGCCGATCCCGGCGCGGTTGGTCAACTGTTGCGCGTGAACCGCCAGCAGTTGACCATCGTGGGCGTGGTGCCGGCGTCGTTCGTCGGCTCCGTGCCCGGACTGATGTTCGACATGTGGGTTCCGGTCACCATGGGCGCGCAGCTCAAAGCGCTGCAGGATTGGTCGCTCACGGATCGCGGAACGCGCCAAATGATCGGCCTCGCGCGTCTTCGGCCGAACGTCACCCTGGAGCAGGCGCGGTCTGAAATCCAAGCGCAAGCGCGCCACATGGCGGAAGCGGACCCGGAACACAATCGCGGTATTAGCGCCACCGTGCTGCCAATCTGGAAAGCCCATTCCGGCGCCCAGACAGCGTTGCTGGAGCCGCTTATCATCCTGATGGCTGTCTGCGGCGTGGTGCTGATGATTGTCTGCGCCAACGTGGCCAACCTGCTGCTAGCGCGCACGACCGCCCGGCAAAGGGAGTTCAGCGTGCGCATGGCGGTGGGCGCCGGCCGCGGCCGCCTGGTGCGCCAGTTACTCAGCGAAAACCTGGTGCTGGCCGTGCTAGGCGGCCTGATCGCTGTGCCTGTCACTTCGTGGTTCAGTCAGTCGCTGGGAGGCATGGTGCCGCCCTCCGGCCTTCCGGTGGCGGTCGATTTTCCTCTGAGCGGGGACGTGGTGGCCTTCACCTTTCTGCTGTGCCTGATGGCGTGCGCCGTTTCCGGTATCGCACCTGCCTGGCATATGGCCCGCGCCAATCTCAACGAATCGTTGAAAGAAGGCGGCCGCGCGGGATCGGGCGGCGCCGGCTCGCACCGCATCGAGCGGCTGCTGGTGGTTTCCCAAGTCGCTCTGGCGCTGGTCGCCATCATCGGTGCAGGTTTGTTCGCCCGCAGCTTTCAGGCCGCGCGCCAGATCAGCCCCGGCTTCGATCCCAGCCACGTGCTGGTGTCGCACCTGGCCCTGAACGGGTACGCGGTTGCGGAGCGCAAGCAGTTTGTGGAACGGTTGCGCGATCGCGTCTTGTCGCAGCCGGGCGTGACCGCCGTAACCTATGCTCATACCGTTCCGCTCTCCTTTTCCGGCCAGTGGTGGGAAACTTTGGAGATCCAAGGCTACGTGCCGGGTCCCAGTGAGAACATGAAGATCCTCCGCAATGTGGTGGCCCCGGGCTACTTCGACATGTTGCGGATCCCGCTCGTGGAGGGTCGTGATTTCACCGATCACGACGATGAGAAGTCGGCGCCGGTGATGATCGTCAGCCAGACGTTCGCCCGGCACTTTTTCGGCGGCCGCTACCCGATCGGCCAGCATGTGCATGGCTGGGGCCGCTGGTTCGATGTGGTAGGCGTGGCCAAGGATAGCAAGTACGAGACACTGGGTGAGGCAACGAAGCCGTACTTTTACGTGCCCTTCCGCCAGGTTTACCGCGAGGATATGGGCATCCGCCTTTATGCGAGGACCGCCGGCGACCCGCTGCTGGCAGTGGAGCCGGTGCGCCGCGCTGTGCGCTCGCTCGATCCCGACGCCGGCGTTTTCGACTCCATGCCGATGGCCGAAAACATCAACGCCGCGCTGTTCACCGAGAAACTGGCGGCCACCATGCTGTCCGTGCTGGGCGGTGTGGCGCTGCTTCTGGCGGCGCTCGGGCTGTACGGAGTGATGGCCTACGCGGTCGCCGAACGCCGCCACGAAATCGGCATCCGCATCGCGCTCGGCGCACGCCCCGGCGACGTGGTCGGCATGATCGTCAGACAGGGCATGGCACTCACCCTGATTGGGCTCGCCGCCGGTACGGTCGTGGCTATAGCGGTCACCCGGGTGGTTGCCGCCACGCTGGTGCAGGTCAGCGCCACAGACCCGCTGGTCTTTGCCGGCGCACTCCTGTTCCTGACCGCCGTCGCCGCTCTGGCCAGCTATCTCCCCGCCCGTCTCGCCGCCGGCATAGACCCGAACCAGGCGCTGCGCTCATAACAGACGCGGGTCCGCCCCTACGTGCCCGTCACGACGCCGCCATCCACACTGAGCACCGCGCCGGTGACGAAGGACGCCGCGTTCGAGGCCAGCCACAAATACGCGTTGGCGATATCCTCGGGTTGACCCATGCGGCCCAGCGGCGTGTGCGAGCGCAGTGCCTCACGCGCCTTTTCCGGAACGGCCCTCATCATGTCCGTGTCGATGATGCCCGGCGCCACGGCGTTGACGCGAATCCCGAACCGGCCGAACTCGCGCGCCCACACCCGCGTCATCCCGATCACGCCGGCTTTGCTGGCAACGTAGTTGGTCTGCCCGAAATTGCCGTACAATCCGACCACGCTGGAGGCGTTCAGAATCACCCCGCCCGCGCCCGTCCCGATCATGCGCGCGGCAACAGCCCGCGTGGCGACGAACACGCCCCGCAGGTTCACCGCAATCACCGCGTCGAACTGTTCGTCGCTCATCGCGCCGGCGATGGCGCCTTCCTTGTATTTTACGATCTGCCCGTCGCGCAGAATGCCCGCATTGTTGACCAGCGCGTACACCGGCCCCAGCGCGCGCTCCGTTTCCTCCAAGGCGCTCTCCACCGAGGCCGCGCTGGTCACATCCACCTTCTGGAAGATGCCGCCCGCTTCCGGCTCCGCTGCCCGCACGTCCCAGGAAGCCACTTTGCAGCCTTCCTGGGCGAAGCGCCGCGCGGTAGCCTTGCCGATGCCCGCTGCGCCGCCGGTAACAATGACAACCTTGCCCGCCAGTCCGGTTTCAATCATGACTTCCCCATTATCACCGGCTGGGCAAGCTGAAGCATGCCCCACCCAATGGGACACGCTATAGTGAAAGTGTCCCCATGCGAGGCCCACGCTGGCTCCTGCTGCTGGCGATCGCCGCGATCCTCGGCGGCATCGTTTTCACCTATCGCGCGCAGAAACGGTCGGCCGCGGCGCACGCGCCCGCCAAGCCCAAGGAGCTTCCTGACGATTTGCACTCCAGCGCCCAACTCTGGCACTGGGTGGAAACCGACGCCAAGACCGGCCACGTCCGCGCCGACATTACCGCCGTGGATTTCCGCGAGGTCAAGGATTCCTCGCGCGTAGACCTCAAGGGCATGAAGCTGCGCCTGCCCGGCAAGAAGGGCGACACCTACGACCTGGTAAATGCGGCCAACGCCCAGTTCTACAAATCCGAACACCGTCTCTATTCCGAGGGCGAAGTCGAGATCACGCTGAATCTTCCGGTGGCCGGCTCGCTCCTCCGCGCCCCGGTGGTCGTCCATTCCGCCGGCGTCACCTTCAACACCGAAACTTACCGCGCCGAAACCGACAGGCCCTCCACCTTCACTTTTCAAAACGGCAGCGGCAAGGCCACCGGCGCGTATTACGATCCGACCGCGCACGAATTGCGCATGAAGCAGGACGTCGAGATTCACTACCAGCCGCAAGGCCCCGACGCCAAGCCGATGACGATTGAAGCCGGCGGCCTGGTCTTTCACGAAAACAGCCAGACCATCGAGCTCCCGCCCTGGGGCAAGTTGACGCGGGAAGGCACCGTGGTGGAAGGCGATGCGCCGCTGATCCAATTGCAGAACCACCAAATCCGCAACGTACACGCCTTCCACGCGCGCGGCACCGAGGATAACGACAACCGCCAGATAGCCTACTCCGCCAGTGAGCTCTTCATGGATTGCAACGAACACGGCCAGGTGGAGCATATCGCCGCAGTGAACAACGCCCGCCTGGTGTCGAACGCCCCCACCTCGCAGACCACCGTCACCGGAGACCGCGTGGATCTGAATTTCGAGGTGCGCGACAATCGAAGCATCCTCCTCCGCGTGGCCGCCGCCGGACATGGTGTGGTGATTTCCAAACCACCGCCCGCGCCCGGCAGCGAGCCCGGCGACACCCACGTGCTCACTAGCGACAACCTGCAGATGACCATGCGCCCCGGCGGCAAGGAAATCGACCGCGTGATTACCCATGGCCCCTCCAGCCTGGAGTTCGTTCCCAACACGCCCGCCGCTCACCACCGCGTTTTGCGCGGCAAGGATTTTCTGATCGCGTACGGCCACGACAACCGCATCGATACGTTCCATGCGACCGATGCCCACACCGCTACCGATCCCAACGCCGACGAACGCAAGCGCCAGCGCGCCCAGTCCGTCACCAGCAGCCGGGAAATTAACGCCCGCTTCGATCCCAAGACCAGCCACCTGGCGGCGATGGAGCAATCCGGCGGCTTCACTTACGCCGAAGGCGACCGCCAGGCCCGTGCCGCCAAAGCTACCCTCGATTCGGATCAAAACGTGATGGTGCTCGATGGCGGGGCGCGCATGTGGGATTCCACCGGTGCCACCAGCGCCGACCGCATCCGGATGGACCAGCGCACCGGCGATTTCACCGCCGAAGGCAACGTCAATTCCAGCCGCATGCCGGAAGCCGACCCCAAAAAGAACTCCCAGATCCTGGCCACCGACGAACCGCTGCAGGCCCAGGCGCGCCGCATGGTTTCCACCAACAAAAGCCACAACATGCACTACGAAGGCGGCGTGGTGATGTGGCAGGGCGCCAACCGCATCACCGCCGACACCGTGGATGTGGACCGCGAGAAGCGATCCTTCATCGCGGACCGCAACGTGGTCAGCAGCCTGTGGGAGGAGCCCAAGGACGAGGAGAAAAAGAAAACCGCCGTGCCCGTGCTCACCGTGGTGCGCGCGCCGCGCCTAGTCTACACCGACGCCGACCGCTTGGCCGTATACACCGGCGGCGTGGATATGGCGCGGCCGGGGATGCACATCACCAGCCGCGAATTGCACGCCGTGTTGGCGGATTCTAGCGCCGATTCGCGCCTCGAGAAAGCTTTCGCCGATGGCGGCGTGAAGATTGTCGCTAACACCGTCAACGGCATCCGCATTGCAACCGCCGAACACAGCGAGTACTACACCGTCGACGCCAAGGTGATTCTCACCGGTGGCAAGCCCCGCCTGGTGGACGACGGCGGGCATTCCACCGAGGGCGAGAAATTGACCTACTTCTCCAACGATGATAGGCTGCTGATAGATGGGGCTTCCAACCGGCCTGTCCAGACCTTCATCACCCGCCACCGAAAATAGCAGCGGCGTGAGCAAACTCGAGACCTCGGAGATCTCCAAAGCCTACCGGGGACGCCGCGTCGTGGACGACGTCACGGTGCACCTGCAGCAGGGCGAAGTGGTCGGCCTGCTGGGTCAAAACGGCGCCGGCAAGACCACCACGTTCTACATGGTGGTTGGCCTCATCACGCCGGATTCAGGGCGCATTCTGCTCGATGAGCAGGACATTACCGGCCTGCCCATGTACCAGCGGGCGCGCCGGGGCATCAGTTATCTGCCGCAGGAGGCTTCGGTTTTCCGCAAGCTCACGGTGGAGGAGAACCTGCTGGCCATCCTCGAGACGCTCTCGCTTTCCTCGCGCGAGCGCCGCGAGCGGATGGAGCTGTTGATCGAGCAGATGGGCCTGGAAAAAGTCCGCCGCAGCCGCGGCTACATGCTTTCCGGCGGCGAGCGGCGGCGGGTGGAAATCGCCCGCTCGCTGGTGATCAGTCCGAAATTCCTGCTGCTCGACGAACCGTTCTCCGGCATCGATCCGATCCAGGTGTTGGAACTCCAGCGCATCATCTTCGATTTGAAGCGCGCCGGCATCGGCATCCTGATCACCGATCACCAGGTGCGCGAAACCCTGATGGTGACCGATCGCGCCTACATCATCGACGAAGGCCGCATCTTCCGCGGCGGCAGCCCCGAAGCCCTCGAGCGCGACCCCGAAGTGAAGCGCATCTACCTCGGCGAGTCGTTCAAGCTGCGGCTGTAAAGGCTGCTTCCATTTCGCGAAGACAGTAGGGCAGGAGCTTTCCCCTGTCAGGGGCGCCCTCAGGAGTCACCCTTCTCCGCCCCTACCTATAGCACCTCATCGTATCCAATCCCAGAGGCATTACAGACCACCTGAAACTGGCAGCTCTCTTTTCCGACGAGACTCAGGCAAGGTCGAAGCGATCGAGGTTCATCACCTTGTTCCAGGCCGCCACGAAGTCACACACGAACGCCTGCTGCGAGTCGCTGCACGCATAGGCTTCCGCGAGGGCCCGGAGCTGGGAGTTGGAACCGAAGACGAGATCAACCACAGTGCCCGTCCACTTGAGTTCGCCCGTTGCCCGATCGCGCCCCTCCAACACGCCTTCCGTTGTGGCGGACTTCTGCCACTTCGTGTTCATGTCGAGCAGGTTGACGAAGAAATCACTCGTCAACGTCTCGGGCCGCTTGGTGAAAACGCCGTGCTTGGACTGCCCGAAGTTTGCATTCAGGGCGCGCATGCCGCCAATCAGGACCGTCATCTCGGGAGCGGTCAGGTTCAACAGGTTCGCCCGATCCACCAGCAGCTCAGCCGCCGCTCCCTCCTGTCCCTTCCGGAGATAGTTGCGGAACCCGTCTGCGGCCGGCTCCAGTACGGCGAATGAGTGCACATCGGTCTGCTCCTGCGACGCATCCGTGCGCCCCGGCGAGAAGGGAGCGTTCACGTGGTGGCCGGCCTTCTTCGCGGCTGCCTCGACGGCTGCGCAGCCGCCCAGAACGATCAGGTCCGCAAGCGAGACCTTCTTCCCGCCGGACTGCGAGCCGTTGAACTCCTTCTGAATCGCTGCCAGCTTCTTAAGGACCTTCGCCAATTCGGCTGGTTGATTCACTTCCCAATCCTTCTGTGGCGCGAGGCGAATGCGCGCCCCGTTCGCCCCGCCGCGCTTGTCGCTGCCGCGGAACGTCGCCGCCGACGCCCAGGCCGTCGTGACCAGTTGGGATATCGACAGTCCGGATGCGAGGAGCTTGGCCTTCAGGGCAGCAATGTCCTGTTTCCCGATCAATTTGTGATCCACTGCGGGAACGGGGTCTTGCCAGAGCAACGGCTCCGCGGGAACGAGCCGGCCAAGATACCGCGAAACAGGCCCCATGTCGCGGTGCGTCAGCTTGAACCAAGCCTTGGCGAACGCATCTGCGAACTCCTGCGGATTCTTGAGGAAGCGCCTCGCGATCGGCTCATAAATCGGATCCATCCTCAGGGAGAGGTCCGTGGTGAGCATGAACGGGGCGTGCCGCGTCGACGGATCGTGGGCATCGGGAACGGTGCCCGCTCCAGCCCTGCCCTTGGGAGTCCACTGGTTCGCGCCTGCGGGGCTCTTCGTGAGTTCCCATTCATAGCCGAACAGGTTCTCCAGGTAGTTGTTGCTCCACTTCGTTGGGGTGGTGGTCCAGGCGCCCTCCAACCCGCTGCTGATCGTATGAACGCCTTTGCCGCTGCCAAACGTGTTTTTCCAGCCGAGGCCTTGCTCCTCGATGCTGGCGCCCTCGGGTTCGCGGCCGACATACTTGCTCGGGTCGGCAGCGCCGTGGGTTTTGCCGAATGTGTGCCCGCCGGCAATAAGCGCAACGGTCTCCTCGTCATTCATCGCCATGCGGGCGAACGTCTCCCGGATATCGCGCGCCGCAGCGACTGGATCCGGCTTTCCATTGGGTCCTTCCGGATTCACGTAGATGAGGCCCATCTGAACGGCGCCGAGGGGATTTTCGAGCTGGCGGTCGCCGCTGTAGCGCTCGTCTCCCAGCCACTTTCGCTCAGCCCCCCAGTAAATGCCTTCTTCTGGCTCCCAGATGTCTTCGCGCCCACCGCCGAAACCGAAGGTCCTCAATCCCATCGACTCCAGTGCAACGTTACCTGCAAGAATCATCAGGTCGGCCCAGGAGAGTTTCCGGCCGTACTTCTGCTTGATCGGCCAGAGCAACCGGCGCGCCTTGTCTAGGCTCACGTTGTCCGGCCAGCTGTTGAGGGGCGCAAATCGCTGTGCTCCGGAACCCGCGCCCCCGCGGCCATCGGCGATACGGTAGGTGCCGGCGCTATGCCACGCCATACGGATGAAGAGCGGCCCATAGTGGCCGTAGTCCGCGGGCCACCAGTCCTGCGATGTCGTCATCAAGGCGTGGAGGTCGTTGATCACGGCATCCAGGTCGAGGCTCTTGAATTCTTCAGCGTAGTTGAACGCGTCGCCCATGGGGTCGGATAGCGGACAGTGTTGGTGCAAGATCTTCAGGTTCAGTTGATTGGGCCACCAGTCTGCGTTTGTGGCGTGTTTGCGAGCGCCGCCCGAGAGCGGGCACTTGGTTTCGGTTGACAAGTTTTGCTCCTGACTATCGGGGACCGGCGCCCCCGCTGCGGTGGTGAGTTTTTGCTCCATATGTTTCTCTTCCTTCGAATTATTTCAAAAAAAACTGTGACGAACGACGAACCCATCCTGGCTTTCCCATTCGCGCAATCGCCGCCGGCCGCACTTGCTGACGCGCGCCATTCATCCCGTATCCACACGCGACACTGAACGGGAAGCGTGCCCGGGAGCGCACTTCGCGCACAGCCCCCGGAAAACGAGTTCGCATTCGCGAAGAAGCCGCTTACCGAGGGAGCCCGAGGCAGGCCTGGGTACATCGTACCACTCAATGTCCTCGACATTGCCGCACCGGGTCGCAGATGAAGTGGCGATGCCGCAAGCCTTTCGCATCGAATCGCGCGGCGCGGCCCTCGACGGCCACTTCACGCACCAAACCCGCCTGCACCAAGTCCCGCAGATTGTTATAAGTCGTGGCCCTGGAAGAGCGCGGATCCACACGATTCACGGCTTCGGAGATTTCCGCAGCCGTAGGATGCCTGTTGTGTTCCATCAAGAATGCCAGCAAGGCGTATCGCTGCGGAGCGCCCGCAAGCGGGCGTTGGCAGGCTGAAGCCCGCTGAAGCCCGCCCCAGCACGGCCGCCAGCGTATCTGCGAAAGGATATATTCAGCGCTTACCGGTGGTTTCCAGTTCCGCGAGCACTTCGCCGGTTACTTTCTCGATGCCGGCATGGAGGCTGTTGCCATGGGCGTCCATGGTCACGATGGCGGGAAAGTCCTGGGCGCGAATATGCCACATTGCTTCGGGGACGCCGAACTCGATCAGGTTCACGCCGAGCACTTCGGGGAGAGTGCGTGCGTAATACTGCGCGGCGCCGCCGATCGCATTCAAATACACCGCGCCCGATTCCTTCAGTGCGGCCAGCGTCCTGGGTCCCATGCCGCCCTTGCCGATGACGGCACGCACGCCGTAGCGTTTGATGACATCGGCCTGGTAAGGTTCCTCGCGAATGCTGGTGGTGGGACCAGCGGCCTTCACTTTCCAGCGGCCTTCTTCCTGCAGCATCACGGGGCCGCAGTGGTACAGCACCGCGCCGTGCAGATCCACCGGCGGCGGGTTCTTCATGAGGTAGGCGTGCACGTTGTCGCGTCCGGTGTACATTTCGCCGCTGATGAGCACCACGTCGCCGACCTTGAGGGCGCGCACCTGCGTCTCGGAGAGCGGAGCGGTAAGACTCACTTCACGCCCGGTCAGCGGGAGACCTTCGCCGCGCGCCATGCGCGCCACGGGGCTGGCCGGGTCGCGGTACAACCACTCGGTGATGGCGCCAGTCGCGGCATCGAGACGCACGCCCAGGCGGCGGAACGCCCAGCAATCGTAGGCCACCGAAACGAAAAAGCTCGCCGGGAGGCGGTTGGCAGCCGTAATCTTGCAGCCGATGAGAGATGCTTTCCCGCCGAAGCCCATCGCGCCGACACCCAGCCGGTTTGCCTCCTCCATGATTTCCGCTTCCAACGCGGCCAGCGTGGGATCGGAGTTCACATCGTCGAGCGTGCGAAAGAGCTGGCCCTTGGCGAGCTCATAGCCGTGCGCGCGGTCGCTGCCAATGCAGACGCCGACGGCGCCTGGCGCGCACCCTTGCCCTTGCGCCTGCCACACGGCGTGCAGAATGCACTTGCGCACGCCTTCCAAGTTGCGGTCGGCGCGGCCCAGGTGATCCAGGTTGGCGGGCAACGAATATTGAATGTTCTTGTTTTCGCAGCCGCCGCCTTTGAGGATCAGTTTGATTTCGATCTCATTTTCCTCCCACTGCTCGAAGTGCATCACTGGCGTTTCGGGACCCAGGTTATTGCCGCTGTTCTTGCCGGTGATCGAATCCACCGAATTGGGACGCAGCTTGCCTAGCCGCGTGGCTTCCGCCACGGCTTCGCGAATGGCCTTCTTGAGGGCGATCTGGTTGAAGCCGGCCGGCGTGTGCACCAGGAAGGTGGGCATGCCGGTGTCCTGGCAGATGGGGCCGGTGTCGTCGTGCGCCATGTCGATGTTGGTGAGAATGATGTCGAGGGCCTGCGAGGACTGCGTCCCCGGCGTTTCGTCGCCGGCGGCGATCCCCATCGCGTTCCGCACGTCTGGCGGCAAATTGGTGGAGGTTTGGACAATCAGTTCCAAAAGACTGTCGGCAAGAAACTTCATGGCGAGAACTCCATTTTAGGCCAGGGTGCGTGAGCGGCGCTGGGCACACGGTGGGAATGGGCGCCGCATAGGCCTCCGAGGACGAGCGCCAGCGCCACAAGGGCCACTTACCGCACGACGGCTTCGACGGGTTGCGGAGCGGGGTGCTTATGTTTGCACCCGGCGTTCGGGCATTGCCAGACGGTGCCGGCCTTCAGCCACTTTTCGATCATGTACGGGCTGCCACACTCGGTGCATTTTTCGGGAACCGGCTTGCCCCATGTGACGAAATTGCATGCTGGCCAGCGGTTACAGCCGTAAAATGTCTTGCCGCGCCTGGAGCGGCGCTCTGCAATTTCGCCTTCGTTGCATTCCGGGCATTTCATACCGATGGTTTTCTGCTTGACGTACTTGCAGGTGGGATAATTGCTGCACGCGGTGAACTCGCCAAAGCGGCCGGTCTTGAGCACCAGGTGGTTGCCGCACTGCGGGCAGATTTCGTCCAGCTTCTGGTCGGGCTTCTTTTGCTGACCGCCAATCGGTTTGGTGGTCTTGCAATCCGGGTAACCGGTGCAGGCGTAGAAGGTGCCGAAGCGGCCCTTCTTTAACACCATGGGCCGGCCGCAATTCTCGCAGTACTCTTCGTCGCCCTGTTCGGAGAGATCGGCATTGTCGACGTCCGGCAAATCCACCGTCAGCTCGCGCGTGTAGGTGCAATCCGGGTAGCCGGTACAGGCGATGAAGCTGCCGTGCTTGCCCCACTTGATCACCAGCGGTTTGCCGCACTTCTCGCAGATCTGTCCGGTGGGCTTTTCCATCCGCTTGATGTTGGTCATGTGCTCTTCGGCGTGCTTCAGGTCCTTGTCGAAGCGCTCATAGAATTCCTGCATCGCGACGCGCCAGTCGATCTTGCCTTCCTCGATCTCGTCGAGCTCCTCTTCCATGCGCGCCGTGTAAGTCACATCGAAGATGTCGTCGAAGCTTTCCAGCAGCAGATCGGTCACCACCATGCCGAGTTCGGTGGGAGTGAAGCGCCCGCCGTCCTTCTTCACGTACTCCCGCTCCTGGATGGTGGAGATGATCGAAGCGTAGGTGGAAGGCCGGCCCACGCCGTCGGATTCCAGGCGCTTCACCAGCGTGGCTTCGTTGTAGCGCGGCGGCGGCTCGGTGAAGTGCTGCTCGGGCCGGATGGCCTTGAAGCGCAGGCGTTCACCTTCAGTCACCAGCGGCAGGTGATGCTTCAACTCCTCGTCTTCCTCGTCGAGCTGGTCCTTGCCTTCCTTGTAGACCTTGAGGAAGCCCTCGAACTTCAGCACCGATCCGGTGGCGCGGAAGAGATAATCGTCGCCGTTCTTGCCTTTGGCGCCGACGTCGATGGTGGTCTGGTCGTAGAGCGCCGGCATCATCTGGCTGGCTACGAAACGGTTCCAGATCAGCCGGTACACTTTTCTTTCGTCTTCCTGCAAATACTTGTCCACCACCTCCGGCGCGTAGGCCATGGAAGTGGGACGAACCGCCTCGTGGGCGTCCTGCGCGCCCTTCTTGGACTTGTAGAAGTTCGCCGAATCCGGCAGGAACTCGCGGCCGTAGCGCTCGCCGATGAAGTCGCGCACGTCGCGGACGGCGTCATCGGAAACGCGCGTGGAATCCGTGCGCATGTAGGTGATGAGGCCGACCGTATCTTTGCCGACTTCCACGCCTTCATACAACCGCTGCGCCAGCATCATGGTGCGCTTCACGCTGAAGCGCAGCTTGCGCGACGATTCCTGCTGCAAGGTGGAAGTGATGAACGGCGCCACCGGGAAACGCCGC